>Ga0207684_10001234_pt1 | contig 28386 bp, 27 predicted proteins | sample KBSK5501metaG_FD_184342 | JGI IMG/M metagenome (GOLD analysis project Ga0207684, IMG submission 184342) | Corn, switchgrass and miscanthus rhizosphere microbial communities from Kellogg Biological Station, Michigan, USA - KBS K5-50-1 metaG... | ecosystem: Host-associated > Plants > Roots >...
TCTCTGGCGCGCCACCTTCTCTGGCGCGCCACCTTCTCTGGCGCGTTCATGCTCATGCCTTCGTCCTCCTTCTGCTCTCTCCAACGAGCAGACGACTCAAATGTCACGGACGAAGGTTAGTAGTACATTTGAGTAGCCCCTTGCGATCCCATTGCTGCAATGTGTTGATCATCCGTCCGTTTATTGGGGCCAATTGGCCTGGGAGAATATGGAGAATACATGGTATCCATACCTATGCCTTCCAACGTATGCACACGTATCCGGAACCTATCCCACAACTCCGAGTTTCACGCGCTCTGTCCCCTCTTGTGCGGCTCGCGCGATTCATCTATGCGACTTGTTCGCGCGGCCTCCGAGCGACGGCCAGATATGCCGTCCATAGGCCAGGGGGATTCGTGTCTGAGTGGTCCGCGTCCGACAACTCGACCGCGCGCACGACGTTCAACGCAGCGCTCGCCCGCGAGCAGCAGGCGTTGCGTGGATTCGTGCGCGGCCTGGTGGGCGATTCGGAGCAGGCACGCGACATCACGCAGGATGTGTTTCTGGTCGCGTGGCGTGCGGCGAAAGAGGGCGCGCCGCCATTCGCCGCCGCCGCCGACGAGCGGGCTATCCGTCGCTGGCTCTACTGCGTCGCCTACCGCCGCGCGATCTCCGTCCGGCGCCACGAGCGCGTCCTCTCGATAGAATCGCTGGACGAGGAGCATGCGCCACATCGAGAGCGGCTGGCCACGCCGGGCGCCTTCGACCAGCGCATTGCCGAGCGCGACGCGCTGACCACGGCGCTCGCCGATCTGGAGACTGATGACGCCGCCTGCCTCTTGCTGAACGTCGTGCAGGGATTCACCGCCCGTGAGATCGCCACCATGCTCGAGACCACACCCGACGCCGCGAAGAAACGGCTGACACGCGCGAAGCAGCGCCTGCGCGACGCTTACTTCGCCCATGAGCGACCATCCGCGAAAGAGGTCCGCCGATGACCATGCCAACTATTCCGGCGCCGCGACCACTCTGCGCCGCCTTCGCGCCGCTGCTGCCGCTGATCTCCTCTGACGCGCTGGAAGACGATGAGGCCGCCCCAACGCGCGAGCATCTGGCGGAATGCGCCTGGTGCCGTCAGGAGCTTGCGCGCTACGTTGAGGTGGACGAGGCGCTGCGACGGGGCTTTGGCGCGACGCGCGAGAACATCCTGCCGTTCCCGTTCGACCTGGACGGCGACGATGAAGACTATGCGTTCATCCTGGAGGAGAGCATGATGAACGGGGAACAGGACGAGACACCGACTGTCACGCGCCTCTCGCCGCGCTGGAATGTCAGGCGGCGTGTCCTTAGCCCGCGCGCGACGGCTATCGCTGGGATCGCCGCAGCGCTGATCCTGGCGGTAGTGGCGACAACGATTTACACCCAGTTCGCCGCGCGGCGAACAACGTCACCCGCCGCGACTACCACGACCAAGAGCGCCTTCAGCAAGGTTATCAAGTTGCCAAATTCCGCAGCAGTCATTGGAGGACTGACCATCACGAGCGATGGAAGCCTTTGGTTCACCGAGTATGCTGATCTTCACAGTAAGATAGGGCGTCTCTCTGCGGATGGGACGCTGACCGAATTCCCTGTCCCTTCCCCTGACAGGGCCAAACATGCTGGAGTGGGAGATATGACGTTTGGGCCGGACGGCAATCTCTGGTTTGGATTCACTGTCTCTACTGACCAGACCTATCTCACCTCCATCATACGCATGACTCCATCTGGCGCTATGACAACCTTGCCGTTACCCTCGAATATCCCCGCCCTCCGTCTGCTCTTCGGACCTGATGGGGCGCTCTGGTTCAGTGAAGGAAGCACGCTGGGGCGACTGGCGACAAACGGCCATCTATCTGAGTATCCAGTCCCAACGCCACTGCAAAATGATCAAATTGTTTCCCTGTGCATCGGCTCCGACGGCGCACTGTGGTACACGTGGTTCCGTTCAAACCACATCGGCCGCATGACCCTGGACGGCAAGGGTCAGGACTTCACTGCGCCGTACATCGGTGGGCGGATCATTAAGGGACCGGATGGGGCGCTCTGGTTTACTGAAGTCCTGCCAGTCGCCCAGTGGGATCAATACGTGCATGAACGCACAGGATTCATTGGACGGATGACCCTGTCGGGCGTCTACAATGAGATTCCCATCAATCTGAACTTGGTGGTCAGTGATATCATCGCAGGCCCTGACGGCGCAATCTGGTTCAGCGCCTTCGACCCGGCGGATTCGACCCTCAAACTTGGTCGCCTGAGCGCCAGTGGTGATGTCACGCTCTATTCGACGAATGAATATGGGACGGCAGGTTCCCTCGCCGTCGCCCCTGGCGCGATCTGGATGCTGGAAGGTGGCAGCAACACGCTGTGGCGCTATCGTCTGCCGGCATGATACCCGGCCATGCGATGCGCCATTGCGTGTCCAGCCGTCGAAGGGGCGCCATAGCGCGCCTGTCGCACGTAGATGCCCTCGCCGACCAGCTGATCTCTATGGCGAGGGCATTATGCTGTTTGTGGGAACCTTTTTGCTCTGGTCTGCATAGAATGAGCATCGATTTTCGTGCGCGCGACTCGATAAGAGAGCGAGGGCGACCGCATGCCGCCAGAGGCGGACCTCATTCGCGCGGCGCAAGCCGGGAGCCACGAAGCATTCCGTGCGCTGGTCGAGCGCCATCACCTGCGGGTTCTGCGGACGGCGCGAATTCTCCTCGGCAATCCATCCATGGCTGAGGATGTGGCGCAGGAAGCGTGGGTCAACGCTTGGCGCGCGCTAGCCAGCTTCGATCAGCGCCGTCCCTTTCGGCCGTGGATGTTGCAGATCGTGACGAATTGCTGCCGCATGGAGCTGCGGCGTCGCGTGTCCGAGACTGCGCTTGACCGCGTGGAAGCCGCGCTTCCAGCAGAAGAGGACGACATTCTGGCTGGCGTGATTCAGCGTGAAGAATTTGCGGCCCTCGACGCGATTATCACGTCGTTGCCCGCCACGCAGCGGCAACTGGTGGAACTGCGGTATAGAAAACCTTCACGATAACTATTGCCAAATACTGACAAATGTGGACAAATAGGCTATCATGCAGATATGAAACTTAGCGAGTATGCCCGGCGAGTGGGCGTGAACTACAAGACCGCCTGGCGTTGGTGGCGAGCGGGAAAGCTCGATGCTTACCAAGCCGCCAGTGGGACCGTGATTGTGCGAGAACCCAAACACGACGCAGCACCAGGAAACCGGCGCGTGGCGGTCTATGCTCGTGTCTCGGCAGCGGAGAATCGTCCCAACCTAGAGACCCAGGCCGAGCGACTGGTGGGCTATTGTGCCGCCAAAGGCTATCAGGTGCATCAGGTGGTCAAAGAGATCGGCTCTGGCGTCAACGACAGCCGCCCCAAGTTCCTGAAACTACTGACTGATCCAACTGTCGTGCTCATCGTGGTTGAGCACAAAGATCGCGCGACGCGCTTTGGCTTTCGCTACCTTGAGACACTGCTAGAGCAGCAGGGGCGACACATTGAGGTGGTCAACTTAGCCGACAATGGGCGCGAAGATTGATTAGCCGATCTGGTCGCCATCATCTATTCATTCATCTATTCATTCTGTGCGCGTCTCTACGGGCAGCGCCGGGCGAAACGCAAGACTGAAAGATTGTGAAAGAACTCACTGGCCAGGAATCGCCGGTGGGAGCGGAAGCGGAGGTGGTCGAAGATTCAACTGGTTGAGCAGCACCGCATCGACCGCTATGACTCGCGCTGGCAGGCGATTGACGCCGCCGCCTTCGCCTCCAAGAACCTCTACAACGCCGCGCTCTATGTGACGCGGCAGGCGTTTATGCACCAGTCTCGCGTCCTCTCCTATGAGGATTTAGCGCGTGAGATGAAGACGAGTGAGGCGTATCGGGCATTGCCCGCCAAGGTCGCACAATGGGTGCTCAAACAAATCGCCTTTGCCTGGACGAGCTATTTCGCTGCTTGTGCCGCTTGGAAGGCGGACCCTTCCCGCTTCCTCGGCCATCCCAAGCTGCCAAAATACCTCGACAAGCAGGGGCGCAACCTGCTGACCTACACCGAGCAGGCGATCAGTCGTGCGCCCAAGAACCGGGGATACGTCGTGCCCTCGGGATTAGCCATCCGTGTGGAAACGCGGCAGGCAGGTATCGACCAGGTGCGGATCGTGCCGCACGCCACCCACTATACCGTGGAGATCATTTATGAGCGCACCATAATTCTGGCTGACGTGGACCCGGCGCTGGTAGCGGGCATTGACATTGGATTGAACAATCTCGCGGCGGTAACTTCAAACCAGCCCGGCCTCACGCCGCTTCTGGTTCAGGGCCAACCGTTGAAAGCGATCAACCAATGGTACAACAAACGCCGCGCGTGCCTGCAAGCCAAACTCCCCGCAGGCGTTTCTGTCTCACGCCGACTCGACCTCCTCACCGACAAACGCCAGAGGCAGATCACGAGCTACCTGCACGTCGCCAGTCGTCGCGTCGTGGACTGGCTGGTGGCGCAGCCGATCGGCACACTGGTGATCGGCAAGAACGACGGCTGGAAACAAGCGGTTGGATTGGGCAAGCGGACCAATCAAAACTTCGTGTTTATCCCGCATGCGCGCTTCATCGAGATGCTTGAGTACAAGGCGGAACTGGTCGGTATACAGGTCATCGTGAGCGAGGAGAGTTACACCTCCAGATGCAGCTTCCTCGATCTCGAACCCGTCGGCAAGCATGACGCCTATGCTGGCAAGCGGATCAAACGCGGCTTATTTCGCGCTAACGACGGGCGCTGCCTGAACGCCGACGTGAATGGCGCCTACAACATTCTGCGAAAAGTAGTCCCAGACGCCTTTGGCAATGGGATAGCGGGTGTAGTAGTTCACCCCGTCAGGATTGCCCTGGCGAATAGGTCGCATGGCATATTTGTCCATGCTTCCTAATACTATCACGCCGATCTTGCGTTGGGGGAAATCGCGCTTGTGCTGGGCCTCCCGCTGGGAACCGTGAAGTCCCGTCTGCACCGCGTCCTCACCGTCGTACGCCAGCAATTGACCCAGGCGCCCTTGGAGACGACGGAGGAGATCCGACGAATCAAGAACCTCCTGACGCTGACCTTGAGCGCATGCTCCGCGCCTACTTCAAGCAGAGAGAAGAACAAACCGCTGACTTCGCGCAGTTCTGGGCAGCATTGGACGCAACGTTAGACGTTGAGCCACACGCCAGGCTTGAGACAGCCCTGGTCATTCAGGTCAGGCAGTGCGGCATGTCCGGCGATACCGCGCCAGCCTCATCGGAGCTGGCGGACGATGAGGAGTATGCGTTCACCTTGGAAGGCACGCTGGAGGAACCCGTGGACGAGCGTCAAGGCAATCAGCAGCCATCGACAACCACGCGCTCATCGCGCTGGGAGACCAGGAAGCGCACACTCAGCCCGCGCGCGACCGCGATTGCCAGCATCCCCGCAGCGCTGATCCTGGCCGTCATTGCGACGACGATTTACACCCAGTTTGCGGTCCGGCGCACAGCGCATCCCACCGCGACCGCAACGGCAAGCGCCTTTACCAAGATCACTCTGCCAGAGGCGGGCACTCGCGCAATTTCTGCGTTGGCGCCGGCGCCGGATGGCAGCCTGTGGTTCGCTGACTTTGCCGCCATACACGCCAAGATTAGTCGTCTGAAACCAGACGGAACCCTCACCGAGTTCCCGATACCAACCGCCGATACGGTAAAGGCGGTCTATTTGTATGGCCTTGTCTCTGCGCCAGATGGCAATCTCTGGTTCAGCGGGGATGAATTTGATGGTTCGATATATACGCCATTTCTCAAGCGCATGACGCTCGATGGCGCCGTTACGGCGCTACCGATTCCGGCAAGTCCCCACATAGCTACGTTGCTCAATGGCCCTGACGGCGCGCTGTGGTTTATCGGATCTGGGAATCGTAGCGCCAGTTCGGGTTCCAGTTCCCCATATATCACCGTGATTGGCAGGATCACGATGGACGGCCACATCACGGTATTTCCCCCTCCATCTCAGGATAGCGAAGGCCTCATCTCCGATTTTTGTGTCGGACCAGATCAGGCAATCTGGTACACGTGGGCCAGCGCGAGCAACGATCCGGCCAACCTGAAAGGACGCATTGGGCGAATGTCGCTGACTGGTCAAGTGCAGGAGTTTTCTGTGCCCTATCCGCCAGTGTTCATTAAGAGCGGGCAAGACGGCGCGCTCTGGTATAGCGAGCTTGCCGCCACAGGCATTGTCGGCGATACAGCGAAGGCGCGCAAAGGCTTCATTGGGCGCATCACCACGGCAGGCGTCGTTTCCGAGGTTCCCATCGATCCGAACACGAGTGTCAGGCAGTTCGTCGCTGGCTCCGATGGAGCCGTCTGGTACACCATGCGAGAGGGCGACATGGGAACATTTGGACGCATCACGCCGGGCGGCGGCGTGAAGACCTTCGCCACTCCAGGAGGCGCTCAAATCAACTGGCTTGTCGCCGCACCCGGCGTTCTCTGGATAGTGGATACGACGAACACGCTCTGGCGCTACCAGTTGCCCAAATAGCACTCATCCTCAGCGTTTATCACTCCTCGGTGTCGAGCAGGTCGCCCGCAAGCAGCGTCTGGCGCAGCAGCATCAGGTTGGTGAGCTGGCCGACGCCGCCAGGCGCAGGGGTGATCGCGCCGGCCACCGCCGCCACCTCGTCGAACGCGACATCGCCGATGATCGTCCCGTCCTCGCGCACGTTGATGCCCACATCCACGACCACCGCGCCCGGCTTGACCATCGCGGCGGTGATAAGGCCGGGTCGCCCGACCGCTACGGCCAGCACATCCGCCTGTCGTGTCCAGTGCGCGAGGTCGCGCGTGTCGATGTGGCAAACCGTCACCGTGGCGTTGCGCCGCAGGAGCATAAACGCGAGCGGCTTGCCGACGACGTTGCTCGCGCCGACCACGACGGCGCGCTGTCCCGCCAGCGCGATCTCCGAGCGATCCAGTATCTCCAGCACGGCGGCGCAGGTCGCGGGCACGAAGCTCGGCAGCCGCAGGAAGAGATTGCCCATATTGCGCACGCCGATGCCATCGACATCTTTGTGCGGGTCAATCGCCTCGGCGACGACTTGCTGCGAGAGGTGCGCGGGAAGCGGCAACTCGACCAGGACGCCCTGCACGTCGGGATCGGCGTTGAGGTCTTCGATGGCGCGGCGCAGATCTACATCAATGATGTCTTCACTCAGCCGAATGAGGCGCGCGTCCATATGGAGGGACACGGCGGCGCGCCGCAGGGACCTCGTGTACACATTGGAGGCGGGATCGCGCCCGACGGCGAGGATCGCCACTGTCGCGGGACGGCCATGCGCGGCCGCATAGGCGGTGGCGAGCGGCTCCAGATCGGCCCAGACGCGCGCCGCGATTACACGACCATCCAGTACACGCGCCGCCATCCGCTTCTCCCGCTTAGATCTTCATCCGCTCGCGCACCGTCGCCAGCGCCTGCTTGCGCAACTCGGCCGCCTGGGTCTCCAGCGTGGCCACGCGCTCACGCGCCTCCGTCGCCAACCACTCATCATGTAGCAGGACGACGTTCGCCAGTACGTTCAGGCCCGCCGAACGCGCCGCCGCCTCGCCCAGCAGCGCGGCGCAGCCCGCGTCGCTCGCCACGCTGGGATTGCCGATGAGGGCGATCTCGCCCGCCAGGCGCAGCACATCACAACTCAGTTCCATCGTCCGCAGTGGAGGCTGCATCGCCGAGTGGAGCGCCCCCTGGATCGCCTCATCACGCGCGCGCCGCTCATCGTCGCTCGCCTTTGGCGCTGCGTAGGCCGCCGCGACACCGCCATACGCCAAGGCGTCCTCGTCCATCAGCGCGAGCAACTCGTTCCGCAGCCGTTGCGCCTCCTGCAGGATCGTCGCCACGCGCGCCGCGACGGCGGCGTACTTCGGGCGTCCCACCGTCAACTGTGCGACCATCTCGGCCAGCGCGGCGGCCACCCCCCCCACGAGCGCGCTCGCCGCGCCGCCACCAGGGGCCGGGGCGCTGGACCCCAGGGCGCTCAGGAACTGCTCGAGGCTGCGCGTCTCGCTCATGCGGCCCTCCTTCGTCATCAGGGCCACTGATGCGCGTGGCGTCCAACGTCCGGCATTGTGTGACACTCCGCACATCCTCAAGGGTGGCGGCTTCTCGCATGGGCGTACCCAGTCGAGCCAGTTCCGGCGTGTCCAGCCGACTACGCTTGCCCTGTCTGGGTATCCAGGCAGGGTGACGATACTTCGTCGCGCCCAAGGGTGGCGGGAGTATCTTCGCCACCTGGCCATACCGATAGCGCGACAGAATATTGACTGCCCCCACGATATCCCGGTGCGCCACAAGCCCACATGCTTTGCTGGGGCAGCGATACACGCGCCCCCTGGGTTTGTACTGGCGCCCACAGTTGGGACAGGTCTTGCTGGTGTCGTGTTCATCGATGAGTTCGACGCGAATGCCCGCGGCTTCGGCTTTGTAGGTGATGTACTGGCGCGTCTTGCCATGCGACCACAAGCTGATCTTCTGCTGGCTCTTGGCGGCCATGCGTTTGCCATCTGCCACATCGCGCACGTCGCCCATGACAAGTGCGCCCGCGTCACGCTCCCTGGCCCACTCTACCACAGCCCGGCTGACCTTGTGTTCGATATCACGAGCGCGCTTCTTCTGCCGGGCCAGGAACCGATTCTTGCGGGCTTGCATACGCTTCCATCGGCGCGACCCCTTCTGCTTGCTTGCCTGCCTCACCTGAATCTCAGCCAGGCGCTTGGCGGTGTACTGATGCGTCGCGCGCAGCCGCCGGGCCGTCATGACGACCGCCTCTCTCCCATCGGTGAGGGCCGCAGGGTGAATCTCGCCCAGATCTACTGCCACGACAGCGTTCCCTAGCGCGGGCGCTGGCTCACCCCCATCGTCCAGCGTGACATGCCAGTGATAGCGGCGTCCCGCGCGGTCCCACACCAGTTCGACTTGTTTGAAGGCGCTGGCAGGGTAAGCGGCGAAGTTCGCAGGCAGCGCCACGCGAATCGGCTCCAAGCCGCGGGAGCGCGCCAACAGCAGTTCCTCACCATGCGCCCGGATGCCCGTGTGCTTCCACGTGGTCGTGCGGTAGCCCTTGCGTCGATGGGGATAACGCATCTCCCGGCCCATCTTCCGCTGCTTGCGCGCTACCTTGCAGGCGTGATAGAAGCCCTCTTGCGCGGCATCACGACTATGGGCATGCAATGTGGTGCTACCGCCGAGTGAGTCCTCTAGGCGTTTCGCGGCATTTTCCGAGAGCCAGTGCCCTGTGCGCCGGTAGATGCGGTAGTGCCAGACCAGCACATTGGTGTAGATGCGCTCAATCAAGAGAGTGGGCGCATCTGCCTCCGCTTTGGCAAGCGAACACGGGAGGCTCTGTACCCGGATCATGTCCGGTCCCCTTCACCAGCTTTGCGGCGCGGAGACCCGGGCGTTTACGCCTGGGGAGGAAGCGCCGCTACGGTCGCATAAGTATACCCATCTCCACGATGGAGGGGTTGACAATAGCGGACGTGAATGCCCTGCACAGTCCCTGTCGCGGTCGTGATGTTGCACGAGCCAGTGGCCCGGATGGCGATCCGTCCGACATACAATCCCGCTTTTGCACTCGACCCTGGTACCACTGCCCGTACCATGTCCCCGGTGCGGAAGCCCCCCACGACACTGCTCGCTTTAGGCGCCTTGTCAGGAAACCCAGCGGCGTTCGTCCGACACATCTGCCGACTATGCCGCCCCGTCGCCCGAATGGCCAACGGCGCAGCAGCGGTGATCGCGACCCTCTCTGGCGTGCTGGCCCCCACACAGGCGGCGTCAAGCCAATGTGTCTTGGGCAGGTCCCGCTTCGTGCGATTCCACTTGGTTCGTCCTCCTGTCCCTGTCTCGAGTGGCAGTCCCAGCGCACTGAGGCGGTGGAAGAGCGCCCAGCGCGTCACGTTCACCGCCGCCGCATCACGCAAGGGCCGCTTTGCTTGCTCCTGGATCTGGGGATACCCAAACTCCTCCGCCGTGCGCTTGCCTTTTGCCTCATTGCAGGTCTCGCACGCCAGGGTGAGGTTGGAGACCCGATCGGAGCCGTGGCGCACACGCGGCACAATATGCTCAACTTGCAGCGGCATGTCGGTCGCGCCGCAGTAGACGCACTTCCTTCCCCACTTCTCCAACAAATACTCCCTGACCTCATACCCCGCCAGCTCGCCCTGCTGATACGCCACCCCGCTGATCTCCGCGTCTTGCATGAGCTGGGTATCGAACTTCACCAGCTCGAGACTGATGGAGCCAATCGGACACCACCGGCGCAACCGCTCCACCCAGGTGAGCGTGTTGGCGAGGCGACTCGCCAGCGAGGGGGGCAACCACCCCGCGCGACGTCTGCGATTGGCGAAGCGCGCCGGGCGGTAGCGGGTGTGGCGCTGACGCCGAGACCGTCGACAGGCGCGTCGCTGATCGAGCCGGGCTTTCACCGCCTCGCCTCGATGGGCCAGCTCCCCTGCCCACACCACTTGCCCGGTCGCGTCGTTGACCACGGCCAGTCCCGTGGTCTTGGCGCCCGGGTCGATCCTGAAGACCGCTGCGCCAGCGCCCCCGCTGGCGCAGCGGTCTTCAGGATCACGGTGAAGGGAAAGCGCCGCAGCACTGCGGCGCGCCCGCTCGTGAGCAGCAAGCGGGCCAGTCCTGGATGCACCGGAGCGAGTGGGCGGCGTGTTTGATCGACAACGAATACGTACGACATGATGTCTCCTGTGCGCTTGCGCGCCTCCGCTTGCGCGGGTAAGGGTTCCCTCGTCCGAGTTGGCGAGCGGTCATCTTCGGTCGACACTGGCTTGCTTCCCCTTGCGCCTGTTTAACCGACCGATTGCAGAGCGTGGGACTGAGATGCCATCCCAGGGTGCGACCTTGGACACTCCTCGCCAACGGCTCCTGGTTGCCCAGGGGACTGGTCAGCATTGGGGCTCGTGTAAGCCCCGCCGTTTACGGCTGGGGTCGCTGACGTGATGATTTCTGTTGGCGCGTGATGTGCTCTCTCACCGCTCGGACCACCTCGCCATTGATCGAGCGGTCATGCTCCTGTGCCAGCCGCTTCAGCGCTTCGGCGATTTCACGCGGGAACCGAATACTGATGTGCACCATGTCTCTTTTGGTATCCATGTGTCCATTATCCACCACAATGGACACAAGCGCAAGAGTTTAAGCCATGGCAAGCCCGCCTTGCTCCATGGCTACGGCGCTGAAGTTTGTGGCGAGCTATTTGCTATCATGCGCTGTCATATCACACCGCTGAGGGGTTTAGGCGCCATCCTCAGCAGCACGCCAACGAAATTCGCTATCATACAGGCGTCGAAGGGGCGAATCTGTTTTGGGTGATGTAGAAAAGGTGGCGCCCTATGAGCGAGGATGTCGCGCCAGCGCGACTCGAGATGATCGAGCGCGTGGCCTGGGTCTATGAGCGGCTGGTCGAGACCTACGGCGCGCCCGACTGGCGGCCCACCGGCGACGCGCTGGGTGAGCTGGTAGCGACGATCCTCTCGCAACATACCTCCGACGTGAACTCGGAGCGCGCCTACGAACAGTTGCGGCTGCGACTTCCTACGTGGGAGGCGGTTCGTGACGCGCCCGTGGACCAGGTCGCAGACGCAGTGCGTTCCGGCGGGCTGGCGGAGGTCAAAGCCGAGCGCATCCAGCGCATCCTCCGCTTGCTGAGCGAGCGGCTGGGCGACGCGCCGCTCACGCTCGATCATCTGGCGGCGCTACCTGACGAGGAGGCCGAAGCGTATCTGCGCGCGCTGCCGGGCGTTGGCCCAAAGACGGCGGCCTGTGTGCTGCTCTTCGCGCTCGGTAAACCGGCGTTCCCTGTGGATACGCACGTCTGGCGCGTGACCCGTCGCCTGGGGCTGATCGACGCGAAGATGAGCGCCGAGGCGGCGCATGGCTACCTGCAGCGCATGATTCCTCCCGCCTGGCGCTATGCGATGCATGTGGACCTCATCCAGCATGGCCGGCGTATCTGCACAGCGCAACGCCCGGCTTGCGCCCGTTGCCCGCTGCGCGCTGGTTGCGCCTACCAAAGAATCGGGCTGAGCGCCTCTACCTTCAGGCACGGGGATGACAGGGGATGAAAGCCCGGTAGCCCTGTCGGGTGACGCTTGACCGACGAACGTCTGTCTGGTATCCTCTTCACATGAGCTACCGTACGATAGAACTTGCGTGGATAGCACGCACGCCCACCGAGTGGGCCACATTCAGCACCAGTCGCAAAGAGGCCGCGCGCCTCTGGAATGCTCTGGTGGTGCGCCATCACCGCCTGCGGCGCCTTGGCTGGAAGTGGCCCAGCAAGGCGCGCTGGGAACGTTGGGCGAAGGGGCGCTATCCCGGCTTGTCCGCACAGTCTGCCCAACAACTCATCGGCGAGTTCTGTGAGGCGGTCAATTCCTGCCGCCAGCTGCGCAAGAACGGCGAGACCGAGGCGCGCTATCCCTGGCGATTGCGCCGCTATCACGATGTGGTCTATACCAACCAGGATGCGCGCATCCGGGCTGGACGACTCGTCTTGCCCCACGGGCAAAGCGGCGCGCTCCGTATTCGCCTGCCTGATGCCGTCACGCTGCCCGGTCGCCTGATGGAAGTGCGACTGTCGTATGGCGTCGTGCGTCTGATTTGCAAAGTAGCAGACGAGAAGCGACCGCAAGAGACCATCATCGGCGTCGACCTGGGGGTGAACACGCTGATCGCCGCCACCGATGGCCATAAGGTCATCCTCATCAGTGGACGCGCGGCCAAGGCGACCATCCAATACCGCAACAAGCAACTCGCCCGCATCCAACACGCTCAAGCGCCCAAGACCGCGGGTTCGCGTCGATACAAGCGGCTGCAACGCTGCCAGTACCACATGCTCGACCAGGCCAAGCGGCGCATCCGCGATCTGTGCCATAAGGCCACGCGGCAGGTGGCCGCGGCCTTCCCTGGGGCGCTGTGCTATGTGGGCGAGCCATTCAACGACGCCGCGCAGCGCGCGCGGCGCACGCAGGCGCAGACCATCAGCCAGACGTGTACCCGCACGATCATCCAGTTGCTCGACTACAAGACCGCTGGGGCGATCACCCTCAACGAAGCCTATTCCTCGCAGACGTGTCCCGTATGCGGGGAGCGGAGCAAGCACCGCAGGATCTACCGCTGCCCATCGTGCGGGACCACTGGTCCACGCGACGCGGTGGGCGCGGTGAATATCCTGTCCCTTGGTGTCCATGGCGCTATGCTCCCAGGTCGTTTCCTGCCGCAGCAGGTGAAGTATCTACGCCCCTGGCCCCGCCAGCCGCGTAGTAGGTCCGGCGGACACCCGGCACGTCGCTCAGCTTAGGCTGAGAAACCTCCGTCTGTAGGCGTGAGGTGTGTCACTACTGGACGCTGATCGTCCAGGCAGAAGAGCAATGATCGAGTTGACTCGCCGCGCCCGCCTGCCCTTGACACGCTCTGCCCTGTCACCTATGCTCACCACAATACGCGCTGCTGGTGCGAGAAGGGCGTGGTCAAGGCGTCGCGACCAACGAAGGGGAGGCAGTGCGATGTCGGGCACAGAGCTGATCCTGCGCCTTCTTGGCGCCATCGTCGCGGCGTACCTGCTCGGTGGCGTTCCTAGCGGCGTCCTCGTCGGCAAACTCTACGGCGTTGACCCGCGCGAAGGTGGCAGCGGCAAGACCGGCACGACCAACGTGCTGCGGACACTCGGTCGGCGCGCGGCGATCGTCGTGCTCGCGGGCGATCTGCTCAAGGGCGTGATCGCGGTGCTGCTCGCGCGCTATGTCTTCTTCAACCCGGCTCTCTTTCACGCGACCTCAACGGCGGCGGCGCAGACGCTCCAGACGTGGCGCCCCTGGGCGGAGGCGCTGGCGGGTCTCGCCGCGGTGCTTGGCCACACCTATTCGCCCTACATCGGGTTCAAGGGTGGGCGCGGCGTGGCCACCGGCGGCGGCGCGCTGCTGGTGATCTCGCCGCTGGGCGTGCTCTTCGGGCTGATTGTCTTCGCGCTGATCGTCTGGCGCACACGCTATGTCTCGCTCGGCTCGATCCTGGGCGCGACCACCGCGATGGTCGTGGAGTGCATTTTGTTTTTCACGGGCCACGCGCCACTGGCGTATCTGCTGTTCGTGCTGGTCGGCGGGCTGACGGTCATCTACCTGCACAAGGACAACATCCAGCGGCTGCGCGAGGGAACCGAGCGCAAGGTGGGCGGGCCTAGCGCGCAGGCGAGCGCCTGACTGGACAACTCGCCGAGAATACGCGCGGAGGCTCATTCGGTGGGAACGGGGCCAGCTGTCATGAGCAGCTTCCAGCCGCCACGCAGATACTCGACCGCCGAGAGGATCGTCCAGACCACCGCCAGCAGCAGTGTCACGTCGGCGAGGGCCAGCAGATAATCCGCGAAGGAGTGCGGCGCGCCTCCTGTGCTGAGGCCGAGCGGAAACGCCGTCGCGCCGCCCAGCCCGCGCGCGAGCAAGATTCCTCCCGTTCCAAGCAGTGTCAGGAAGGTCTTCTGCTTGCCCCAGCGCCCTGCAGGGATGACGACACCATCCGCCGCGGCCAGCGAGCGCAGGCCGGAGACGATGAACTCGCGCGCGACGATCACGATGGCGATCCATGCGGGCACAAGGCGCACCTGCACCAGCGCGATCAGGATCGAGGAAACGAAGACCTTGTCCGCGGCGAGATCGAGGAAGACGCCGAGCCGCGTGACGAGGTTGTAGCGCCGCGCGATGCGTCCGTCCACCGTGTCGCTGACGGCGGTGAAGAAATAGAGGACCGTCGCGGCGAGGTAGGTCGCCGGCTTGTCGATCAGGATGAGGACGATCACCGGAATCGTCAGCACGAGCCGCGCCAGGCTGAGGATGTTGGGAACGTAGCGCACAGGTCACACTACTTCCTGCGCTCGGCGAATGCGCGGCCCCGCGAGCGGGCCAATGCGAGCGTATGGCTCAGTGTAGCCGCTACAGAAGTGTAGCTGCAAGCGCCTACAATGACAAATCAGCCTTCAGCATGGGCGCATTCTGCAAGTTTGGGCGACAGAGGTATCAACAGAGAGCATCAGTAGCCACTTCTATTCGACAGGCGACAAAGGCGCCGACGCCTGAGGGGGCACTGGTTTCGAGGAGACGCTGTTGATAGTGGCGCAGCCAGGTCAGCGCTGCGTCCTCTCCGGTTGTGCATTGACAGTGAATCAGCAACCGAAGTAATGTAAGAGCGTGTTATGAACTCGCCTTGGAGGGCCTATTATCGCCGGGGGGTGAGCGAAAACACACGGGTTTTGGCCCCGTTCTCGCCCTCTCCCCGACAATCCAGCGCGATTCTACGGACTTCGAGACAGGTTCATAACACCCTCTAAGAGTTAGAATCATCTCTGGCAGTTTGAACCTGGCTCACGCACAGGAAGTCCACGTGGTGATTGATGACGTAGAGAGGCGCCCGATGCAGGATACGAAGGAATCTGGCTCGCTGGCTGCGAACGGGAAGACAAGCGCGACTGTCGCGCCACTTGAGCGAACGGTTCCACGAGAGAGTCTCCGCCGTCGTGTGGTGGAGTTGCTCTCCAAGATCTGGAGGCTCATCTCAAATTTCCTTTATTACTTTATCGTCCTGGGCGTCGGCGTGAGCCTCCTGGCCTCGTTTCTCGTTCAGCCGGCGAGTTCCGCTACTGAGCTCGGCGCGCGTCTCAGCGATTATCTCAACGCCCTATACCAAAATCTGCTCGTGGCCGCCATCGTCTTTGGTGCGCTCGCCTTGCTCGTGCTGTTGACGTACTTGGCGCGCCTCCAGGACGATCGGTGGACGAAGCTGGATGACAAGAAGAAGAGACAAGAGGAGAAGGAGAAGGAAGAGCAGAAGGAGGCGAAAAGAAGGGAGGAGGAGGAGCAAAAGGAGGTGAAAAGAAGGGAGGAAGAGGAAATCCGTCTCAAGCGTGTACTTGATGCTGCGAGAGAAGTTCCGATTAGGGCTGAAGGGAGTATTGCTCCCAGCGACGACTATGAGAGTGTCGAGGTGAAAAACCTCAACCCAGAGATATGTGGTGTCAAGCGCCTTGTCGGACCATTCTACGTCAAGCGGGATACGGATGATAGGGTGCGGGAAATCTTGACGGAATTGGCGCTACAAGCGATGGGAAGCGCCCAAAAGCAAGCGAGAGGGGATGATCAATGTTTAGGCATCTGCCTCTTTGGGCAGCGCAATATGGGAAAGTCGCGTCTTGTCTATGAGGCGCTCAAAAGCGTAGAGGAACTCGCGGATTGGACGGTGGTGAAGTGGCCATTACGTAGTGGACCCGAATATCCCTTTGAAGCGGCGAAGGACTTTGGTATGAAGTTCGTGGTTTTGCTCGATGGGTTGCAAAACGCTCCCTCCTTACCTGATGTTCGCGCACTGAAGCCAATACAGGCGCTCAACAACCTGCCTAGTAAGCTTGCAGGGATTCCATTCATCATTGTCGCCACATGCCGCGATGGCGGTGATCGTATGCGCGTTGAAAACAGTCTTGCACCGTTGCTTGCTCGCCTGGAGAAGATCGAACTGGTGGAAGGAATTAGTTACGAGCAAGCGGATGAACTGGCTGAGAAGTTGAAAGCCAGTGGCTTTGAGCCGCAACCGTTTGATAATGAGACACCAGGGTCAATCATCGAAGGGGAGTTCGAGGATGATCAATACAAGCAACTCCCTGACGATGCCAAGATCATGATGAAGATGCTGCGGCTCTTCAACTCAGCAGGCATCGGTACCGCCACACGGGAAGTCCCCGTTACCAAAGCTCGAGCGTGCGCGCTGGCCGACGTTTTATTTGACATCCCGAAGTTTCAGTGGCGCAGCGCTACTGACGAGCTGATCAAACGGGAGCTGGTCACACATGGGTGGCTGGAGCCCTCATTTGAACGTGCGATTTTTGTGGAGGATGACAGCCTTTTTGCAATCGTGCGTGATTATCCCATGAATGGTGATATCGCCAACATGGAGATCGAAGACTGGTCGCTGCTCTATCAGGCGCTGCGACAGATCGAGGATGGTGAAGCCTTACTTGCGCTTGGCGCGGCGCTCCGCGATTCGCAACTGTATGTGCGCGATGATCAGGCGCTCTCAAAGCGGGACTATCTCCGACGGGCCGCTGATTGCTACCGCGCAGCGCTTGAAGCGCAGTACGAGCGCGAGAAGACGGTAAACCCCGAAAAGTGGGCGGAAACGCAATGGAACCTTGCTGGGGCGCTGGACGCGCAATACACGTATATGCGCGCCGACGACGTGGATCCGTCCCCAACCGAGATCCTCCAACAGGCGGAGGCGGCCTATCGGGCAGCGCGGGAATCCTTGACGCTTGAAGACTATCGCGATGCGTGGGTGGGCCTTACCACAGGGTTGGCCGGCGTGCTTCAGCGTCAGGCCGAACTGGTGGACGGTGAGGAGCGTGACGCGCTTCTTACAGACGCGGAGCGCCTGGCGCGAGACGCAATCGCTAATGCTTCTCCATTGGATGAACAAGCTAACGTAGACGCAAAGACGAGCCTTGCATATGTGAATCTCGCGCAAGCGAAAGCCGCTACCAGTCGAGAGGCCGTCGAAGCTCTCGTACGGGAGGCGAACGAGTTGGCGACCAGCGCGCGCGAGGATACAGATTATTGGCTGTCTGACGACCAGCAAGCCTATGCGGAAGCGAACCTCCAATATGTCGTCCGCTTCCAGGCATCGCTTGTGGTCGGTTCGAAGCGCGCGGAGCTGCTGGACTCGATCGCCGGATCATTGCGTGAGACGCTGTCTGGGTATCAGGCGACATCCTCCGATCGCGTCGAACAGAAAAGCTGGATGCAGGCGGTACTGGCTGAGACGCTTCTGCAACGTGCGCGCATGGTCGAGACGGACAGCGCGACGGCGAAGCGCGATCTCGACGACACGGTCACGCTGTGCAACGAGGCTGAAAAAGCAGTGGATAAGCTGCGCATACCAGATCGGAGCGCCTGGATTCTCGGAGTCCATGCTGGCGTCCTGGCCCAGCAGGTCCGCTGGCAAGGCGAATCTGACCGCGACGACTTGCTCAGATTGCTTCGAGAGGGCGAGGGGTATGGCTTTAAAGCTCAGGGCATACCTAATCGGGGCAGCGCGCCGGAAGATTGGGCCAACACGCAGTTAAGCAACGCGGAGGTTCAATTCCAATTTGCGCGATTGGAATCAACAGGAACCGAGGATGAGATAGATACAGCCCGTCATGATCTCAAAACGGCGCGAGACTTTGTAGAGGCTGCGCTGGAGGTCTATCGCGCGCCAGCGTTCAAGGGAGAGTATGAGTACACGATGGCGCTGCAAAGCGAGATAGTCAGGCAGATAGCGGCTTTGTCCGCTGAGGTTGAGGCGTAGGCGCGCGCTTCCATATGCCCTATGCCTAACCTCTTGTGGAGAATGGGGAGGCCAAGCGGCATGTCGACAGACCCAACCATATCGGATTTCAGCGTCGAGGTCCTCCGCGAGGATGAGGCGCTGCTGGCGGTGAGCAAGCCCGCCGGGATCGTAACGCATCCCGCCTACCGCCATCCCGATGGGACGCTTTGGGACGCTGTCCTCGTGCGTCAGACGCGACTGGGTCAGGATCGGCCCTGGCTCCTGCACCGGCTCGACCGCGAGACCTCAGGTGTCGTCCTCTTCGCCAAAACAGCGGCGGCCAGACGCGCGCTGGTTCGCCAGTTCGAGCGCCATACCATCCAGAAGCGCTATCTGGCGCTCCTGGCGGGGTGCCTTCCCGATCACCAGGGGACGATTGACGAGCCACTCGCCCGCGACCCGACGGACCGCCGCCGCACCATCGTCGCGCCGGATGGCCAGCCTTCATGTACGCGGTACCAGGCGCTGGCGACAGAGAATGGCGTCACGCTGGCGTTGGCCGAGCCGGTGACGGGACGCACACGCCAGATTCGCGCGCATCTCGCGTGGGTGGGCGCGCCGCTACTGGGAGACGCGCTGTATTATCCTGAGAGATACTGGGGAGCGCTGGCCGCGCCACGGGCCATGCTCCACGCCTGGCGCCTTGGATGTCAGCATCCAGGCACGGGCGTCCGCATGACGATCGCAGCGCCGATCCCGCCAGACTTCATGGCAGTCGCCGCGCGCTTCGAGTTGGCTGACCATCTACGCGCCGTCGAAGAGCAGATCACACTCGGCGCGCCAGCAGACAAGACAGAGGAGATCCCATGCAACTGACCGCCAGCGATCACATCACTCAGCAGTATCGCCACATCTACTTCCAGCCGCACTTCGACGACGCGATTCTTTCCTGTGGCGGCGCGATCGCGTTGCAGGTTGGCTCAGGCCAGCAGGTCTTGCTGGTGACCATCTTTGGTGGGCCGCCTCCATCCGGACAGGCGCTCAGCTCATTCGCGTCGCAGCTCATACAGCGTGACGGACTTGGCTCAGACGCCGCCGAGGCGGTGCGTACCCGTCAGGCGGAGGACCTCGCCGCCGCGACTATGCTCGGCGCCGATGTGTTCTGGCTGGAGTTTCCCGAGGCGCTCTATCGTGGCGCGCCCGCCTACTATCCGGATGAGCAATCCCTCTTTGGGGCCGTCCATCCGAATGATCTGACGCTGGATGGGGTCATCGCCGAGCGGCTCAGCCAGGTTTACGAGCGAGCGCCGCTCGCCGCGCTCTACGCGCCGCTGGGCGTCGGCAATCACGTCGACCACCAGCTCGTCTGCTCTGCCGCCGACCGCCTCGCGCAGCAGAAAATCAACGTCAAGTTCTATGAAGATATCCCCTACGTCGCACGGACTGCGGGCGCGCTGGAAGCGCGGCAGAAAGCGCTTGGCATCCCCATGGAGCAGGAACTGGTCGAGATCTCCCACCAGCCCGCGCGTTACAAAGAGGAGGCCAGCCTCCAGTACCGCAGCCAGATCCCCGCGCTCTTTGGCTCGAGGAGGCGCCTGCGCCAGTCGCTGACGACCTATAGCTCGACGATCCGGCGGACCTATCCAGGCATCCAGATCGAGCGCTATTGGACATGGTAAGACGCGCGGCTGGTTGAGCGCGCGACAGTCAAATGCTGGGCACTCTGATCTCGGACTCGGCAGTGGTCTGCGCCTCCGGCGTCCACTTCTCGGACTTGCTGGGCCTGTTCCCGGCGAGATGGCGCGCGAGCCGGGGAATCGCAAATTTGGCCCCCGAGACAAAGCGGAAGAGCGGGCCGAAGCTCATCGTTGAGGACGGGCCAACGAAGTATAAACCGCGCGCCGACGACTCGAAATAGGGCGTGAGCATGGGCGCGCGCTCGATACGATAGACCTCCGCCGCCAGCGCGCGATCTAGAAACGCAAGTCGATCCACATCGACCGCGAATCCGGTGCCGGCGATGAGATGGTCAACGACGATCTCACGCTGGCCAATGTCCGCCTGATTCACGTGGATGGCGAGCCCGTCGCCGAGTGGTTGCGCTCCCAGCACTGCGCAGCGTTTCTCTACTGGCACGATGCCTTCGACGCGCGGACGCAGCCACCAGGCGCCCAGCGGCCCGCCATGACGGCGCACCAGGCGCACGCGACGCATCGGCGGCAGGTGGTAGGGCATCATTGGGGCGTGCTGCAAGACCCAGTTCAACCGGCCCGGGCCGAGAACAGAGATGGGATGCTCCCAGCGTTCGGCGAGCGAGCGCCGCTCGGGCATCCGCCCACTCCACCAGACATCCTCGCCACGGATGATCAGTGTGGGAAGCGCGCCATTCTCATGCAGCAGCGCCGCCGCCTGAAGCGCCGACTGGCCCGCGCCCAGCACGCCAACGCTCATCCCACGGAACCTCGAGAAGTCGCCATGCTCGACGCTATGGCTCACGAGGTCTCGCGGTAGCCCGGCGAATACCTCGGGGATGCGCTCGTAGTGGGTCAGGCCAGTGGCGATGATGACGCGCCGCGCCCAGACCTGCTCACCCGTCTCTAGTGTGATCGCATAGACGCCGTTCTTGTGCGCGACAGACGTGACCTGTGTCACTTCGACATGCCGGGCGACGTGGCTTTGCGCCCAGACGCCATACTCACCAAAGGTGGCGATCTCGACCGGCTCCTCGACCATTACGCCGTGCGCGCGCAGGTATTCTTTGAACCTGTAGTGTGGCTCTGGAGCGCAGATATTGGTTGCAAAGGCGAAGGATTTCAGGTACATGCCCGGCGACATTGTGCGCCAGAAGTTCATCGGCGCGCCAAAGATACGATGTTCGACCCGACGCTTGGTCAGATGCGCCGCGAGCGAGATGCCATAGGGGCCAGCGCCGATAATCGCCACGTCAATGGAGGAGACAGTCATGGGAACAGATACCTTTCCGCGCCAGTGTGTGCGCAGGACTATGCTAGAGGGTTGGACTTGCGCGCTTTGCGCAACAATGGTCGGAGAACGACGTGCTGGAACTCGACAAGCGCGGGCCGCATATCACGGGGCGCGACGAAGTCGAGCGCGCTAGGTCGCAGCGCGAAATCGGTGAAGAAGGTGCGGATCGCGCGCCCACGTGGTGAGACATCCGGCTGGCCCTGGTGAGCGAGGGTCTGATTCAGGTTCCAGATGTCGCCGGAGAGCCAGCGCAAGCGTTTGCCCGTCCGGTAGCTCGCTACGGGCTGTAAGGGGCGTCCCAGCGCCCAGTTGTATAGCAATTGCGGGAAATTGACACCACAGCGCACCGCCAGCGCCAGCGAACCGGCAGGACGCGCGTTGATCTCCATGAGCACAGGGCGGTCCTCGCGATCGCGGCGAAACTCGACCATCGAGCATCCTTCGAGTCCAATCGCACGCACGAGGCGCTCCGCCGGTTCGATCAAGTCGCGCGTTGGCGGGATACTCTCACACAGCGTCGAGACCCCGCCGAGGACGGGAAACTCCCGGTACGACCGCTGCGCGAAGCGCGCCAGTATCTGACCATCGGCGTAGAAGACGCTCACCGCCTCGCGCCAGCCCGGCAAAAACTCCTGCGCCAGCGCCTGGCCGCCCGCCTGCAGGATGTAGCGCGCCTCCCGCTCGGCGTCCTCTTCGGAGAGGACCGCGTTGACGGAGAGTCGGGCGCCGCCGCTCTCGTTTTCGGCCCAGGATTGCGCAGGTTTGAAGACCGTTGGCTGGCCCAGCGCGCGAAACGCCGCGCGCGCCTCCGCGGGTGTCGTCACGAGGAGGCTGAGCGGAACGGCGACGCCCAACTGCTCGGCGACCGCCAGCGTACGTGGCTTGCTGACCGCGATCTCGAGCGCGGCCTCGCTGGCGAGTGGCAGCGCCGTTTTCTGCTCGATCTCGGCGCGGCGCGAGCGAAGCGCCGCGATCGAGCCATCGTGCGCGGGAAGCAGCATGCGCGCCGGGTACATATCCAGGAGTTCGAGCAGCGCATCCACATAGCCGCGGGGATCAGCCGCGAAGTCTGGAGCGATCGCGCGCACACGCGCATAGCGCGAGGCGAACGCCGGCGCGCCAGTGGCCTCCGCCACGCCAGCGACCACGCCGGCGCTCAGGCCCATGCGGCTATAGGCGCGCAGAGCGGCGAGCGTCTGACGATATTCCGCGTCGAGCAGGAGAATGTCGAGTTGAGCGCGCTCGTCGGCACGAGTAGAGTCGTAGACGGCCACGAGTGATCCACGCCGCGCGGAGGCAGTGGCGCTGGCTGGTCTCTCCCACTCCATGTCACATCCTCCACGACCGCCAGCGGCGACGCAAAATGCCCTGAGCTTCTACCATGAGACGACGCGTGGATCAACATCTTGGTAACGAGGCGGTGAACAATAGGGAGCGATTCGGCGAGCGCAGGAACGGTCCGCCCACATACGTGTGAAGGGGAGGATATCCGGGGCGTCTCAGGGGGTCTGGCGCACGTAGCGAGGCGCACGGCGCGTGTGTGTCGCCTGCTCGAACGCGTAGGCCAGTTGTATGAGTCGCGCCTCGGAATAGGCCCGCCCCATAAAGGTCAGTCCGACCGGGAGGCCGACGACATATCCCATCGGGACGCTGATCGCCGGATATCCCGCCAGCGCGGCTGGCTGCGCGCTGCCACCGGTGTGATGGTCGCCAGCGACCAGATCAATCTTCCAGGCGGGGCCGCCAGTTGGCATGATCAGCGCGTCGAGTTGCTCGCGCTCCAGAATCGCGTCGATGCCTTCTGTGCGCGCGAGCCGGTGATTTTCGGCGAGCGCATCCAGGTACGCCTGCTCGGTCAGTGGGCCCTTTTCCTGCGCCAGGAGCAAGATCTCCTGCCCGAAGTAGGGCATCTCCTCCGCCGCGCGCGCCTCGTTGAAGGTAATGAGATCCGCCAGCGAGCGTACCGGCGCATCCGCTGGAAGACCACCGAGATAGGCGTTCAGATCTGCCTTGAACTCATAGAGCAGGCCAGTTAGCTCGGCCTCGGAGGCGCTCATTTCCTTCGCGTTGGGGATGTTGGCGGGATCGACGATGATGGCGCCGAGCGCGCGCATGGTCTCGATGGCTGTCTCCGCGAGCGCGTCGGTTGTGGGGCTGTAGCCGAAATAGACCTCGCGCGCCACGCCGATGCGCGCGCCACGCAACGCATCTGGAGTGAGAGACACGGCGTAATCCGCAGGTATGGCTGGCTGTTGACCTGTCGCTGGGTCGCGTGGGTCGGGCGCGGCGATGACGCTGAGGACGGCCGCGGCGTCGGCGACCGTTCGGGCAAAGGGACCGACCGTATCCTGGCTGTGCGCGATAGGGACGACGCCCGCGCGGCTGGTCAGCCCGACTGTCGGCTTGATACCCACGACGCCGTTGACGCCCGCGGGGCAGAGGATCGAGCCGTCGGTCTCGGTGCCGAGCGAGACGGCCACCAGATTCGCTGCGATGGCGCTGGCCGAGCCGGAGCTAGAGCCGCACGGCGTCCGGTCAAGAGAATAGGGATTCACGGCCTGCCCCCCACGTGCGCTCCAGCCACTGGAGGAATGGGTCGAGCGGAAGTTGGCCCACTCGCTCATGTTGGCCTTGCCCAGCAGGATCGCGCCCGCCGCGCGCAGCCTGGCGGCGACAAAGGCGTCCTGGGTGACTGGGACGCCGAGGAGAGCGAGAGAGCCGGCTGTCGTGCCCATCTTGCCGGCGGTGGCGATGTTATCTTTGAGCAGGACGGGTATGCCGTGCAGATGGCCGCGTGGACCACTCTCCGCGCGCTCCTGGTCCAGCGCGACGGCAATCTCCAGCGCATCCGGATTGACCTCGATGATCGAATGCAGCGCCGGGCCAGCGCGGTCCAGCGCGGCGATGCGCTCCAGATACTGCTCGACGAGTCGCCGCGCGCTGAGCCGACCCGCCGCCATCTCGGTTTGCAGGCTGGAGATGGTCACCTCTTCCATCTCGCCGTGAGGTCCAATCTCAGCGCTCATGCGATTCTCCCGCGCTCCCACCGCGACCGCTAGCGCGCTCTACGATACTCCAGGCGGCGCGCCGACGCAAGGGAGACGAGCATACGTGTATATAACGAATGATCTGCAGGAGATGACGCACGAGGGAGGAAAGGGTCGTGTCGCGTAGGTTGACGGTGTGGACCATACTGTGTATACTGTGGGTGCGCACGCGGGAGTGGCGCAGTGGTAGCGCAATTGCTTCCCAAGCAATGGGTCGCGGGTTCGAATCCCGTCTCCCGCTCCAAGGGGCATGAGGTCTGGGGCAAAGGCCAATTTTGGAAATAGTCTCAGGCAATCACGCTGGCATCATACAGAATTCGCGCGAAATGGGAAAGAAATGACCCAAAAGTCGCGCGATTTTTGTTGTCTCCTTATTACTGCTTTTCCGAGCCCACAGCACCTGGATCTTCGAGTCGCAAACTACGCGATACGCGCCGGTGAACGCTGCTCTCTCTCGTTTGGTGATCCCTTCAGCGCCAGCCGTCGCCGACCTAACGTGAGGACGCGATCGGTCACCAAGCGGATTGCCTGTCGGGCGACGGTGCGCGAGACGCATTCTCGGCTGAGCCCCCACTCCCGCGCAATTGCTGTGACCGTCTTGCCAGTGCGGCGCTCTTCAAGAAATGCTGCCAACCGTTCGCTGGCCGGATCCGACTGCAGGTGGCAGAGATCAATGGTATCCCCGATTGCTTTGTTCAATATCGCCCGCACCGCCCAGCCACGTGTTGGATAGCGGTCCGGCCGCGACTCTACGAGACGACTGACAAGGTCAAGTTGCGTTAAAGTCTCGCAGGCCTCCAACGCATACCAGTCCCGTGTCAATGCCTGCCCCACAACGCGCATGTAGGCCGCATGTGACGTGCGTCCACGCCTTGTCTCATGTCGCTTGCCACGGTGCGCGCCGCTCTCATCTGCCCGCATTGAGCCAAGTACCTCCACCCCACGAGGTACCTACGCACTCACCAGCGCGCACATGTTCCTCGTCGAGAACCCCACCCGCGACGAGGTAACGGTTTGTAGGTCGTTTCTCGTCTTATTGGTACCTGGCTGTTGCGGATTCTTCGAGTCTGGTGACTTTCTTGAATGCGCCGCGGGTGGTAGTGTTCAGGCCAACTTGGTCGACGTGACCAGACGGCCCTTTTGTCACGGTGCGCAACTGCATCACCGTATAGTCGGTTTGGCGCTTGTCATCATAAGCGTCAAGAGGTACACTAACACAAGTTGCTGCTAAGTGTCAACTGTCGGCAGCAAACTTCGAACAGCATGTATCGCCACCACAGGATTGGAGTGCGCCCGTGGAGAACAAGGACAAGGATTTGATCTGGATTGATGAGGCTCGGATGCTGTATAAGCACTCACGCAACTGGTTCGATAGGCGCATCGAGAAAGGCATCTTCGAGGTCGTGTATCTACCTGGCACAACTCGAAAGTACCTCAAGCGGGGTCAAGTAGAGGCTTACGTCCGAGCGCATCCCGAAGAAGCCGGTCAATAGTGCGGAGTAGTCGCTTGCCAGCGCATTGAGTCTGACTCGCGAAGGAATGTACTTCCTTGCGTCATACATCGGCACGGTTGGGCCAATCCAGCGGCCCACGTACCACAGGCAAGCTGCGATTGTCATGCCAGCAGTTCACGTCGTGAGTTGAGCAATTGCCTTGTATCGATCCGTTTTGCAATTAATGGCCCTTAGGGGGTCTTGCTCCTGCTTGGCTCTTAGGAGAGGTCGTGCTGCGCTGGATCGAGGCGGCCGCGTTGATAGAGCCAGCGCGCGAACGACAAGCGCGCAAGCTCACGATCGCTAAATGGGCTGCTTTCTTCCGCGGATCCTAGCTCACGCTGCGCGCAGCACAGGAGGCGCCGTTGATAGGCGCGCCAGTCATCCCAGGTGGGCGCAGCTGTGGCTGCAGACACCGATGTCACCCTCCATCCACTCCAAACCTGCATTGGGCGCCTCCTTTAGCCATCGGAATCCTGGGTTCCTCCGCCGAGATCGACCGGCAAACTGGGAAGGATTCCTCACATTCGAGAGGAAAGCAGTTCACCGTTCTTCTCCTCTCGCGCCGCAGGTGGATATCCTCCGCTCTATTTGCCTGGGCTTCAGCACGACACGGGTTGAGAACGTTGTAAAGAATTCGCTCAGGCGCTTCTCCTGCGGACCGCAGCCGCCACACGAATCATCGCCTCCAGGCTGCGCTCGACATCCTCGTCCGTTGTGGCCCACGATGAGACGCTGATGCGCATCGCCGTCTGCCCCTGCCAGACGGTGCCACCACACCAGCAGGTACCTTCCTCCTGGAGGTCCGCAATGACGCAGCGCGTGGTCTCGGCATCGCCGAACGACACTAGCACTTGGTTGAGCGCCAAGTCGTTGAGCACCGTGTACCCCGCGTCGCGTAGCCCAGTGGCGAAGCGGGCAGCGTGACGGCGGCTCTGCGCGACCAGATTAGCCAGCCCCTCACGTCCCAGCGTGCGCAGCGCCGCCCAGACTTCGACACCCCGCGCCCGCCGCGAGCAGTCTGGTGTGTAGTTGAGTGGATCGCGCGTCTTCCCCTCCACCAGATAGGCGGCGTGGACGGCCATGGCGGCGTGCAGATGCTGCGGGTCGCGGACAAACACGATCCCACTGTCGTAGGGGACGTTGAGAAGTTTGTGCGCGTCCGTCGCCCACGAGTCTGCCTCCTCAACCCCTCGGACGAGATGCGCATAGGCAGGCGCCGCTGCGGACCATAAGCCGAACGCGCCGTCGACATGAACCCATGCGCCTGCGGCTTTCGCTTGAGGTATCAGCTCGTCCGCTGGATCACATGCCCCCGTGTTGACGTTGCCCGCCTGCAGGCAGAGAATCGTGTGGTCGTTGAGCGGGGGCAGCGCATGGGCGCGTATCCTGCCCTGTCCATCCACCGGCACGCGCCGCACGCGCTCGCGGCCCAACCCGAGCAGGCTCAGCGCCTTGAGGACGCTGACATGGACTTCCTCACCGACCACGACCGTCAACGGCGGGGCGCCGAACAATCCGTGCGCTTCCACGTCCCAGCCCTGCCTGGCAAGCAGAGCGTGCCGCGCCGCCGCCAGGCCAGCGAGATTGGCCTGGGTGGCGCAGGTCACAAAGCCGAGGCCAGCGTGAGCAGGTAAGCGCAGCACGTCAAGCAACCAGCGGATAGCCACCGCTTCCAGTTTGGCTGCGATGGGCGAGAGGATGGCTAGCCCAGCGTTTTGATCCCAGGCGCCCGCCAACCAGTTCGCCGCCAGGGCTGCCGGGAGTGATCCACCGACGACAAAGCCAAAAAAGCGCGGCCCTGCCGTTGCCATCGTGGCTGGAGATCCGATCTCATCCAGTAGGGAAAGCACCACTTCCGCGGCGGTGGGCTGTTGCGGCAACGGCTCGTCCAATTGCGAAAGACGCGCCAGCGCTGCTGGCGTGGGCGCAACCGGACGACTATTCAGCCCATCCAGATACCGCGCCGCACGTTTAGATACGTCTGCTAACAAGGACTCCATATGATCTCTCCCCTCAAGCGTAACAAATGGATGAATATCCCACTTCCCTCTGTCCGGCGCCACTTCACATGCCCGCGCCTGGTGAGGCGCGCGGACGCACAATGACAGCCTCGGCGCGCACGCAGACCTCCCCTAGCGCAGAAAGCGTGCAGGTGAGGATGGCCTTACGCTCGGTCTGCTCGCACATCATGGCGCGCAGATGCAGCAGCTCGGCAATGGGCGTCGGACGCAGATACGAGATGCGCAACTCCGCGGTGACCATGGCAATGAGCGGGGGCTCGGTAATTTCCCGATGGGCTGCGCGATAGGCCGCCGCGATGGCGGTGCAGATGCAGTGGCAAGCGATGATCGCTGCCAGAATGCCGCCATTGACCATGCCCGGCCATGCGTGATGGTACGGCTGTGGCCGCCAGACGCAGACACCCTCATCACCCTCCCAATAGCTCTTGATCTGCAAACCGTGCTCATTTTGGCTGCCAC
>Ga0207684_10001237_pt1 | contig 28369 bp, 27 predicted proteins | sample KBSK5501metaG_FD_184342 | JGI IMG/M metagenome (GOLD analysis project Ga0207684, IMG submission 184342) | Corn, switchgrass and miscanthus rhizosphere microbial communities from Kellogg Biological Station, Michigan, USA - KBS K5-50-1 metaG... | ecosystem: Host-associated > Plants > Roots >...
GGCCCGGACACCGGCGCCATCTTCGGCGCCATCCTGGAGATGATCGTGGCCCTTGCGGGCATCGGCACCGCCGTCGCGCTGTTTCCGGTGGTCAAGAGGTGGAACGAGGGCGTCGCGCTCGGCTTCGTCGCGTCACGAACTCTGGAAGCCGCCGGCCTCTTCGCCGGCGTCGCGTGCATCCTGACGATTGTGACCTTGAGGCAGGAGGGAGCCGGAGCAAGTGCGCTGGTCACCAGCCATGCGCTGGTCGCGTTGTATGACCGGTTGTTCTTGATCTCGGGGAGCTTGATGCCGGCGGTGAACGCCGTGCTGCTGGGCACCCTGCTGTACCGCGCGCGCCTGGTCCCACGGGTTCTTCCCCTGCTCGGACTGATCGGAGCTCCCCTGCTCGTCGCGGCAGACCTCGCCGTTCTGTTGGACCTCATCGGCCGAACATCCACACCGGCGCTGGTAACCGCACTCCCGATCGCACTGTGGGAGTTTTCGCTGGGCGTTTGGCTGGTCGCCAAAGGCTTTAAGCCCTCTGCCATCACCGCCCTTTACAGCCGGCCTGCCGGCATGGACAACGCTTCCCTGGCCCCTGTGCCGGCTGCTCGATAGAGTTACCGCCTCCGTCCGGCAGTACCTGGAGCCCGGCTTCGGCCGGGCTCCATCGCGCTCACGAACTGTGGCGCCAGGCCTCCCAGAGCGGAGAACGCCAGTAACAACAACAGTGGTCACTGAGGAGGTGGCGATATGGGTGGTTTTCGGTGGCGCAGTTGGTTGGGGGTATCGGTCACCCTCTTTCTGCTGTATGGAGCCGCCAACGTGGGTTCCGCTCTAGTAGTCCCGACCACGCTTATCCGCGGCGGCGCGGGCGCAACCGCCGTGGTCCTCGACCCTGACTCTGATGCTTATCTGGCTGGAGGAAAGCAAGTCATCAATGCGCTACGACAGGACAATCCGAAGCTCGACACGCTTTTGGTGAGTTCGATGGTAAGCATGTGCGCGCAGATGATGGCCTTCGCGATCGTCGCGATCCTTGTCACCTGGTTCGCGATCCGGCGTGGACAGACCTGGGGTCTGTGGGCAGTCACTGCAGCCGCACTGGCTCAGGTGCCGTACTACGTAGCAATCACCAATATGTACGCTGCTCAAGGAGCTCCGATCGGCGGTTGGCTCGCAATGCAATGGCCTTTCTACGTTGGGCCGTTGATTGCACTTGCCCTCGGTCTGGTGGGGATGCGACGGATGCGGCGCGTACCTCAGTTGATGCGTTGATGAGGCCCATCGTCTGATTGAAGTGCGAGCAGTCGTGGCCGAAACTTGTCTGGCTGGAGTCTCAAGTTTGGAAAAGGCGAAATCGCGAGCCCGGGATATGAGCCTAGGGCCTCACGGTCCTGGCCCGTGCGACTGCTGATATATCGGCCTTGCAGAGGTCGCCCGGACCGGATTCTGAATTCAGAAACTGGTCGCCTCAACCGGATTCGAACCGGTGAGCCGATTTTCGCCTGCCCCTCCTAGCACCAGCTACTAACACGTCAAGACATCGCCTTCCACCTCCAGCCGGTCCGAGTCCGGCTCCCCGCAATTCGTAACCGCACGCGGCCCTCGGTGGCTTTCGACGCCGGGCTCTCAGCCGACTCCGGCGCGGATAAGCGTGGTCGGGACTACTGCCGGAGTCGGCCAGGACCCTCGGAAAGCCGCATCTCATTCGGCGGGTCAGCCGCGGGCCTAGGGCCCGGTCAGCCGCAAGGACCGCTCCCCGAAGACGGCGGTGAACCAGCGCGCTGCCCGCCGCCATACCGACCTAGCTCGGCTTCGGTTCCGCGCGGCGGACGCTCGGTTCAGGGTTCTGCAGCGCGGCTGCGGCCAACGGGCCGTGTGGCAGCGGCGAGCTCGACCGTACGGCGATCCCACCATGCCTGCGGCAGGAGACGAAGCCCTAGGTCCCAGGTGGCGTCTTCGAGGCTGGCGCCGATGTTAATGGTCCCAATCAGGTTGTCGACGAACCACTCGTCGTCGATTTCGCCGCCCGGCGACGAGTACTCCCGCCGGGTTCTGCCTCGCAACCGGCGCGGATCCGCTGGTCGATACCCCTCCCGGAGGAATTGTTGGAGTCCATCGACCCGGCCGTACAGCTCGACGTGCTGATCGAAGATCTCGGCGTATGTCTCGGAGGCGGTCAGGGCGACCGCCCAGCGGCCAAGGATTTGGTGGCCTTCGGCAAGCCTTTCGCCAAGTTGGTCGGCCAGCTTCTCCCGAAGCTGCAAATTCATCAGAGCGGTCTCAACTTGACGTCTCACCTTTGGACCCATGGCATCCGACGCCAGCGCCGCTCGTACCTGGTCCGGTGAAATCTCGGGCGCCCTCTCCAGCCCAAGAGCATCGGCCAGGCTGGTCCAGGTGGTGTTGGCTGCCTCGCCGAGTTCGATGAGCGCCGACTGAGCGAGGATTCGCCAGCGCCGCTCAGCCCGCCGGCTGAGTACGACCTCGATCACAGCCACCGATAGGACGACTACCACGAGAGCCGAGACGATCGCCGTGAGCATCGGGTGGCTGACCCAGAACCCGGCGACCACGAAGTCGGATGCGGCCACGGCAACCAGCAGAAGGATCGCCAGGAACGCGGCGGTTCGGCGCCCCGGCCGGAGATTGGCCATCGATGCGAGTGTAGAAGCCGGCGACCAACCGGCACGCTGGGGAGAGCCTCCCGCGCTCCCGACTAATCCACGGCTCGGAAGCAGCCGTGGATGTGGTCGTTGACGACGCCGACGTTCTGCATGAATGCATACACGCTCGTGGGGCCCACGAAGCGGTACCCCAAAGACTTCAACCGCTGGGCAAAATCCTCCGCCTGGGGCGTCGACTTGGGGATGGCTGCGGCGGACCGCGGCGCCTGCCTGCCGGTGCTCTCGTAGGACTTCGCGAGGGCTGAGAGGCTCGGCGAGGCGGATCTCATCGCCCGAGCGTTAGCGACTGTCGCCTGGATCTTGCCACGGTTGCGGATGATCGACCGGTCCTGCAGCAGCAGGTCGACGTCTCGGTCGGTCATCGCTGCGACCTTCGCGATTTCGAAGCCGCGGAAAGCCTTCCGGACGCGTCCCCGCTTTCCGAACACCGTCGACCAGCTGAGCCCAATCTCGAAGACGCCCAAGGTGAGCGCCTCGAACATCGCCGACTCGTCGTAGGTCCGGGTACCCCAGACCTCATCGTGGTAGCGGCCTAACGAGGAGTCGCCGCGTCCCGCCCACGAGCAGCGTGGCTTCCCGTCGCAACCAAAGATCACGTCGCTTGACACGCGCGGACTGCGGATCAGGAAGCGCTCAACCTCCGGAGCTCTTCGCGCGCTGGAGCTCGGCGATCTGCGCGCGCGCGGCAGCTATCAGCTCGGCGTTGGTGTTGGCGTGCCCGCCGAGTCCCCAGCCGCCTTCGACCGCTTCGGTGAGCAGGACCCACGTCCTGCCCGTGAGCGAGGGGTCGCCCGCTGCAGACGCGACAAGCTCGGTGAACTGGCTGACGACGGCGAGCTGCTTTTCACGATCCAGCGCGCCGGCGTTGGTGAGCACCTGAACCCTCACGTAGTTGCTGTCTCCCTCGACGTTCGAGAGCGCCTCGTTCGGAAGATCGTGGACGAAGGCCGCCGTGTTCTTGCGGAACATAGGGATGTCGGGCACCTGCTCCATCCTCATCAAAGTGGCCGCCAGCTCGCGCGCCAGGGCCTTGGGATCCCCGAATGTCCCGCTGGTGGCGTAGACGTCGATCATCGGCATCGCCGGCGCTTCTCCTTTGGTCAGGCGCCGACGGCCACTTCGGCCGCGGCTTTGATCACCTTCACGACGTCGTCCGGGTGGGAGACCATCGCCACGTGGCTCGAGGGCACCTCGACTGTGGTTGCTCCCATCCGTTCGGCGAACATTCGCTGGGCCGGCGGCGGGATCGCTTCGTCGTTGCCGGCGACCAGGTACCACGTCGGCAGAGACTTCCACGCCGGCACGCCCATGACGTCCTCGAACGTGCTCATGGAGAGACCCTGCTGGACAGCCCACATGACCTTCGCCTTGACCGGCTCCACATCGGAGGCGAAGTGGCCCGTGAAGTCCTCCTCCGGCAGCCAGGCGAAACCCTGCTCGTCCACGACGAGGTGGGCCAGCGCCGGGGAGGGCGGTCCCCCGCCCAGGAGGGCGCCCAGCGATTCGCCCTGTTCGAGCGCGAAGGCCGCGATATAGACCAAGGCGACAGCGTTGGGAGCGTCGGTTCCCAGGGCGGTCATGACCTGGCCGCCATAGGAGTGGCCCGCGACGACGGTGGGCCCGGCCTGGCGGCCGAGCACCTGGCGCAGGCGCGCCACGTCGGCAGCCAGGGACGTCTCGGGGAACTGTGGCGCCGTCACGGTGTAATCGGCTCCCTGCAGCGATTGAATCACCGCGCTCCAGGACGATCCGTCGGCCCAGGCACCGTGGACAAGAACGATGTTCGGTCTGTCGGACATAGGAAAGCTCCTTGGAATCGGCTGGTCGGTTCAGCCCGATCCTGCCGATGACCGGGAGCCCTTCGCATCAGTCAAGCGACTGATTTCAGTCGGCTCGGAAGCCCTCAGCACGTCCCGGAGCTGTGTGCGAGCCGTGATTCCAAGCTTCGGAAAGATGTGATAGAGGTGCGAGCCGATCGTGCGATGCGAGACGAATAGCCGCTCCGCGATCTCCCGGTTGGAGAGCCCGTCCGCGGCAAGATGTGCGATCTGCAGCTCCTGCGCCGTCAGCCGGTCACGGGCGTCCGGCGTGCGCCGCCCGACGGATTCCCCTGATGCGCGTAGTTCCTCGCGGGCCCGGGTGCTCCAGCCAGCTGCACCGAGAACGTCGAACAGCGCGACGCTCTTGCGGAGCGGCGCACGAGCGTCCGCGCTTCGTCGCTGTCGGCGGAGCCAGCGGCCATAAGAGAACAGTGTCCGGGCGCGAAGAAGCGGGTTGGCGGTCAGGTCCTGGGCCAGCGCCGTTTCGAACAGAGCTTCAGCATCCAGGTCGGAGGCAATGAGCGGTTTAGCACACAACAGTCCCGCGCGGAGGATCGGCGGATTGCTTCGGCGCGCGGTCGCCTCCAGGTCCTCAATCACGGCAACGACGCGTTCTCCCTGGCCACTGCCTGCTGCGGACTCGACGAGGTCGAGGATCATCGGCCAGCGCATGAACCGATGGAATGCTTCGTCCTTCTCATCGAAGACGGGCCACAGAGCGCGAAACGCATCGTCCTGCCTGCCGTCGCCGAGAGCAAGTGCAGCCCGCGCTATGTAGGCCGGTGCGAGCAAGGGTCCGCCCCTGATCGCAAGGCCGGAGCGCTCGGGGCGGGCGAGTATGGCGTCGACGTCGACCAAGGTGCCGCGCATCGCGGCCACCAATGCGCCTATCAACTCCCCCGTGAGCCCGTACTGCGGCTGACCGGTTTCCCGGGCAAGGGCGTCCCCCTCGGCGGCGGCGGCCGCTGCAGCTGCCCAGTCGCCGGCGAATGTCGCGGCCCACGCGTGGTGAACAAGCGCCTGGGCGAGCAGTCCGAGCCTGACCTGGTCGCGCAGGCCATCGACCGCGGTGGCCAGGAACCGCGCACCGCCAGCAAAGTCTCCGGCCTTCTCGGCGGCGATTCCCACGTACATTGCCGAGAGCGGATCGGGGAGGGCGTGCTGCCTGAGGCGCGCGACGCTGCGCAGGACGGATGGGCCCGTCTCCTCTGGATCCGCCAGTGCCATCACGGCCAACACCATGGGATGGCGGTCCGAGTGCCAGAGGCTCAGGGCGGCTTCGACGAGGTAGCGCCGAGTCGTGGTCCGAGGACGCGTCCACCAGGACCGGTGTGCCACCGGGACCAGCGCGCGCAGTGCCGCGTCGGAATCGCCACCGCCGTCTGCAATCCTGCGGGCGATCGTCACGAATGTCTTCGCCGCCCCGGGCTCGAACCAGACATTGCCCGTCGTCATCTCGCGCAGCCAGGTGAGCCTCGCCGTGTCAGATGGACTGAGCTCGAGCTGCACTGCCTGCCCGGCCAGCCGCGCCACGACGTCACCAAGCCCGAGCTCGTAGGCGAGGTCGGCCGCAGCTACGTAGCGGCGGCCCCGTGCCGCGGGGTCCGCCGTAAGTGTTGCCGCTCGTTCGAGCGCCGCGGCGGCTGCGGTTACAGCGCCGCGGCTTAGCGCCGCGCGGGCGTGGTTCTCCAATTGAGACGCGATCTCCGGGTTAGTTCCCGAGGTCGACATCGCGCGGTGCCAAAGGCGGCGCTCTGGGTCGATGACGATCTCCGACAGGGCCGCATACATCCCGACCACGTCGCCTGGAGTGACCGCCTGACGCACCGCGGAACGCATCAGCGGATGCCGAAACCGCAGCTCGTTGTCGACGAGGTCGATGTACCCCGCTTCGGTGGCCAGATCGAGGACCGTTTCCGGGATCGGTGCGCCATGAAAGAGCGAGGCGCTCGCCAGGACTTCCGTAACCGAAGCGCGGCTGTCAAGTGCCGACGCCAGGAGAGCCAGCCGGGTCACCTCAGGCATCTGATCCAACCTCGTGGCAAAGGCGCGCTCCAGACGTGCGGTGAGCGTCGTCGGGCCTGGCGAGATGCGCTCCCGGGTGCGTGCCTCCAGCGGAAGTGTTCGGGCGAGCTCGACCAGGGCGAGTGGATTTCCTGCGGCCTCTGCGAGCACTCGAGCGCGGACGATCGGATTCAGATCAGGTGCGCGTTTGTCGAGCAACTGTCCGGCCGCGACGGGGCTCAAACGTTCCAGCTCAAGGACTTCAAGGCCCGCTTCTTCCAAAGACGTGTGGTAACCGGCTCTCACCGCAGCCACGAGTGCCATCGGCTCGTGGTATAGACGTCGCGCGATGAACGCGAGCACGCGAACACTTGATTGATCGAGCCAGTGAGCGTCATCAACCGCCAGGAGCACGGGTGCCGACTCTGCAGCAACGGTGAGGAGATGAAACGCTGCCATCGCCACGCGAAACAGGTCAGGCTCGGCTCCGGTGCTGGTCCCGAGCACCGCCTCCAGCACCTGTCGCTGCGGCCGCGGTAGGTGCGCCACCAGCCCGACGATTGGCACGATCAGCTGATGCAGTCCGGCGAAAGCCAGCTCCCCCTCAGACTCGACCCCGACGGTGACAAATTGCTGCGTGCCCTGGGCGGCAGCTCGATGCCGCGCTCGCTCGAGAAGAACCGACTTGCCGATGCCCGGTTCGCCGCGGAGCAGGAGCGAACCACCCTGCTCGGGGAGTCGATCGACCAGCGAATCGATGATCGTCGCTTCCGGGTCGCGTCCGATGAGCTCGGCCGAGCTCATCGGACGAGAATACGACCAGGGCGATCGGCGGACGCGACCGTGCGCGGCGGCAGGTAGCTCCGGCTCCATAGACTCAAGTGTCGTCCATCAATTCTCGGAAAGGAGCGCTAACCATGGCCCCGACGAAAGCTGCAACCAAGAGCAGGCCGCAATCCGCGACCGGTAAGACAGCCAAGGGATTCACCGACGACGAAAAGGCGGCGATGCGCGAGCGCGCCCGGGAACTCAAAGCGGAGGCGGCCAAGGCGGACGGAGAGAAGGAATTGCTCGCGGCGATCGCCAAGATGGAGGAACCGGCACGCGGCATGGCCAAGAAGCTGCACGCCCTCATCAAAGTCGCAGCACCGGCGCTCGCGCCGAAGACCTGGTACGGGATGCCCGCGTACGCCAAGGACGGCAACGTCATCTGCTGGTTCCAAAACGCAGGGAAGTTCAAAGCCAGATACCAGACGCTCGGCTTCAGCGACAAGGCGAACCTCGACGCCGGAGCCATGTGGCCGAATTCGTATGCACTCCTGAAGCTGACTCCCGCCGAAGAGGCAGAGATCACGGCGCTTGTGAAGAAAGCCGTGCGCTGAGCAGAATCGGACATTTGTGCCAGCCAAGGAGGTGCGGAGTTAATGAAGGTCGTCGTCCTGAACCACATGAGCCTGGACGGCGTCATCCAGAGTCCCGCCCGGCTCGATCAGGACACGCGTGGCGAGTTCAGTCACGGCGCCGGGCCCGCCTGCACCGCCCGGCCCCACCCACTTCGCCACCGGGGCCCAGCAGTGGCGCCTTGATTCAGTCACTGATGCCGCGCAACCTCATCGACGAATTCCGGCTGGTGATCCATCCGCTCCTGCTCGGTGGCGGACGCCACCTATCGGACCGCCGCTCGGCACGCGGAGGACCAGGTCGCCAGCTGACTGAGAGGCACCCATGAGCAAGGTCACCTGCAACCTTCCCATCTCGGCCGACGTTTACTCGGCTGGGCACAACCAGACCGAGAAGTGGCTACTGGCCCGGAAGCTGAGCGAATCCGAAGGGCGATCGAAAGGGCAGGAAGGCAAGAGCTAGCGCGGCGCCCAGGACGAGGCTGGCGATAACCAGCGAGCGGCGTGCCAGCGCGCCCTGCAGTCGATCGCGCGCATCCGCGACCGCGAGTTCCGGCGCACGCCGCAGGTAGTTGACGACGTGGACCCCCATGGCGACGATCCAGAGGTAGGCGGAGGCGTGGTGCACCGGCACCCAGACGAACCCGAAGCGGAGGCCGAAGAGCCACAGCTCGAAACCCGTGCCGAACACCACGATGGTCAGGAAGACCACGACCGGGCCGAGTAGCCGCATAGGAAGGCTGGGTGGACCGGCGGTGCGGTAGTGGGTCTCGCCGCTGTAGTAGCGAACAAACCGGTAGCCGACGCTGCCCAGTTTGAGCAGGACCGGAGGTAGGAGCAGGAAGCCGATCAGCGCATGGAGGCGCAGCAGGCGACCGACGCTCAAGCCGCTGACCGCTTCCGCCACCAGTGGGATCACAAGCAACACCGCGGTATAGCCGGTGAGGCGTGCGTTGGCCTCGACGCCGGCGCTCGGGCTGGAGATCAACCTGCCCGGTGGTTGCATAGATGCATAATTGCGTGCATGCAGAATAGCATTGCTGAACGATCTGGCCAGGCGGGCCTGCGCGAGCGCAAGAAGCAGCGCACCCGGCGAGCGCTCATCGATGCCGCCATGGCGCTGTATCGGGAGCGAGGCTTCGGAGCGGTGACGGTCGCCGAGATCGCCCGCGTGGCGGATGTCTCACCGCGAACGTTCTTCAGCTACTTCGAGAGCAAAGACGACGTCTTCCTCGGGCGGGGCGACGAGCGTTTGGAGCGCCTCGTGCAGTCGATTCGCGAGCGCGACCACCGGCAACCGATCCTCGCGGCGCTCAGGGGAGCCCTTCAGGAGGACCGCCAGCCGGTGCGCGAAGCGAGACCGGCCGGGATGCCCGACCTGCCCGAGCTGCTCCGCCATCCAGCAATCGCGAACCGCCTCCGGGAACGCTGGAATCGCTGGGAGGATGTTCTGGCGGAGGCGATCGCGGCCGACGTCGGCGCCGCTCCAGGCGATCCCGAGCCGCGCGTGGTTGCCGCCGCGCTGACCGGGGCGATCCGGGTCGCGGCTGCGGCCGCCTGGGAACAGCCCGGCCGCCGGCGGGAGATCGCTGAGCGCGTCTTCGACCTCCTCGCCACCGGCCTCTCCCGCTACGGCGCGGGGCCGGTCGTGAGCCGGCGTCGAGGCTGATGCTCGAGGCCCTCGGCCGCTTCGACATCCGGTTCCGCTGGCTCATCGTTGCGGCCTGGATCATCGGCGCGATTGCCGCCAACCGGTTCCTGCCGAGCCTCGCCAGCGTGGCGCAGTCCAACAATGTCGTCTTCCTCTCGGCCAGCGCGCCCAGCCAGCGGGCTGCGAGTCTAGCTGCCCCTTTCCGCACGACCAACGCCTCGGCGACCGCGGTGATCGTCGCCGCCCGGCAGGATGGACCGCTGACCACCGCTGACAATGCTGCAGTCGATCGTGTCGAGCAGACGGTCAGCCGGCTCCCGGGAGTGCTTTCGGTGCTCGATCAGGGATCGTCAGCAGACGGCGAGGCGCGCCGGGCACTCGTGGTGACGACCCCGGTCGCCGGCAACTCCGGCAATCCCGATCTGGTCAGCAAGATCAGAGCCGGCTTCGCCGAGGCAGGAGGGCAGCCGGGCCTGAACTTGCACCTGACCGGGCCCCTGGCTCAGGCCACCGATGCCACGGCGTCGACCTCCCGGGCCGGCACCAACATCCGCGTCTTCAGCGTGCTCTTCGTGATCCTGCTGCTCTTCGTCGTCTATCGCGCGGTCCTCGCGCCCCTGGTGACGCTGCTGCCGGCCCTGCTCTCGGTGCTGGTGGCCGGACCCTTGATCGCCCGGGCGAGCCAGGCAGGATTGGCGATCTCCCCGGCCACCCAGCTGCTGCTGCCGGTCCTCCTGCTGGGCGCCGGAACCGACTACGGCCTATTCCTCGTCTATCGGCTTCGCGAGGAGATCCGGCGCGGCGCTGCCCCGGCGGAGGCTCTCGTGATTGCGATGGGACGGGTCGGACGGTCGGTCGCGTATTCGGCCCTGACCGTGATCGTGGCCCTGGCCTGCCTGGTCCTCGCCTCCTTCGCCCTCTACAAGGGCTTGGGCCCGGGACTCGCGATCGGCGTGGCGGTCCTGCTGGCTGCTGCGCTGACCCTGCTGCCGGCCCTGATTGCCATCTTCGGCAGAGTCCTCTTCTGGCCCTCGCGCCCCATGGCCGGGCAGCGGACCACCAGCGCGTGGGGAGAGGTGGCCTCTCGGGTGGTGCGCCGCCCGGTCCTCGTCCTCCTGATAGGGGTGATCGTCTTCGCCGCGCTGAGCGCCGGTCTCACCAACTTCGCAGCGGGCGGCTTTACCAGCACCGGTCCGACTGGCACCGACTCCGCCGCCGGCACCGCAGCCATCGCCGCCCACTTCCCGGCCGCCAGCAGCAATCCAGAGACCCTGCTGCTCCGCTTTGCGATCCCGGTCTGGCAGCATCCCGAGAGCCTGTCCCAAGCGGCTCAGCAGCTCAGCGCCGCCCCGGACCTGAGGTCCGTGTCCGGACCGCTGGACCCCAACGGCACCACTCTCAGCGTTGATCAGCTCGTCAGCCTGCGCGCGCAACTTGGTCCTGCCGCCGCGCTACCGCCACGACCGGCGGCCTCGGCGGGCGTGGCCCCGGCTCTCTACCAGGCCTACCGGGCCACCACTCAGTTCATCAGCCCAGACGGGCGGACTGTGCAGTTCGATGCGGAGCCGGCCGCAGGACCGGCCGGCAGCCAGGCCGCGATCGCCTCCATCCCGGCCCTGCGCTCGTTACTGACCGCGGTCGCCCAGACGGTCGGAGCCGCAGAGAGCGGGGTCGCTGGCGTCGACTCGACGGCCTACGACATCGGCCAGCAGTCGACGGCCGACCTGGCTTCGATCGCCCCGGTGGTCCTGGCCGCGCTGGCGATCCTGCTGGCCCTGCTCCTGCGCAGCCTGGTCGCGCCGCTCTACCTGATCGCCACGGTCGGGCTCTCGTATCTGGCGGCGCTGGGATTGGCCAGCTTCGTCTTCCTCCGCCTCGCCGGCGACAGCGGCATCAACTTCGCCATCCCCATCCTTCTCTTCATCTTCGCGATGGCGCTGGGAGAGGACTACAACATCCTTTTGATGACGCGGGTGCGCGAGGAGGCGCACGACCACCCGCTGCGCGAGGCGCTGGTCCGCGCTGTCGGTTTCACCGGAGGCACCATCACCTCAGCCGGCCTCATCCTGGCCGGCACCTTCAGCGTGCTGGCGATCGCGGGCAACTCCGACCAGGCCCGCCAGCTCGGCTTCACGGTCGCCTTTGCAGTGCTGCTCGACACCTTCTTCGTGCGTACCCTGCTGGTGCCGTCGGTCGCTTTGCTCCTGGGCCGCTGGAATTGGTGGCCGTCGGCGCTTTCTCAGCCGATGAGACCAGGGATATCCAACTGACCCGGCGGTCGCGGCACTGCTCGACGCCAAGAGTCTCGCCGCCGTGGTCCAACCGGCTCAGCGCGTCCCCCATTGGAACCAGCGGATGCCCAGCGCAACGAACACGAGCGAGTACGCGAGACTCACGAGCACCGACCACCAGTTGTCGGAGTTCCAGGCCGCTGGGGCCATTGCACCGGCAAGCATGTTGAGCAGCGCCCCGCCGGGCGACCACCTCGCGATCGTTTCCAGCGTGCTACCAAGGACCGATACGTTGCCAAAGATGCCGAGCGCAAATAGTGGGATGTAGAGGAGCCGCCCGATCGCGTTCACGGTGTCGGCGGACTTGAGCAGCCCCACGATCGCTTGGCCGATGCTGAGGAACTCCGCGGCACCCAGAACGGCCACCACAGTGGTCAGCGCGTATGCACCGGGGGCGAGGGTCAGGTTGAGAATCACCCTGCCGACGATGAACACCACGACGGTCATCACGACAATCGACAGAACCTGAACCGCAAGTCGGCTGCTCATGATCGCCCATGTCGGTGCCGGCGTGACCCTAAGACGCTGGAACACACCCGTCTCCCGGTCACGGGCGACGGTCGCCGTGTAGCCGAGAATTGCCACCGACGTGATGCCCAGGCCGATGGCGATCGCAAGGCGAGAAGCCGCGGGAAATATCGCTCCTCGCTTGCCGGCGCCCAATGCGTACATGACCACGATCGGAAGCACGAGGCTCACCACCAGCGCGCGTCCGTTTCTCAATTGAACCCTCAAGTCGGCGTCGAACAGCGAGGTCAGTATCAAGCCGATACCGGGCGCCAGCGTGGTGCGCCCTCGAGTGCTGGCCGAGTCAGTCACGCAGCTCGCTCCCTGTCAAGCCGATGAATACGTCTTCGAGCGTGACCTCGCCCCTGGCGACCCTTTTCACCTGGGGGTCGTCGCGGTGTTTGGCTATCAGGCCTGCCGGGGTGTCGAGACTCACGATTCTCCCGTGGTCGATGATCGCGACGCGATCGCAGACGGACTGTGCTTCCTCCATCGAATGCGTGGTGAGCAGAACGCTGCGGCCGATCTGCCTCATGTGCTCGATTCGCTCCCAGAGTTGGCGGCGCGATTGTGGATCGAGACCGGCGGTTGGCTCGTCGAGCAGTAACAGCGACGGGTCGTGGACAGTGGCGATCAACAGTGCGAGCCGCTTCTGCTGGCCGCCTGACAGCTGGCCGAAGCGCTTGCCGGCCTCCTCGTCGAGATGGACCGCCGCCAGGTGTTCGTCGGCTGCGGACTTCGATCTTGAAGCCCCATACAGGCCAGAGTAGAGGCGCACCAGCTCCCGAATGGTCAGTTCCTTCTGAAAACTGGTTGACTGGAGTTGCACCCCTATTTGTGCGCGCGCGTCGCCAGGCCGAGCGCGTGCATCGATGCCATCCACGTTGATGGAGCCCGATGCCGGCTTGACCAGGCCTTCGATCGCACTGAGCGTGCTGGTCTTCCCGGCGCCGTTAGGACCGAGTAGCCCGAAGATCTCTCCCTCGTTGATGGAGAACGACACGCCTTGGACGGCGGCCGTGGGACCGTAAATGACCGTCAGATCGGAAATTTCGAGTGCGAGATGTCCGCTCGACCTGTCCGGTCCCACCTCCACATCGCGATGGTAGCCTGAACCCTGCCGCCCGGGGCTTGGGGTCCTGATTCACATCCAGTCTGGTTGCCACAGGTCTCCCAGCCGCCAACTGTTAAACCACTGCACTTGACAAGCCGCCGCCACGCTTTACGATTGCCCGGGGGCGGGGCGGTATAAGCATGGTGGCCGCGCCGCGCCTTACTCGCATTGTTGGCGCGCACACTGAGGGGTCGCGGTATGTATGCCGGGGCAGAGGGGGCGGGGATTTATGGCTGCGGACGCGACATCACCAACGGCGGTCCCGGAAACGTCGCGGCACGATGTGGCCGTGGTTGGCGCCGGCCTCGCCGGCCTGGCGGCGTGCATCTACCTCCGGCGTGCGGGACTCCAAGTCGTTTGCATCGAACCGGACCGATTCCCCCACGCCCGAGTCGGTGAGTCTTGCGACTGGTCCACCCCGGCTCTGCTCGACTCCCTGGGGTTGTCGCGCGATCAGTTGGTGCGCGACGACGTGGGTACCTACAAGCGCAATATCCGGATCGTCTCGCTCGGCAAGCGCCCCTTCTTCGGGGAGCCGCACGAGTGGTTCGCCCGGAAACCCCTTCGCTTCGAGCTCACCACCTTGCACGTCGATCGCGCCCAATTCGATCAGCGGTTGTTCGACGTCGCGGACGCCCTCGACACATGTTTTGTCTGGGACCGAGTCTCCGGTGTCGAGGTCGAGGATGATCGGATCGTGGCGGTCACGACGCCAGGCGGACGGCGAGTTACCGCACGCTGGTTTATCGATGCCTCTGGACAAGCCCGTGTGCTGGGAAGAGCATTGGGGATTCCCACACTTGAATACGGTGAGCGGAAGGTCTGCATTTGGACCTACTTCAAGGAGCCACCCAGCAATGAGGGAACGACCTTCTACGGTGACAACGCGGAGGCTTACCTGAGCTGGATCTGGGAGATCCCGACATCCAGCTCCGAGCTCAGTATCGGGTGGATCCTGGCAGCGAGTCGGTTCAGGGAGCGGCGAGCCACCGGTCAACCCGTGGACGAGATGCTGCGCGAGGAGCTCGCTAAGCACCCACGATTCGCCAAGGTGCTGGCCGGTGAGCGGGAATCGCACGCGCAGACGCAGACCTGTTCCTATCGTAGCTACGTCAGCCGCCGCGTCTGTGGTGCCAACTGGCTGATGGCAGGGGAAGCCGCCTCGCTGCCGGACCCACTCACCGCCAACGGGATGACAGCCGCCTTTCGGCATGCCAGGGAGGCAGCCGGCCGGATACAGGATGCATTCGCGGCGGGCTCGCTCTCGCGTGGCCAACAGCGCATGTACTCCAGCCATGTCCGTCGTATGGGTCACGCCTTCAATCACGCGGTCGAAAGGGCCGCGTATCAGCCATCAATGCGCTGGGGCCTGGGTGAGAACGGGGCGCTGTGGGTCTACACCATATTCTCGTACACGATCAACGCCTTGTACTCAAGGCGCGAGCCGAGAACCCGGCCGGGCACGTGGGTGTTCAGCGCCCTGCTCGTGTTCGTGCAGGTCTGGATCGATATCTGGTCCCTGGTCGCCAGGATGTTGGTAGCCAGGAGGGGAGTCTTTCGCGCTGATCGCGACCCTGCCGTGCGGCCGTCAGCCCTGTCCTCTCAATGACATGCGATTCACGGTGATCGGCGCTGGGCCACCGGTGCTCTTCCTGCATGGCATCCCAACCGGCCCTCGGTTGTGGGATCACGTCGTCCGCGTCCTCTCCGCGGAGTTCACGTGTGTCGTGGTAGATTTGGTCGACCTGGGCTTGATGCCAGACCCAGCTCGCAGCGTGCCGCGTGCGAGCGAGCCTACGGCCGATGTCTACGCGAACGCACTGGACGCCATTCGGGCCGACTTGTCCGTCTCGTCGTGGCATTTGGTCGGGCACGACGCCGGTTGCGTGCTTGCCGTCCACTACGCGGCGCGGTTTCCCCACCAAGTGCGCGGATTGGTCCTCTGTTCCGCACCCATATTCCCCGACTTCCAGGTCCCCTGGTTCTTCCGGTTGGTGAGAACTCCAATCATCGGGGAACTATGGGCGCCGCTCGTGCTCCAAACAGTCTGGACCTTCCTGAGGCGGACTCTCGGTCGTATCGATCCGGTCAACGAGGAGATCGTCGAATCGTTTCGCGCGCAATTCAGAGGCCGCGTTGGCGCGCGCCGTTTCGCGCGCCTGTTGCGTTGGGGTGATCCGCTCGACGTATTGGCGGGGACGGCGGCTCTGCTGCCCCTCATCTCGGCACCTGCATTGCTTTTGCATGGCCGCCGGGAACGCGCGATTCCGCCGTCCTTCGCGCTTCGTGCCGCGTCCGCCATCCCGAATGCCACGGCAGTGTTTCTCGGCAGTGACCACTTCGTGCCGTTGGAGTGTCCGGCCAGCCTTTGTGCGGCCGTGCTGCCGTTTCTGCTGAATACCGCGGCCGGATAAGGTCGCCGACGGCGAACTCCACCCACGAGCGACCGCATCGGAGCCGCAACCTGCGGCGACGCGTGCGCCATGCTGCCTACGCGTCCAGGTGTCGTTGGTGCGCGATCTACGGATCGGGCGCTGCTATGTATGAGCTCGCTGTCAGGCGCCTGCCTCAAGCTTGGTCTTCAGGTTGGCGAGGGCGCCGTTGTAGTCCTTGTTGATGGCGCCCTTGGCGATCAGGAACAGCAGCGGACCGTAGAAAGGCACCTTGATCCCGTACATCTTTCGCGTGATCAGCGTGCCGCCATCCTCGGCGGCGAACTCGAACACGTGACCGTTGATGCCTGCCTTGTCCTCTGACTCGAACTCGAGGCTCGTCGGCGGGTGGAGGGCCGTGATGGTGACCTTGCTGGCGTTGCGTCCCATCAGGTTGCCCTCGGCGCTGTACGTGCTGCCAACTGCGGCCGGCCCAGGCTGGTCCGCTTTGATCGTCATCTTGTCAGGCGCGAAAGACCACTCCGCGTGGCGCGACAGATCCGCGACGTACGCGTAAGCCTTGTCGGGGGGCACCTTCACATGGACTGTCCACGATGGACCGGGCTTTCCTCTCATGACTCGCCTCCAGATGTATGAATGCCAAGATCGTATGCGAACGTGGTGCGCTCAAGAAACGGGCCCGGCGTGCGGCCGGTCGGCCTGCTGGGAGTGGAGCGCCCGATCCGAGATCCACCGCAGTGACAGCACAAAGGCCAGCCAGGCGATTGCGATGAGGAGGCCCGCAAGCACGTCACTCGGCCAGTGGGCCCCGACCCAGATCCTGCTGATGGCGCCATCGAACACGATCACCACCACCACCGCCCACCCGATGGGCAGCGCCCAACGCGGCAGGAAGCGATGGCCGAAGCAGAGCATCAGCACGCTCGCGATCGTCGCGATGAAGATCGTGTGTCCGCTGGGGAAGCTCGACGCTCCGGGGTGCTCCGTAACCTGGAGCACCTGCGCGGTGGTCGGCCTGGCGCGGATGATGAGGTGGCTCAGGACGATGTACCAGGCGCCGGTCAGCGCGGCGGCGACGGCCAGGATCCAGGCGCGCCGGTTCCAAATCAGCACCGCGATGAAGACGATCACCTCCAGGACGGCGCCCTTCGCGTCGCCGATCCAGCTGTAGATCGGGAAGGCGAGGGCGAGCGGGCCCCAGCTGGTCGCCTGGACATCGCGCTCGACCGTCGCGTCCAGCGGCAGGTAAGGATGCATGACGACGATCGCCGTGATGACCCCGGCCGCCGCGGCGGCGGCGATGGCGACGGCGAGCAAGGGGAGCCGGATCGCCATCGCCGCCATTCTGCGGCTAGGAGATGGAGTCGGCCTCCCTCAGATACGCCAGGACGGCGGCGACCCGGCGATCGATCTCCTTCTCCTCGGAGAGGCCGAGCTTGGAGAGGATCGCGCTGACGTGCTTCTCCACCGTCGACTCCGACATGAACAGGGCCCGACCGATGACCGGGTTGGTGCTGCCCTCGGCCATCTTGGCCAGCACCTCCCGTTCACGCGGAGTCAGAGTGCCCAGCCCGGACCCGTCCTCCCGGGCGCGTCGCCCCAGCAACGCCTCGACCACCTTGGCGTCGATCACGGAACCGCCGCCGACCACCTCGCGCAGGGTTCGCACGAGCCCGTCGAGATCGCTCACCCGCTCCTTGAGCAGATAGGCGAGCCCGGCGGTGCCGTCCTTCAAAAGCTCGTAGGCGTAGAGCTCGTCGGAGTGTTGAGAGAGCACCACCACCCCGACCTCCGGGTGCCGGGAGCGGATGATCCGGGCCGCCTCGATGCCTTCCATGTGGTGGCCTGGCGGCATCCGGATGTCGGTCAGCACCGCGTGCGGCCGCAAGCGTTCAACCGCGTCGAGCAGCTCGACCCCGGTGCCTACGGCCGCCACCACATCAACCTCGCCCGAATCCTCAAGGAGGCGTCGAGTTCCCTCTCGAAGCAGGTAGTTGTCCTCGGCGACGATCACCCGCAGCTGCTCAGCCATGGGCCGGCAGACTCGCGCAAAGCGTCGTCCCCGCGCCGACGGCGGTCGTCACCTCCAACCGGCCTCCGAGGGCCTCGACCCGGTCCTGCAGGCCGCGCAGGCCGGAGCGGACGGTCGTCGAGGGGTCGAATCCCCTGCCGTCATCCGCGACCGTGATGGTGAGGTCGCCGTTGACCGCTGAGATGCTCACCCTGGCCCGAGACGCGCCCGCGTGTTTCAGGACGTTGGCGAGCGCCTCGCAAGCGATGAAGTACCCGGCGGCTTCGATCGGCTCGGGGTAGCGCCTGGTCCGGCTGGCCGGATCCGCGTCGAGGACAACCTTGATCGGGAGCCGGTCGGCACGGAATCGCACCGCCGCCACCACGCCGCCATCCGTGAGGACGACCGGATGGATTCCGCTCGCCAGCTCGCGCAGCTCGTCGAGGAGGCGCCCGGCGTCCGCCTGCACCTCCTCCAGCGTGGCCGCCGAACGGTCGGACTGACGCCGGACCTGGTTGCGCGCCAGCTGGAGCTTGGCCATCAGGGCGACGACGTGCTGCTGGACCCCATCGTGGATGTCGCGCTCGAGGCGGCGGCGCTCGAGGTCCTGGGCAGACACGATCCGCAGACGGGATTCGGCGAGGTCTTCGACCCGCGCCTGCAGCTCGGCCGTCAAGCGCAGGTTGCGGACCAGCAGCCCGGCCTGGCCGGCGACGTCGGCGAGCAGCCGCTCGGCGCCTCCCGTCAGCGACTCGGCTGGCTCCGCCACGATCAGCTCCCCGATCTCGTCCCCCTGGTGCCTGATCTGAAAGGCCCGCCCGGCGACCTCCCCGCTGCCCTCCGGCCAACGGGCCGTCAGGACTCGCTCGGCGCCCACCTGCAGGTAGATGGCCGCCCCGCTCGCACCCGTGGCGTCCACGACGAGCTGCAGCATGCGCGTGAGGACGTGCTCGCCGGAGCTCGACTCGGCCAGCATCTCCGACAGCCGGGAGAGGACTTCATGGGGGGCGGTTCGGCGTCCGTAGACCAGCCGGTTCGCCAGCGCCTGGGCGCGCTCGCGCACGGGCTGGAAGGCCAGCGCCACCACCGCGGTGGCGAGGATCGAGAGCGCCAGGTTCGACTGTCCTGTGCCGCCGATCAGCGCGCCGGCCCCGGCCACGATCACCACGTAGGCGGCCGTGACAAAGGCCGCGAGCCCCGCCCAGACCAGGGTCTTGTTGATGACGACGTCGATGTCGTAGAGGCGGTACCGAAGGATGGCGATCGCGGCCGCGGCCGGCAGCCCGATGACCAGGCTCGCGATGCCCAGCGCCCAGAGCACGTTCGCCAGCTGCCCCGCTCGCGACAGCGGGGTCGCATAGGTGACGATCAGGAGCGCGGCGATCCAGGCGCCGAGATAGGCGAGCACCTTGAGCTGCTGCCGCTCCTCAGGGCCGCTGCGGCGCCAGCGCCAGATCGGCGCGGCGGCGGCGGCGACGACGGCGGCCAGGTAAAGGCCGTTGATCGGCTTGAAAAACCGGGCTTCCAAGCCAGCGAGGAATCCGACGCCTGCCGGATTCCCGCGTGCGACGGGGTTGTCGGGACCGAGGGCGATCTCGCCCGGCCGCAGCATCGTGAGCAGGGCGAGCATGCCGCCGGTGGCGACCAGCGCGCCGACGACGAGCCACCAGCGTCGCGAGGGCGGACGGCCGTCGGGGAAGAGCAGCGGCACCAAGGGGATGGCGGTCAGCACCACCCAGATCAGCCAGCTGAAGGTCCAGGCCGCCCAGATCCCGAACGGCAGCGACCCCGGCGCAATCGCGAGGGCCATCATCCCGTAGCCGGCTGTGGAGAGGGCGGCAGCGGTGAGGACCCCGATCAGGAGCAGCAGCCAGCCGATCCGGTTGGCCGGCTGCCGGGTGGCGATCAGGGCGCCCACGCCCGAATAGCAGAGCGTGCCCGCGATCAGCAAGAGCGCGGAGATCGTCCCGCCCACGCCCGTCGGGTGTGCGGCCACCAGGACCAGGAAGCCGGCCGCGAGGAGAGCCGAGAGCCCGAACCCCGCCCCTGCCAATCGCGCGCCGAGCCTGGCGGTCATCCCATCGGCATCCTGCTCCTTCGCCAGCGCCGCGTCGAGGCGGCGCGCCTCCATCCGTGCTGGTGGCTGGCCACCGGTTTTGACCCCTGGTGGCCGCTTGAAGTTGGAGGGTGGGCCGGGTTCTGGTTCGGGAGCGCCCTGACTACGGTGGCTCGCGACATGAGCACGCGACCCCAACCCAGCGACCGCAGCGTCCCCGTTTCGACCGTGACCCTCTTCCGGCTCAGCGGTGTGGCGGTGATGGTCGGCATGACCGTCTTCGGCATCGGCTCCCTTCTGACCGGACGCGCGGGCGGCGTGGCGGAGTACCTCGACCCGCTGGTCCGGACCGATGACCTCGCCAAGCTCTTCGGCAGCCTGATCTTCTTGATCGGCCTGCCGGGCCTCTATGCATTCCAGTCGGACCGGGCCGGCAGGCTCGGGCTCGCGGGTTTTCTGCTCCTGTTCTTCGGGATCGCCGTTCTCGAGGTCAGCACCGAGGTCACCTTTGCCTTTGTGGGACCGATGCTGGCTGCTCACCAGGAGACCCAGTTCCTGCTGCAGGGGGGCCTGGAGCCACACCTCGGCAAGGGCTTCCTGGCCTATTTCATGCCCTCCCTGCTGGCGACGCTCCTGGGCTTCATCGCCTTCGGGATCGCAACCTTCCGCGCGCGCGTCTACCCGCGCTGGGCCGCCGTCCTGATTGCGATCGGCGAGGTCGCAACCATAGTCATGGGTCCGCTGAAGTCCGTGCCGTCGGGGCCGATCAGGCTGGATCGCATGGGCATTCTGGCCACCGCGCTCGGGTTCGTCTGGTGTGGCTGGCGGCTGCTGCGTCAGGCAACCGCGGATGTCGGTTCGAGCTCATCGGGACGCGCCGGCGGCATGGCCGGGCTCCGAGCGGCGGTCGTCAGCCTGACCCTGATGCGCGTGGTCGCGGTGCTGGCCGGGCTTTTCTTCCTCGCCACCATCCCGCAGGCCATCTCACCGTGGGGCGCCCTGCACTTCGGCACCGGCGTCCGGGCTCTGCCCCTTCATCGCTGGCACGCTGCGCTGGCCGGCGGACCCGACCTGGGCATGGCCGTCGTGCTCTTCTATCTCGCCTGGCGCCCACTCAAGGCGCCCCTGGCCGTGCAGTCGCTAGCAATCGGGGTGCTCGTGTTCCTGGGTGCCAACGCCCCCTTCGTGCCGCGCTTTGCCACCTGGGCCTGGATCGCGATCCCGGTCGTGCTGGTCGTGGCCCTTTATCCGCGGCGTCGCGACCTCTTGAACCGCCCCTGGTCAGCGGGTGTGAGCTGGCCCCTGTTCGGAATGGGGGTGCTGGTCGCGATCTTCCTTCTGCCCGATACGGTGCGGTCGTTTGCCGCTCAGGTCCAGAACCCCGGCGACCTCCAGTGGGCCAGCGCTGCCGAGCACTTGATCCACCTGAGCGTGATCGCCGTGCTGGCCGGGATGAACCGACCCGGTGCTCGGCTCCTGGGCCTGGTGGCGGGCGCCGTCCTCGCCTTCCTGGGGGCGGCGGCCATCACCGTTCCCGGCGATCCGGGTAGCTGGGGAACGTTCTGGGGCGGGCTCGCCATCGTGGGCGGCCTCGGCATTGCTGCGACGGCCGCAGCCCATTGGGGACGCCTGCCCGGGACGGGTCTAGCCGATATGAACCTGGGTTATCAAGATGGATAGGACCCATAAAGCCAGGCCGATCGCCATCAGATTGGTCTTCCTGTATCCCCATCCGATGGCGGCAAGCACGAAAGCGATGAAGGCCAGGATCAGCAGGATTGTGCTCAAACTCATGGCTGCAAATTGTGATCCAGCGCGAGCCGCCGCGGACGACGTGATGAGCGTGTTGGGAACTCAAGACCGATCTTCACTGGGGTCCTGGGACGCGTGCAAGCGATCCTCTGAGTCTGAGGACCGGCTCAGGGCCGCCCGGCGATCGCGGGCACCCGCGGCTCGGCGGGAGCCTCCGGCTCCTCGACCGCGCCCCGGAACTGCGCCGAGTACAGGCGGTGATAGGCGCCGCGGGCGGCCAGCAGCTGTTCGTGGGTGCCCCGCTCGACGATCCGCCCGGCTTCCATCACCAGGATCAGGTCGGCGTCGCGAATGGTGGACAGCCGGTGCGCGATCACGAAGCTGGTCCGGTCGGACCGAAGGGCCGCCATCGCCCGCTGGAGCAGGACCTCGGTCCGGGTGTCGACCGAGCTGGTCGCCTCGTCGAGGATCAGCAGGGAGGGGTCGATCAGGAACGCGCGCGCGATCGTCAGCAGCTGCTTCTCGCCGGCGCTGATGTTGCTGCCCTCCTCGTCGATGACGGTGTCATAGCCGTCGGGCAGGCTGCGCACGAAGCGATCGACAAAGGTCGCCTCGGCGGCGGCCAGGATCTCCTCCTCCGTCGCCCCCGGCTTCCCGTAGGCGATGTTGTCGCGAATCGTCCCGCCGAACAGCCAGGTGTCCTGCAGCACCATCCCGATGTGGGAGCGGAGGTCCTCCCGGCGCATGGCGGCGATGTCCACGCCGTCGAGCGTGATCCGGCCGGAGTCGAGCTCGTAGAAACGCATGATCAAGTTGACCAGCGTCGTCTTGCCGGCCCCCGTCGGGCCCACGATCGCGATCGTGTAGCCGGGTTCGGCGACCAGCGAGAGGTCGTCGATCAGGGGCTGTTCGGGCGCGTAACGGAAGGAGACGTGCTCGAACTCCACCCGGCCGTGCCACTCGGCGGGCACCCGCGGGTGCGCAGGGTCGGCAGCCTCCTCGGGCGTGTCGAGCAGCTCGAAGACGCGCTCTGCGGAGGCCACGCCGGATTGGAGCAGGTTGGCCATCGAGGCGACCTGCGTCAACGGCTGCGTGAACTGCCTCGAGTACTGGATGAAGGCCTGCACGTCGCCGAGGCTCATCGAGCCGTTGGCGACGCGGAGGCCGCCGATGACGGCGATCGCGACGTAGTTCAGGTTGCCGATGAACATCATGGCGGGCAGGATGATCCCGGAGATGAACTGGGCCCCGAAGCTGGCCTCGAACAGCTTCTGGTTCCGCTCCCTGAACACCTGCTCGACCTCGCGCCGGCGGCCGAACACGGTCACCAGGTCGTGCCCGGTGAACGCCTCCTCGATGTGCGCGTTGAGGGCGCCGGTGTTCTTCCACTGGGCCACGAAGAGTTTCTGCGAGCGCTTCGCGACCTGGGTTGCGACCACCATCGAGACCGGCACCGTCACCAGCGCGACCACCGCCAGCAGCGGCGACACCAGGAACATCATCAGCAGCACGCCGATGACGGTGAGCGCCGAGAAGAGCAGCTGGCTGATCGTCTGTTGGAGCGACTGGGCGAGGTTGTCGATGTCGTTCGTGACGCGGCTGAGGATCTCGCCCCGCGGTTGCTTGTCGAAGAATTCCAGGGGCAGGCGATGGAGCTTGCCCTCCACCTCCGCGCGCAGCTGGAACACCGTCCGCTGCACGACGTCGTTGAGCAGATAGCCCTGCATCCAGCTGAAGATCGAGGCCGCTACGTAGAGCCCGAGGGCGACCAGCAGCACGGTGCCCAGGGCCGCGAAGTCGATGCCCCGGCCGGGGGTGACGTGCATCCGCGCGAGCATGTCGGCGACGTTGGCGTGGCCGGCCGCGCGTTGAGCGGCGATCACCTGCGCCAGGGTCAGGCGCGCTGGCAGCTGCCTGCCGATGGCGCCGGCGAAGATGATGTCGGTCGCGCGCCCGATGATCCTGGGCCCGATCACCATGAACGCCACGCTGGTCGCGCCCAGAACGACGACCATGAAGAGCCGCACCCGCTGCGGCCGCAGGCGCCCCAGGAGGCGGCGCGCTGAGGGACCGAAGTTGAGCGCCTTCTCGGCCACGCCGGCTCCCCCGAAGGGACCTCCGCCGAACTGGCGGCGCGGCGGGCGGTCGGGCGCGGCCAGCACCCGCTGATCCTTGGTCGAGGGTCGCTCGCTCACGCGGCGGCCTCGGCGGCGGCCTGCGATTCCACGATCTCGCGATAGGTCGGGCAGCGGTCGAGCAGCTCGGCGTGGGTGCCCAGGCCGACGATCGTGCCCAGCTCGAGGACGATGATCTGGTCGGCGTCCTGGATCGTGGAGACGCGCTGGCCGACGATCACGACCGCCGCCTGCGCGGTATGCGGCCGGAGCGCGGCGCGGAGCCGGGCGTCGGTCGCCAGGTCGAGCGCGGAGAAGGAGTCGTCGAAGAGGAAGATCTCCGGCTTCCGCACCAGTGCCCGGGCGATCGCCAGCCGCTGGCGCTGGCCGCCGGACACGTTGGTGCCGCCCTGCGCGATGGCTGCATCGAGCCCACCCGGCATCGCCTCGACGAAGTCGCGCGCCTGAGCGATCTCCAGGGCCTGCCAGAGCTCCTCCTCGGTCGCCGCGGGATTCCCGTAGCGGAGGTTGCTGGCGACTGTGCCGGTGAAGAGGTACGGCTTCTGCGGCACCAGTCCGATCCGGCTCCAGAGGAGGTCGGGGTCGAGCTCGCGGACGTCGACGCCGTCGACCATGACGGTGCCCGAGGTGGCGTCGAAGAGCCGGGTCACCAGGGAGATCAGCGTCGTCTTGCCCGCCCCGGTGCTGCCGATGATGGCCGTCGTACGACCGGCGCTGGAGCGGAAGGAGATGTCGTGCAGCACGGGCGCGACCGCGCCGGGATAGCGGAACTCGACGGCGCGGAACTCGAGCTCGCCGTGGGCGCGCACCTCGCGGACCGGTTCAGCCGGCGGCGTCACCGAGGACTGGCTGTCGAGCACCTCGGTGATGCGGTCGGCGCAGACCGCGGCGCGAGGAATCATGATCGCCATGAAGGTGGCCATCATCACCGAGGTCAGGATCAGCATCAGGTACATCAGGAAGGCGGTCAGGGCGCCGATCTGCATCTGGCCGCTCTCGACGCGGCCGGCTCCGAACCAGAGCACGGCGACGCTGGACGCGTTGAGGATCAGCATCACGGTCGGGAAGATGAGGACCATCAGCCTGCCTGCGCTGAGCGCGGTCCCGGTGAGCTCCCGGTTGGCCGCCGCGAAGCGCGTCGCCTCGTCCCGTTCGCGCACGAAGGCGCGGACGACGCGAATGCCGGACAGCTGCTCGCGGAGGACCCGGTTGACGAGGTCGATGCGCGCTTGCATGGCACGGAAGAGCGGCACCATGCGGCTGATGATCACGCCGATCGCGGCGACCAGGACGGGGATGGAGACGGCCATCAGCCAGGACAGGCCCACGTCCTGCCGGAGCGCCATGATGATGCCGCCGACCATCATGATCGGCGCCGCGATCAGCATCGTGCAGGTCATCACCACGAGCATCTGCACCTGCTGCACGTCGTTGGTGTTGCGGGTGATCAGTGACGGCGCGCCGAAGTGGAAGACCTCTCGAGCCGAGAAGGTGCCCACCTGGTGGAAGATCGCCGAGCGGACGTCGCGGCCGAAGCCCATGGCCGCCTTGGCGCCGAAGAACACCGCGGCGATCGCGCAGGCGATCTGAACCAGCGTCACGGCCAGCATCCAGCCGCCCTGCGACAGAATGTAGCCGGTGTCCCCCCTGGCGATGCCCTTGTCGATGATGTCGGCGTTGAGGCTGGGCAGGTAGAGGTTCGCCAGCGTGCCCACCAGCTGCAGAGCCACCACGGCGGCCAGGATCCTGGAGTACGGGCGCAGGTAGGTCCGGAGGAGCCGTATCAACATGGCTGCGGCGGGCTACATTCTCGCCCGACCAGCGCCGCTCGCCTCAGGACAGCCTGCGCGGATCCTCCGACTTGCTGATCGGCTCCGCCAGCCGGGGACGGACTGGGCTGATGTGGATCTTGAATGGCACGCCAGGGGCGCGGAAGTTCACCGCCAGGTGCTGGTTGTCGCAGAACGGCTTGTGTTGGGAGTGACCGCAGCGGCAGAGAGTCGCGCGGGGCAGTTTTTCGACGGTTCCATCCTCTCTCCGCACTTCGATATCCCCGGTCACCAGGAGCGGCCCATTTCGGATCGCGGTCACCCTGGCGCCGCCCTGGTCCTCCTGGGGCCCGCCGTCCAGGCGACGGTAGAGGAGGGCGCCACTCGGGCATCGCTCGACGATCTCGACCACCTGGTCCGCCTCCGCCTCGTCGGGCAGCACCCACGGCCTGCGCTCGAGTTTGAACACGCCGGGGTGGCCGCGCAGGCATTCGCCGATGTGGATGCAGATGTCGAGATCGAAGCTCACCTCCACGTCGCGGCCCCGATACACCTTGCGCACCAGGCCCAACGTTACGTCCAGCGAGCAGGCTGGGCCCGCACGGCGCGCAGCTCCCAGGTGCCGGGGCACCTTCCCGTGCCCCACTGGTCCTGGGAGGGTCCGGCCTAGGCCGCAGCGGCGTCCGGCTCGTACTCGAGGATCGCGATGCCCTTGCTGAAGGTCTCGGTGTGCGTCAGCCGGAGGGCCTTGCGGTCGACCCCGCCGGTGAACAGGCGCCGGCCCTCGCCCAGGACGACGGGGTGCAGCATGATCCGGTACAGGTCGATCAGGTTCGCTTGCATCAGCTCATTGAAGGGCTGAGCGCTGCCCGAGAGCAGGAGGTCGCCGCCGGGCTCGCCCTTCAGCTTTGCAACCTCCTCGGTCAGGTCGCCCGTCAGCAGCCTTGAACCCGGCCAGTCGACCCGCTCCAGGGTCGAGGAGACCACGTACTTGGGCATCGTGTTCATCTTCTCGCCGAACTCACCGGTGCCGGTCATCGTCGGCCAGGCGCTGGCGAAGCCCTCATAGGTCCTGCGGCCGAGCAGCAGCGCATCGCTGGCCTGCAGCTCGCGCCACTTGAACTGCCCGGCCTCCTCGTTGAAGAACGGGCCCGACCATCGGCCCGGCTCCTCGAAGATGCCGTCGAGCGATAGGTATTCGGTGGCGACAAGTCTCATCTCTGTCCTCCTGGTCCGCGTGTGGGCCTGTGTCTACTCTGTCATCGAACAGAAGGGGGGCCCTTTCGACAGGCCGGCGCGGGTAGAGGCTTGGCTACTTAGTCGCGGTAGCGGTAGACGATCCGCCCCCGGTCGAGGTCGTAGGGAGACAGCTCGACGCGGATCCGATCACCAGGGGTGATCCGGACTCGGAAGCGGCGCATGCGACCGGCCGTGTAGGCGATCAGCTTGTGGCCGCCCTCCAGCTCCACCTCGAACATGACGTTGGGGAGTGCCTGGCCGACGACCGCGTCGAACACCACGGGAGCTTCCTTGTCAGGCACCACGGGCGCGGTGCTGGGACGCGAGCGACGGCGGCCGGATCGGCGGAAGGGTGAAGTCGAGTGAGCTCTTGCCAACGCCACCCACTGTACTTAGATGGGAGCCAACACCGTCTCCCGCCTCGGGCGCGGCCGGAAAGTTACTGACCTTCTTATGGCCGCCGGCGCGAGACTGGCCGATGGAGATCTCCCCCGGCTGTATAACCGTGCCCTTCGATCCGGCCACCCGGCAGCTCGAGGTCGCGAGCTGATGTCCGCCGTCATGGCCGAAGCGGTGGGCTCCGGCATCCCGGGCGTCAACCTCGATGAGTACTACGACGCCCTGGGCCCGATCCAACCCCTGATCCGCGACGAGCGGGTGACCGAGATCATGGTCAACGGCATCGACCACGTCTACGTGGAGATGGGCGGCAAGGTGGTCCTCACCAACCTCAAGTTCACGGACGAGGACCAGCTGCTCAACGTGATCCAGTTCATCGTGCGCTCGGTGGGCCGCCGGATCGACGAGCGCGTGCCCCTGGCCGACGCCCGCCTGGCCGACGGCTCCCGCGTCAATGCCGTGATCCGGCCGCTGGCCATCGACGGCCCCCTGCTGACGATCCGCAAGTTCGCCAAGGACCCCTTCCAAGTCGAGGACCTGATCCGCTTCGGGAGCTGCAACGAAGCCGGGTTCGGCTTCCTCAAAGCCTGCGTGCTGGCCAAGGCCAACGTCATCATCTCGGGCGGCACGGGCACGGGCAAGACCACCTTCCTGAACGTGCTCTCGGGGTTCATCCCGGCCGAGGACCGGATCGTGACCATCGAGGACGCGGCCGAGCTCCAGCTCCACCAGGAGCACGTCTGCCGCCTGGAGACCCGCCCCAAGGACATCAACGGCGAGGGTGAGATCAGCATCCAGCGGCTGGTGATGAACTCGCTGCGAATGCGGCCGGAGCGGATCGTGGTCGGCGAGTGCCGCGGCGGCGAGGCCCTGGACATGCTGCAGGCCATGAACACCGGCCACGACGGGTCGATGACGACCATCCACGCCAACAGCCCGCGCGACGCCCTGGCCCGCCTGGAGACGCTGGTCCTGATGTCGGGGATCGATCTCCCCGTCAAGGCCATCCGCCAGCAGGTGGCCGGCGCCATCAACATCTTCTGCCAGCTCAACCGGCTCCGCGACGGCTCCCGCCGGGTCACCTCGATCACCGAGATCACGGGCATGGAGGGCGAGACCATCACCATGCAGGAGATCTTCCTGTTCGAGTCCCTGG
>Ga0207684_10001238_pt1 | contig 28348 bp, 17 predicted proteins | sample KBSK5501metaG_FD_184342 | JGI IMG/M metagenome (GOLD analysis project Ga0207684, IMG submission 184342) | Corn, switchgrass and miscanthus rhizosphere microbial communities from Kellogg Biological Station, Michigan, USA - KBS K5-50-1 metaG... | ecosystem: Host-associated > Plants > Roots >...
CACTAATAGGGACCGAACTTGACACGACACAAATGATTGAGGAGTTCGGTATCTGGATTCAGTTTGAACTGGATGGAGGCAATCAGGACCCCGGTCTGGTGCGAAAGATTGGTGGATCGAAGAAAGCACTAATGCGTTTGAATGGCCTGCGTAGGCCGAGCAATCCCCTGAATATTGCTTTTCTGAATGATTTAGGGTTGCCACCAACGAAACTCACACCGCTCTTCATGCTCTCTTTACTGCAACATCTGGCGGATAACCGCAGCGCTATTCCAAATGAAGAACAGGTTCGAGGTATGAAAACCTTTACTGACCAACTGTTGAGCAATGCTGCCAAGCTGCTTTTTAATAATGAACTACGTGAGTTAAGTGAATGGCCGCTGACCTTGATAGGTGTTGATATGGTAAAAGATATCTTCAACCATATGTGCGAAGCCTCCTATCCCACATACGAAACCTTTATTACAATGCGCGGTTGGGAAAATGCGCTGACCCACTATATTAATGCACTTAGCAATCCACGCGTGACGGTACTGATAGCTCATGGTAGCCAACCACTCTCCAGCTCACAAGACGAAATTATGCGTATGTTCAGTCAAGGCAGCAGTCAGGCTTTTCAGAATTTTCAGCGCTCTATACCCCGCTTACTTGAAATTGTGCATTGGACGGGGCGTGAGCAAGGGCAGATCCGGCTGCTGCTTCACCCACTCGAGCAAGCCATTCTGGACGCCTTAGATGCAAGTACCGAGAAAACAAGGGTGCATGGCACTCAAGTTGGCATGCTCGGGTACGAAGAGCTGTTGAGTCTTTTCCGCCGACAAGGTTATTTAGAAATAGAATTGGCACAGGCTCTCCGTTTACTCAATGCGCGTCGTTATTTGAAGCTAGACGAGCGTAAACGTAAGTTCGCGCGATTGATCGAGTCCACAGAAGAATTGCAACTTGTCATTCACGAAAGGTTAGATGCTATCAGGAGTATTCTGAAGCTATTAGGCGAGTCGGTGGGTGATTTTGATGATACGAAATACAGTGCACAAGTGGCCAATCTGGCACGAAGGATAGAGAGTGCGAAAAGCTTACCCGAACTGGAAGCGGCACAATTGGAAGTGACACGCCTGCGGAACGAAGTGGATCACCAAGTTGAAAGGCTCAACCAGATTAACCAGAGCCATGTAGATAATGTCCTTGATATAGCGCTCCGCAGTCTCAAGGACAAGCTCTCCTTGCCAGATGCAGGGTCTGAGCTCCTCTGGTTACGACATACCCAGGCTCTCCAAAGTGTGCTGGAAAGCAGCTTAATGGCGGTGATGGAAGTTGCAGATGAGTTAATAGACAGTGGCAACGCTATTCTCAGGAATGCCGAAGCCGCGGAAACTCCAGCTGCGAAACTCGTCGTGCTTTATAAAGGACAGATAAAGATCAATAGCAGGAGGCAGCAGCTGGAAGAACTGCGCCAGAGTGCCGTCCGCACATACAATCAATTTAGCGCATGGAAGACGCTCCTTGAACTGGCGATACAGGTCAAACGCGAAGCAGATAACTGTGCCGATACCTATTCGCTCCCAGAGTTTCAGGATCGTTTTGAATCATTGGAACGCCTTGTCGCTGAAGAGATCGCAGCTGGTCACAAATTCGCATTTGTCTCAAGATTGCGCCATGAATTGGAGGGACTGGAACGTGCCATTCAAGATCATTTGGCAGGACTACGTGAGCAGTTCACGGCGACGAAAAAACAGCGCGAGGATATGTTAACCCAATTGAGCGATAACTCAATAAGGCTTCATGCGGGCTTTGATCATTATTATCCAGCAGAATCCCACCATAACCTCGATCTTGAGGTAAATGAACAGCTCCAACGATTGATGCATGAACTGAACAACAAGTTGACACGCATAAAAGGCGATATCGCTTTCCTCTCCCTTGTATTGAACAATCCAAATTTACCCGATCCCACCACTGTTGAATATGAAGAACGAGCATTACGTGATAGTCTGGAGTATAGTGATTCTCAGGTTCTGGAATCCTGGGCAGAACACTTCCAATCTGTATGCGCGCAAATACAGGCTATACAGAATAAGGTTTCTGCGTTACTTGTCAAGCAAACTCCGACTGACAGTGAAGGCCAAATATTGGATTTGCTGAATACCGGACGTAGCATGGAATTAGGTGAGATTGTTCGTTTGTTAGCTCAGAAGCGTGATCAACAGGAATTTTCACTCGATCAGTTGATGAGAGACGTAGAAGGGCTGTTCCAAAAAAATCAGATCATTATCAAGTTAGAGCATCGATAGAAACAATAATCGCATAAGAAATGAGCGAAGGGAACAGGAGGACTCATGGCGCAGTTAATCAACCTAGGAGGCGTACAGCCGGTTGATGAAGGGGAAGCACTGGTTGTCCAATATCTAGCTAATGTCCTCCCTTCTACATATTTGCTCTATCCCAATCTGGAATTAACAGAACCAGGTCGCCAACCATACGAGTATGACTTGGTCGTTGTGGCTCCACACGCTGTGTATGTTGTCGAGATCAAGCGCTGGCTCGGACAAATCAGCGGCGGTGATTATAAGTGGCTTCTCTCCAGCGGTCAGGAGAAAGTAAACCCCTTACGCCTAACAAATCATAAGGCACGTGTACTGAAAAGTCGATTAGTGCGTTTCGCTTCCTCTCTAAAGTCTGTATGGGTTGAGGCCTGCGTTGTGATTGCCAATGAGCATACCAAATTACATTTAACAGGGGCTGCTGCCGAACGGACCTTTCTGTATCCCGCAGTTGTAAATTTTCTAAGCGACCCGGTTCATCTCCATAGAGGGGAACGCCCTATTGCCCCAAACGAGCTAGCCATCCATCGTACCAACATTCGCGACGCCATCGAGCAGGAAGCCCGTATTCGAACACGTGCACCTCACCAGATAGGTCACTACACGGTTGTCGAAACTCTCGCACGTACTGACCTTACGGATGAGTACCTTGTACAAAATAACTTGCTGCCGAATGCGCCGGTGGTCCGGCTGCGTATGTACACGTTCTCACCCTATATGAACTCGGCGCAGCGCGATAGCCAGTTACACCGTATCAAGCGCGATGCATTTGCCTTGCAATCAATAGGTGCTAATCAGAATCTACTTGCTATCAACGATTTTTTCGCAGATGACGCAGGGCATTTTATCGAGATCACCCCATGGTCGGAACAGGGTACTCTACGTGACGTATTGGAACGCGGGCAGAGTTTGAATTTCGACGAGAAGGTGCATATCCTGATCGGCATTGCACGGGGTCTTGCGATGGCCCACTCTAAAGGCGTAATTCACCGTGACCTGCGTCCTGAGAACATCCTGCTTGACACGAATCTGACACCACGTCTGATGAATTTTGATCACTCGCGAATCGAATTGCCCAATCAAGCTACGGTCTGGCGCCCCCCGGTTCCCGATGCGGATCGGCGCTATCTGGCTCCAGAACTCGACCAACCTACACATACTGCTACACCTGCCAGCGATCTCTATGCACTCGGAGCCATTATATACGAATTGTTCAGCGGTAATGTCCCCTTTACCGATATCGCGGCGCGTCAGAAAGCTGGTGGAGTGGCACCTTCTTTAACCTCGCTAGTTCCAGACCTGCCAAGTGATCTTGTAAACCTGGCTTTCACACTTTACCAAGTAGATCCTACTGCTCGTCACTACAATGCGTTTGAAGTTATCAGGATGTTAGAGCTGTTGCTTCAGCCACCTGCATTGTCGGTAGTTGACAGTGAATCTCAGCTCCCTACGGAGTATCCGCTTCACTACAGAGTAGGAGAGGAAATCGATGGACGATTCAAGGTACTCGCTGTGCTGGGGAGCGGAGGCTTTGGACAGGTCTACAAAGTCTTTCATGATGTTACCAGTGAAGTCTATGCTATGAAGGTGATCAACGGCAACTACTCCATGGAGCAACTGAAGGAAGAGTATCAAATACTAAAAGCGCTTGAACACCCCAATATCGCCAGGGTATGCTTTGCGGATCGCATTCACCCGACTCAGTTCTATTTGCTGATGGAGTTGATCGAGGGCGAATTGTTGACGACGTTCATCTCCCCCAAAAATCTTCTTCCACTTCAAGAAGTTATTCGCCTGATTGGGCAACTACTCCAAGCTCTTGACTATATCCATCAACCAAACCGAGAGCGAATTGCTGAATTGCGACGCAAAGGCAAGGAGGAAGAGTTGACCCAAGAGGAATTTGAAGAGTTACAGAAAGCTAGTAGCCGCTATTTGCATCGCGACATCAAGCCAGGGAATCTGATGTTGGATAGACATGGCAATCTCAAGTTGATCGACTTCAACATTGCTGCCCGTTTGAATAGTCAACTTCGCTACACATTGGTTGGCACGCCGAACTACATGGCCCCAGATATTCAAATGCTTGGTTGGGATGAGAGTGTTGATCTCTTTGCAGTTGGCGTTGTCGTATACGAAATGATCACCGGTCATTACCCCTTTCCTGGTACGCCGCAAATGGGGAGTGAACCCGAAAATCCGCAGACTTATCGTTCTGATCTCACGGATGAATTTGCTCAGTTTCTCCGCAAGGCTATCCAGCCTGCGCGAGAACTTCGTTTCCGCACCGCCCAGGAGATGTACATCGACCTCCAGGCAATCGCTGATCACTTGATGCCTTCTCCTGCAGCTGCTTATACGCCTACGTTTCAAACCGCAGAGCTTGAAGATGGTCAGGGTTTATCTGGGGCAGAGTCTTCCAATATAGAGCTTGAGGCATGGGAGAGAGATAAACCGAACTATAATCCCTATGTCACCCGTTTGCTAACACTCTACAGCCAAGCGCGTTATACAAATGTAGGGACACGTGGCCTCGATCCAATTGCCAGGGCTACTTACATCAATACCTGGCTCGATGAGCGGCTTTTACCCGATATCTTATCAGGAAAGCATCGCCTCGTCATCATCACGGGTAATGCTGGTGATGGTAAAACAGCCTTCATTCAGCAGTTGGAAGCTGAGGCGGTTCTGAAGGGCAGCGTGGTACAGTCTTGCCCAAGCAACAATGGGAAACGCTTTCACCTGGCTGGGCTTGACTTCGAGACAAACTATGATGGTTCACAGGATGAAGGAGACAAGCCAAACGATCATGTATTAGATGACTTCCTGGCACCTTTTGCTGGTACTGATCCATTTGCCAGCTCCGACACATCAGCACGAATTATTGCTATCAATGAAGGTCGCCTGAGAGACTTCTTGCATGCTTATCGTTCCCGCTACCCTTATCTGCAGAAAGTAGTGTTTGATTTTCTGGATTTCGTAGATGTGGAGAGTACCCTTGAGGGCAGCCTTCTCATTGTGAACTTAAACTGGCGCTCTGTGGTGGTTGGTAATGAGAATTCAATTCTCAGCCTACAAATAAAAAAACTCGTCGACCCGAAGTTTTGGGTAACCTGTCAGAGCTGTGACTTCAAGGAGCGCTGCTTCATAAAAGCCAATGCTAGCCGTATTGCTGATTCCAGTGGTGGTGGGCAAATTGTGGAACGTCTGCGTTCCCTGTTTGAGGTAGTCTACCTTAGGCGGCGGCTGCATATTACTATGCGCGATATGCGCTCAGTACTCTCCTATATTTTGTTACGTGATCATAGTTGTGATGACATAGCACACCTGCTGAGCGACAACGTTGCACCCCTCGATTACCTGAAATACTTTTACTACAATGCCATTGCCGCCCCAGACGAGCCTGCGCATGAGCTTGAACGGAGCAGTGGACAAACCCGGGAACAGCCCGAAGAGGTCGATCGACTGCTGCGGCAGCTCGTTCAGATTGACCCAGCTCTTGTCGCCAACCCAGGAGATGATCGGGCTATCTATTTTGCTACAAGTAAGCAGCTTGCAACATCGCCGTTGCTTGGTTTTGATAACAGTGGCTACGACCGTGAATTACTGAACCAAGTTCATGTCGCATTACAAAATGAAGAGAGCTACCCGATGCAACGTAGTGATCTTGAAGTACTCAACAACCGCCTTCTCTACCACGCTATGACACGCCGCAAGAGCTTTTTTGAGCGCCGTGATACGGGTTGGAGAGCAATGTTACCGTATCGGTACATTCAGGATTTTATAAAATTGACCGATGCGAGCGGGCAGCACTCCAGCGAACAAGAGCTGAAATCCAAAATCGCTTTTGCCATTTCTCGATCGGCTGGCATGCGCCAGAGGGACTATGCGGGTAAGAATGTTGTGCTACGCGCCAGTACCACAGCAAAAGCTTCGATTAAGAGCTACCGGCTTTTTCCGCTAGAGGAATTCAGCCTGCACACACCAAAACTGGGAAAACTGGCAGCGTATGTAGAATACACACCTGACCGCCTCCTTTTCCAACACCGCGACAAATCAGTGCGCTTGACTATCTCGCTCGATCTGTTTGAATTGTTGAGTCAGATCAGCGATGGCATGGTTCCGTCGCCGGCCGATATCCAGGGCTACTTCCTTAATTTAACAATCTTTAAGAACGCATTGGCGCATCTTCCCTATCGGGAAGTGCTACTTACAGAAAACGACCTGCAGTTTTATCGCGTTTGGCTCGATGACAAGGATATTCTGCATCTCGCGGAAACGCCAAAGGAGCATAACTAACGATGCCCATTAAGCTAAGCAAGGATGAACAGGAATTCAGGAAGCCGCTCATCTCTCACTTCGATGCCAAAGCGGTAAACCTGGATCGCATGTTGGTAAATCTCTTCATGTTGATCAAGTATGACGGGCGACGTCCGAAGTCGATTCATGCACGCCCTAAGGTGAGTGTGAGCTTATTGTACGACAGGCTTGCTCGTGATCCATACACGCAGCAGGGCTTGAATGCTTATCCAGACATCGTCGAAAAATGGTTGGCGAGTGACTTGCTCGATATAGTCAATCGGGGAGTACCCGGCAAGGAGGCAGTTGCCTCTCCTATGCCACTGAGTCTGGACGCATACAAGCTTCGCAATGTAGAACACACCCGCGATTTCAACAGTTCCGATCAAGCATATAACTTACTTAAATATGGTGATTCTACTGTGATCAGCCACCTGCGTGAGTGCTTCGGAGTGAGTGAGGGGTCAGCGCAGCTTGATCTGGATACATTGGTGGTCAAACGACTAGTTTCAGGGAAAGACCTGGATGACCAAGGTAGCACCGATTACAAGGAACAATCTGGGCCACCTCTCTCTCTCTCTGCAGCCCGCCTGCTCGCTGAAGATGTGCAACGGCTACTCGCTTATCAGAGAGTCGTTCCTCGCCACGTAATGCTCGACTATCTCAAAACTATTCTGGGTATTCACATGGGCTTATATATGTTTCGCCTATTTGCGCTGCTTCCGGGCTGGGTAAAAGCCAAGCAAGCTGGTGGAGAATGTGTACATTGCCACGGCCCCTTGAGGGATGATCCTGCTGCACCATGTATGTATAAGCCCCTTTTACTCATCGATATGGGTGATGATTTCCGTAGCACGATGGCAACGCTCTCGCAGGAGAATGCGGCAGCGCATTTTGCCCGCATTAATGACTATGTAAAAGGGGTCTTTACCATCAATCAGCTTCTCAAATTCCTTAACGACGACTACAGGCGTCAAGGGCAGCCGGCCACGGTGGAAGAAGCTCTCATGCTCTACCAGAACCCATCCAGCGATTTCGAACCGATGTTTACTATTCGCGTGAACAAACTCTTCCAGGACTTAAATCAACAGCGACAAGAGGCTGAGCTGCAAGGAATCAGTACACGCAAACAGGTAAAAGAGCAGGCCCAGTGGTCGGAGATTGATGCTATCCGTGAAATGAAGTTACCACCATTTGAGGCATTCATCGAGGTGGTAAGCTATATCCGTACCCCTTTCCATCAAAAATACCATATGGATCTTTTGGACTCTTTGTTCCAAAAGAATGATGACAGCGGCTTGCTACGACAGGGCCGCTCCCGTAAAAACGCACGGCGCTTTCACATTGGTAGTCGTTTACTAGAAGTCCTGGTACAAATTGCGGTGCTTGAGCCTGTTGAGGGTAATCATTTTCGTTCGCGCTCAATTCTCATTGACGACTTAGTAAGATGGCTGTTGGATCGCTATGGACTTGTAATTAGTGGTTTGGATGTACCAGAACTCGCCAACCGAGCGGGTGTACGGGAATTGGTTGCCTATCGTGATAACTTTCGCGCATTGAAAGACCGTTTGCGTGAGATTGGCTTCTATACTGACCTGAGTGACGCTTATAATGCACAGATCATCCGCCCGCGCTATACGCTGGAGGGCAATGTATGACCACCATCAATAAAACCGATATCCCTTTTCATGACCTGGACCCTGCCATATTCTCCCGCTTACTTACCGACAAAGCTGCTGACGAACTGACGAAGCGTTTACACAACAGTAAGCCCGGTAATTGCTTGCGTGTCTCAACCCTGCCGATAACCGTTATGCACGATTTAGCTCATCACTTGTATGATAGTATGAGCGAGACTAGTTATATTTGTTTTCTGATCAAAGATAATCACGAGAAACGAGAGCCTTGGCAGGTAAAGGCAACGCAACTTGTCGCACTACGCAATGTAGAGGATAAACCTTTGCTGGTGTTTGTTCCTCCTGGCCTCCATACCAGTGCGGAAGATTCATTCGATGTTTCGACCTTCACCGAGCTGGATTTTAGTAGATTGAGTCAGACCCTGCGTGAGGCCGCGCTCAATCAACTGCCAAGCTCAATGCAGCCAGTGATGAAAAAGCTGCTTGAGCGGGTCGTGTATTACGATGTGTATCCGACCGATGATCAAATCGTGAAGTACTTGTTGACGGTGCAGCAAAACGGAGCAACGCCTCTTGCTGCAGGACAGGCCCTTTATCAACTTGGCCTTATACCCGACCTAATAATTCTTGATGACTCAGATAGCAACTATGACCTCGATGCACGAATCAAATTAAACACCCAATCACGACAAACTTTGGCGGATGCCAGTGAGACATTGCTAACCCGCATTTACCGCCTCAAGTTAGAACGCGGCCCTTTCCAAGCAAAACTCTACAGCTTTCTCAAAGATCGTACACCGGAAGATACCAAAAGTTGGGGACGTGCTATTGCGACCGAGGGAACGTATCAAGACCTGTCGCTCGACAATTGGCCACTCGTAAAAGTCAAATTGGAGTGTCTCCTATACGTTCATGACTTGAAACTACCTGTTCGTCGCACTACCGATAGTGTAACCAAAATCTTTAACCCTCTGAGAACCAGGAGCCTTACTGTAGCCTGGGAGACCGAACCAGAATTCAAGAATATAGCAGAACTTGACCACTTCAGGATTGAAGTCGTTAATAGTGCAGAGTCTGTGATGTACGAGAGTGGACGAATAGGAGTGAAAAAAAACGCCATTCAAAAGATGAGCCATTCCATCAAAGCCAAAGACCTCACAGAGTTTGATCTACAGGAGGAGTTGTACTACCTGCGAGTTCGTGCCTACACTATGGATGGCATATTACTGAATGCGGAAGATCGGGAAGATACGCGAGTAAGGCGCAACCCGCACGACCCTGATAGTAAGCGAATTAACGAGACAGAAGAGTTCCTCTATCTTGAAGAAGAACAGAGCTCTACCACTGAAGACCCGAATGCCATCCGCAATCAGGTAGTCACCTCATATCTGGAAGCAAGCCTGCTAGTCCTCGATCGTCTATTGAATACTCCAAGACGCGGTGAGGCAATGAGTAAAATAAAAGGTTTGAAGCTGGAAAAAGCAGCATGGGCTACAGCAGGAGGCCATGCGGTGGTGGAGATTTTTAACATCCGCTACAATGCGCAGAATAGTTTCAGTCTACCTCTTAGCGGAGTACTGGCAATTATCGAGCGGTGTTCCCTGGCACTCGAAGATCCCTTAGGACGTTGGCATCTTAACCTTTTGGGGACAGGTGATGTACATGCCACTCATTTGCCCGAGAGCCGAACCACCGAGCCAGAGAAGAGTTGTATACCAGATACCTTCTTGAAGGCGCGACACAGACTCTTTACCTCTATTTCCAGTGTAGTGGAAACGGAGGCTGAGACAACCGAAAATATTTCTTCCGCCTCTCTGGGAATGCTCATATCTACCGTTGATCTGTTACCTTTCCTTACAGAGATCGAGCAGTATCTCGTTAGCTATCAAAACTGGCTGGCTATGTTGATTGACGATCTTGCAACGGTGAACTCCGTAGACAGACGAGCCGAACTGCTGCGAGAGATGCAGGTTGCCTTGGATGTAGACGTGGTTTACGTGGCGCTACAACATGGGATGGACCACAAGATAGAGCTACGCCTACTTGCTCCAACGCATCCATTACATCTCTGGTGGCACATGCAATGTCAGCGACTGGTAGATGACCAGCTTCATGCCGCCCTGGAGTCCGACGACCCTAGGCGTGAGTTCTCCTCGTCGACCATCGACTTTTTTCGCCGTTTGACCACGCGCTATATGCCACAAATGTTGCAGGACAACGCTTTCCGATATTACCTCGATAGCGGGGCACTCACACCTTTCTGGCAGATGTATCTGCCTGCTAATGTACATGATAGCCGGTCAATCAGTGCACGTCTTGCCTCTCTTCTCAGCCTACAGAAGAATATGACCTCTGTGAGCAGTATCAGTGTGGATGAATTGGTGGACAAGATTAGACGCTATCTTGTCCAACACCCCTATGTCTCTACTCTCAAGCTCAATGTTTTTAACCCTGGTGACGCTCGCTTGATCGTCGATACAATGGTGGAACTACAAAAAGATACTGATGATACGAAGTATCAGACACGGCATTTGAAGTACCAGATCCAGCTTTTCAGCGAAAGCGGCATGCTTGACGATATTGGAAGTGCATTTGAAGACCTACTCAATCCCACCCGCCAGATATCAGAAACGCAAGATGCGTTTACTTTGGCTAGCCGCAACCTGCTTTTCCCCAAACTACGCTTTGCTCGTAACCAACTCAGCGATTTTAAAGAACATCCAGAGCATTTTTCTGCGCATATAAGTCTGTTACTTAATCTCTTTCCAGCTCAAGTATCCTTAGAAAAAGCCCTTGAGAAGGGACGTTCAAGCTTTGTGGCCGGTCTTGTTCAAGAACCTGTCACCTGGTTTAGCGACAAGGGGGGCCAACTTACCTGGCTGCATCAACTTCGCCCCAGTCAAGGCAAGATGAAAGTATCGCCATCGGCAATACTCACTCAGTACGCATCCCTACAGGCGTGCATAAATGCGGAAAATATTCAAGCAGATCTGCGTCCAACTGTTCGACTCAACCTGGACCTGGATGCAAAAAGTCTGCTCTATCAAATCCATACGACCTCTGACTGGGTGCTTACTGTGGATGGCAACCTGGGTTTAGAGTATTTCGATAGCGCTCCAGAACTCGAACGCCCTATGTTTGTACTCGACTTTACCCCCCAATTTCTAGCAGCAGCTGGTGAGCGCCTCATATTAACAACTCAGGCAATGGGCGAGATCTTGAATATTATTGGTCCGATTCTAGAGCGCTACGGTATCAATGAGGGAGAAGGCCAGGAATGGCTCTTTTTCCACTTACTGCGTTCATTATCTGGTCAGTTAATATTGAGATTAATGTCGGCTCCTAACCAGGCTGATGAGGTCATCACTCTCGCACTAGCGCAGCTGTTTTTGGAGCAATACGGTTTGCTAGGTAATCGAGTGGTTATACCGCTGGATGCCCACATTGACATCTTTAATGGTCAACAACAATACTCACAGTTCTCCAGACAGCATAACGGCTTGCTCATGATAGAGATCGAACCGGAAAGCCGCAGATTAGTTTTTCACCTCCTCCAAGTCAGATCGCGCCGTGTGGGAAGCGGTTTTGGTCTAGAAGACGGCATGGAGGAGCAATTTGCCAACGTTCAGAAGGTATTGCAGGAGCGTTTTGACCCGGTTAAGCCTCATTTGGAGAAACAGATGAGAACCAAGGAATTGATGACAATACTTGATTTCTATCTGAATCGGGCTCGCCGCTACGGATTGATCGCGGCTGAAATTGCCGATGAAATGTCGGATTTCTTTACCTCTTTAGACGACGATTACACTCTGCAATTCCTGCGCCGAGGTCTTATCTTCGACTTGAGTTCTGACACGTTAAAAGAGACGATCAGCGCTTCCGGTACAACCTTCCTTTCTGTAGGCACTGAGTATATCAGCCGTTTCGTGCAATATGGACTGCGGATCATGAACATGAGGACCTTGCATAATGCGCAACCAGAGGGGGTACTTACTCTACCACCTGTGACTGAAATGCAACGTGACTCTAGCTTCAAAAGTATTCGCGAGGCTTTCACGGCCACAGTATTTGGAGCAAACTTATTACACAGTGAGTATGGAGCTGTGTTAGCTAAGGCGGCTGACGATGAGCAGGGCCCGCATAACCCATCCGCTAGCGAGATGAAGGCGGAGGGAAACCTCCTACCTAACGAAACACTTGTGAAACCTATGGCTGATCCTCTACCCACATCATCCCTGTCCGAGAGATCATCTGCTTCCTCTATACCGACGGGTGAGAAGCAATCATCCGGCAATGAAATAACAGAAGATGTGGTCCCCACAGCGGTAGCAGACGTAGCGTCAAAAGTGGAAGTGCCGCACATTGACGTGCTTGTTGGTGACACTCAGTTCACATCACAATACGGTGTGCTAGGGAGTGGCAGCGGGAGGATTGTAGGACTGGATCTGAACGGAGTCAACACCATTAGCCTCTTTGGTGTCCAGGGAGCTGGAAAGAGTTATACTATAGGACTCATTGCTGAGATGGCAACCCGGTACTTCCCCGGAGTGAATCAACTTCCACATCCCCTTGCTACTGTAATCTTTCACTATCATGAGTCACAAGATTACAAGCCCGAATTTGTGTCAATGGTCATGCCGAACAATCGAGAAGACGAACTGAATCGTCTGCGAACAGAATTTGGAGCAGAACCGGCGGCACTTTCAGAGGTGTTGTTACTAACCTCGGCGGATAAATTAACAGCCCGCCGCAAAGAGTTCCCCTCTATTAAGGTGCAGCCCATTTCTTTTCGCTCGAGTGAATTGACTGTTCGCGATTGGATGTTTCTAATGGGAGCGATTGGAAATCAATCGCTCTATATTACACAGATCAGCAAGATCATGCGCGACTACCGGGATAACTTGACCATAGACAATATAAGATATGGCGTAGTGAATTCACGGCTCAACGAGACCCAAAAAGTTTTAGCAGAAATGCGCTTGGACTTTGCTTCTGAGTATATTTCTGAAGCAGCATCCCCATTAGCTGATCACCTTAAAGCCGGTTGTTTGATTATTGTAGATCTGCGTGATGAGCTTATCAGTAAAGAGCAGGCTCTTGGCTTGTTTGCTGTCATGCTCACCATCTTCGCCGGTGTCGGTAGTCAAGGCATGGAGCGTTTCAATAAACTCATCATATTAGACGAGGCTCATAAATATATGACGGGAGGGGATTTAACTGATCAGGTAGTGAGCATAATTCGTCAGATGAGGCATCAAGGTGTGTCGGTCCTGATTGCCTCACAAGATCCTCCTTCGTTGCCTAGCGCGGTCATCGAACTTTCTTCTATCATTCTCCTTCATAGATTTAATTCGCCCAACTGGTTAAAACACGTCCAAAGGTCAGTTGTGGCTTTACATGAACTAACCGCTGGGCAACTGGCTTCGCTTAAGCCTGGTGAAGTATATATTTGGGCAAACAAAGCAACAGAGCCGCTGTTCAGTCAGAAAGCGATAAAGATACGCATGAGGCCGCGTCTGACACTCCATGGAGGAGCCACAAAAACTGCAGAAAATATCTAATAAAGCGGTGGAATTCAAGCGGATAATTTAGCTTGGAAGTGCGTCTGTTTTTTTCGCAACAGTTGGCTCTGGTGCATTTTCCGTGACTCGGCGGACTCACAGAAATTCCATCCGGTCAGGAATGTGGCCTCTGGGGAGTAATATAACCAAAAAACATGCTAAGCTATAGAGGAGCTTCTCAGGCTCCTCGAACAAGATGAGGTATGTTCTTATAATCGCCGCTAGGTTCCAAGAGCTCACTCGTTATGCATCTTTTCTTGCAAAATACTATTTCTTTAGAGCCTAGATCACCCTTAGTGTGCTTTTCCGTTCCATTAGTATTACTACTTTGTTAGTAAGTAACCTCATCCAGGGCCAACCCTCGGGGAGCGGAAGGTCTTCACATGATCGGTGGCAATCCACAAGAGTACCAAGTCCTGGAGGAGCCAGAGCAAGATGTGCGCGCTGAATAGCTGTAAGAGAAGAGCGTTTCGGATGGCCAGAGTCAGATGATCCTGCAGGGTCTTGCGCGGTTTGCATCCGTTCATGCACAAGGAAGCTGTATGCCAACATGACCAGGGCAAGATGACGATGCAAGCCATCCCAGCGTCGTCCTTGATAGTCATCCAGGCCACATTCGCGGCTCTCGCCTTTTCGTAGAATTGCTCAATAGGCCACCGTCCACGAACGAATGGGACGAGTTGCTCAAGCCTCATATCAGCAGGCAGATTGCTAAAGGAGTATGTGCACTCTCCCTCTTCCCCAGGCAGCGGCCTTTCCCCGATGAGCCAGCCCTCGGCCCCTGTGTAGACACGCTGGTCCTCGAGTGTGCGAGCGGCGGTGCCTATGGCGAAGTCCCATACGAACTGCCACGAACTGCTTGCGCATCGCGCCTCGACTTCCTTCTCGCCAGGTAATCGTCTGCCACTGCTCATCTGACATTTGCGCCATGATCTGTTGGACAGTAGACAAAGGGGCTGGATGTGCTTTGCGCGGACGGCCGTTTTTCCCCGTTCGAGGCGGTGGAGCGGACCACTGAGCCAAAGCCACTTCTTCTGGTCGCCGAACCCCGAAGGTCCATTCCACTCCACAGACAGAACGCAGCTTGCGCTCTTCTAGCCCTTTCAGAAAACCGGCATTGCGCCCATAGCCCGCATCGGCCACGATCACGTTGAAGGGCACCTGCCACTGGAGAGCTTGATCAATCAGCTGGAAGGCGAGCTCCTGTTTCGTCTGTGCTGGGACATCACTTGGCACATGAGCTCGTTCACGACGCTTGGTATCGGCGATCCATGACTCAGGAAGATACAGACGAGCACAGACTGGCCAATGCACGATGCTTTGTGTCTTTGGTTCCTCGACACTCTATTCGGCGGTCACCACCGCCTGACAATTGGCTGGCTTGCCCTTCACTCCACTGTATTGGCGTGCCACACCCACGGATTCTCGTCCTTGCTTGAGCAAACTGGTATCATCGAGAGCCAGTAGCCCGTCCTTTGGACTCAAGGACAGCAAGGACTGGACTCGAAGCTGATGCAGAGCCAGAGCATCCCAGTCGGCATCAGTCAGCAAATGTTGCAGGCGTTCTGTTGAGGTGCCAGCCAAGGCCGCCGCTATCGTCTCGCAATTCTTGTGTGGTAAATCGGTGAGTAAACCGGTGATAGATCGTTCACAACTCTGACGGCTCCAACTTCGACGAAACAGTTTGGTGAAGGGCTGAAGGTAGGTCTCTAGCTCTGGCAAAGGGGTAGGAGCCGCTTTCGGAACGGCTTTCATATTCATACTGGACAGTATATCACTTTACTAACGAAGTAGTAGTATTCAGAGGCCAATCACACATGCCGAGAGCTTACATCTCGTCTGTCCGCTTTTTCAGTCCCTACCACCACGCGCTTAGCTTCACTTGCAAACATGCATCAGCGAGGCTCAGGGCAGCTTCCGTTTTCAAGCTCGCCCGACAGCCATCGATCCAAACCTGAACATACGCGTATCCCCGTACCTGATATTCACGCGTCTGTACCAGGCATTCAAGATGGTCGGCATCGTGTGCCGCGCGGACCTCGAGCGATTCGGTGTTCATAGTCACCCATGAGCGCTAGAACTTCTTTGGCAATCCCCTCTGGGACTCACTCTTATCCAGGTCTATATAGCGCTGCGCAACTTTGTGCAGGTCGTTAACCCTGGCTTCCTGCGTATCGTGAAAAAGGCACATGACCGCAGCCTTCTGTGGATCCGCCCCTTCGAGAGCAGCCAGGATGTAGCCAAGAATGGCGATCCGAAACGAGTGCTGTGACACACGAGCAATGGAGAGGTCAATGAGTCCTCTGACACTCATTGCTGCTCTTTGGAGGAATTACTCCATGTCCCACAGGGTAAGCGCAGTGACTTGCTTGGTTCGCTGCACTTCATCCCTGGACAACAGGTTGGATACTGAGACGCCCAGCAGGCGCACAGGCCTGTTCCCGCTTTCCAGGCGAGTCAGCAGTGTGTGCAGAACAGGCATCATTCCCTGTGCGTCCTGGAACCTTTGCGAGCGGCTGACGCTCCGCGTATTGAGCTGGAAATCGCTCCATCTGACCTTGAGCGTGAGGGTCCTCCCTGCCAGATCGAGTTCGACCAGGCGGTGTTCCACCTGCCTGGCGAGGTGCTCGAGGACCTCTACCATACGCTCGCGGTCCACGAGGTCACGCTCGAAGGTGACCTCCTTTCCGACCGACTTGCGTTCCCATGTAGGTTCGACTGGCCGGTCATCCTCGCCACGCACAAAGTGAGAGAGCTGGCTCCCTTGCTTCCCAAAGAGGGCATGCAGGCGCTCTTGGCCCAGGCGCTTCAGATCGGCCCCATTTTCTATGCCCAATTCCCTGAGCTTTGCTGCGGTCACCTTGCCAACACCAAAGAATTTGTCGATCGGCAGCGCGTCAAGAAAGGCCGGGGCCTGCTCTGGGGAGATTACCGTGAGGCCATCAGGTTTGTGGGCATCCGAGGCGAGTTTCGCCAGGAACTTATTGAAGGAGACTCCTGCCGAGCTAGTGAGCTGCGTGCGTTCCCGAATCTGCTGTTTGATTGCCAGGGCGAGCAGGGCGGCCTCTTCCCAGTTGTGAACGCGTTGGGTTACGTCCAGATATGCTTCGTCCAGGGATAGCGGCTCCACCAGGTCAGTGATGGTGTGGAAGATCTGCATGATGTGAGCGGAGTCGGCGCGATAGACCTCGAAACGCGCCGGGAGAAAAACTGCCTGAGGACACAGCCTGAAGGCGGTCCTGGAGGGCATAGCCGAGTGAATCCCGAACTGCCTGGCCTCATAGGAACAGCTCGCCACGACTCCTCGCCGATCGGGGGACCCTCCGACGATCACTGCTCGACCGCGCAATTCCGGGTGATCGCGCTGTTCGATCGCTGCATAAAAGGCATCCATGTCGATATGTATAATGGTGCGTTTCTGTGGCATTTGTGTCATTCCAGCGCTCTGCATGCGCTCACATGAGTGTATGGACGGTTGCCGCTTTGATGCAGCCAGACTACTGCTACATTCTTTCAAAGGATGAGAAAACGCATAAACCTGTGCAGGCAATCCACTCTCTTTTCTCCATGTTTTTATGATTGATGGATTGATGGATTGAACGAACAGAACACACTTTCTACCCTATCCATTGCCCCGGTTGGCTTCAAGAAGTGTGGCAAGTATCTCGTTCCAGGGAACCATGAGTGGTGATGGATAACGTTCTGGCTCGTGTAGGACATGAACGCCACACTCGCGCAGAAAGGCAACACTTCTGGAGAAGGCTGGATGACGCACCAGATCCATTTTGAGACACGGGACGACGACGAGTGGTGGTGTTCCACGTCCAAGCGCCTCGCACAAGATACTGGTCACCAGCGTATCGCCGATGCCCTGCGTCCATTTGTTGATGGTATTAAAGGTCGCAGGCATGACTAACATCGCATCGGCTTTGGGCAAAGGGTCCGCCTCGCCCGGAAGTTTGTAGTCCGTCCGGACGAGGTGACCCGAACGTGTGGCTATGGCCTCGATATTCATCCAACGCGAGGCCTGGGGTGTGGCGATGACACATACATCCCATCCTGCCGCTTGGAGCAGCGGCACAACTTCCTGCGTCTGTTGTGCTGGAGGGGCTGCGCACACCATCAGATAGAGAACAGGAGTTGGGGGAGATGTCGGTTCACTCATGGACACTCTTCTTCATGTGGCGATCCGTATCGTTGTTGTTTCCAACTGCCTCTCCAGGTCTTTGACATCCTCCATTTCCTTCCACGGCTCTAACTCCGTATACACCTGGCGTACACGCTCCAGGACGCTTAGAGATTTGGTCTGCGTGGTGATGGCCAAGGCCTGCATCGCGAATTGACATGCACGTTTCATGTCTCCCTGCTGGGCGTAGGCGATCCCCATATCGGTGAAGAGTGTCGATTGTCTGCGCATAGACTGCGGATCAAGAAGCGTCAAGGCCTGTTGGAGCGCGGGCAGGGCGCGATCTGGTTGACGCAGCCGCACGAAACATGCGCCTTCATACCCGGCTAAGCGAGAGGGGTTGAAGCCCGTCGCATAGCGATCTACTCCTGCAGATGCCTGCTCCGCGAGCGCTCTGGCACTGTTCAACGCAGCATTACAAGCTTCGGCATCACCAAGGTGCGCGTAGACTTCAGCCCTGATAGCTGCGAGCCAGCACTCTACCCTGGAGTTCTGGACCGTCAACTGCTGTGCCTCTTGTAAGAGGGGAAGCGCCTCGTTAGGTTGATTCCAGTAGATGAGTAGCAGGCTCATGCGACCGAGGCCAACTGCCCAGAGTTCCTGGTTACCAGCAGCTTGCGCTGCCTTGAGCGAAAACGTGTAGTAGGACCAGGCCAGCGCATATTCATGAAGGTCAAATAACGTTTTCCCCAGGATTTGCGCACTTTCCCCGGCAAGGGAGCAGAGGCGTTGTATGGCATCGCGTGCCTGTTCCTGTTGGAGTAGGTGGATGATCGTCCGAAAGTGTTCGACCACGTTTCCCAGCAGATCGAGCGAGGTATTGGCACACAGCCGCCAGTACCTTTCGGTAATGCCTTCCAGGTCATCAATCGTTGTGTTGACAAGGGTGAGGGATGATGACTCACTTTCACCGACAGGCCAGCGAGCATAGGGTGAAAGGACCAGCACCGTGCTTGCAAGCATGAGCAAGTCGTGCAGCATCTGCCGGTGTGTTTTCACCAGATCCAACGTGTTCTCCTGGCCAGGGAAGAGGGTGGCAAATGCCGTAGGGCTATGAGGGAGCATATCCTGGGCCTGGATATGTAAGAGTGTTGCCACGTCTTGCACATCCACTCTAAGTGCCTTATGTGCCTGTAACTGCAGGTTGGAGATATGTAGTTCGCCAGCCAACATTGTTTTCTGCAAACGCTCATAGCATGCTCTCACATGCGCTGCTGGCTGTTTCCCTGCTGCTTCTAAAGTGTAGCTGGTTCGCTTATAGAGTACGCACGCTTCCTCAAGGCATCCCTGCTGCTCTAAGAGCAGCAGTAAGCGATAGAGTGCATCCTGGTCCGTAGGAAAACGAATGATATGTTGTGCTAAAACCTCTTCAGCGAGGTTGATTTGCCCTCGCTGAAGATAGAGATCGGCCAGATGGCGTACCATGCGACCACGCGCCATTCGCAATGCCTGTTGCCGCATTTTGATCCAGCGGTGCCGCATCCACTCGCTGCCCTGATCCTCGGCCAGAAACTCACCTTGCAGCAACGTTTTAGCCTGTTGCCAGAGCGCAAGCGCCTCGTCAGGGGATTTGGCTCGTCCAGCCTGGGAAACCAGTTCTTCGAAGGCATCGGCATCGACCCACAGGCGGGACTGCTCTGCCAGCTTGAGGATCGTGTTCTGGTTCCGTTGCTCGAGCAGTTCCTCTCCGCTCGCTGTGCACAGGACCTTGCGCAGTACTTTCCATGCCGAGCGCAGGGACTCGCGTGCCTTGTCCTCGTCAGTCTCTGGCCACAGCATGCCAGCCAGCTGGCTTCTGGAAGCCTGTCGTCCTGGCGCGCAGAGTAACACCTTGAAGAGCGTGCGAGCTGATGTACGGCTTTTCCAAATCTCTTCCGTGGTTAAAGGAGGCACCTGCCAGTCGAGGTGAAAATCGCCAAACATGTACACACGCAGGAGCGGTGCCTGGGTATCGACCCCGCTTGCCACGTCCATCGTGCTGCTCGTTTGGCTGTGTATTGGCCTGTTCTCCATACTCCTCCGCACATAGAAGTGGATCATACAAAGGATGTACCTTGTTGCATTATAACATAGCTTGTTCCAGGTACGTCTGGTTGCCGTCCCGCTCCCGTCCTACACATTCCCCACTGCGTCCATCGCTGCCCGATAGGTGTCGCGGTAGAGTTGCTATACTCAACGGGAACGAAAGACATGCTTGAAGGAGAGATGTCTCTAATGTGTCATGAAGGGCTGACAGATACCTCTTACGACGACATACACTTTCAGCGCATCATCGTCAATGAGATGCGGGAATTGCTGCCTGCACAACTGCTCTCTGCGTGTGATCTCTCCCATGCGGAATCCATCCTGGAAATCGGATCTGGATCGGGTGAATGGCTGCGGGCAGTGGCCCACATGTATCCTCATCTGCACTGTGTAGGCATTGACCAGGATGCAGGCCTGGTGAAAGCTGCCAATGTGCTGGCACAACGAGACCATCTCACACAGATAGCGTTTCTCGCGCAGGAACTCGATGAGATGTTCCCGACCCTCTTGCCACAGGGAAGCTTTGATCTCGTCCATCTCAGCATGCTCGGTCGATATATCCTGAAGGCGAATTACCCTGTGCTTGCTCAAGCGTGTGCTGCCATGTGTCGTCCTGGTGGCATGGTGTGCTGGACTGAGGCAGAATTGCCGATCACCAATAGCCCTGCATGTGAGCGCTTGATCTCGCTCATCTGTGAAGCCGTGCAGAGGACAGGACAAAGTTTCATCTCAGAGCATATGTGGCAGGTAGCAGCACTCTTTGCTTCCAACTCTGGAATGTTTGCGACAGGTCACTCCGCATATACACGGCGTCATCTGGGAATCACGATGATGCTGCGTAGTTGGCTGCGTGATGCGGGTTGTGGTGCGCTTGATGATACACATCCCCATACTCTTTGGGGTAGGGACACGCACATGATACACCAAGCGGCATATGTGATAGAAGTGTCTGCAGGGCAGCCGGCTTACGAGACGTTCGTACGAAAGACCCTACGATGTAGCCAACGGGTAAATCCCTTGCTGCTGCGGACTGAGGTGATTGAAGAAGCGGAATATGAAGCATTGTGCAACCAGCTTGAGGAAGAGCTGACACATCAGGATTTCTGCGGGCTGTTCCAGCTTATACGAGCATGGGCACCGCGTTTGTGATCTATTACTGCTTCTTCCGAAGAGGCAGGGAGCATGTGGATGATGAGGAGTCAGTTTGTTCTGGTGACGTTCTACGCCAAACATGATGCAAAAGAGAAGGAAGAGGGGGATAATGACGGAATTTCGCGCACAGGAAAGAGTTATCGACTCATCGCTTGTATTCAAGGTTGTCTCGACCATACCGGCAAAGACACTTGCAGGACAACTTCCGCGCCGGGAACGCTGGATTCTGCTGCTTCTCGATGGGAAGCGTAGTATCGCAGATCTGGCGCATCTGACTCAACGTAGCGAACACGATGTTGCCTATACGCTTACCAGGTTTCTCCAACAGGGGTATATCGAGCCTGTTGCTAAACATCATTCTCAATAGAGCAGTAGCACGTGGCTCCACTCTCTTTTTACCGATCACAGTCGTCGGTAGTGAAAGTTGGCTGGCGGATATCTAATCAGACTGGGCGCTGGGTTCATATCCATGTTGGATTGGCACCCCAGTTGATACACTCGCTCCGCTCTGATGAGAGCAAGAGCGCTTACTCAAGCCGCTCGTGTAAGAACGCTGTGGTTCGCTTCCAGGCTGCTCGTGCAGCCTCGGCGTCATACTCGGGGCGATTCTCCTCGAAGAACCAATGTTTGGTTCCTGGATACGTGTAGAAGGTGTACGGCCTCCCCGCAGCCTGGAGCTCCTGTTCCATCTCGACGACAGACTCAGCTGGCTCGAAGGGGTCATCCTCAGCGAAGTGGCAGAGATATGCGGCGTTCGTACCGCTATAGTCGAGTCCGGGGTAGGAAGCATAAAAGGTCACAACTGCAGCGATCTCCTGGGCAAGGGTGACCGACGTGTCGAGCGCGTAAGCGCCACCCAGCGAGAATCCAACGACGGCGAGTTTGCCGTGACCGTCCGAAAGTGGCGTCGCCTCATGTTGGCGCAGGACCTGCACCGCAGCTACAATGTCGCCGCGCACCCGCTCCTCATCCTGATTCAGCGCCCCGACCAACTCTTCCGCTTCCTCGACGGAGGCGGTCGTCTTGCCGTGGTAGAGGTCGGGGGCGAGTGCTACGAAGCCCGACTCCGCAAGCCGGTCACAGACCTGCCGGAACGGCTCCGTCAGTCCCCACCAGGCATGTAAGACCAGCACTCCTGGTCCAATGCCATGGACAGGCTCGGCCAGATAGCCGTTGAATGTTTTTCCATCAGCCTGAAATACTCTCATCCTGATCTCCTTCAAATTGCAATAAATGCTCTGCTTCTTGAAGCACAACACACATTCTGTTTTATACACGCGTGACCAGCGCTTACTCGTTACCTTCATCGGCTTTTGCCTGGGAGACCCAGTCAAGGGTTACATCACTGGCATTCTGTCCGAGGATGATACTCAACTGGGATGCATGTTTGGGGCCTGTGGTGTATGGTGTACAACAGGGGCTCTAATAAGCTCACTGGCGTTCCCTCTGACCAGGGGAAATCCACTAGAGCTTAATATTCAGCTTGTCAATTTGAAAGCAGCGCACAGCTCTCCGTTGTTTGTTTATACATCACAGCTTATGTCCCGTTTTCAAGAACATTACTCTTAGCAGTGCTATTTACTACAGAATCTATCGTTTTGAGATGTACTGATGCGTTGCTGGCGAACAAGTCTGCAATATCAACGCCCAATTCCCTTCTTGCAATGATACCAAGCCTCTTTCGTGCCTCAGCCAGGCCACGCAATTCATTTTGCCATTGATCGAGTTGCTTTTGAGTCCACTTCTCACCAGTGATCACTTTCAGAACCAAGGGTCTCGCTTCCCCTTTCTGCGTCGCTGCACCCATTACTTCTCCGCAAAGGGTAACCAGATCATTCGCTTCGGGGATCGCCTCTTTGCTACCCACCACCCACACCTCTGTCCAGGCTTCATACAGAGGCTCTAGTTCGGCGCGAAGCCGATCTGACAATTCCAGTGGATCAAGTTTCTTTTGTAATCCCATCGCCACGTTAAGACTCTCCGCTAGTCCAGATCTCAATTCCATCGCAATGTGAAGGTCTGAAGCGAGATGAGCAATAATGGTTGACCGAGTAAGCAGCATTGAGTAGGCACGAGACCGCCTTTCTGCCTGCGCGGATTTATCTGCTTTTTGGGAACGCCACCACTCCAAGCCGAAAGCCACCATTCCGGTCAAGGCTGAGCTTCCTAACGCCGCAATCACTGGTATCCACAGGTCTGACACGATACGATACTCCTCACTATGCTTGGTATTGAGAATAGCGCTCTCTCATGTTGAGAACAAACGCCTGAGAATGTAAAGCCAAAAATGTTACCTACATTACAAACCGAAATGATGCAGAAGAGCTTGAGTAATGAGAGCGGTAGCTACAGGAGTCCCAACCTTTGTAGTCGCATCAATGGATACCTCTTTCAACCATGTGAGAACTTTTCGACCAGGACCGTTACGTTCGCTGCTGTCACCTGCTTTTTCGCACTCCTCAGCGTCTTCATCCAATGCATTCTGCAATTTGTCGATCGTTTCATCGTCGAGACCCAACTTACGTAAGTAATCCATCAAGCTATCGGTATCGAAAGGAGTAGGCAGTTCCTGGGTCTGATTCACGTCTCGATTGCCTAGTGCGACATTGGCAGAGTCAGCGTAAACAATGGTATTGAATATAGTAGCTGCTCGTTCCACGCGCTCAGGGTCAGTAATTCGCTGTTCACGCTCCGCTGATGGCTCTTCTTCTCCAATCTGCATCGTGAAGTCGAGAAGCCGATTGCGAATTGCATCCAGTACTCCAACAACGGTTGGGTATGGTACTTCTCTCCATATCTGAACCCAGTTCATCGTCGGGTCTATCTTAACAATGCCTCCCTCGGTGAGTATTGGAAACCCCATCACTGTATCTGGTGACCAGGGTGAACGAAGTGTTTCTTTTGCTGCAGCTAAAGATTCCAGTTCCGCCACTCCCTGCAAGAAATGCAATTTGAAAAGAAGCCCGTCGCGATATTCTTCAGAAAGTGCCAATGGAGGGATAGGAAAGTTTCTGAGTCCACTTCCAAATGGACCCATGGCATCACCGAAAACTCTCGCATTGAATTGACCGCGATAAGGTGGTAATGTCTCAATGCATTCATACCCTGATAACTCGCGCTCAGCCCACAGACCAATCTCTTTTACACCGATACGACTAGCAAGCAGTTTGACTTTGCGCAATAAAGAACCGAGGCTCACAGAGTCCTCGGTTGCACCTTCCTGGATTTCATGTAAGAGATTCATATGCCCTCCTATCGTTTGCCGCAACAGCCCTATGCGATTATTTCCCTACAACGTCACGACCCGAAATTACCAATATATATTCTATCTTCCGTAACGGTGAAAGGTTTCATTCTGTAACATCGAACGTCAATCTGTACCAATTGTTTGTGGCTTTTGTGCCTGTGCTAATAAACAAGCACTCGATACCAATTTTTCAAGATTTTTCTCTCATGTGTTCGAGATATCAACTCATCCCTCTTCTACCGCTAAAATAAACTTGACCGCCTACTTGCTTATTGGGTATACTCCTTAACAAGATATATAGAATGTATGTTCTATTATGTTTGTATTTTTGGACATGCTGTGAACCGAATGTGGCACCTGTCTCTATTTCTGTGTAAGTCGAGGAATGCATAAGATTTCTCAGCTGCTTGTTGTCCGGGCATATTTCCTGTGGCTTCCACTTCCCTGTTGGCAAATATCGCGAATCTGAACTGGATATGCAAGAATTAGTCATTGCATACCCTGAAGCTGCATTTTACGTAGGGTATCTGGCGACTCGATGGAAGGAACTAGCATCTTCGAGGATGATGTAGTGGTGGTTGATCGCGCCCTTGATGCTCGGGAGTATGCCATCATGATTGCGCTGTTGAATAGTGCATTCACTGTCAAACGTTTCATAACAAGTGGTAAAGCACGATTGCTCATGCCTGAGAACCCACGCTACGAGGCTCTTCCCAGAACATGCGAGATGGACTTTCGCGTGTAGAGCATTACCATCTTTGTGATCCGTAAACTGCGATGAAAAAGAACGTTCTTGCGCTCATCGATGTCAATAATTTCTACGTCTCGTGCGAGAGAATCTTCTCTGGTGCACTTCAGTCGAAACCGACCATCGTACTTTCGAACAATGATGGATGTGTCGTTGCCAGATCCAACGACGTGAAGAAGTGGATTAAAATGGGACAACCTGTGTTTGAGGTGGAGGATATCATAAAGGAACATGATATCCAGGTTTTCTCAAGCAACTACACCCTCTATGCAACCATGTCCGATAGAGTCATGCGCGTGTTATCGCAGTTTTCCCCTTCCTTAGAAGTCTATTCCATTGATGAAGCCTTTGCGGATTTGGCTCCTCTTTCCATTGATGACCTGACCGATTACGGAAAAACCATGCGAGAGCGAGTGCTGCAATATACAGGGCTACCTGTCTCGGTTGGGATCGCATCAACCAAGTGCTTATGCAAAATTGCCAATGAAATCGTCAAACATGACCCATCGTACGAAGGCGTCCTGGATCTCACTGCCTTGAAAGATGAAGAAGTAGATACCATCCTTTCACTGGTTGCTATTGAAGATGTGTGGGGGATTGGCAGAAAATATGCAGCCTTTTTACAAAACCGTGGGATCATAACGGCCAAAGACTTGAAATATGCCGACGAACAGTGGATACGAAAACATCTGACAGTCACTGGACACCGTATTGTGTTAGAACTTCGCGGAATCTCTTGTATACCCCTTGAGATCGTTAGACCGACGAAAAAAGGCATTATGTGTGCAAAAACCTTTGGACAGGAGATTAAGGAATATACCGAGCTTGCGGAAGCAGTTGCCTGTTATGTCGCCCGCTCAGCAGAGAAATTGCGCAGTCAGGACTCACAAGCAGCATTGCTGACGGTCTTTATCAGAACAAATCATTTTAACAAAAGTGTCCCTAACTATGAGAACTCTTATACCATCCGCCTTCCCTTCCCAACTGCATTTACCCCTGATCTGATCAAATCAGCGCTGAAAGGCTTGAAAGCGATTTTCCAGGAAGGTCTAAAATACAAGAAGGCTGGAGTCATGCTTTCAAAGATTACTCCCCTTGCACATGTGCAGCCTGATCTGTTTGGCGATGTGTCTCTCTATGACTATAATCGAAGGGCAAAACTTATGGCTGTAATCGACGCGATCAACGCAATCTATGGCCGTGACAGTCTTTATTTTGCTGTGCAGGGCAGTAGCCGACCATGGAAAATGAAGCAATCTAGGCTCTCTGGACGCTTTACTACTCAGTGGAGCGAAATACTCACGATGTAGTTGCTCCTCGATGGAGAGTCATGTGACACTTTCGTAGCACCAGACCTTTCTTTGATGACCTTCTGACTCATTTCCACCCAGTGTTCCGGAAAGGGACGAATGTGTGCTGCATCAACGGAGCCTGCTTGGCATATGTCTCGTGTTTGTTATATAATTATATAGAACGGATATTCTAATACATGAGGGACTTGTGAAGCGAGGCAGCACTCGAAGAGCTAGCGAAAACGCAGATGATTACGATCATTACCCCGCAAGGCAAACACATCGAAATCGTGTTGGAGCGAGAATTATGCGATCCTGTGGATCTGGGAGAGCATGTGCGAGCCTATTGCCATCTTCACGGAAGCGACCACCAGCGTTCTCTCTCTATCAATAAAATGACCGGGTGGGGTCACTGTTTCAACGCCGTCTGCCAGGCGACAGTGCTGGTTGCCGAGTGGAATCGCCCCCTGGCACAACGCTTACTTCACTCGTATTACCAAGGGCTGACTTCAGCTGCGTTGCCATCGTATCAGCAGCCTCATCTTCCGTCGATTCACAGACCCTTTGTTGTGCAGCCTCTGTTGCTGCCCTTCCCGAAAACGATTCCCGCGTGGCAGCAAGAGGAACTGCACACGCTGCGAGCACTGGATGAGCAGATGCGCTGGGCGTTGGTCCATTCACAGCGAGCACAGCAGTACCTGCATGAGCGCGGCATTCCACTCCAGACTGCCCTGGAGGCGGGCGTTGGATATGTGTCATCAGCGTTGCTCAATGGAGCAGTGATTGGCAAAGAGCGCGAAGTGTTACGCAGATGGATTGATCGCATGCTCTTCCCTCTGAACTCGCCGTTTGGGAGAGGCTATATTGGACGTTCCCTGTGGCTTTGGCAGCCAGGAATGAATGAGACGATCCATAAGGCGCTGCTGGAGCGGCCAGGAAGCCCGAGGAGGTGGATCAAGACAAATCCTGCGGGCTGGTTTGGCGTGGAGTTTGAGCAGTTACCGGACACCATTATGCTGGTTGAAGGTGCCTTTGATCGCCTGACGCTCGTGGCCGCAGGCTTACCGGCACCCCAGATCGTTGCGCTTGTGGGGACGGCCTTGCAGGTAGAGTGGCTGCCAGCGCAGGTGAAAACGGTGGTGCTGGCACTTGATGGAGACGATGGAGGCAAAGAAGCCAGTATTCGGCTTGCCGATCAACTTGCCCAGGCAGGGCTACGAGTACAGATCTGTCCATCGGGGCAGACTACCTGGGGCAAAGATTGGAATGAGCTCTGGCAACACCAAGGGCAACAGAGTCTTGCACCTGTGTTTGAGGCTTTGTCGGGAGCATGTTCTGCCTGAAGACGGATCCTGGACTTGAAGGGACGCGCCATTGTGGTCTATACCCACGAAGCCCATGTCTCTGTTGGACAGAGAAGAAGATGCAAATAATGTAGAGTCGAGAACGTTGGTGCGCCCACCACTAACCCTTTTCGTTCCCCTGAACCCGAGCGAACTCGTCGACGACCCTCCGATCGATGTCCTCTAGTCGGTTGACGAAGGCTGCACTAGAAAGCGCCTGACGTTGTCTCTCGCGGGCATCTGACCCTACGAACGCCAGTTGGAGTTGGTCAAGAAGCCTAGCACCATCCTGAATGGCTTCTCGCACTTCGGCGACCAGCGATGTGTCAGGTGGTGGCAGCTTAGCACGCCTAAGTTGGTTTTTGAGCGCAAGAAGCCGTGCATGTGCCTCTGCAATGCGGACCACTGCAACAGACGCTGAGCTTGTGCTCACATGTCTGAATGCTTCTATTATCGCATTGAGCTGCGGACGCACGAGGTAGGTGATATCTGCCGCGATTGCCGCATCCCCGGATAGGTTACCCAGCCATCGGCGGC
>Ga0207684_10001239_pt1 | contig 28348 bp, 29 predicted proteins | sample KBSK5501metaG_FD_184342 | JGI IMG/M metagenome (GOLD analysis project Ga0207684, IMG submission 184342) | Corn, switchgrass and miscanthus rhizosphere microbial communities from Kellogg Biological Station, Michigan, USA - KBS K5-50-1 metaG... | ecosystem: Host-associated > Plants > Roots >...
ATCAGCTTCACAATCGGGCTAGCAGCGCCAATACGCCACGATCTCGTCTCGCTGGCTCCGCCCTCAGTATGCGCCAGCCCAGCCCCATTTTCATCCGCTTCCATGTCTGGAACTGACATCGCGCTTCGCAACAAACATGAGTACGGGATCAGCCGGGGACATCACCTCCTGCCTTGAGTCCGCGCGGTCATCTCCAGATCGCGGCTGGCTGGCCAGTATGGCGTCGCCGATTCTCCCACGGTCACTCGGGCGGAGAAGGGCGCGCCCACAGGACTGGCGACGAGCTATCCCGAGATTGGCGTGGCTGGCAAGAATGCGCGCATGTTCTCTTCCACCGCCGTGTTGGACGGACTGAACCACAACAAATGACTCTCGGCGGGACAGACCACGAGCTCGGCATGGGGAATGCGCTCGGCCGCATACCTCGCGTGAGCGAGGTCCACGGCTCCATCATGCTCGCTGGCAATGATCAGGGTAGGCGCCGTGATCCGGCGCACATCGCCACAGCGGTGACGGATGTCGTGGAGGAACCCAGTTCCTGATCGCGAGGTCTGCAAGAACGCGAGCGCCGCTTGCCGCTGCTCCTGGCTCATCGTGGCAACCACCTGAGCTGGATCTAATGAGGACAGACTGCCCATCATCGTGAGCAGCGCGCGCTGCGGCGCCACCCGCGCGAAGGCCCGAAACGCGGCCCAGGTCCAGCGTTCCACCACAGGGTTGAACACGAGATAGGCGCCCATCCGCATCCCGGGCGCAGGGAATCCGGCGCCGGTGACCGCGTTTTGCAGCAGGAGCGCGCTTACCCGCTCGGGATGACGTCCAGCCAGTTGCAGGGCGGTCGGACCGGCCGCCGAAATCCCCACGACGATGACCTGCGCTAGCCGGACGTGATCCAGCAGGCCGACGAGCGCATCGGCGAAGGCTTCGGCGGTTCTGCCCGTGGCCGAGGGCGTGCCGCCATAGCCAGGCCGTGAAGGAATGACCAACTGGTAGCCCTGTTGCAGGAAGAAGCGCTCATGGCCGAGCGGCGAGTCGCAGTTGGTATGGCCCCCATTGAGCGCCAGCATGGCTGGTCCCTGCCCCACGACACGATACTCAATCGACCCGCGCTCCAGCTGCGCACGGCTCTTCATCGCCAGCTCGCTTTCCCTTGGAAGCCACGCCACAGGGGTACGACTTCCCTTGCGTTGAATGAACATTCACATGAATGAATGCTCATTCATCATGATAGCCGAGATTGGCGGGCGTTGTCAAGCGCATGGCGTCATGTGGGGGCCAGCCGGGCAGTTGTGGGGTGTGCGCTGGCGATTCTGACGCGCCGGAGCAAGACGGTGCGCGAACTGAAGTCCGCCCCCACTGCCCCGGGTTGGAAGGGACTCCATGTCATTCCTGCTGGCGAGCATCTCCATATCTAGAGAGCCAAGGCCAGATGGACACGCCATATGTCCGCTCTTGGTGCGCCGTGTGACGCTTCCTGTCTAACACCCCTCGCCCTCCCTTCACATGCCTTCTCCGCAGATCACCCGCCCTCGCGTCGCGCCAAGCGGCCGCACCAAATCGGCGGGAGAAACCCATTATGCGCGTAATTCGGCTGCACCCCTAGGATGCGCACGCGCGCCATCTGGATGTGGCAGCCCAGTTCTGCAGCGATGGCGCTCGTACGCGTCCTTCCAGCTGCGCGTGATCATCCCTGGATCATCTTGCCATGCCACATCCAATACGCTGGAGGCGTGACGGCTTGTCGCAAGCTTGCGCGCCAGGCGTTTCTCAGCGTCATCGAGGGCTGGGCGGGCATGACGCAATTTGGTCATGGGCCCCTTCCTTGGGCTCAGTATCACATGTGCTCACGACCGCTGTTGAGAAACGATGCACGACTGGCCTCCACAGGTGTACTCCTCGGCACGTGCGCGACACATGGTAACATACGGGCGCACGGATCGGCCGCCATAGAGCTATACACTGCCGAACACTCGGAGGCTGGCTACGAACTGAGGCAAGGGATCATGATCCAGATCACGCAAAGGTGGTGGCAAGGGGTATCCCTGGCGTTCGAGCATCTGGTCGCGCGTATCGCGGACGACCCTGGAGACAGCGACGAGCTAGGCTTTCGGAAGCGCCTCGCAGTAGCGTTCAGTATATTCATGTGTCCCATCGCCATCATTTGGGGCCTAGGCTACCTGTATCTTGGAGTACGTCTGGCGGCTATCATTCCGCTCGCCTACACCGTTCTAATCGTGCTCAATATCGCCATCTTCTGGCGGTTCCGCCGGTACAAGATATTTCGCTACACCCACCTCCTGATCTTGCTGGTCGTGCCGTTTCTGTTGATGCTGGCGCTCGGCGGCATCCGCAGTTCCAGCGCCGTTATCCTGTGGGCGCTGCTCCCATCGGTGGAAGCGGTGCTCCTCGTGGGAGGACGCCAGGCGCTCGCGTGGTTTGTCGCCTACCTTGGCCTGCTCGTCGTCGGCGGTCTCCCTCCCTTTGGCGGCCTTGTGCCCCCTGCCCCGATGCCCCCGTACTCGGCCAGTACATTCTATGTCATGAACATTGGCGGCGTCTGTGTGGCGATATTCGTGGTGCTTTACCACTTCCAGAGCCAGAACGAGGCTGCTTCCCAACAAGTGGCTCAGGCCCGCCGCGCCGCCGATGCGGCCAATGAGGCCAAGAGCGCCTTTCTGGCCAACATGAGCCACGAGATCCGGACGCCCATGAACGCCGTGATCGGCATGAGTGGCCTGCTCATGGATACGAACCTGGACCCCGAACAGATGGACTTCGCGCGTACCATCCGCCAGAGCAGTGAGGCGCTGCTCTCGCTAATCAACGACATCCTCGACTTCTCGAAGATCGAAGCGGCCAAGATGGAGCTGGAAAGCCAACCCTTCGCGCTGCGGGAGTGCGTGGAGGGCGCGCTCGATCTGGTAGCGCCGCGAGCCCAGGAGAAGGGGCTTGACCTCGCCTACCTGATCGACGAACGGACCCCCGACGCTATCGTCGGTGACGCTACACGCCTGCGTCAGATCCTGGTCAACCTGCTCAGCAACGCCGTCAAGTTCACCGAGTCCGGGGAGGTAGTCCTCTCGGTGATGAGCAGGAGGCTCGAGAGCGACGAGGAGGTGTACGAAACAGTGGATGGCGCGACCGACCGCGCGCATGGTCTCTACGAGCTGCACTTTACGGTCAAGGATACCGGCATCGGTATTCCGCCCGAGAGGATGGACCGTCTCTTTCAATCCTTCAGCCAGGTAGACGCTTCCACTACCCGCCGCTACGGTGGCACAGGCCTGGGGCTCGCCATCAGTAAGCGGTTGAGCGAGCTGATGGGCGGCGCCATATGGGCCGAGAGCAGCGGGGCGCCCGGCCAGGGAACAACCTTTCATGTGACGATCCGAGCGCAAGCGTCTACGGCTTCGCCGCGCGCCCGCTTTCGGGACACGCAGCCACAACTCGCCGGCAAGCGGACGCTTATTGTGGATGACAACGCTACCAACCGGCGCATTCTGGTTTCACAGACAGCGTCCTGGCAGATGCTGGCGCGCGATACGGCCTCACCGCTTGAGGCGCTCGAGTGGGTGCGCCAAGGGGAGGCCTTCGATGTCGCCTTTCTGGATGTGCATATGCCAGAGATGGACGGCGTGACCCTTGCTATGGAGATCCAGTCCCTGCGCGCTGCGCTCAGTCTGCCGCTCATCATGCTGACTTCCTTGGGGGGAAGCAGGGAGGTCGCGCCGCGCCCAGGCGCAAAGGCGGTGGAGTTCGCCGCATTTCTCACGAAGCCGATCAAGCAATCCCAGCTACTGGAGGTGCTCATGCAGGTATTCGCAGGCCAACCAATGCGCGTGCCAAAGCGAGAAGATCAGCAACAGCCGTTGCTCGACATGCAGATGGCCGAGCGGCTACCTCTGCGCATCTTGCTCGCAGAGGACAACGCTACCAACCAGAAGTTGGCCCTACGCCTGTTGGCGCGCTTGGGCTACCGGGCCGATGTGGCCGCCAACGGCATCGAAGCGCTGGGCGCACTCAAACGCCAGCCCTATGATGTGGTGCTGATGGATGTACAGATGCCGGAGATGGATGGACTGGAGGCGACACGCACGATTCGCCGCGAGTGGCCAGACGATCAGCGCCCGTATATCATCGCCATGACGGCCAACACGATGGCGCAAGACCGCGAGATGGGTATGGCGGCCGGAATGGATGACTACCTGACCAAACCAATTCGAGTGGAAGAGTTGACAACTGCCCTGGGCAAGTCTCGATCACTTGCGCCGGCGCCACGCCCTGAGGAGACCGCGGAAACAGAAGGCGCCAGACAAGAGGGTCCAGGCGTTACGCTGGCGTCACATCCAGAGCAGTTCGACTCCCAAGTGCAACAACAGGCGTCAGCGAGTCTGGATCCGGACGGGCTCGCGCAGCTCCGGCGTACGGTAGGAGAGGACCCCACTGTGTTGGCCGAGCTGATTGACACCTTCCTCGCTGACGCGCCACGACTCCTCGCCGATCTACGGGAATCGCTGGAGCGGGGCGACGCGGCCGGGGTGCGCCTGGCCGCGCACAGTCTGAAGTCGAATGGCGCAGCGTTCGGGGCGCAGGCCTTCGCGGACCTCTGCAAAGAGATGGAGGCGGTTGGCAAAGCAGGTGTGTTGGACGGCGCAGACCACCTGCTCACACAGGTTGAGGCTGAGTATGAGCGTGTCAAAACCGCCCTGATGGGCGTACGCGCACAGGTAGCGTAGCGACAGGATCTGCCCCGGAGGGCTGAGATGGTGATTGAACAGCACGGCCACATACTGGTGGTGGATGACAATCTGCTGAACCGCCTGACGCTCACGCGCATCCTGGAACCGCAGGGCCACACTGTTACACTCGCGGAGGACGGTCAACAGGCGCTCGACATGATGCGCGCGGAGTCATTCGACGTGGTTCTGCTCGACATCGTCATGCCAGGCATCGACGGCTTTCAGGTGCTGGAGCGCATGAAGGCGGACCAGAGTCTACGCGACATTCCCGTGATTGTCATCTCAGCCTTGGACGACGTCGAGAGCGCTGTACGCTGTATCGAGATGGGAGCGGAGGACTACCTGCCTAAGCCCTTCAATCGGGTGCTGCTGGGGGCACGGCTGCGGGCAAGCTTGCAGAAGAAGAAGCTGCGCGATATGGAAGTGGCCTACCTACACCAGGAGCTCATGCTGCGACAGAACGAGAAGCTGGCGACCCTAGGCAGACTAAGCGCAGGCTTGGCCCACGAGCTCAATAACCCAGCCGCCGCGGCGCTACGTGGCGCCGACCAGCTAAGGACAGCAGTGGCCCAGGTACAGGACGCGCAACTTCACCTGGGGGTGCTGGGCATCTCGACCACGCAACACGATACGCTCGTGCGCCTTGACCGCGCAGCGCAGGAACGGGCCAGACATCCAATTGAGATGGGGGCCATTGCGCAGAGCGACCGCGCGAATCGGCTGGAGAGCTGGCTAGAGGAGCAAGGGATCGAGCGTTCCTGGGAGTACGCGCCGACCCTGGCCAGCATGGCGTATGAGATCGACGACCTCGCGGAACTGCGACGTACCGTCACCGCGCGACGACTGCCGACTGTGGTCGCCTGGCTCAGCAATACGTTCACCATCTACAGTTTGCTGGAGGAGATCGCGCAGGGGACAGGCCGAATGACGGAGCTAGTGAAAGCGCTCAAGACGTACACCTACCTGGATCGGGCCCCGGTTCAGTCGGTCGACGTCCATGAGGGGCTGGACAACACACTGGTAATCCTCCGGAGTAAACTCAAAATGGGGATCACCGTGCGACGTGAGTATGCGCCTGATCTTCCTCGCATCCAGGCCTACGCCAGTGAATTGAATCAGGTTTGGACCAACCTTATCGACAACGCCGCCGACGCGATGGAAGGCAAAGGCGAGATCATCGTACGGACGCGTCAGGAGGGCGAGTGGGTGGTCGTGGATGTCGAGGATAATGGGCCAGGTATTCCCGATCCAGTGCAATCAAAGATCTTCGATCCATTCTTCACAACCAAGCCACAAGGGATGGGGACAGGCCTAGGGCTGAATATCAGCCACAATATCATCGTCCAGAAGCATGGGGGCGCGATAGCCGTCACCTCGCAACCGGGCAAAACGCGGTTCGAGGTCAGACTCCCGCTCAAACTCCCGACCGTAGAGCATGATGTGGGCTAGAGCCGGGTGGTCCTGCGGAACTGATGGACCAGCTGGACAGCCATCGCGCCCTCGCCCACGGCCGATGCCACCCGCTTGATGGACCCGTGTCGCACGTCGCCAGCGACGAACACGCCGGGCATACTGGCCTCAAGGACGTACGGATCGCGATCGAGCGGCCAGTCCTCAGGGCGCGAACTGGCGGGCGCGCGCGGCAGATCTGGGCCCGTGAGGATGAAACCCTGTGCGTCGCGCGTCAGGACACTCGCAACCCACTCGGTGCGCGGCTCCGCGCCAATGAAGATGAAGAGAGCAGAAGCGGGTACAGTCTCGTCCGTGCCAGTGTTGGCGTCGTGAATCGTAATGGCTTCAAGATTGGACGCGCCTGTCGCGCCGACAACGCCTGCCCGCGTGCGCACGTGAATATTGGCGGTTGCTGCAACCTGGTCCTGCAGGTACTGAGACATGCTGTCGTTGAGCGAGGAGCCGCGGACGAGCACGGTGACAGTGCGGCAGTAATTCGAGAAATACATCGCCGCCTGCCCTGCCGAATTCGCCCCGCCAACCACGAAGACATCCAGTCCGCGATACTCAGGTGCCTCCGAGGCCGCCGCGCCATAGTACACGCCGGCGCCGATCAGTTCATTGACGCCTGGCGCATCGAGCTGTCGATATGTCACCCCAGTTGCGATGATCAGCGCATGACTGCTGAGCTCGGCTCCGTCCGCGAGCGTAACCACGCGATAGGGTTCCACGAGGCGCAGGCCCGTTGCCTCCTGCGGAGTCAGGATCTCTACCCCGAAGCGCTTGGCTTGGGCGACCGAGCGCCTGGCCAGATCTGCGCCGCTCAGTCCGACGGGGAAGCCGAGATAGTTCTCGATGCGCGAGCTGGATCCCGCCTGTCCGCCAGGCGCTTCGCGCTCTGTCATCAGCGTCTTGAGCCCCTCGGACGCGCCGTACACAGCGGACGCGAGCGCCGCAGGGCCACCGCCAACAATGATGAGATCGTAGAACGGCAAGGTTGCCTGTGTGCGCAGACCGATCTGCTTGGCGATCTGACCGGTGGTCGGCGCAGCGAGTTGTACGCCGTCCCCAAAAAGTAGCAGGGGAAGGGAAGGTGGCTGCGCCCCGGCCAGCTCGATCAGCCTGCGCGCTTCGTCATCCAACTCGACGTCAAGCCACTGATAAGGAACCTGGTTGCGGGCGAGAAAGTCCTTCACTTGGTAGGATAGGGGTGACCAGCGATGGCCCACAACTCGGACCCCCTCGAACGGCGAACGAAAGTATGCCCGCCATTGCTCGAGCAGATCGTTGACGACTGGGTAGAGCTGCGAATCTGGCGGGTCCCAGGGCTTGACGAGATAGTAATCTAACTTGATCTCGTTGATGGCGTTGATCGCGACATCGGTATCAGCATAGGCCGTGAGCAAGGCGCGCTTAGCGTCTGGATACAACTTGAGCGCCTCGGCCAGAAACTCGATACCTGTCATCTGCGGCATGCGTTGGTCGACAAGCAACAATGCGACAGAATCATTGCGCAGTTGCAGCGTGCGCAGCGCATCCAGCGCCCTAGGACCCGAGTTTGCCACCAGCACTCGATAGCGCGCGCCATACTCACGCCGCAGGTCGCGCTCGATCGCCCCCAGCACCTCTGGGTCATCGTCCACAGTTAGGAGCACTGGTTTGCGCATAGGTGCGAAGTCTTTCTTCCACGACAGACCGCACTAATAGAGAGCTGGTGGCTGGCGCCAGCAGCGGAAAGCGCTAGGAGGAGAACCGAACTCGTCTGCCACCGCTCTGCAGGATGTGCCACTACGTAATCCACATCCGCTTATCCAGGCGGTCTTCGGGAGGGTCTTTGGTATCGGCGCTCGCACCGATAGTTCGTGCGGCTCAGATGGGCGCGGCTCGTGAACGTGAAGTGGTCTGATGCGATCATAGTTGATGTCCTGGCCCATGATAGCACATGCGCAATTCTCGTCTCAACTCCTCAGATTCAAAGTTGCGCATCCAGCAACTAGGTGATAGCAGATGAAGTCGCTCAAGGAGCCGCCTCATGAGCGGACGATTCCAGCGGACTTTCGCGAACGCCTGCAGGTCCGGGCTACCGCGAAGCAGGCGCGATTGGTTCGCCTCAAAGACGTGTATGTGTTGGGCGATCTCGCCAAAGAGGCCTATCTGGCCCAACGAGATCAACTCACGCGTGAGGTGGCGACGCTTGATGTGCAGGCGCGTGGCGATGACAGGCTCGTGAGCCGCCCGGCCACCTTCCTGGCGAGCATTGCGGGCCGCCTGGGACGCCGCGACACAAGAACAGCGCAACTTGCTCGTGCGGCAACTGCTTGAGGAAGTGGTGATCCAGGACAAGTACGTGATGAAAGTGAAGCCGCGCCCGGAATCATATGGCTCTTTTGCGGTGGATCATGCCCAGCGTCAAGCGATGTATCGAACTGGCGGACCCGACGGGACGTGGATTACTAACAAGCAGGTAGCGCAGATTGCGTGATAAATAGGGCTTCTGCCCTGATGATATGCGCCTTGGCGTTGGATGTCAACGTCGAAGGCGTTTTTGTTTCCCGCAAGTAGGCGGGCACTGGTCACGCGGAAGTGAGGAACATCATGACGCCAGGAACGACCGCAGGCGCTGGGGCGCGTAGCTCTCCCCTTTGCTCGCATGGGATCGCCTGGTGCGATGTGCAGCGCATTTCCATACGACCATTGCACTCAAGCGGCTACTTGCTCCTGGCGAGCGTAAGCCAACACACGCTGCCAATAAGGAATGGTTCCCACGATGGCAATGAGTACGATCAGGAGAGACCCAGCGGCCACAAGCACCTGGGCCTGGCCCAGCCCAAGAAGGTCGTAGAACGCCCACGCCGCCAGGAAGACCGGGATCGGGGCGATCGTCAACGTCAGGCGTACACGAGCATAGTCGCGCAGCGCCTGCACGATGCCAGCGTTTTGGCGACGGTCTCGATAGGTTTGCGTGCGCCGCAGCGCATAGGCCGCAAGGCCGAAGGTGAAGGCCACCGCAGCAGCGAGCAGCCACGCGCGCTGATTCCCATAGACGAAGTGAGCCAGGAACAGCTCTGCCACCAGGAAAGCGAATGGCACGGCCGAGTCGAGCAGCGTGGGCATCCAGACGTAGGCGAGCGCCTGCATCAGGTATTCGTGCCACACCAGCAAGAACGCCAGCAAGGTGGCAATCGTCAAGAGCCAGTCTGCCACACCGAAGCGCTCGCCAACGCCTTCGACGCGGATGACGAGCGCCGAGAGGGCGACACCCTGAATGATGCTGGTCAGAGTCAAATAGGATGGCGCGAACTGCTCTCGCAGCCGTGCGGCGACCGACTCCGGCGTTTGGGATGCGCCCATACGCTGTCTCCTTCTCTGTACCAAGATGAGTGCCCCTGTGCTCAGTGCGACGTGCAAACGGAACGTACGGAACGTGTCGCACGGCGCCCCTGGGCAGGGAGTCCAGCGGGGATAGGTCTCATCAGTATACGTGCGCCGCCAAGGTGGGCTTCTTGACGCGCGTTTTCGCGCTGAGGTGGAGATGCCTCGAGGACTCAGAGACACTGGTGCGGTTTCATAGGGGTTGCAAAGGGCAACCAGAAAGGCCCAACAAACCATGGCGAACTTTGTGATTACGGGCAAGGCGGAGCAGGCCGACGAGTCGAGCTACACCGTGCAATCCACCGGCGAGGTGGTGACCAAGATCCAACTCACCCTCAACGTCCCTGGGATGACGGATCGGGTGCTCTGTGAGATGCCGCTGGATGTGTCTCCCAAGCCGGACATCCTCGAGCAGTGGGAGATGGAGGACTCCTGGCTGGTCGTCTCGGCCAATGCAATGCGCGCGCTCGGCTTTACTCGCTCGAACGCCCGCCCTGGCGAGAAGGCGGTGGGAGCGCTGGTGATCTTCCAGGCCACCGAGGTGCGGGAGGCGACGGCGGATGAGCGACGGGCGCTGATGGAAGCCCGGAAGGTCAGCAAGCTCCAGGCCAAGCAGCGCCGAGCCCAACGCAAAGCCGAGCGTGACGCTGCCAAGGCGACTGAGAAGCAATCTGCCTAGATGACCACTGGGGAGAGGTAGACCCTTGCCTCTCCCATTCACTTTAGGAGAGTCTATGACCGACAAGGATGATCAGAGACAAGAGAGTACGTCTGCTCCTGCTCGACGACAGGGACGGCTGCAAACGTGGCGAGCACGGTGGTTTGGGGAACGAGACGAGGTGGCGGACCAGCTCGCCGATATCGCGCGTCAAGGCTCAGGCATGGCGCGCCTGGCCCATGTGTGCGCTTCGCTCATGCTCGTCTTGTTCTCCGCAGGATCGCTCGTGGCCCTCGGTGGTGATGCGTTGCTGAGCGTTCTGGATGGCGCACAACAAGAGCATGTGGATGTGCCGGCTGCAATCAGTTTGGGAGTCAGCACGCTGCTGGTGCTGTGTATGGATGTGGCGATGCTCTATGCGGCGTCCATGCTCCGCTTGTTGGGCATGCGGCGAGCTGAGCCGAAGTCGATGCGGCTCCATCGCGGGGTGATGGCGACGGTGGCGATCTTGGAAGCAGGGACCTATGCCTACATGGCCTGGCGCTATGAGACACCGATCAGTGTGGTGGCGTGGGCGCTCATCCTCTCCCGCGCGCTGGCAGCCCCACTGCTCTCAGTGTATCTGGCGATGGCGCGACCGTTGCCCGTGACAGCGCGCGATATCCTGGCGCAGGTGGAGCTCGCGAGTGGGCTGGGGCTGATCCGCGATGCGGTGACAATCGCGAATGATGCCTCAGCGTCCCTTGGACAGAAGGTAGCGCTCTTTGGCGCGTCGGCGGTGATGACTGAGCAAGATCGCGAGCGACTCGATGGACTCCTTGCTGCAGTCGGACGCCGCCAGCGTGAGGCGCTAGAGAGCACGCCTGCGCTTGATGCGTCAGAGGATGCACGGCGCGAGTCGCCACCCGAAGAACTGGCGGCAAAGGCCGCGCAGAACGGACAAGCCCACCCTTTGGCGCTGAGGCCAAGTCGCTAGACGGCCGGCCCACAAGAAGACGACGGACACCCAAGGAGATGGATGCGCACCGAGCACAGATGGCGCTGCACGGCTATGCGTTACCAGACCTTACGCCAAAGGAACGCGAGCGGGTGTGGTACTCGCTGGCGGGGAAGCGACGCAGGGCTCAGTTGGCAGCAGCGCTGCAGCTCAACGCCGACGCGATTGACGTATTGGTGGCAAAAGTCCGCCAGGATCGAGCGCAGTTGCGCGGACGTCGCTAGCACTCAGTCCACTGTGGTTTGTACGACCGGATAGAGATCAGCCAGCTTGGTGCGCGCTTGTTGGGAGGTGAATTGCCAATGAATGGTGCAGTCGTGGACTGCGTTCTACACGCGCAGCGGGCCACGTGCGACGGCCGCCTGCATCGTCGCGAGATCGGCGGCTGGCACCCACTCGCTCCACCAGGTCGCACCCGCCTCGGTGAGCGAGCGGATCAGCGTGCGTTCCTCTTCCCAGTCAGCGCCACGTTGGCGGCCACCCACGGCGATCTCGAAGGGGGCCGCGCTCGTGCGCTGGCGCTCAACTGTGGCGCGGAGCGCGCGCACGTCGTCGGGCGTCATGTCTTGCCAGGAACCATCCGTTGTCTGCTTGTAGAGGCAGGCACCGTCCCAGCGGGCGGCGCGCTGGGTGGGACCCGGATTCGGCCAGCCGCCACCCACCCAGATGGGAATGCGCGGAGACTGCACCGGCGCTGGAAGAAACGTGACGTTCTCCACGGCGTAATGCTTGCCCCGATAGCTAAACAGTTGACCGCTCCACAGGCCGGCGAGGATTTCCAGGCTCTCATCGAGCATTGCTGCGCGCTGCTTGGCGTCCAGCGGCTCGCCCACTTGCGCGAATCCCGCTTCGCGCACATCGCCACTCCCCACGCCCAGGATGAGCCGCCCGTGCGACAGGTGGTCCAGAGTGACTGCCTCGCGGGCGAGTTTCCACGGCCGGCGCCGCGGCAGCGGGGTCACCGAGGTGCCCAGGCGGATGCGCTCGGTGCGCATGGCCACTGCCGCCAGCGCCACCCAGGGATCGTAGGTGGGCGCGCCAGGGATGCTGTGATAGGTGTCGTTGGTGTAGCAGATATAGTCTTCGAGAAACAGCGCGTCCCAGCCGGATGCTTCTGCGAGGGCTGCCAGGTCCGCGAGAATATGTGGATGGCCACATTCGCCCCCATTGGGGAGTGCGAGCGCATAGCGCATGTATATCTCCTCCTGTGTGCGCCACAGTTCGTTGGCGTATCGGGGGGAAGTGTAGCCCAGGAAAGGTGACATCTAGTGGCAGGTTTCGCGGGTTAATCAGTGCCCATGTTGTGCAGACGAGGTCGTGGGGGACAGAGTCATCGTAGACATGAGGCACTCCTTTCGTGCTCATGAGCCTACACCTCCTGTTCATTCCAACCTGGACTGAGTACTAGCGGCACAGGAGACAAAGGTCAAGGATACGAACGATGGAACTATGGACAGAGAACGAGGTCCAGAACCAAAGCCCAACGAGGCCGCGCCGCCAGCGCTCCTGGGAGGTGGATGTGCAGCGAGCGAGGGCGCTCCGCGGTGATGCGCTGGAGGAGCTAACGGAGAGACAACGGGAGTGGGTGTGGCGATCACTCCTGCGCGGAGTGCGTTTGGCACAGGCCACCAAATTAGCGCAGCTACCTCCAAAGGAGACGCCGCAGGCGCTGCAGCAAGTGGCGCATTGCTACAGCGCGCTCATGGATCAACGCCGGCGGGAACGACAGGAGCGGTGAAGTGATCCCGCTCCTCGCCCTACTTCTATAGCCCTATCTCGATAAAGGAACAGGTGGTGTCACAATGAGTGGAGGGCGGACGTTCCTCGTTGGAGGCCTCTTCAGCACCAAGAACTGCAGAGCGCGATTCCTGCTAGGCCGGCTTGTGCACCACGCAGAAGCGATTGCCTTCTGGATCAGCGAGAATCACGAAGTCGGCTGTTGGTGGGCGCTTGCTCCAGTGCACCTCGGTGGCGCCCAACGCGATCAGGCGCTGGACCTCGCCCGCCTGGTCGTCCGTGTACAGATCCAGGTGAATGCGCGGAGGCAGGGGCGCTGGCGCCGGGTGCTGGTCGAGCGTGAGATTCGGTCCGCTGCCGGTGCGCGGACGCAACACGACGGAGTCGACATCGGGATCCTCGCGGGGCACGTAGTCCAACGCCGCCATCCAGAACGCCATCTGTCGCTGCAGATCGTCCACCCGCAGCACAATCGAGCCCACACGAACCGTCGCCATCGCCCGCTCCTTCGCTGCTAGGGTACGACACGCAGCCCGCCGCATGCCCGTACCCCATCATACCAATTTGGTCTCGGTCATTGTCGGTTGATTTCTGTCACGGTGAACGGAGTCCGCACCTTGTCACCCCATGCGGCGATCATCGGGTGTCTGCGGATGGAGGGTGTTCCTCAGCCGGGAAAGTGGGGTCGGACCCCACGCCACACCCGTGTTCTCCACCGGGACACCACCACGGCGAGGCCAATAATGGCGACCAGCGCGGCGATGACGCCGGTCGCCACAGCAGCCGCATCCGGTGATCCCAGGAGCAGGGCGATGAGGGCAGCGAGCACGCCGAACACCACGGCGTCGATAATGGCGACCAGGTTGGGAGTGGCTGAGAGCGCGCGACTGAGACCGGCGTGGTACCCCAGACCATAGGACTGGATGATGCCCGCCCGGTCGTCATGGTGGCCGGTCACAAAGTACGGCTCCAACTCGGGCGCCAACTCCAGATAGGCGTGGCGCAGCCGATTCATCCCGAGCACCAACCCGAAATCGTCCGTATTGGCGTCGCCCAAGCGCAGGAACGTCGCCACACCCACCAGCAGCACCACGGGCAAGACGAGGACGGCGAAGAGGAGAAAATTCGGCCCAAACGCAGTCGCCTGCGCGACGAGCGCGAGCGCCACGACGCCGGCGGAGAGGACGGTGATGAACATCGAAGCGCGGCTGAAGACCTCGTTCCAGGTCGTGCTGCGTGTCGCAAGTAAACTCCAGTGTTCGGTCGCCAGAATCTGTGCGCGCACGGCGTCGGTGACGCCGCTGCGGTCAGAGAGTGGGTGGGGGGTATCAGCAGACGAGGCCGGCTGGGAGTCACTCATGGTTCTGAACCCTTTCTTTGGACGCTGCGTTCGGTGCGGCGAGCAGACGGCTACCGTCCTGAGGCGAACTCACGATGGTTCAGCCTCAGGACAGCGCGAGACAGATAGGAGGGGGATGTCGTGGCGCAAGTATACAGCGAGGGAGTGACAGGCCATTTGTGCCTTGAGCCGCGAAGGCGGGGTGATCGAGGAGTGCGCCGCGCCGGTCCGCCGCGTGTCGGCGGCGGGCCGCAGGCCCGAGGCGCGGCCAGGGATTATGCCAACGTTGTGTCGGTTGTCGTATCGGGAACGCCCTGATGTCGAGGGCCATTGCCTGTGAGTACATGACATCAACAGCGGCAACCTTGGTATGATAGCCAATTAGTGAAACCAGGAGGCGAGCATGGCGACATTTGTGCTGGTGCATGGGGGATGGCATGGAGGATGGTGCTGGCAGAAGGTCATTCCTTTCTTAGAAGCTGCTGGCCATCAGGTGTATGCCCCCACCCTCACGGGCCTGGCTGAGCGTGCCTCCGAGCTCTCACCCGAGGTCGGATTAGATACCCATATCCAGGATATCGTCGGCCTGCTGGTGGACAAGGATCTGCATGGGGTCATCCTGGTGGGTCACAGTTATGGTGGGATGGTCATCACCGGCGTGGTTGATGCTGTGCCCGAGCGCACTGCTCACCTGGTCTATCTGGATACCTTCGTGCCACGCGATGGCGAATCGATGGTCGATGTCTCGCCGCTGGTGATCCGTCTGCTGCTCCGCAGACAAACACAGGCTGATGGCTGGCGCATTGATTCTCGCGGCGACTACGGGGTGACGACAGAGCCAGATCGCAGCTGGGTGCCCAGATCGGTGACGCCACAACCCCTCAAGACGTTGGAGCAACCGCTTCATCTGAAGAATCCAGCCATCGTGTCAACGAAACCCCGTACGCATATTGAATGCACCAGCGGTGGTTTCTTCTTCTCACTCATGCAACGCATATTGGCCCACATATTGGCGCCGAGAGCACTTCCTCCAACGGAAGCGGGGTGGCGTCTGCGACAGTTGCCAACGGGCCATGATGCGATGATCACGATGCCGCGAGAACTGGCCGCGTTACTTTTGGAAGTGGTTTGACAAAGGGCTGCTGGGCTTTATCTCTACATCTCAAGCCCTGTTGCCCGTGAGTATGTGACAACATGCCCAGGCCAACTCAGAATTATCCCTTGCTCGTTCTTGGCGCGATGCCGAGTGCAGGCCTCCCGGCTGGTGCGGTCAACCCCACCGGGCTCGACCCCCGTGTACCGCCCAGACGCGGGGGCCACGTCAAGGCCGGCGCGGAGCGGAGAGGAACGGAGCGAAGCGCCGCCCGGAGGGTTTAGCCTTGACGGGGTGGCGTCGGGCGGTAGGGTGGTCGAAGTGCCCGGTGGGACCGCACACCGCGAGAGGACGCGACGAGCAGCGATGCCGAAGGAACGTCCGGGTCAGGTTCGGCTGCTTGACAAGATCGGGAGGGACTCAGACATGCAGGGTAGGTCGGTAGATAAGCTCTTGGATGTTACCGTCGAGTGTCCGGCTCTCGATCAACTCCAGGTCGAAGTCGGCCGCATCCTGGAAAATCGGTCTCTGTCCGGTCTGACCGGTGATCACTGGGAAGAGCGTCACCTGGACACGGTCCACCAGGCCGGCGGCCATCAGCGCTCGGTTCAGCGACAGGCTGCCGTGCGAGCGCAATGGCACATCAGACTCCTCCTTGAGCCGGGCGACGCCGTCGACGTCGTCGCCTCGCACAACGGTCGCGTTCGGCCAGTCGAGCGGTTCTTCCAGTGTCGTCGACACCACCGTTGCCGGCATGCTCCTCATCCGGGCGTTCACTGGGTCAATCTCTTCTTCGGGGATCGGGCCCAGCATCTGCACGAATAGCCGAAAGGTGTTGGCCCCCAAGACCATCCGCTGCTCCGGGTTGAGTACGGCGAGGCGGCGCTCGAGCAGCTCGGGGCCTTGCTTGCCCCAGTAGCCGCCCCAGTCGCCGCCGCTGTAAGAGCCATAGCCGTCGAGGGTGGAAAAGACGTCGAAGGTGTAGGTCGCGGTCATGATGCTCTCCTTGCGTACGGTTGATCAGGTGTGTGGATACAGGCGGGAACCCACGGCGAACCGCATCGCCGTTGGACCCCTTGCGTCCTGCGCCCCCAGATGCGGCTCTAGGACAGGACCCCGTCCAAGACGGTGGCGAAGATCAGCGAGGTCAGTAACACGGCGGGAAGAAGCGCGTGGTACGCCGACCCACTGGTCTTGCCTCTGCCTCCTTCATGAGACTGTTTAACACCCCTCAGATGTACCACATCGCCCAGGGTTCGGGCCAGAATCGTAGCCGCTGATACCTCACACAAAACCCAGTGAACCGAGCATCGCGAGCGTTTTGTGCACTGAGAGATGACGTCTGCGCCGCTGGTGTCCCTGCCGGCGGCGCAATTGAAATGGCCGACTGGGTCTCACGGCCCTCTCCGCTGACAGCGAGAGACAACAACCGTGAAGGAGGACTCCGATGACGAACGACGAGACAACAACTGCCAGCGACGTACGCGTGCGCGTGCTCCTGGCAGGGCCAGATACGCTGTACTTCTCCTGTGACTTGCCCATCAGTGAGGCGATGCGCGATCGGCTGAATAAGAAAAAGCCACTGCACAGGCCTTGGCAGATGAGCGACGCGTGCATTGCCCGGGATGTGTTAGGCGCTCGTGTCTGCCCGCAAGGCGCGAAGGGCGGCTACGCGTTCCTCATTGAGACGGAAGACTTTTCAGTCAAGCTGCTAGGTGAGCGCATCCAGAACCGACCTAGTGTCTATCTTGAGATGCGCTCCTATGCGCTGCACACCCACCCTGACGGACCACAAGGCGCGTGTCGGGCAGCACTCACGTGGGTGCACGAGAAGCTGTATGCTGATCAACCAGCCAGGCTGGTGAATGATGCGATCTCGTTTGAAGCAGCCAAACTGTCGCGGGCGGACATCCACATCGACTACCAAGGCGGCTATGCGCCGAGCCTGAGCAACGTCTCCGACGAGTTACGCTGCTTCATTCGTCCAGGGAAGACCAAAGGCGCACTCTACTTCCAAGGGACTCGTCCAACTGGTTATGCCTTTGGCAAAGGGCATGTGCAAGCACGCCTCTACAACAAGACGTTGGAGGCCAAAGAGAAAGCCAACGACAGCTATGCTACGCTGCTCCTCGCCAAGAATGGCGATCACTATGACGCGGAGCAGGACGTGTGGCGGCTGGAGTTCCAGCTGCGACGAGAAGGGGCGAAGGGATTCAAGCTCTATGCGCCACCCGAAGAAGATGACGATGAGGCCGAGATCGAGGCGGAACAGGCGGCGGAAGAACTGCAGCACATCGGCACACTTCCCCGCTTCTTTGCTCGGATGAACGAACTCGTGCTCTTCCTGACCCAGCACTGGCTGCGGCTGGTGGAGGACAACGGCTCGGCCAACCGCTCCCGCTGGCCCATGCACGCCACGTGGATGCAACTGCGTGCGGCGTTCGGCACGCTGGCTGGCGTGGCACCCCTCGATGATGAAAAGCGTCAATTGGTGCGCGGGGCACGCTATCGGGGACGGATGCGCCTGCTGCGGCGGATGGAGGCGGGGGTCATTCGCTCGCTGGAAGTCGAAGATGCCTCACCCACCGCAGCTGCGCTCATGACGCTCCAGCGGTGGATGGAGCGCATCGCCGAGAAGGAGGTGGGACGACTTACCGCCAAGTGTCAGCGGTATCAGGAGCAGGGCAAGCCGATCCCCGCGTGGGTGCGCCGAGGCATGGATGAGCGGTTCCGTCGCGTCGGGCAGGTGGAACAACGCATCCAGATGCTGCTCGGTATCTTCGCCGCCCATGGTGTGCTGCCACTCGACTTCAAGCCTGCCTACAACGTCGGGGATCTCATCACGCAGCACCTCGACGCGCTCGAGCGCGAGGCGGAGGAGAAGGGCGGTGTGCAGCAGGTGTTGGCTGACCACTTCGCCAAGGTCTACAAGGTCAGCCTGCCGCTGGCGGCCTGAATATGGGCTACTGCTAGGTGGCGAACGAAGGCGCCAAAGTGGCATTCGTCATGCTGTGCCGATAAATCAATTCGCTCCTGAATGGCGTGCTGCCACGAAGTCCGCCTGCGCAGATTTTCCAGAATCCGAATCAGGCGAGGGCCGCGTCTGGCGCCGGGGTCCGTAGCTGTGGCCGCAGCCCCAGCAATGCCATCCAGCGCGATTCTGTGGGGATGCCGTGCCGGTCGTCGAGCGAGGCACGCAGCGCTTGCAGGTCGCGCACGTCCAACAAGGCGAGCTCCGCCTCATCCAGCGTCAGACCCAGGCGCGTGGCCTGCTCCCACACCCGCCGCGCCTCCCGGCTCCAGGCGTCGGTCCCGCTCAGCATCTCGTCCATCAGCCGTGTCATCTTTGCACCTCCGTCTCGTTGCATCTGTGTCGTTCCACTCGTGTCGTTCCACTCGTGTCGTTCCACTCGTGTCGTTCCACTCGTGTCGTTCCACTCGTCGCGACGACCTCCTGTCGGTCTCGCGTGTTCTGTGCTCAAGTGTGCCCTGCGGAGGACCTGCTCACCAGCAACACCACCTCTACACTGCCTTTACAGCGTCTCCACAGTTGGCTCATTGCGGACGGCAGACAGGCGCCGTGGACAGGCGCGAGCGCGCGTGGTACCATGCAGTCGGGCTGGCACGAGAGATGCTGCCAGTCGGCGCTGACCGCTGTGTGGGCCGGTGTACCGGCGCCTCCGCCGGACTGGAGGCACGCCATGAGCGGAGCAGGCGGCGCCTCCAGTCCCACCTTCGGCGCGCGGTTGCGCCGCTCTCGCCAGGAGGCAGGACTCTCGCAGGAGGAGCTGGCCGAGCGTGCTGGGATGTCGAGCCAGGCGATCGGGGCGCTGGAGCGGGGTGACCGGAAGCGGCCTTACCCTGCCACGCTGCGGCGCCTGACCGATGCGCTGGGCCTGGTGGGCGAGGAGCGCGCGGCGTTCCTGGCCACCGTGCCATCGCATGGCCTGATCAAGGAGCACGCAGTTGAGGCGGCTGCTGGCGTGACCGCCAGCGAGTCGCCAGATCCTGCCGCAGACCTTCCAGACCTCCCTGACCTGCCCAGCCCACTGACCCCGCTACTCGGACGTGACGACGATGTGGCCCAGGTAAGCGCGCTGCTGCAGGAGGGCGCGCGCCTGCTGACGCTCACCGGTCCCGGAGGGGTGGGCAAGACGCGCCTGAGCGTGCAGATCGCCGCCAAGGCACGGCCGCTCTTCGCCGACGGTGTTGCCTTCGTTCCTCTGGCCCCGCTCTCGGATGCGGGGCTGGTGCTGCCCACCGTCGCCCAGGCGCTAGGGGTGCGCGACAACGGCAGCCACCCCTTGGGCGAGCTGCTGCAGCGCGCGCTGCGGGGCAGGCGGCTGCTGCTGGTGCTGGATAACTGCGAGCATGTCCTGGAGGGGGCGAGCGAGGTCGCCGCCCTGTTGGAGGGCTGCCCGCAGCTGGTGGCGCTGGCGACGAGCCGGGCACCCCTGCGCATGCGTGGGGAGCAGGAGTATCCCGTGACGCCCCTTGCCCTGCCGGCCTTCGAGCAAAGGGTGATCCTGGAGGAGGCCGCGCGGTCCCCGGCCGTGCGCCTCTTTGTCGAGCGGGCGCAGGCGGCGAGCCCCACCTTTGCGCTCACCACAGAGAACGCCTCGGCGGTGGCGGCGATCTGCGGGCGGCTGGACGGGCTGCCCTTGGCCCTGGAGTTGGCCGCGCCGCGCATCAAGCTTCTTCCCCCCAGCGCACTCTTGGCGCGGCTGCACCACACCCTGCCGCTCTTGACCGGTGGCGGGCGGGACGCGCCCGCGCGGCAGCAGACACTGCGCGCCACCATCGCCTGGAGCTATGACCTGCTGGACGAGGGGGAGCGGGCGCTCTTTCGCTGGCTGGCGGTGTTCGCAGGCGGCTGCACTCTTGAGGCGGCGGAGGCCGTCTGCGCTGCCGCAGGCAACGGGGATGGTGAGCGCGGGGAGGTTGACGTGCTAGAAGAGCTGGGCTCGCTGCTGGACAAGAGCCTGCTGCAGGTGCGGGAGCAAGGGGGCGAGCCGCGCTTTGCCATGCTGGAGACCATCCGTGAGTTTGCCATGGAGCAACTGGCCGAGGAGGGGGAGCGAGGCCAGGCGCGGGAGCAGCACGCCCAGTACTTCGTCCGCCTGGCGGAAGATGGGCTCGAGCCCATGCAAGCACTGCCGTCCGACTACTTTACGAGGCTGGAGGGAGAGCAGGATAATCTGCGCGCGGCTATGGAGTGGGCGAAGGAGGAGGAGCAGGTGGAGCTGGCGCTGCGCCTGGTGTGCGCCCACAGCGACTTCTGGCGGATACAGGGTCACTGCGCCGAGGGACAGCTGCGAGCGGAGGAGATGCTTCACCTCAAGGGAGCGGTAAATCCACGCTTGCGCTCAAGCGCCCTCGTCGTCGCAGGGACCATGGCACGACTAGGAGGGGACCTTGCGCGGGCGATCATGCGCCTGGATCAGGCGCTTGCCGTGGCCCGGGAGACAGGAGACAGCTCATGCATCGCGACGGCCTGCCAACAACTCGGTTTGGCGGCAGGCTTGGCTGGCGACCTGGCGCGAGGCCAGTCTCTGCTCGAAGAAAGCCTTGCGCTCATGCGGGAAGCGAACAGAGCATTGGGAATCGCGACGACCACCCACTTACTTGCAAGCTTGGCCGAGCAACAGGGGCGCCTGGACCAGGCGCGCGCATTGTGGGAGGAGAGTCTGATGGCATTCCGGGAGCTGGGGGAACAGTCAAGGGTCGCCCTGGTGCTCCATAACCTGTCGTCGGTGGCGCTGAAACGCGAAGAGCTGGAGCGAGCCAAGGCGCTCCTGCTGGAGAGCGTAGCCCTCGCAGAGCAGATCGGTTACGCGAACGTCACCTTCGGTTTTCTGGAGGCGATGGCGGGCGTGGTGGAGCATGAAGGCAGCCCCAGGAATGCAGCCAGGTTCCTGGCAGTAGCGGAGGTGGCGCGGGCGGCGTGCGGTGAGGTCGTCGAGCCTGCGGTACAGGCGGAGGTGCAGCACATGGTCGAGGTCGGTCGCGCCCAGGTCGGGGAAGCCGAGTGGGACCGGGCATGGCAGGAAGGACAGGCGATGCCGCTGGAGATGGCGGTTGCTCTAGCCAGGGCGTATGCGACGGAGCAGCGCCATCACCATGAGGGGGCCCTCTTGCAAGAAGGTTAGTGTGGGAGACTTCTGGCGCTACGGGGTCGGCACGGTGAAGACGCAGCCGTAGCGCGCCGCCGTCGTTACCATCAGCGCATGATCGGGCGGGATCGGGTGCGGGGGCAGCCCCAGGTACTCCGCTGGCGCGCTCATCTCATGGAAGTAGCGCTCGAACCCGGCCGGGCTGAACTGCAGCAGGTACGTCACCTCCGCCGTCTCGTGCCGGACGGCGTGCTCGATGCCACGGGGGATGGTCACAGTGTCGCCGGGACGGACATGCAGCTCCTCGCCGCCCGCGTAGACGGTCATCTCCCCCTCCAGCAGGTAGATGGTCTCGTCCTCATGCACGTGGTAGTGCGGCGGCGGCCCGTCCCCCTGGCTCCCATGCACCCGCAGCAAGGCAAACTGCCCATCGGTGTCGTCCCCGATGGCAAGGAAGGTGATGAGCCGATTGAGATACCAGCCGGAGTTGCTCACGGTGGCGCGCCTCAGGCGGGCGGTGACGAGAGGACTGGTCATGGCGCATGTTCCTTATCATGGGCATGGGGTTGATGATGAGCGCCATCCTGCACCCACTGGTCTGATGATCTCGTAAGATGGCGCTCTACGTCCGTTCTGTCCCCGAGCGGGAAGAAGGGCGGCCTATTGTCAATTCTGCGCCTTCTAAGGATCGCCTGCCAGCGACAGTTCCTCTACTGCGCCTCCACAGTTGGTCGGTGGCGCACTCTCGAGGAGCTCCAGCGCGGCTCTTGGCCGAAGCTACCACCAAACATCGGCGTTACCTAGAAGCCCCAAGCAGACGCCAGAGGTCGAGCGTGTCGTCAGCGAGTTGCTCAGGTTCGAGCATCGCGCCCACCTGATACATGCGGAAGGGCACGCTGTCAGACATTTAGGCCGTCTCCACCTCGTCCTCGTAGGCGCGAACCTGCTCCTGATAGTCGGGTGGGTGGAGCGCATCGCGGAGAAGGAGGTGGGACGCCTGACCACAAAGTGTCAGCGGTATCAGCAGCAAGGCAAGCCGATTTCGGCGTGGGTGCGGGCCGGGATGGATGAGCGATTCCGCCGGGTAGAGCAGATCGAGCAGCGGGTGCAGATGCTGCTAGGCGTCTTCGCCTCCCACGGCATCCTCCCCCTCGAGTTCAAGCCCGCCTTCTCGGTGGGGGATCTGCTGCTCCAACACCTGGATGGGTTGGAACTGGAGGCGGTACAGAAGGGTGGCGTGCAGCAACTGCTCGCCGATCACTTCGCCAAGGTCTACAAGGTCAGTCTGCCGCTTGTACAGGCCGCATAAAGGGACGTCATGTGATTCCTGCGCTGCATATGTGCCGCCAAGGTACAGGGTCAGGGTAGGAGCGCCTGCCATGGGAAGCACGCCGACGTTTCTCCTCGCATGCTCAATCTTGGAACGTCTAGGCAGGCTCCATTGCAACGGGTGTGCTGCGCGGATGAAGATCGTCGCCACCAGCGCCTCCTATGAATTGCCTCTGATTCTATCGACTCACACGAACGTGCGCCTTTTCTTGCGCCAGCGCTGAGCCAACAAGGCAGGGCTTGACTTTTCGCAGTTGATGAAATACAGTTTCATGAAACGTCATTTCATCAAAAGGTGCGTGCGCATGAATCAGCGAGCCAGTTCCAAGGCAGAGACCGAGCGACGCATCCTTGCGGCTGCGGAACGCTTCTTCCTGGAAACGCCATACCCGCAGGTCCGGATAGAGGATATCGCGGTCGCTGCCAAAGTGAGCGCGCCCACCGTGATTCATCGCTTCGGCTCGAAGGAAGCGTTGATGGCGGCAACGATCAGCGCTGCGGCGGAGCGCGTTCGCACGCAGCGAGGCGAGGCGCCAGTGGGCGACCTGGCGGGTGCCGTCGCAAACCTGATCGAGCACTACGAACTCTGGGGTGACTCCGTCATGCATCTGCTCTCCCAGGAGGCTGCCGTGCCTGTGATCCGCGAGGCGACTGATGCTGGCCGAGCGCTGCATGTGGAGTGGGTCGAGCGCACATTCGCCCCGTGGCTGTCAGGACGCGGCGATGCGCGCCAGAAGCGGCTCGCGCAGTTGGTTGCGCTGATGGATGTCTATGTCTGGAAGGTACTGCGGCGGGATCGCGGTCTCAACAAGGCGGAGACGGAGAACGCCATACGCGAGATGGTCGCCGCGCTTCTTCAGGGGCCATCTTAGACGGAGGTTGCACGATGACACGCTTTGCGTTCGTCACCTGGGATGGCGGCGGCAACACGCCGCCAGCCACTGGTATCGCACAGGAATTGAAGCAGCGCGGCCATAAGGTCGTGTTCGTGGGCTATGCGGCCCAGAGGAAGCGTTTTGAGAAGCAGGGGCTGGCATTTAAGACGTTGCGGCGCAGCGGATCCTTTGACATCTACCAAGCGCGCGAACCCGCCGAACGCATTGCAGGCCTTATGGCCAGCGTATGGGCCTGCCCTGAGCACCTTGGCGATATCCCTGATGCGCTCGAGGAGACCTCCGCCGACACGTGCATCATCGACTTCATGATGCAGGGCGCGCTGGCAGCCGTTCCAGGTCTTTCGCTACCGGTAGCAGTCTTAGCGCATTCATCCATCGCAGGATTGATCCCGCCGCCCGCATCGCCGATGGGCGCAGCCCGCCTGGCCGCCACAAATCGCCTGCGGGAGGAGGCCGGCCTATCCGCGTTGGCGCGCCTAAACGATGGCTGGGCTGGATATCCAACGGTGGTGACGACGATCCCTGAATTGGACCCTGCCGCCGCAGATGCCGACTCCTCAGTCCGCTACGTGGGGCCAATCTTCGAGCGATTCCCCACAATGGACTGGGATTCACCCTGGGAGGCCGGCGATGATCGCCCGCTCGTCCTCGTCAGCTTCACAACCACCGGCCTGTGGGACCAGTGTGGGCGCATTCGCAATACGCTCGATGCGCTCCGCGATGAATCGGTCCGCGTGCTGGTAACGGCGGCGCACCTGGAAGATATTGGAGTGATTCCCGCCAACGCCGTCATCCGGTCATTCGTCTCTCATGCCGCGGTACTGCCCTCAGCGGCGGTGACCGTTACCCACGCAGGACACGGGACGGTGAGCGCATCTCTCGCCCATGGCGTGCCAATCGTCGCCCTTCCCAACGCAGCAGCGGATCAGCCGTTTCTGGCGTCAAGACTGCAACAGCTGGACGCCGGTCTCGCTTTGGAGGGAGAGTCGGAGCCTGATGTCATTCGGTCGGCGGTCCGAGCAGTGATGACGCAGCCAGTGTACGCCGCTGCTGCGAAGAGACTAGCTATCGTCATCCAGGACGCGCCAGGAGTTAGCGGCGCGGCGACTGAACTGGAGCGGCTCGCTCTGGAGACAAGCGTCTAACCACGCCAGCAACCAACTCCCACTAACGATCACGATACTCATTCGAGGCGTTGGTCACAGCGGAAAGAGCGTAATCAATACCGCTCTTTGGGTTGTTCCACTGTTTGCTTGGATATCTGAGTACCACCTGAGACTACAGTGATACAGCGGTGGAACAAACCGCTCTACTGCTGTGTCGAGTACGCGATGAGTGCAGGCCTCTCGCGTTCGAGCAGCTGGAGTCTCGCATGCAGACGCTGCTCGGATCTTCTTCGCCACTGGTATCCTGCCGGTGCGCTTCAAGCCAACACATTCGGTGGGCAGCCAGCTCACCCAGCATCTGGATGAGCTCGAGCGGGAAGCGGAGCACACAGGAGGCGCTTACTGCGCTCATGCTCATGTGGCCTCCAGGTCTCGTGCAAATCTCTCCCTCGCGGCGTAGCGTCCCCTTGGCGGTCCGCTCACCGGGGTGTGTGCCTTGTTCCTGATGTTGCCGCAATGCGCCTTTTGGCGCCTGACCCTTGCCAACGGCTGGTGGTTACAGTTTTGGTGGCTTCCACCCGCCCAGCGCGCGTTCGAGGATGTGCGCGCCCACCAGCGCCTGCTCGTCCTTCCAGGGCCGCGCGATCACCTGTACCCCAATCGGCAGCTCATCGGCGCTCGTCGCGACACGGACGACGGCACAGGGGTAGCCACACAGGCTGAACGGCAAGGTGTAATTGAAACGCAGTGGATCCGCTGCGCCATGAAATGCGCTCAGGTCCGCTGGATCGGAGCTGCGCTGGACCGGCTGTTGCGGATGCGGAGGAGCTGGGCGGTAGTCGACTGGGCACAACACGATGTCATAGTCACGCATGAACAGCAGCATGCGGCTGCGGAAGCCATCCCAGTCTTCGAAGAGGCGCCCAATCTGCTCGCCGGACAGGTCCTCCATGCCCCAATAGCGTTCGGTGATCGCGCGCGCATCGTGAAGCGCCTCGGGCCGTCGCTCCGTCACGCGCATGCCGGCCTGTTCGCATGCCTGTGCGCTTGCCCGCACTGCCTGCTGTGTTTCTTCGGTTGGTGGCGCTTGGCCGTCGTCGGTGTAGAACGCGACACGCGCCCCCGAGAGCGCCGCTTGGTCCAAGGCGTCGAGTGGCATAGGAATGACACCAGAATCGTAGTCGTCTGTGCCCCTGATAACATCGAGCGCATAGTACAGATCCTCAACCGCGCGCGCTAAGGGCCCAATCTGCGTGCGTGGGTCGCTAAAGAGCCCACCAGGATGGTTGAACACGCCGGTGTTCGGGACACGACCAGTCGTTGGCTTCAATGCAGCGACACCACAGAAATGCGCTGGCAGGCGGATGCTCCCACCTGAATCGCTGCCGATCCCCAGCGGTGACATGCCGGCGGCAATGGCGGCAGCCTCCCCTCCACTGGAGCCTCCCGGCGAGTGACTCAAGCGATATGGGTTGTTGGTACGACCATAGACCGGGTTATCCGTGAACCCCCCACCGCCGCCAGGGGGGCAGTTCGTCTTGCCCAGCACTATCGCCCCGGCCGCGCGCAGCCGGGTCACGACGACCGCGTCGTGTTCTGGACGGAAGGCGGCGCGTTCGGGCAGTCCCGCGGCCGAGATGACACCAGCCACCTCGACAACGTCTTTCACGGTGAAGGGAACTCCATGCAGCGGTCCTAACGTCTCTCCTCGCGCCAGCGCCATGTCGGCAGCGCGGGCAGCGTCCAGCGCCTGCTCCGCCGTGAGCTGGACGAGCGCGTTGACCTGCGGATTGACGGCGGCGATGTGGTCAAGATGTGCCTGAACGACTTCCACCGCTGAGACATCCTTCGCGCGAATGCTGCGCGCAAGCTGCATGGCGGATGCGAATATCAACTCAGTCATGGGATGAGACCCTTCTCGGGCGCCGCACGCCGAGGGCGCTTGTCAACACATACACCGTCATTCAGGCACTCTACCATAGGCGAACGCTGACGCGTCCGTAGAAAACCTTCTATCACCCAGTCACAGCCAGTCGATGACGAGACCAGCGACGGCTGGTGCGGGGATCTCGCTACAGCGGCAAGAATCGCATCCTGCGTCGGCTCGCGCTCGGTGTCGTCAAGTCGTTGGAAGTGGAAGACGCCTCGCCGACGAGCGCTGCCCTCATGACATTGCAGCTGTGGGTCGAGAAGGTCGTCGAGAAGGAGGTGGCGCGCATCACCACTAAGTGTCAACGCTACCAGGAGCGTCAGGGCACTGTGCCACGCTGGGTCGAGCGCGGGATGGGAGAACGATTTGGACGGATCGAGCAGTTGGAGCATCGGGTGCAGATGCTCCTGGGTGTCTTCGGAGCGAAGGGAGTGCTAGCGTTGGAGTTCAAGCCCGCGCTCTCGGTGGGCGATCTCGTCACCCAACATCTGGAGGAGCTCGAGGACGAGGCCGAACGTAAAGGTGGAGTCACACAGGTGCTCGAAGACCACTTCGCGCGGGTCTTCAAAGTCTCCTATGCGCTGGCGGCGTGACGCTGCTCAACCACATCCCAAGGCCGTGCGCCAAGACGTGACACGCTCGCGCATCCGCTGTGCGGATGGCACAACGGGTGGGTACGCGGCCTGCTGTTCGGGGGGGGGGGCGTGACGGAGAATTCCACACGGGTGGGCTCTGGCAGGTTAGGGGATGGATTTATCATGGCGCTCCTTACAAGTGAGCAGGTGAGGTAGGGCAAAGGGTCACAGCACAGTGAAGCTCTGCGCGCTGGTGGCGCTCCCTCCAGACGCGACCACCGTGAGGGTACCGGTCTGCGCGCAGTCGGGCACGGTGACGGCGACCGTGCCGTCCGGCTGAGGTGCCGCGGGGGCGGGCACAGCGATGTGCCCGTCCGGGGCTCCCACCAAATAGTCGTAGTGCACCTAGACATGCAGCGGCGTCGCGCCCGCCGCGTGCGTTTGGCTCCAGAGGAACACTAGATTGGAGGTGGAGACGGCGCACAACGTTAGCACGGCCAGACCCACTCGTGCAACTCTGGCGCGGACGGCGACGGTTGCCAGGCGAAAGATCATGCCACGACGCGCCCAGACGACGCTGAAGGTAGTGAGCCAGGAACGCATGAGCGTTTCCTTTCCGGCGAGTGATGCCCTATGGTGCTGGCGACGCGATCGCGCACTTGGGCACGGGTCAGCATTATCTGCGGGTTGTTGCGTCATACCGTTGTCGTTTCACCAGCGCACGAATCGCGACTGTAGAGGTCCGAGGCGCGCGGCAGTCTACAATGGTATGCGCCGCCCGGGTATGAGCCGTTGGCGCCTTCAGTCGCTCTCTCCTTGGTTGTCGCCTTGGTCGTCGCTGGGCAGGAAGGCGCGCTGCAGCGCCCAGTCCGCCACCGCCGCGCCCAGGTCCTCGCCCGCGACCACGGAGGTGCGGTAATGGAAGCCGATCCAGACGCGCGCGTCGACGATCTGGTTATTGAGCTCCTGCACGGTGGCGAAATGCCGCGACGTCGTCAACGTCGTGGCGCCG
>Ga0207684_10001240_pt1 | contig 28342 bp, 12 predicted proteins | sample KBSK5501metaG_FD_184342 | JGI IMG/M metagenome (GOLD analysis project Ga0207684, IMG submission 184342) | Corn, switchgrass and miscanthus rhizosphere microbial communities from Kellogg Biological Station, Michigan, USA - KBS K5-50-1 metaG... | ecosystem: Host-associated > Plants > Roots >...
CAACATGTTCGAGAACGTGTGCCCCCTGGGTAACCACCAGGATGAAAAAGAAAGCCAGCCCGCCGTACTGGCGTTGGATCGATACCGTTTTGAGGAAAAAGAGCGGTAACCAGGCGAGTATCACGAGTGGTGATTGTCATAAATATTTGGCAGAAGCTCAGCAATGTTGAGCGTAGAGTCAGGCTTATCGTCAGAAATTTTTGGCAACTTTTCTCACAAATATTTGGCGAAACCTCACTTATCGTCACAAATATTTGGCGAAACCCAACACTGGCCTCTGAGGAACAGTGGAACGAAAATGCACGCTAAGCTCCAAAGCCCCTTGTAGGGGTATGGCAAGGATTCGTTTTCAACATAATGAGACCATCGGCATATCTGTAATGACTGACTGTGGGTTTCTTCGCATGACGAGGGGCAATGGATTAAGTGCTATGTTCCCAATCATAAATTGAACGGATGCACTCAAGCTGAATCTCGCTTTCACATATGTTCCCTTTGGTTTGCGTAGAATCATAAAGAGTTTCTGAGGGCCTCCTATCTCATGAGACTTTGTACGCATGAACTGCCACGCTGGTTGTGTTCCTTGCATGTCAAATGCCTCAATATAACTCGTATATATGATGTAATCTTCTGCTCGGTCGCACAAAGGCAGAGTAAGACTTGATGAGACCGAATCAAAGTTGAATTTAATTTCGGGGTTCAAGCTACGCTTGATAGTCACCTTCCGTCCATCCTCAAGTCTGAGCGGAAAGAGGTCATAGGCAATTGCTCTGCTGAGAGCAGTTTGAGTAGGAAGGGCAGGGTCATCTGGAACGGTTTGGAGGGTGAGCGCGAATCGGGCATCATGGAAACGGCAGCCAGGAGCAGCTTGGAAAGAGCATGCAAGTTGTATCTGATAGAACTCATAGTCTGGCATTTGAAGACGGATATCGGCTGGAAGGGCATGGCCACATTCAGTGATAAGCCGGGTCAAGGAGAGCACAATCGGATCTCCAATAGAGAAATAGCTTTTGGCACGAAAACGGCTGACAATTTCTCCACTCGCGCCTCTGACACTGCTAATACCTCTTGTCTCTTCCAAAAAGAGAGCATCCTCTTCAGAAAGCTGACCGTCAATGGAGAAGAGGTCTGGCTGTTCGTTGATCGGAAAAAACTCGCCCATAATGAATCCCTCCTTGTTTCTGGACGCCTACAGATTTTAGATAGTATCAAGTTTAGTAACTGTAGAGCTTCAGCACTTACATTTGGCAACGTTTTGTCACCACCCTGTGATCTGGAAGCCTGCCCAATAGAATGGGTCCTCATAGGGACAAGCATCAGGATCACCTCGCCGCTCCGCTACTGCTCGGGTGAGAGATTCGGCCTTATCCGCTCCATATCGGTTCCCACGCCATCTTACTTTCACTAACTTTCCGATGTTGGCGTGTTCGTGTATTTCTTCCTCCCACAGGTTGGAGGCCGCTACGTTGGGATCTACCTTGTATCGCTCCTGAAGAGTTGGTATGGGAAGCATTGTAGTATCCCACTCTCGAAGCTTGCGGTTGGTTACTGTACGGAGCCAATGCTGTGCACGCCCGAGTGCAGCGGCAGGTGGTTCATACTCCATACACGGGAACCACTCCTGAGCAAAGCGGACTATGAGTAAATAGGTTGCCTTGTCGTCCACTGGCCAAAGTGCGGCCATTACTGCGTCAGCCCCGGCTTGGAGCATCCCGGCTGCCAGGCTCCGCACTTCATTGTACGCGCCACGCAGGTCCAGGATCGCTGTTTGACACGCCGAGAGGATCAGCAGACGGAGTCCACGCAGGTCTACCTTGTGGCTGAGCATCTCGCCTAAGGTCAACGTTTTGCCTTGGGCCAGCAGCAGCGCCGACTGCAAGACGTCTTGTCCGTTGAAGGAGCCGTGGCAGGAGGCATCCACAACACTGCCATGCTGCAAGGCATTGATCAGCCAGCCACGTCTGGCACCCTGCTGTACCCTCGCCTCAGCTGGCAGGTTCAGGCTCCGTGCCAATTTTGCCACTGTATGGGCCTCTGCCTCGCTCCACCGTAAAGGTCGGTGTGTCGGCTCTGGGTCGCCGAGAGCGTAAATGCCCGAACGGTGACTTGCTATGGGACTCTCATGCAGCAGCGATCGTCCACTCGGGGCAATGCTCGTGGGGAGCAAGTCACCAATGGTCTGGCCGGGAGCAACTTCTACCGCAGCCAGCGGGAAGGTTGCAAGCATTCCACAGGGGATAAAAGTGACGCCAGTTGCACCCTGCTTACGTTGCTCGCCTAGCCAGGCCGTCAATGGCTGGAGCGCATGAGCAAGGCGGCGCAGGCAGCGCTCCAGTTCCAAACGTAGGAAGATCTCTCCTAGCCTCGCATTGAGCATGCTTTGGTCGTTTGCGCTCAACTGACCAAGTGGTTGATCAATAAGATCTGCGAGTTCAGCGATATCTAGCATCTTCTGGGCCGCCTGATCGAGGGTGCTGGATTTTCCTTTTGCCATGCAGGTAGTATGAAACGTCGTCGCCTGCTCCCGGAAAGTGGCGTGTCGATCTACTAAAATGAGGAAGGTTCCAGAGTCCACATATCTCAGCTCCTGGAAGAGAGTGCCCGTCCAGCCTTTCCAGATAAGAGCGAAGCCGTTACCCTCCTGTGCATGTCCGAAGCCACCTATGGACTGGTATTCATCATTTTGCCACTCGCCCCCAATAAGCTCGTTGACGAGCGCATCGGTTAGCAAAGGCAGATCAAATGCGGCAAAACGATCCTCAGTAGGTATGGTCGTATTGGCGAGAGCTATCACCGCCATCCCACCCCAAGGCGTAGCCGCCAAGTAGACAAGCGCGTGTCCCTGCCCACAGCCCTCAGCTGCTCGCAGGATCATCGTGGGGTCCTGCGAGGTCACCAGGAAGTTGGCGGGATCGTTCGCCGCGTGGATTTCGTCCACAACTCGATTGAATGCTGTTTTAGCCTCTTGATACGCCTTCATGCGTGGTAACTCAGCATCGGATGAAGCGTTTAGCGCTATCTGAGCAGCAACAAATTGCTCGCGTGCCCCTTGATAGCGAGCGCGTCTCGCCGCATCACTTATTCGAGCGGGATTGGCAGCCTCCAGAGCCAGCGCCTCTGCCAGTCCTCGGGCACGCCCACGTTCGAGGACCACCGCTGCTTCAGGGAATCTTCCGAGACGGACGAGTGCGAAACCCTCGCGCACCGTCGCGTCGCGTCCCTCTCTTAAGACGACATCGTGTCCGGTGACACCTGCAGCCAGGGCAACGAGCGAATCTTCAGCAGCAACTGCGCTGCTGTAGGCCTCATGGACGCCAGCCCAGTGGTGCAGTTGCGCCTCTGCCAAAGCGCGATTGAGCTGCATTTCACGATAATCGTGAGGGAAGGCTTCGAAGGTGAAAACGCGCGAGGCCTCCTGGTAGTGAGCAATAGCTTGCTCCAGGTTCTCCTGTCGCTTCCCCTCGATACGGTCCCGATAAGTGTTGCCCAACTTGCTCTGGGTCAGGGCATACTGCATCGGGAAGGCTTCGAAGGTAAAAACGTGCAAGGCCTCCTGGTAGTGAGCAATAGCTTGCTCCAGGTTCTCCCTCGGTTCACCAGCAATGCGTTGTGTATATGCTGTGCCCAGATTCTTCTGGGTCAGGGCATATTGCATCGGGAAGGCTTCGAAGGTAAAAACGCGCAAGGCCTCCTGGTAGTGAGCAATAGCTTGCTCCAGGTTCTCCTGTCGCTTCCCCTCGATACGGTCCCGATAGGTGTTGCCCAGCCCGCTCTGGGTCTGAGCATACTGCATCGGGAAGGCTTCGAAAGTAAAAACGCGTAAGGCCCCCTGGTAGCAGTGGATCGCGTTTTCCATGTTCGCCTGACGCTTCCCTTCAATGCGGTTCCAATAGGCCATACCTAGGTTGTTTTGGGCTGCGGCGTATTGCACCGGGAAGATTTCGAATGTAAAGACACGCAGTGCCTCCTGGTAACAGGTAATAGCATCTTCAACATTCGTACGATAATCTCCCTCTATGCGGTCAGAAAACACCAGGCCCAGATTGTTCTGCACACCCGCATACTGGTACGGATAATTGGCTAAGGTATAGATCTGGCGCGCTTCAAGGAGGCACGTAATGCCTTCTTCTTGGTTCTGGCGGGTATTCGCGTCAGTGATATTCCAACAGGCCTTCCACAGGAGGATCTTCAAGGTAGCTATTGTTTCAGGCGCCACATCAGCCACCCTTTCAGCACGCGCGATAGCCTTACGAAGTAAAGCTGCATGTGCTGCTGTCTGGTCGGGTCTATCAGTGTGTTCTAGCTCGTGCACCTGACTCTCGACCTCTTCAAGCCAAGAGGGTATATCAAGGGCAAACCCACCGTAAAAGTTGATATACCCCTGACGGATCGCAGTCACATCGCTGCCACGTGCACGAATGTCACGTAACAGATTCAGACACTCGCGCGCTTGCGCCAGTACCTTCGAGGTCTCGGCGTCTAGAGAAATCTCGCCATGTTGTGTGATGAGGTCGCTCAGGTAGTCACTAAGGGAGGCAGGTAGCTCGGGACGCGCTTCCAGGAAGCGCCGATGCTCACGAAAGGTACTGCCGGAGAGCCAGGTAGAGAGAGCTATAGCTGCCATAACATGTGGATCATCCTGGCTGATACCTCCTTGTTCTATAATCCCCTCTTCATCATTTCTATTTGGAAAGGACGGCTCCTCAGCTCCCCTATTCAACAAGGCTTCCACGGTCTTGTCACACTTTTGCAATACAGCTAAGGTATGAGCAGTCATACCGTCCTTATTCTCCGTACTTATGTCCGCTCCATTGTTTAACAATACGTTGACAATTCTGGTTCGACATGCCTGCGCTGCAAATAGCAAGGCCGTCATACCATCCTTGTTTTTCGCATTGACGTCAGCACCTTTTGCCAACAAGGCTTCTACGATTTCGATGTGTCCTTCATCTGCCGCCGCCATCAAAGCTGTTGATCCATACTGGTTTCTCAGATTTACTTCAGCGCCCGCACTCGATAATAATCTGGCGATTTCAGAGTGACCATAAAACGCCGCTAACAGCAACACTGGGGAGCCATTCTCATCCTTTACATTGGCATCGGCGCTTTTTGTCAACAACACCTTCACGGTTTCGGCTTCACCCTGACAGACGGCGCGAATGAGTGTACTATCGTCAGTGTTCATTATTCCTTTGCTCCATACCGCCTGAGCAATTGAACGATTTCACTATGACCCTTATATTCCGCACACATCAAAGCCGATGTTCGATCCTTCTTTCTCGCGTTGACGTCGGCACCTTTCGCCAGCAGGGCTTTCACAATTTCGGTATGACCATGAAGTGCAGCCAGCATTAGAGGTGTCCATCCATCTTCTTCTTGCACATTGACATCGGCACCTTTTGCTAACAAGGCTTTCGCAATTTCAGTGTGGCCATTAAACACTGCCACAAACAAGGCCGATACCCCCCCTTGGTTTCTTGCATTCACATGAGCTGCCCTATTCAACAACGCGTTGACGATTTCGGTACGTCCCTCCTGTGCGGCAAACATTAAGGCTGACCATCCATCTTCTTTTTGCGCATTCACGTCAGCATTGTTTTCTAACAAAACTGTAACGATGGCGGTATTGCCTTTCTTCATTGCTATCATCAATGGCGTGATGCCATCTTTATCTTTTGCGTTCACGCTCGCGCCTTTGCTCAATAAGAGAGTGACAATACCAAGGTGTCCAATAGATGCCGCAGCCATTAAGGCCGTTCCGCGATCTGGGTCTTTCACATTCACATCAGCACCCTTTGCCAACAGGTCTCTCACGGATCGAATTCTGCCCTTTAAGGCAGCAGCAATCAGTGGCGGATCAGGTGGGTGCTTATTGAAGAACCAAAAGTTCATTGCTGTTGCTCCTTTCCTGGAGAAAGCTTGCATTCCTGCACTATACTTTAGCTATTTACGATTAGGCATCTATGGAACGAAAAGTCCGACTTTCCTATCACATATTCCTCTTCTTGATATCCACTGTGATTCATTGCCATAACAATAGTTGCAATGGATTTGTATGTTCATTCTTCTAAGGGCTCTTAGGGAAATAACTTGATGATTCTCGCAAGAGAAGGCACTTCTAGAGGCCATCACAAGAGTGATTTCCTAATCATGTTATTTCCGGATGTCCCCTAAGACCAAGCAATTGTCTCAACTGCCTGTTGCAGGTCCTGTCTCGTCCCTTGAATGTAAGTTTGGTGGTATCCAATGAGTCATGGCCCATGATTTGAGCTAATCGATGGAGTGGAACGGTTTCTGCCATACGATAGCCAAAGCGGTGACGCAGATCATGCGGACTCAGATCAGCAAGCTTGGCAAGGTCTGCATATTTTTTGATGAGATAGCCCAGGGCTCGTTCCGACAACGCTTGCTTTGTCTTGTTCGATGGGAACAGAAACACTGCGCCAGGAGGGAGTGTCGGAAGATATTCCTCTAGCACCTTTCGAGCTGTCACATTGAGTGGCACTTCATGATACTTATTGCGTTTGCCAATGATTGTGAGGAAACCACCTCGTTTGCCTAGTTTTATCTGATCACGTCGGATTTGGCAAATTTCCCGCGCACGTAGGCCCGTGTGTAATAGCAGGACAATCAGGACACGATCTCGGAGAGTTCCTGCTTTGGTGACAACAGCAACCAGGGCTTGCTCTTCTTGATCGTCTAAATGTCGGGGAGTGGAGTCTTCTTGTCCAACGAGCTTCACAGCGGTAGCGGGATCACACGTGGTGAGGTGGGTGTGCATAGCCCAGCCGAAATAGCGTTTCAAACTGATCAGCGAGCGGTTCACTGAGGTTGGCCTCTGTCTTTGGACCGTTTGAAGATAGGTGCGATAGCGCGTGAGCGTGGGAGTAATAATGGCTTGCAGATCAAAGCCACTCCTATATAAGGCATCAGTTGTCTGCTCGGTCTCTCGTGTCTCATACCAAGCAATGAAGTGGCGAACATCACTCAGATAATTGCGAACAGAAGCAGGAGTGAGGTCTTCTTGCTCACGGAGAACCTGCTCATACTGAGCCAATGCAAACTCGCCAGAAGAGAAAATCGGAGGATTCGCTTGCCGTTTCATGCACACCTCACATAAGCGAAACAACCTTAGTAGAAATGGACTCTGAGGGATATTAGGAACGTTAGCAGAAATAGGTCCTACAGAATTGTGCTTGTCTTGCGCTTGCCACTTCTACAATCGTATAGTAGCAGAAATCGATTAGCTTCACAAGAGATTCAGAAAAGGGAAATAAAGCATAGTACTCTGCCTTGTTCGCCTATTATATAGAAATTAAAGCACAACTCAGCAAGCGCGGTATCTATACCGTGTCGGGGTAATATTAATGAGTGCAGAAAAACACCGCATTGTCCGTATGATGACCAGATATTTGTGACAATTTGTGCCAAATTTTAGTGAAAATAGGCCAATTATTTGTGAAAATGTAGGATTTCGTACATCTTGAGACTAGCGAGTTCAAAACCAGGTCTTTTTTGCGAATATGTTGAGATTGTGCACTGTAAATCTTGAGACTCTCCTACACAGTGATACGTATTTGTTGAGACTGCCCTACTTGCTGTTTTTGGCGTTCTTCCGTAAATCTTGAGATTACCCTACTAAGAGAGAAGAGCGAGAGAACAGGTTTATATGCTTATAATAACTCATAATAGTGGCTGCTGTCCCACTTTGGTCTTCAGACCTTTCTCCTTTTTTAAAAACGGATGTGCCAAGTAGCCATTACAGCCCTTGCTTCACCCGCACCTGTTCGCGTAACGCAGTGTGTATGCATTGCCAGGTGCCCTCATTGCGCCACTTGCGGAAGTAACTCCACACCGTCGACCAGGCTTGAAACTCATGCGGTAAGGAACGCCATTGGCCGCCGGTGCGGTTCAGGTACAAAATGGCGTTGATCACTTCGCGCATATCGGTGGTACTGGGCCGTCCGCCCGGCTTGGCGGGCGGGATCAGCGGCTTGAGGATCGCCCATTGTTGGTCCGTCAGATCACTGGGAGAGCTGCGGCGTTCCATCTTCCCACCTCGCTTCCCTCTTTCCAGGATGTTCTTTGCTTGTTCACTCCTCCCGTATTTTACCACTCAGCATGCTTCCTTGCCGTGCCACTCCCCAGGCCATCTTATTGACCGATCCCTCTCTCATCTGGCTCCTGAGGCCTTTGCACACGGCCTCTTAAGCATTCTTCACCCTTGACCATCAAGACTGAAATTGTTGGCACTCGTTTTGAGCGCAAAGCATGGCTTCCTGTCCCAGTCTTGATAGGCGCCATTGAGATTTGCCAAAGACCCTTTGGAGACGTTTGGATAGCTACTTAATGATCGATGTCGTCAGAACTTGTAAAGACCTCTTCAATAGTTTAATATATGTATTGATATTAATTGTGCTAACTATCTATCATGGGTTGAAAGAGCCAGACGGCATTCAACTCTTAAAAACCAGTATCGTACGCTTTACTACTAAGGTAGTAAGGCATCGCAGGTGAGCTAAAGAATGCCTATGGATTAAGTTTACAACAAAATATATTACACAAAATGTTGCTGTGCTACATACCAAATCAATCCGCAATTTTTTGCCCTCCCAAGCGTTTCTCTAATGTCGTGCAAAAGCTTGAGCTTCTAAAGGAAAGACAAGCAGTTACGGGGGAAAATACAAGAGGCCACACCGCCTCTCAAATTAGGTGATGAGTTCAAACCTAACCTGTCACTGAAGTAGCTACGTCACCTTCAGTAAGATGAAAAATACCGGGCAGTACTGTTATTTCAAGAGGAGTATGAACCAATGCCTCTACAGACACAAAATTTGGTCATGGTTGGATTGGGTGTTTTGAACGATCAGCCGCCCAATAGGGTGCAACCACGATTAGTAGATGGCATCCATTTACGTTGGGCATTTAGACGTGATCTTGGCTTCCCCTGGTATGGTTCTTACCTCTTCCGGCGTCCCCACAGTAAGGGGGAGCCCCTCTGCCTAAGCAGCGTTTTAAGTCACCTTCAGGCAGGGCCGTTGCCGAACAACCAGTTGACAACAGCGTACGGTCAGATGACCAGCGACCAGGATCTGATCCTAACTGACGACTTCCCCCCACCTGGTCTGCTGGAGTTTGACTTGGATAACCGGCGCTACCTGCGCTTTACTCTCCCATCAGGAGAGACTACATGGCGAGTAGACGTGCGAATCGGCTTTCGTAAGGGCAGACACGTACCACCTGACACTCGGGAGTGTGTTAGGTTCAGTGATCGTCGGGAGGAAATTGGTCCAACCCCCCTGATTGCCGAAGGGGTGAAGTTCGAGGTACGAGACGCTAACGGCAATCCATACCCCCAAACCCGTATTACTCACTTAGGAGGTCCACTAACAGGCCTTTATTGTGGCTTCGCACTCGAGATCGACCTTCCACAGGCTTCGTCCTTTGTCGACTTGACACTGACGCACCACACGTCCCCGGTAATCATCGAGGCGTTCAACGACGATGGCAGTAGTGCTGGTATAGGACAGTTGCAGCAGGGGGGAAATACCCCAGAGCAACTCACATTGACCGGGCGCGCAATCAAGAAGGTCTTGGTGCGGGTCCCCAACAATGAGGCAGTGTTGAACGAGATATGTTTTGGAAATTCTACGGCCCCCCATTCCGAAACCACAATCCAGGTGACCGCACTTCTAGGGGATGTCCCTGTCGGCCAAACTAGCGTAACAGGCACGGCTGGACAGATCATATCAACCTCGCTGGAGTTCGATGCGATCTCTGCCATCGAACTTAGCCACGGACCGGCGGCGCTCGTAGATGTATGTTTCGTACCAGTCTCTCAGAATGCGACGCATGGATGGGAGCCTGTACCGGACTGTCCCGAACCAATTTGCCTACCAGTGACACACCCCGATTATCCGTGTGGCAGAGGAGCACCCACAAATCTGGCAGCTGATGAAGCACTGGCGCTGGGGCGTGTGTTATATGGGCCACCGGGATACTGGGCTGGTGCACACTTCGCGGAGTTACACGATCGGCTTCTGGATCTGGTAGTTGGCGGACCCGGTGGCACGGCTATGGCTAACCGCAGCTTTTCTATACCTGGTATACCTGTGCCACCCGATCCTGGTCTGCAGCCTCCGACGATGCCAAATCAGTACCCACTCGATCTGGTGCTATTGGGCAGTCTGCATGCTGCCGTGGCACAGATACTTGGTCTTTATTGGGTGGACCGGACGGCTGTTCCTGGGGTGGCTTACGACTACCTGATTATTGCCGATAACTCAGGGCGAGCCCAGGGTAACGCTGAATTTATGTTGAGGTTGCTGGAGCAAGCCAACTTTTTTAACTACTTCGATGGCTACATTGTTTTTAACAAGCAAGTAGCACCGGCACCCACGTTGTCTGCACCGACTGATCTGAGAGTCTACGCGCTTCCTGGGGGGAGCATACGCACACAGGAAGGGACCATAAAGGACGGCACGAATAATGCGGGCCTACACTGGGACCAGGGCCTGTCTGATCTCGGACTATTGCTGCCGGGTCGGGCTCTCATGTATCACGTCTGGCGTGACAGCCTCGGTGATGAGCAGGTACCACCAACTCCAGACAACTACGATCTCATTACCAAAGAGCAGCCCGTGCTGGTGATCGAGCTCAACCTCCCTCCCGGCGTAACCTCACAGAACGCTGACGATTGGCCGTCTTTCCCGTTACACTTTCTCGACATCGGCCTTACTGATGGCTGGTACAGTTACAAGGTGAATGGCATTGACATCTTTGGGCGACACAGTCCAAATAGCGATGCAGGATCATGGTATGAGTGGGCACCGATGCCAGATCCACGACCCTGGTACTACATGGACCCACCGGGCGATACCGTGATACACCTTTTTGCAGTGAGGCTGCTTGATAAGCTACCGCCACCGTACCCAACAGGTGTTGAGGCGTTTGCACTGGACCCTGCTGATCCAATGGTACTGAGGGATCAAGCCTACAATGACTGGCGGGCGACTCTCAGTTCAGCTGAGCAGAATACGGTGATTGGCCTCCGCGTGCGTTGGCAGTGGACTGAGGAGCTTGAGCGGCAAGCGCCGGACACTCGTGAGTTCCGCATTTATTTTAAGCCTGGACAATTGAATGCGCTTCTGGGCCGCACGACCACTATTTTGGTAGCCAGCAGTACAGAAAGCACGGTCGAAACCGATATTCCCAATACTCAACCAGCTAGCGCCTTTGCGGGAACAGGGCTGCAAATCGGTGCAAACTTTTTCACGGTCGCAGACAGCGATGCGACAAGTCCCCTGAGCCTGCGGGTGAAGAACATCGGCACAACCTACACAACTGGCACGATCTCTGTAACCAATGGGGCTGCCACTGTTACAGGCACCGGAACCAATTGGGGTGCTGAATTAGCTGGTTTGTCTTTGCAGATTATGGGAGAGCAGGCCATTTACACCATTTTGAGAATAAATTCGCCTACTCAATTGACGTTGAATCGGGTCTACGCTGAAACCACAGGAACAGGAAAAGCTTACATAATCTTCGATACTCGCCCACGTGCTCAAGCTCCTTGTACAGTTGCAATTCCATCGGTCTATACTGCTGGAACGATTTCGCTTGTGAGCGGCTCTCCCACAGTCACCGGCGTGGGGACGAATTGGAGTGCTGACTTTGCCGGTTCAACGCTGCGGGTTGCAGGAGATGCCACAACATACACTATTAGCAGTATCGATTCGCCCACTCAGCTCACACTGAATCAGAATTACACCGGGTCCGCTACTACAGGGAATGCCTACACGATCGGACATCCTCATCCGCTCTTCACTGACTATACAATGGCCACCAACTGGCAGGAGCGCTATTATGTAGTGGGCTACAACGAACATGTGACCGTCACGACTGATGCTGTGGGACGCTCACTACGTAAATACGAAGTATTTCTGCCAGCGCCAGGCGATACTTTCCGGGGCGGATTGTCGATGCCCACTTCGCTGGCAACACCGATTGTGTATGCCCACATTGGCGTCAGCGCAGCAGACGATAAAATACATACCGATGACGCGCCACAATGGGCAACTGGCCGCTGGGGAGGTCGATTTGGCAACGAAGGAAGGGTGGGGCCATCAGCCACTATCTTCCGCGTCAGGAGGGAAGCCCCCCCACCACCAGCACCGCCACCAGACTCAGAGCGCGTCTTTGCGACACCCGCTGACTACCATGATCACTCGTTCTATACCTATCGCTGGAGGCCGAGCGCAAACTTGAAAACGCACATCTTCCGTGCGTTGGACGATGCCCTATTTAAAGCAGATTGGGCACTGCGCCCACGCCCTGCACTGGTTGCCTCGCAGCTCGAGTTTTTCCCGGATACCGCAATTGAGCCACGATGGAATCAGGCCAAGCGCGAACAGGTTGCAGATGAACTGAACCACTTAAATGGCATCGACCATGATGCGGTGGCCACAGGGCAGGCTATGGCGTACTACCAAGGACTGTCGAACGATGGACTGAGGGTGCTCGCCGGACTGCCAGGCAACGAACGCGCCTTTACGCAACTGACAATACAGCCCCAGGACCCGGGCGACCCTGCGAATGCTGACCGAAGAGGGCCGGATAGTCCAGATTCATATGTGCCTGATCCAAATCTGCGAGCCTACGTTGATACGCTTGATGGGCGTTCGCAGAACCGCTACTTCTACCGTTCAATATATGTGGACAGGGCGCATAACCGAAGCAGTTTGAGCCTATCCAGCCCACCCGTGTGGCTACCAAAGGTGGTGCCTCCAAGAGCGCCGGTAATAACGAAGGTACTGGGTGGTGATCGGCAGATCGTGCTACGATGGGCATCGAACCGGGAACCAGACCTAGTGGAGTACCGGGTGTACCGTGCCGACAATGAAGCATCCGCGCGTGATGTGCGGCTGATGGCCCTAGTGCATACCGAGGCAGTACCTGCTGGCGACCCGGCGACTCGGCCAGCAGAGGTGGTGTGGACGGATACACCTGTATCTGGGCTGGTAGCACTGTATTACCGACTGGTGGCGATGGACAGCGCGGGAAACGTTTCGGAACCTTCCCCCGCTGTGAGCGGACGAGCCTACAATTATGGGCCACCAATAGAGCCCAGCTGGGAACGCACAGAGTGGGTGAAACTGGACGCCACTGGCAATGAGCACGCCTGGGACGATACCACCCCTGACCTAGTACCAGCTGTGGCACTGGTTTTCACAACCCCTCAATCCAATATCCTAGCATTGGTACAGAGGCAAAATGGCAGTTGGCACAGTGTTACACCGTGGCAACGTAACCCGATTTTAGATGCAAGCGCAGGAATCTGGAGATTTACGTTTTACGATCGTACCGCACGCTCAAACGAGTCCCAGCGTTATCGTGCACGTCTAATGAGCACTGCTGGAGTGAACCTCATTTCTACAACCGAGCGCGCTTTGCCTATCCCATAGCCCTGGAAATGGAGGAATCTTATGGTCTGGAGCCTCGTAGAAGCTCTGAGTATACCTGGGGATCGCCGTGCCTTCTTCTTACCGCTTGCGAGCATTCCCCCTGGAAATCCCACAGTGCGTGCGGTCGAGCAAAGCCAATTTGAACCAGCGGACAATACAACAATTCCCGATGACCCATTTTTCAGCATCCGTATCACACCGCCTACTGGGGGCTCATTCACCGATGAAGGAACTCTACCTGATCCAGCTATTCGCCTACATGCTATGGCTCCCGGAATTGTGCGTTTCAAGCCATCCGATGCTACCATGGGAGATCGACTCATTCTGGAGATGCCGATGTTTCTGGGAAATATTGCCGTTCCATGGTGGCAGCGTTGGGTTGAGGCCAATTGCCTGCCCTATCAAATCATATATGAGCTTGTAGACAAGGTTGAACTTGAAACGCTTCTGAATGGAATGCAGCCGGGCCAATCGTTCTATGGCCTTAACTTCCCTCCAGAAGCGTTGACATCGAGTGACCAAGCTACTTTCATCGCAGGCTTTCTAGCGGGCAACGATGGGTTCGTAATGAGTGCGGAGGCTGGAGCAGTGATCGGCACCGTCGCTCCTTCGGCCCCTGATCACATTTTAAGGCTACATGCTCGCTACCATGATCACACTGATGCGAATCCTCACCCGATGAATCCTCGCGAGTTCTTACACCTGCTTTTTGGCAATGATTCGGATGAGTATATCCATCATCCGCTGCTGCTGAAGATTGATACTGTGGGCATGGGCCAGAACGGACTCGAGTCGAAAACGATGCGGTTACGCCCTCCATTGCGTACTTTTCAACGAGTTGTATGGGAAGCCAGCCAAGAAATTGATAACCACTCAGCAGATTGGCAACCTAGTGGTAGCTTGGGATCAGGCCGATTCTACAATACCCATTCGCGTGACGGTCGCACCTTCAGCAACGGTAACTATACAGGTGCAAATAAGTGCAACCTTTTTATTTCCGACATTTGTCTCCGTGCGGGGTTTCGCATTAATCTTCATCCGGTAGATACTAACGCTTGGCATTACATTGATGCTAACTCGCATTGTAATCTTGCACACCGTGCTGCTGGGAACACGGACAGGGTCGCCCTTCAAGGAAGGGCAGAGGATGCAACACTCACCTGGGGCTGGAAGATCGAGAACTGGATGCGCGCCCAGGCAATTGCATCATTGCAACAGAATTTGAACAACGCTTTATCGCAAGAGGGACGGTGTTTCATCCTGGCAGGTGCACGGGCACGCCGATTTATTCGTACAAACTGTAGCGGCACACAGGGCTTCTGCAATTGCGCTGCCTCGCTTCGGCGCAATGGCATTGGTCATATTGTGATTGTCAAAGAGGTGCTTGCTCAGCCGACGCTGGCGGCAACACCGGGTGAAGGATTGCAGCGAATCCGGGTGCGTACTATGGAGGCGAGCGGGTCAGGTGCGACCAGCCGCGATGCTATCTTCCAAGTTGGTGGGGCAGGTGCGGCTGCAGCTGTACCTACTGGGTTTATCCGCCTACACCTCTTTGAACTGCACCCAGGCGGTGACCCAGATACGGTTCAGGGCCTTCGCAACCTCAATGTACACAGCGCAAACACTAACCTGCTACACACAGCAAATGAGGCAGCTGCTCAGCAACAGTTGACACATAGGCCTGACGGCACTCCGCGTACTGATCATGTTTGTTGCCATGACCAGTGGCCCACTAACGACTCGGCAACACAGGGCCCATGTTAGGAGGGTAAAACAATGACAACCTCAGCTTATTCTGTTCGGCTCACGGATGTGTTGCCATTGCCCAGTCAATTTGATGGCCTGGAATCAAGCCTTGATAGCATTCTCGATAAAATAGGCTTAACGAACGTAAGCATAGTGGTTAACCCACCTAGTTTACCACCGGGGTCAGCAGGAGAACCACCCATCAGTGAAGATGATGCGATGGCTCTCCTTGAATACTACGATGATGAGACAGAAGAGGTGCCGCCAACTCCTACCATCCCCCAGAATGTCATTCCTACAACGACACTGGATTTAGGGAATCGCGTGCTGACCCTGGATTTGAAAGCTCTAAGTGACATCGTGCTTGTGCTACCCGGACTGGATGGGGTAAGTCTGGTATTGAACCCAGGAGGCTTCCGAGCGACATTGATGCTTGACGTAGAACACTTCAGCCTGGGCTTCACAGTAGGTATGGGTATTCGCTTCAGTTCTACACTGTTACGCCCCTTGCATAAGATAACAGAGGACGATGGCCGAGTGAATTTCGAGCCAGACACTAGCCGTTCATACGTGCAGTTAGACGTAGCTAGCCTTAGCGTGGCGATTGACGAAACGGATACAATCAGCGTGAGCGGCGGGCTTGGCGTGCATCTTAGCGACCCAGTGATGATCGGTGACACTGGAATGGTGATCGAATCAGCTGACATTGTCCTTAATCTTTCAGGCGGTGATCCACGTCCCACCGGCACGCCTGCCGGGTGGAAGGGGCTTCTGATCAACAATGCTTCGCTGCGTTTTCCTAACCTTTTCTCCGGACCAATCACGGCTACTGGCTTAGGAATTGGATCAGGCGGTGTAAGCGGGACGATTGGGGTTGGCCCATTGCCGTTGAGCTACAGTCCTACCAGCGATCCTCACTTCACAGGCGATCTGGTGGGTGAGGTTTTCGGCATTGAAGGCGGCTTGCGGGAGATCTCACTCTCCTTCCAGCAGAACATCCCCTCAGGAGGTAGCATTCATGCTCAATGCGTTATGCCTTTCTTCGAAATGGATGTGCCCCTGGATTTGGATATTAGCCTGACAACTAACGGTACTTTTACAGTAGCACTACATAGTAGCAATGGACTACTACACCTCACCAAACCTGACATCCTCAATTTAACTTTGGAAAGTCTTGGTTTCGAGATAGCGCAGGGCGTCTTCACAATCAAGCTAAGTGGCCAGATAACTCCATTGTTTGGGGGGCTTGACTGGCCATCATTCAAGGTCAAGGAACTGGCTATCGACTCCCACGGTAACGTTCACCTGGATGGTGGCTGGCTGAATCTGCCAGATCAGTATTCGCTGGACTTTCATGGCTTCCAGCTTGAGGTCACCAAACTGGGATTCGGGAAAACTGACGATGGAGGTAAGTGGATTGGCTTCTCGGGTGGACTGAAGCTGGTCGATGGTCTCTCAGCAGGCGCGTCGGTGGAGGGATTACGGGTGATATGGTACGACGATGGCCGTTCTACGCGCGTGACATTGAACGGCGTCGGCGTCGAGTTTGAGGTGCCGGATGTGCTGCGCTTTAAGGGCGCGGTCGCGTACCGTGAGCTACCGGGGGATGTGCATCGCTTCGATGGGGCCATCAAGCTGGAACTGATTGCGCTGGACCTTGAGATCGATGCGACCCTGGTAGTTGGTTCGGCTCCTGGCTATACCTTCTTCGCTATCTACCTGGATGCGGAATTGCCTGCGGGTATTCCGTTATGGTCAACGGGAGTGGCGCTGTATGGTATGGCCGGGCTCTTCGCACTCAACTTCGAGCCAGACAAGCACCCCGACGAGGAGTGGTATGGAATCGGGGCGTCGGATGGTTGGTACCATCGTCCTCCCCCTCCTCCTGGGGTAACAGATCTGGTCCACAAGTGGACGAACAGGTCCGGTAGCCTGGCATTGGGAGGAGGAGTGACCATTGGAACGGTCTATGATAACGGCTTTACCTTTTCTGGCAAGGTGCTGCTGGTGATCGTCTTCCCAGGGCCCATCTTGCTGATCGAGGGTAAAGCAGACATCCTGAAGGAACGGGCCAAGCTGGACGAAGAGGCTATCTTCCGCGCGCTGGCAGTGCTGGATGGACGCGCTGGGACGTTTTTAATTGGGCTGGACGCTCAGTATAAATATGGTGATGGCGGCGAACTGATTGATATTCACGGCGGGGTTGAGGCGTTCTTCAGCTTTAGCGATGCGAGTGCATGGCATCTCTACCTTGGACTGAAAGATCCCAGAGAAAAACGTATCCGGGCTGAGATTTTAACGTTGTTCGAGGCTAACTCCTATTTTATGCTTGACGCACATCAGTTAGCGATGGGTGCATGGGTGGGGTATGACAAGCGCTGGAGTTTTGGGCCGCTGAGCGTTACGGTGGAGGCATGGATCGAGGGCAACGCACTCGTGAGCTGGAAGCCGGTGCATTTGCACGGGGACCTCTGGCTTCATGGCAAGGCAAAGCTGAGTGTGTTTGGTTTCGGCCTGGGGCTAAGCGTAGATGCACGCTTTGCGGCGGATGTCTTCGATCCGTTCCATGTGAAGGCAGAATTTAGTGTCGGCATTGATTTGCCCTGGCCACTGCCAGATTTCAATGTTGACATCACACTGGAGTGGGGCCCCACACCTAACACACCGCCTCTACCCTTGCCGCTGAAGGAAATTGCTATCGAGCACTTCAAAGTAACGACGAGCTGGCCGCTGCCGAGAGATGGTGGACAGCCCCTATTACTGCCCAATTACGATCGGGGCGATGGTTTTCTACAACTTCCCCAACCAACGCTCGATCCAAATGCAGCTCCTCCATCGCAGGAGCAGTTGCCAGTAGTGCCTTTAGATTGTCGCCCGCACGTTACGTTCGGCCGTGCGGTACACGACGATGCACTCGTGGGGATCAACGCCCAGCCGGTCGTTCCTGAGTGGGAGCGCATTGGTGACCCGGCTAAGAATGAGGGTCCGGTGCAGGTACGCTATGGTTTGAAGGAAGTAGCGCTGGACAAGTATGTCGGCGGGAGCTGGGTATCTGTGGCACGCAAAGGTACTACGCCAAATGCAGTTGGCCTGCCAACGCTTTACGGCTCGTGGGCACCTGTGCCAGCCGCACCCGATGGTAACGGTCAGAATGTGGGACAGGTGAAACTGTGGTTATGGTCGAAGACACCCTTTGACTACACTCGCCACAACGGGCGAGCCTGGGATGAATGGTTTACTCAGCACTTCCAGAATTACCCCTGCGTCCCTCCGGCAAGTGACCGCACGATCTGCTGCGACTTTGAGCAAATTGATCCAGGTGAAACAGTGCGCTCTCCGTGGCGCTGCTTCAAACATGGAGAGCGGCTAGGAATCATCCTCGAATGGGGCGCACCTGCTGTACAGACAGTGACAAAACTTGACCAACCGATCGAAGGCCTAAGGCATGCACTCTGCTTTCCCAGTATTGTCTCTGGTGCATTCACTCATGTGATACGTAATCAGGTCATCATAGCCTTTACAGAGCCGGTTAAGGCGGTGAAGATCGTCGTTGCCGGAGCAGAAGTTGGAGAGACAAGGAAATGTATTGACTTCAGACAAATGCAACCCGCTCGTGGCGCGAATCCCCGGATCGAGCAGGATGTGACGTTTGAAGTGCTCGATCCCACTGGTAGTAGACAACCAGCAACTCAAATTGCTATCACGAATACCACGTCAGGACCAATGTCAGGGCTGAATTGTGGATTTCAAACCAAGATTACGCTGCCGAATACCTCTTCCCAAGTAGAGTTGACGCTGACCCATTTCTCACTGCCGGGAACCATCGAGGCATTCAACAACGATGGCAGCAGTGCCGATAAAGTGCAGATGCAGCATCAGAAAGGCGACCCAGAAACCGTCAGATTGAGCGGAAAGGCAATTCAGCAGGTCATCGTGCATGCACCCGAGGATGAGTTGCTGCTGCACGAAATTTGCTATACAGGCTCGACTGCGACAAGCTCCCAGGTGGAGGCTGCGGGATTCGGTCAGAGCGGGAATGTCTACGGCCCGGTTTTTGCAACCAATGATGTGATCGAGATCGAGGGTGAGAACATCACCTTCGCCCGCGTGGATAGTACCGGTACGGGGCAAATCTGCCTTGTGCAGGTATGCGCCAATTTCGGCCCAGACCCGGCAGAGGTGGCTCAGCGGGAAGAGATGGCCCAGCATTTGATCAATGAGATGGCACGGTGGTCACAGGTGGGCGACGTGCTGGAACCACATACAACTTACCGTTTGACGGTAGTGACTACGGTTGAAACACAGGACAATCCCATCGGCAACTATGATCAGACAGAATTTGCCTACTTCCGTACCAAGGGACCACCGGGGTTAACGATACTTTCTGTACCACGAGGTTCTTCTAATACGAACAACTTCAACAGCGGATTGAATGATCTAGTCCCTTACGTCCACCAGACGGTCCCGGCAACTATTCCAGCAGCGGGGGAAAAGCCGCCGCTGCCCCGTCCAGTGTACCGGGCCTACGATGTAGGTGTGGAGTTCAACGAGGATTACGTGGACCTGATGTACCGGCTAGAACGGCGCGACCTTGGGCTGTATCTCTACGACAACAACAATCAACCGGTACGCGATGCTCAGGGGCGGTTGATCGTGCTCAGCAATCGATGGGGAAAGACGGAAGATGTATCCTTATCCGAAAGTGACAAGCGCTGGATCAAGATCATAAATGCGAGTAACTGTGCCACTTTGGACACAACCGTGATCCCCCATGACGTAACGCTGACTTCGGCAGCAGAAGGGCAGGTACTTAACCCGGACACAGTCTACGAGGCGCGTCTGGTACCACTGCTGCTCCACGAGGATTTTGCGAACTTAGCTGTCGGCACAAGCGCTGATGGGCCGTCTGGGACACTCGATCGCTGGAGCGTGTACGATGAGGGTCCGAACAACGGCCCCTCACACTGGGAGATTCGGCAAGAGGGAACGCCACCAAGCCGTTACGTTATTCAAACGGCTAACATTTGGGGAGGAACACTTGACGGCAATGATCCGGTGAAGCCAGGGACACTGCTGCTGTACACAGATATTCCTGCTCTGGCTGCTAACGATCCTGCACAGCCAACCAACTGGACTGACTATCGTATGAGTGTCTATCTCTGTTCAGCAGATGACGACGGGATTGGAATCGTTTTCCGCTATAGCGATTCCGACCACTACTACCGCTTCTCGATGGATCGTCAGCGCACCTATAGGCGGCTGGTACGGGTGGTTGATGGCATCCACACGATACTGGCTGAGGACGACTTCGTATATCAGGAGAATCAGGACTACCTGATTACGGTAGAGGCCATCGGTCCATCATTGCGGGTATACCAGGATGGAACTCTCGCCTTCGATGTAAACGACAGTTCGATGGACCAGGGGAGCATTGGACTTTACTGCTGGGGGGATGTAGGGGCGCAATTCAGCGACGTGCGGGTGGATGATTTCCGCAAGGAGGCGCCAGCCGTGTACCGCTTCAAATTCACGACCTCTGAGTTCACCGATTTCTTCGCCCACCTGCACAGCTTCCAGGATGAGACTTGGCGAGTGGTGTTGCCTGCCAGCGCCTCTCTTGCATCTCGGGTTGCCCAGGCGGTACCTCTGTCAACAGCGCTTTCAGACGATGAAACTCGTGCCTATGAAGCACTGGCAACACAGGTGCTGGGTCAAGCTGCACAGCAGAATCCGCACGAGATGCAGGTGACCCGGGTGGAGCGAGGAGGTGAGGCCCTGGTCCTCCTGATCCAGGGACCGGAACCCATAGATTGGAAACGCACAGAACTGGATGTGAAGTATGCTGACCACCGAGTTCCCCAGCCAGAGCTACCGGACACAGTCAAACTCACCGACGTCGGCTTTGGAGCGAGTCAGCCAAATGAAGAATGGGTGACGCTGCTGTTGCGCCAAGGTGGAGATCTGACCGGCACACGCATTGAACAGCGGCAACTGCCTGGCCCAGTCGCCGTGTCTACGGATTATCCGCTTCTGTTTATGGATGCGTTTGTGGACGAAGAGAGTGGGTTGCTCTTCCGCGAGGAGTTCGGGCCGAATGCGCTGGACCACTACACGATTGTGGACGAGGGGACGAACTTTGCTCCATCGAACTGGAGGGTTGCTGGCGGCGAGATTGTGCAGAGCAGTAGTATCTATGGTGGGAGCATCGGGCTAGCTGTGCCTGACAAACCTGGCACACTTGCGCTCACGGGTTCGGCCTCGTGGATGAATGTGCGCGTGAGCACTACCCTGTATTCGAATGCTAATGGGGACATTGGTATCACCTTCCGCTACACCGACCAAGACAACTACTATCGCTTCTCAATGGGCTATCAGATTCGCCATTTTCGGCGGTTCGGATATCACAGATTGATCAAAAAGGTACACGGCCAGGTACAGGTGCTTTGGGAGAACACCCTGCCCTACACTCTGCTACAACCTCATCACCTGGTAATCGAGGCTTACGGGGATCGATTGCTCGGCTACGTAGATGATGCCTTGCTCTTCAGTGTGCAGGACCCGGATATCCCTGCTGGGCGTATCGGCTTGTATTGCTGGAAGAATCCCGGTGCGCACTTCGAAACACTGGAAGTTACGACGCTGGAAGTGCCACCGGTGCTCTGGCAGCCAAGCTTCGCTAACTTGTCCGAAGTCCAGACTGTGGACGAGACAGGTGCAATCGAAGGCCCTTCTCAATGGAATGCCCAGAATGGGCAACTTGCCCAATCATCTAATATTCACGTGGTGGACAACTCACCTCACAAACCGGGAACCTATGCCTTTGGGGGTAGCTTGGACTGGCGAGATGTGCAGGTATCAGTGCGACTGCGCTCAAATGCGCCCGGTGATATGGGCGTGATGTTCCGCTACCAGGACAAGGACAACTATTACCGCTTCTCCATGGGTCTCGAGCTTCTGCCCTCGCCTGCAAGCGGCTACCGGCGGCTCATTAAAAAGGTGGGTGGTGTGGTGACAGTGCTCTGGCAGGATAGTGCGCCCTACCGAGAAGGTCAGAGCTACGAACTGTCGCTGCGCGCCGTGGGCAGTGAACTGCAAGGTTTCATCGACGGCGTTCCACTCTTCACTGTATATGATCGCGACCTGAAGCAAGGGCAGGTAGGCTTCTACTGCTGGGCAAACACGGGTGTCCACTTCGAGCGGGTGGCAGTCACCGACCGTACGCAACGGGTTGGTCGCTGGACCGTTCACGACGAGGGCACAGTCGGAGCGCCCTCTGTATGGCAACTTTCACGGGGCATGCTCGTACAGAAAGCCAGCATCGATGGAGGCGCAGGCCCGACCTATCCAGGAACCTACGCTGTAGCTGGTGAATCTATCTGGTCTGACTACCGGCTGAGGGTCGATATGCGCCCTGATGACAACCACGCTATTGGCATCATCTACCGCTATGTCGATGATGATAACTACTACCGGCTCTCCCTGGATGCTCAGAGCAGCTATCGACGGCTAATTAAGAAAGTGAACGGCGTCGTAACGACCCTATGGGAGGATACTAATAGCTACACGGTAGGCGATGACTTCACGCTGACGGTGGATGGGATCGGGCCGCGGCTGGTAGGCTATATGGACAACGCACGCCTGTTTGAGGTCAACGACACCGCTCATGCCGCCGGGCAAGTGGGACTCTACTGCTGGGCGAACACCCAGGCACGCTTCGAACGGGTTGAGGTACTTCGTTCCCCGCTGGAGGCATACGCATTGCTGCGAGATCGCTTTGCCAGGGGCGATACAAGTGACTGGAGTTTTGTTGATGAGGGTACCCTGAGCGGCCCCTCAAATTGGACTACTTTCGAGGGTGCCCTACGGCAAACCAGCAACATTTACGAGCCACCCATCGACCGCGATACACTGAGCAAGCGGGGTACTCAAGCGCTGGCTGGCGATCTCACGTGGACAGACACAATAATCAGTGCGCGTTTGCAGTCATTCGACGATGACGCCATCGGACTATTGTTCCGTTACAGCGATGCGAACCATTACTACCGCTTCTCAATGGATAGCCAGCGCAACTACCAGCGATTGGTGAAAAATGTGGGTGGTACATTCAGCTTGTTATGGGAAAATGCTGCCGCTTACGAGGTCGGGCGCAGCTATGAACTGACAGTGGTAGCCGCTGGTAGTACGCTACGTGGTTACCTGGATGATGTGCCGATGTTTGTAGTGGACGATGTGGACCTCCCTGCTGGACGCATTGGACTCTACTGTTGGGGAGATCAAGATGCTCGCTTCTCACAGGTGCGGGTATATCCAATTGACCTGGCATTCAATACATGGCTGCTTAACGAGCTATTCAATGTCCTGGTACAAAACCGCTGGAACTTTGTGAACGATGGGGATCAGGAGGGGCCATCGCAATGGGAAGTGACAGGCGGGGAGCTGCGGCAGACAAGTAATATTCACGGCGGGAGTACTGATCCTGGCATCCCCGACAAGCCAGGAACCTACGCTCTGACGGGTGATAAAAACTGGGCCGACTACTGTACCAGCGTACGGCTGTGCTCAGATACTACTAGCGCTATAGGAGTCATGTTCCGCTGCCAGGATAAGGACAACTACTACCGTTTCTCAATGGACCATCAGGGCAGCTACCGGCGTTTGATTAAAAAGGTTGCCGGGGCAGTGACAGTTCTCTGGGAGGATAGCATCCAGTACACAGTCGGGCGTGAGTACATCGTCACCATCGATTGTGTGGGCGAGCGCTTAACTGGCTACCTTGACGGCATACAACTATTTGCTGTGGACGATAGTAGTCTGGCCGCAGGGTGTATAGGATTGTATTGCTGGGCCAACAATGGGGCACGCTTTAAGGAGGTGCGGATGGCGGCACCAGCCTGGACGCCGTATTACGCCTTTGGGCATGAGGAGCGGTTGCCAGATGGAAAGCGCGTACGGGTGTACGCAGGCAACCCAAATGATGCTCCCCCAGAAGAACCGGGTGTTGTTCGCCGTTTCGTCGCATCGTTGGATGAGCGCGGCAGTCTTCAGCTACCGTCTGAGGGTGTCACTCTCAGGGTGCGGACACCTAACAAGACTGGAGGCCACATGCGTCATTTCCTACCTGATGGCGATTATAACCCTGTCGATGCGCGGGTGCTGCGTAAGGCTGATGGCACTGCATTCTTTCTAGTTGTGCCAGCGGCAACTCCGGACGGTTCGCAGCTAATAGCGGGACAGTACCGGCTGAAAATGACCTACCGGCGCGACAATAGAGCTGTGGATCCTGCCAGTCAGGTGTTCAGCAAGGCAGGTAATAGTGCACCCGAGCAGGTAACGATCGACATTCCCTGGTAAAAGCTTAGATGGATCGTTCCAGGGTTTATTCTCACTGAAAAGGAGGTATCCTTATGCCAATGACATTTACTTCGCAGATCACAGGCATTCCTGACTTCTTCGATTTTGTCACTCAGCTTTTCGACGAAATCACTGGTTCCTGGAGTCCGATTCTTTTCAAACAGAAATTCAGGCAGCCAATCCTTGATGCTTGGAATGCCATCAAGGGAACGGTTTCCTCTGTAATGAGCAGCTTCAATTCTCTTGCTACCACAGATCTACAAAATGCAGGCTTAATTGGCAAACAGCTTGACCTCAAATTAGCTGGTTTGAACGCTGCCTGGACAAATTTCCTTCAGAATGGAACCGTGAGATTCCTAAAAGATCTACTTGGCTGGGTTAATAGCCTTCTTGGCAGCCTTGCTACACTTATTCCCCCAGTTGAAGCATGGAAGGAATTCAAAGAGGCCATGGAAAAGTTGGTTGAACCAACAGCTTATCCTGTTTAGGCTACCTAAGTTTCGCCCAAATTAACAACGAAGTCGTCTGTTGTCAGACGACTTCGTTGTTAATTTGGGCGAAACTTAGGTAGCCTAATATAAAAGTGGCTCATCCCACGGGATGAACAACGAGATTTAGCTCATCAGTAAATAGGCTTGAGAGCATTCTCTCTGATCCTCCTGTTTCCAGAGGGCAGAGGTATTTCTGATCTCTTGCCAGAAAAAAGCGAGAGCATTAAGTGAGCCTGTGGAGCCACTTCAGCCGGATGTGCATCTCGTTGCGCATCCCGTGAGCCTTGTCTCCTTTGTGGTACTGCCAGCTTCCTTCTCACTACTCCCGCGTTTGATATAACCAGCCGCAGCCCCTTTTAAGGACTCGGCGGCCTATGCTTTTTTAGATCGTCGATGAACTTACCCCATTCATCGCACTTATAGTAGAGCGGGCACTCCTGGCCCCCCGCCTTGTCGATAACTCTGCCACAAAGCTCTTGTATCTGTTTGGGTTCAAGGAAATCCAACATACTCCACATTGCCACGGTGGCATGGTAGTTCTCAAAGCTGTCCCAAGAGTCGCAGAGCATCTCCAACAGCTGTGGAAAATAGCCTTTATCTGGGTTCTTAGATGGGCCTGGTAACTCTTCTGGTTTTTTACGATAATCGAACCTCATCTTTTCATGGACCTCGGGATTTTTCCATTGCCATTGTACACTAGCAAGTGCAGCCGACCGTTCACCTACATCTAGGCTGTGGAGATAGTCTGCAATCTCTTCCCAAGAGTAGCGAACGTCACATGCCAGTTGACGCATTCTATTCATCACTCTATTTTTTTGGCTTGGTTCAGCCTTGAGGCTCTGGAGAATCACGTAACTGTTAATCGCTCTTTGCATTTCGCGACGCATTTCTTGTTTAGGACTGAGTGGGATTCCAAAATAGGCAATTAGCGCAGTAGCTACGCCAGCTGCGGCTACCACAATAGTGGTAACGAAAGACCAAGGTTTGACTAGGGTGAACACAACTGACACAACTGAGAGGGTAGCAGCAGGGAGAAGAAGCAAAACAAGCATAAAGATGGCAGTTCTTCTCGTCCATAAACGGCTTAACATGTGGACTTTCCTTCTTGTACGGGTTTCCGTTGCAGGCGGATGATAACCGATGCTATGAGTTGTCTGTGAGTCCAATTCCCAAGCAATAAAATGTTGGTAGGTTTTTACTGTGAACTTCCAGCGCAGATCCATGAACCTCAAAAGCGATAGCGTACTTAACACGAGACAACTCACGAGTACAGGAAGCCATTGTGTAGGGAAGAGAAAGTGTGTACAGAGAAAGTAGCCACCGACAATCAAAAGGGCAATGGTGAAGCTACGGAAGAACTTAGAGTCAGCTTCCACACGGTCAATCTCACTAGCAGCGGCAGGGTTTCTTAATCTTACCATAGCGGTAGCCCATGCTAAGGTGCCTATAATACTTTGGTCATCTATCTTGGTTGTCCCATTGGCTTCTCCAAAGGATTTGCTTTTGATATATTCCACAAAGCCTTTCAGTGGATCCCCGTTCCTTCGCTTCCACGGCACAAATTTGTGATCGTAGAGGGGATCTAGTGCCCAAGCGCCTAGGAGAAATATAAAGTGGCCTATTACATACGATGCAAAAAGGAAGACAACCCATCTTGCTACTGGGTCTGGGATCGCTTGGAGAACAGGTTTAGAATCAAAAACGAGTGTCTGAGCCATGCCTAGACCAACAAAGGCGAGTAATGCACCTGGTAGAAATATCGCAAAGAAATCTACAACGCCTACGAAGAAGTCGCTTGGCTTTGCCATAGCTCACCCTCCTCTCGAAGCAGCAAAAGCCTGTGCAACCGAATGCTGCTACTCAATGAACCTCTTGTCCTTAAGACGACGAGAGGTAAACATTTAGGTCGCAAGAAAAAAACCTCGAACTTAGCATATTGGGCCAGTAATTGCTCAACATTTCTTCTATAATAAATATAGGATCATTAATAAAATGCTTCAATCGTAGCACGAAGAAAGCTCAATGTTTCGGTCATGTCGTCTATCTGCGGGTCAGCTCGCCAGAGCAGAGCTCGTTTGATAAGGGGTTTCCATTGTGAAGCGAGCTCTTTTTGTGCCCATGCCGCAGCTTGCGGTTTCGAGACTATGGTACCTTTTTTTAAGACATGCCATGCTCGGCACATCGTCAATATCGTGAACGCTTGATTCTTGCGCGGTCGCATCCACTCAGGCCCAGATGTATGCTGAGTCCACGAGTTGCAAAGAATGTATCTTACTGCTGCTTTCAGCTCGTCTTCTGAAATAGGAGCAATTAGCGTTTGCGGTGAGAGGCCCGCAATAACGATTCCTTTCTCTCGAATGATGTAGCGATTGATAATCCAATCTCTTCCATGTTCAGTAATGCCAAACGGGCTGATAGTACTAATAAATGGATAATGAGTGTTACGTGGATCATACAATCTAAGCGCTGCAACCGGCGTATAGGAAACTTCAAGTCTTTTTGCCCATTCAGTATCAGTTTCCTGAATTTTTTCATGCATTGCTTTGAGTGCTGCTACTATCTCTGAAGGAAGTTCTGATGCTGTCGCTACAAGAATATCAAGATCGCTGCTTGATGGGTCAAAATCATCAAGCGCAAGTGAACCATACAAATACATGCCAACAAATTTCTGCTTCAAAACTGCTCGTACTTGAGTTAAAAATTGCTGCAAAAACGCATGAACATCTGGATAACCACAGCTATGAGTTGCTTGCGAGTTCAATTCCGAGGCGATGAAATATTGATAGGTTAATTCAGTGCGCTTCCAGCGCAGATCCATGAACCTCAAAAGCGATAGCGTACTTAACACGAGACAACTCACGAGTACAGGAAGCCATTGTGTAGGGAAGAGAAAGTGTGTACAGAGAAAGTAGCTACCGACAATCAAAAGGGCAATGGTGAAGCTACGGAAGAACTTAGAGTCGGCTTCCACACGGTCAATCTCGCTAGCAGCTTCGGGTTTTTGTAATCTCACCATGGCAGTAGCCCATGCGAGGGTTGTATTGGCTACTTGGCACATCCGTTCGGAAAAAGCCACTGCAAGAAGGAGAGAGTGAGCCTTCACTAGTTGCAGATGGTTGTGCAACGAGGGTACAATTTGAGGACGTGAACAGGTGCTCACCATACAACATGAAAATCAACGTATCTTTCTGAAGGAGAAGCGCATTTTTGAACCTGATTTATTTCTGTCTCAAGCGGCTCGTAGGTACGTCTGTGAGCGTACTCCGTACTCGCTTTATCCATTGGACCACA
>Ga0207684_10001241_pt1 | contig 28340 bp, 23 predicted proteins | sample KBSK5501metaG_FD_184342 | JGI IMG/M metagenome (GOLD analysis project Ga0207684, IMG submission 184342) | Corn, switchgrass and miscanthus rhizosphere microbial communities from Kellogg Biological Station, Michigan, USA - KBS K5-50-1 metaG... | ecosystem: Host-associated > Plants > Roots >...
GGTCTGCTCGTACGAAAGGCCGCGGCACAGCACGCCACGGACGATCTTGCTCGCCTCGGCTGGCGTCATGACATTCAATTTTACGGCCCTCGCGCCGCGCGGCCGTCAGACAATCGACGGCCGCCGCGGCCCTTACGAGGAACGCAGGGAAATAATCCGGCATGGCTCAGGCCTGGGTGGCCGCCATGTGGCGCACGGCGCGCGGGACCGAGGCCACGTCGAGGGTTGCGCCCACGAGCAGTACCGCCGGCGAAGCCACGCCAGCCTCGCGGCAGCGTGCCGCGATGTCGCCGAGGCGACCGGCGACCACGCGCTCGTCGAGCGTGCCCGCGCGCTCGACGACCAGCGCGCGCTCGCGCTCGTCGCGCCCCATCGCGGTCAGCGCCGTCGTGATGGCCTCGAGTCCCTGCACCGGCATGTAGAACACGAGCGTGGCCTCCGCCCGCGCCAGCAAAGCCCAGTCGAGCGCGGCCACGCCACGTCCCGTGTGGTCGCTGCCGGTGGCGAGCACCAGCATCGACGCGTGCCCACGCGTGGTCAGCGAGATCCCCGTCCGTGCCGCGGCCGCGGTGGCCGCCGTGACTCCGGGAACGATCTCGAAGTCGATGCCCGCCGCGCGCACCGCGTCGATCTCCTCGGCGAGCCGCCCGAACACCGCCGGGTCACCGCCCTTGAGCCGAACGACGCGGCCACGCCGGCGGGCGCGATCGATGAGCAGCCAGTTGATCTGCGATTGGCCCATGCACGGGCGGCCGGGCGTCTTGCCGGCGTCGACGATCTCGGCCTCGGCGGGCGCTTCGGCGAGCAGGGCTTGTGGAATGAGCCGGTCGTGGACCACCACGTCCGCCTCACGAAGGCGGCGCAGCGCCTTCAGGGTGATGAGCTCCGGATCGCCGGGACCGGCGCCGACGAACGAGACGAACGCACGGACGTTCACGGGGCTGGCTCCTTTCGCTCGGCGCGTGAGCACGTCCTCCTTGGTCAGCGGCGCCGGGAAAGAAAGCGACGCCGTGCCTGCGATCGCGGCAACGGCGCCGGGGGACATCCGCCCGCGCCGTCGTCGGCGCGGGCTCGAGGCGGGACAACGTGCAGCGGACGTGCCACGCACGCGAGCAGCTCGCGCGCGTGGTGAGACGCGAGCTTACGCGCTCATTGCGCGCGACACGAGCAGCAACGCGGTGCCGCAATCGTTCGCATCACGCGACGGGGTGCTTGTTGCGACGGCAACTACTGCTCGCCGCAGCCCGAGGGACGTCATGTTTGAAGTGCCCCCCGCGCGGCGGTACGCTCGATCGGGATGAGCGAGGACGCCCGAAGTAACGCGGACGCCGGTCTGCTCCGCGAACTCGATTCCGCCGCGGGCGACGGGTCGTTCGTGCAGGCCTGGGTGCGGTTGAAGCCCGAGACCTCAACGCAGAACGTCGTTCAGCGAGTCGAGCGACGTGTCGGCCATGCGGCAGACTCGCTCAAGCTCTTACCGAATCTGGGCGCGTTGATCGTCCGGGGCTCGCCCGCCTTCGTCCGCGAGCTGATTCACCAGCCCGAGATCGAATCCGCCCACTCGACGAGCCAGCCGGTCACGTTGATCCCACCCGTCGAGTCGCGCGAAGTCAGTCTGCCGCGGGCAGCGCGGCGTCGGTCCAGCCGGCGCAAGCGTCGGCCCCGGGGTTAGCGCGCGCGCCGCGCCCGCGATGTCGTCACGCGGCGACCGACGCGTCGCGGTCTCGCCGACGCGCGGGCTGCGCGTCGACGAGCGCGGGCCGTCGACGGGGCTTTGCGCCCACGCAGCGCGACGGTCGGCCCCATCAGCACGGCGAGGGCACGCGGGGCATTTGGGACACCATGTCCACCGCGCTCCGGCGTCATGCCCGCCGGACGCGCGCAGGACTTCAATATCGCCCGCTCGATTTCGTCGATCGTGGCGCCGGGCTTGGCCTCGAACAACAACGCCGCGAACCCGGCGACGTGGGGCGTGGCCATCGACGTGCCCGACATGAGCTTGTAGCGGTTGCCGGGCACGGCAGAGATGATGTCGACGCCGGGTGCGACGAGGTCCGGCACGATCGGATCGGCCGTCCGGTCGAAGTGCTGGCTCGACGAGAAGTCGGCCACGGCAAGGCTGTTGGTCACCGCCCCGACGGAGAGTGCGTGGCTGTAGTTGCCCGGCGACCGGCTGGTGCCGGGTCCCTCGTTACCGACCGCGATGACGGGCAGGACGCCACGCGCCCTCAAGATTCGGATGATCGGCACGAAATCGTCCCACCATCCTGGCAGACCGAGCGACATGCTCAGCACCTTGGCCTGGTGACCCAGCGCCCAGTCGAGCCCGGCCAGGACTCTCGCGACCACGTTGCCGCCCTCGATGACGATGGCGCTGGCGAGCTTCGCTCCCGGCGCCACTCCCATGCTGAAGCCGCCGACGGCTCGCCCCGCGACCGTGGCCGCCGTGTGCGTGCCGTGCTCGCCCGTGTCGTGCGGTCTCGGCGTGGGCGTGACCTCCGCGCCGAGCGCGTCGAACTCTGCGAAGGCGGCGAAGGCCCCACGTAGCGCCGGATGCCGCCCGTCGGCGCCGGTGTCGAGATGCGCGACGACGACGCCTTTGCCCGTCAGTCCCGCCTTCCACAGCTCCGGCACCTCGAGGGCCTCGATGCCCCAGCCGATTTTCGTCCGCGGCGTGGCGTCCACTGCCACGCGCGGCTTGATGAGGGTGAAATGGGGCGCTCCCGTCACGGCGGCGACGTCGCCGTCGCGGCGCAACGCGTGAAGACCTTCGGGCCGTACGGTGCCGAGCATGACGCCGAGATTCGGATAGATCCGCACGCGTGGCGGCGCAGGCACCCGTCGCCTCGCGCGCGCGACGCGGACGACGGCGGCTTCGCCCCGCGCCGCGCGGGTCATCAACGCGTTATGGATCGCCGCGTCGGTGCTGCGCTCTGATGTCACGAAGTGCTTGGCAAGCCGCGCGACCGGATTGCGGCGCGCGGCCGCCGTCGGCGACGCCACCGGCCGCTTCATGACGACGATGACCTGAGCCACGCCGGTCGCGGTGAACTGCTGCACGATCTGGGGCGACTCCGCGGGCACGAGCGTGGTCCTCGGTGGCACGTCGTCCTCCCGTCACCGCTTGAGCGCGCAGGAGACCTTCATGCGGTTGCGCGCGATCCAGGCATACACGACTCGCCCGAGTGGCCGCATGCCGGGGACGTCGAACAGCGCGGCCAGCCGCCGCCAGCGGGGGATGCGGCGCAGCAACTCGGGCATCGCGTCCGCCCCCGCGAGGATGCGGCCGTCGGGCAGCACCAGCTGCATCGCGGTCATACACTCCGCGTCGGAGACCTGGGGAAAACGCTCGCGCCGCGGGGCCGAGCGGCACGGCAGGATCTCCAGCGCGCCGCCGTCCATCGCCCGGCGCATGATCCACAGCGCGCTGGCGCGACACATCGCGCACTCGCCGTCATAGATCAGCGTGGCCACCGGCGCTGGCGGCGGCACCATCCGTCGGTTTCCTAGCGGCCCCAGCGTTTGGCGAGCGAGCGGTAGTAGAGCCAGAAGCCGACGGAGACCAGCGGCGCGATGATGGCCTGGGCAAGGGCGAGCCCGGAGCCCGTGCGAGCATAGTCGCGCGCCTCGATCAGCGCGTAGAGCAGGAAGAAGGCGATGCCCGCGACGATCAAGATCCGGTGGGCCGTGATCAAGCGCATCGCGGGCTCTGCCTCTCTCAGACGCCGAGCACGGCCTTCATCGCGTCGCGCGTGACCGACACGAGGCGGTCGACCTCGGTCTCCGAGACCACGAGCGCCGGCGCGTAGAAGATGGTGTCGCCGTTCGCGGGATGCGCGCCGCTGGTGGGACGCACGCGCGTGATCACGCCGCGCTTGGTCATCTCCTGCTGCATGCGCGGCGCGATCTTCTTGTCGGCGGTGAAGTTCTTCTTCGTCGCGCGGTCCTCTACCAGCTCGACGGCGGCGAGCAGGCCCTTGCCGCCGCGGATATCGCCGGCGTTGGGATGGTCCTTGAGTGCTTGCTGCAGGCCGTTGTAGAGCCGCGTGCCCATCTTGGCCGCGTTCTCCCAGAGCCGCTCGCGCTCCATGATCTCGACGTTCTTCAGTCCCACTGCGCAGCACGTCGGGTGCCCCGAGTACGTGTACGCGTGCATCCAGCGGTCCTCGGGCTTCACGGTGTCCATGGCGTCCTTGATCTCGCGGCTCACCATGATGCCGCCCAGCGGCAGGTATCCGGATGTCACGCCCTTGGCGAACGACATGATGTCGGGCTTCACGCCCCAGTGCGAGAGCGCGAACCACTTGCCCGTGCGGCAGAAGCCCGTGATGACCTCGTCGGCGATGAACAGCACCTCGCGCTTCGTGCACACCTCGCGCACGAGCCGGAAGTAATCGTCGTCGGGCACGAGCACGCCGCCGCCGCCGTGGATCGGCTCGGCGATGAAGGCGGCCACCGTGTCCTGGCCCTCGCGCGTGATGGCCTCGTCGAGCAGGCGTGCCGCCGTCTGGCCCGCGGTCTCGCCGAGCTTCGCGTCTTGCTGACGGTACGGGTAACAGGTCGGGATGTGCACGAAGCCCGGCACGCGCGGCTCGAACATCTTCCAGTAGGCGGCCATGCCCGTCGCGCTCATCGCCTGCTGCGTCACGCCGTGGTAGGCGTTGTGGCGCGCGATGACCTTGATCTTGTCGGGCTTGCCCTTGGCCTTCCAGTAGAAGCGCGCGGTCTTGAACGCCGACTCGTTGGACTCGGCGCCGCCGCACGTGAAGAAGACGCCCTGCATGTTGTCGTACGTGAGGCTGATCAGCTTCTCGGCGAGCTGCACGGCCGGCAGGTTCGACGAGCCCGTGTACGCGGAGAAGTACGCCAGCTCCTTCATCTGCGCGGCCGCCGCCTCGGCCAGCTCGGCGCGGCCGTGGCCGACGTTGACGTTCCAGAGGCCCGCGAGGCCGTCGATGTAGCGCTCGCCCCCCAGCGTCTCGATCATCGCGCCCTTGCCGCGCACGTAGATCATCGGCTCGGCATGGTCGATCGGGTGGTGCAGCGGGTGGATCAGATGCTCCTGGTCGGCCTTGATGATCTCGGCGGCAGTCAGCGCCATCGAATCCTCCGGTAATCGCCATGCGGGATCGGCACCGCGCTCTCGCGCGGGCCGCGGTAACGGTACACCCACGCCCGCAGGCGCCGGCCGCCAGCGAGCGTGACGATCGCGATCGAACGGGCGAAATTGTACCCCTCCTCGCGATCGAGCACCGGGAGAAGTTCGGGGTCGTCCAGCCGGTAGAGCTCGCCCTTCACGCGGCCCGCGCCGGCGACGAGCGCGGGGTAGCGGCCGAGGTCGAGGAGCCGTCCGGCCACGCTGCCCTCGGCGAGAAAGCTCGCGCCGCGCGCCAGCACGGCGTGCAGCGCGTAACCGCGCATCAGGGTGCCGTAGGCGAAGAGCCGGTCAGGCGTCGCGCGGGGGATCGCCGACCGCGCGCAGCACCGCCTCGAGGAACTGCGGCTCGGGCAGCGCGCCCTCGAACTCCACCCGGTCGTTGATGACGATCTTGGGCACCGCGCTCACCCGATACGCACGCGAGAGCTCTGGAAACTCGGTGGCTTCGATCGCGGTCGCCGTCACGCGATCCGACGCGATCGCCATGTGCTGTGCCAGGCGCACGGCCCGGGGACAGTAGGGTCAGGTGGGCGTCGAGAAGACCTTGATCTGAACGTCGCCGGCCAGCGCCGCCAACGAAGCCTTGGTGTCGTCCGTCAGCGCCGCCTCGCCGCTCGAGACCGCGATGATCGAGTCGATCAGGTTGCTGAACTCGTAGCCGGCGGGAATGCCGAGGAAGCGCACGCCGTAGTCGCGGCTGCCCTCGACGACGGTCGCCGGCACCTCCTCGATGCCATACGCCGCCGCGCGGTCGCGGTCGACGGCGGGATTGAGCACCTCGACGCTGATCTGGTCCGACAGCGCGGCGACCTCGCGAACGAGCTGCTCGTTCTGCCGGCAGAGGTCGGCGGCGACCAGCTCCTGCGAGAAGACGACGAGCTTCACGGGGCCGGCGATGCGTTGGAATTCCTTACGAACGGCGTCTTCGTCGCGGGGCTGGAGAATTGGCATGCCTCAGTATATAGTCGCCGTCATCTAGTCGTCGTCTAGGAGCGCCCGCCATGAAGCCTTTCGTCATCAATCGCTACGGCCGGATGGTCTTTCCATCCAATTTCTTCCCGAACCTCGACTTCTCGGTCTTCGAGACGCTCGACCAGTTCGCCGCGGTGATTCGCCGCGACTTCGAGGAGAAAGCGCCGACGGAAGCCGACATCGTCACGCGCCTGGAATCGGGCGCGTATCGCGGGCGCTACGATCTCCTGCGAGATCTCGCGCTGGACCTCTTCTGGGTCAATCGCTACGCGCTCACGATGTACGAGAAGCGCCCCACGCGCTGGCGCGACGTGCCGCGCATGCGCGACGACGTCTTCCTGCCGATCTTCAAGCCGTGGGAGAGCGGCGAGCTCACGGCGGCCATCGAGCGCGGCTACCGGGCGCTGAAGCCGACGTGGGACGAGGGCACGGAGGACAAGATCTTTCGCGTGCTCATCGACGTGTTCCGGCACAAGGCGGGCGCCGGCGCCGATCTCGAGCCGATCAAGCCGACCGTCGCCGAGATCCTCACCAATCCGCGGAACCTGACCTATCACCTGTCCGTGCACAACCCGGACTTCCCGGGCTACGGTCACGACGACATCATCGAGTGCAGTCACGCGGTGCCGGAGCTCGAGGCGCTGCTGCGCCAGATGATGGTGCTCCACAACCAGTACCGCTGGAACCGGGACCGCATGCGTGTCATCGAGGTGGGCAAGCTCGCCGACGACGACTTCGTCGTCGTCTACCATCCGCGCAACGACGAGGTGCGCGACTTCATCCGCCGGGTCAAGCGCGGCCAGCGCAGCCGGCCGCCGAAGCCGGCCGCCGTCGCCGCGCGCCAGCCCACCGCGCCCTACCCGCCGGTGGACGTGCGACGGCAGTTCCGCGTGATGCCGCGTCTGGAATCGCTGGCCGTGTACCAGGGCGAGCGGCCGTGCACCAACGACGATCTCATCCGCAACGCGGCGTATTCGTGGTCGCCGATGACGGCCGACGAGATCGAGGAGAAGACGGGCATCCGCCAGCGCCTGTACAGCGACCTCGACCTCGATCACATGGCGTTGCTCGCCGCGCAGGGCGCGCTCGACAAGGCGCGCCGCACGCCCGAGGAGATCGGCGCCGTGCTCTTCTGCTCGTGCACGAGCGCCAAGATGATGCCCTCGCTCGCCACGTGGCTGTCGGGACGGCTCGGCATGTTCCAGACGCACGCCTCGTGCGACATCGTGGCCGCCTGCGCGGGACTGCCGTACGGGCTCTCGGAGGCGGTGCGGTTGCTGCAGGAGGTCGAGCGCCCCGTCCTCGTCGTGTGCGGCGAGAAGTTCTCCGACAAGATCGGGACTGTGCGCACGTCGCGCATGATCTTCGGCGACGGCGCCGCCGCCGTGGTCGTGGGGCCCGCGCCCGCGGGCGCCGCGCCCGACGTCGAGTACTTCCAGACGTACGCGAGCGGGCCGATGAGCGAGGTGGACTCGATCGTCTGGCCGAACCCGGAGTTCGACAACAACATCACCGTGTACGGGCCGGAGGTAAAGGCCCTCGTGAAGCGCTACCTCACGCAGATGATCGGTGAGCTGGCCGCCCTGCCCCACCCCGAGGGCGGCGAGCGCTCGCTGCTGAACGCGATCGACCTCGTCGTACCCCACCAGGCCAACAAGACGATGGTCGTGCACTACGCGAAGGCCGCGGGCATCGACCCCGCCAACCTCTACTTCAACATCGAGCGCGTGGGCAACACGTCCTCCGCGTCGATCCCGCTCGCCATCTGGGACGCCGTGCAGGAAGGACGCATCGACCGCCCCATGCGGATCTTCGCGCCCGGCTTCGGCGCCGGCGCCGTCGGCGGCTACGTCGTGATGCGCGTCGACCCGGCGATCGTCGCCAAGTGACGCGCCGCACGGCGATTAACGCAGGCTGGGTCGTCGCGTTCGACGGCCTCGGTCATCGGCTGCTGCGCGACGGCGTGGTCGTGGTCGAAGGCGACCGTATCGTCCACGTCAGCCGCGCCACCGACGCCCAGCCGCCCGGGGCGATCGACGAGACGATCGACGCGCGCGACCGCGTGCTCACCCCCGGGCTGATCACCACGCACGTGCACATGGCGGGCTCGCCGCTCGACCGCTCGTTCATCGAGGACCGCGGCAGCCCGCAGTTCTGGTACTCGGGCCTGTTCGAGATGCTGCCGGTGCGCGGCGGCGCCCAGGACGCGGACGCCAGCCGCGCATGCGTCGATTTCTCGATGGCTGAGCTCCTGCGCGGGGGCGTGACGACTGCGCTGGAGATCGGCGGGCTGGGCGACTACGTCGTCGAGCGTGCCGGGCATTACGGTCTGCGCGTCTACATGGGGCTCGGCTTCCGCTCGGGCCAGTGGCTCACGCGCGACGGCACGCGCGTCGTGTGGGAATGGGACGAGGAGGCGGGGCGCCAGGGACTCAAGCGCGCCGTCGCGTTTCTGGACAAGCACGACGGCGCCCACGGCGGGCTCGTGCGCTGCGCGCTGTCGCCGATGCAGGTGGACACGTGCACGCCCGAGCTGCTCGTCGACGCCAAGCGCGTCGCCGACGAGGCCCGGCGGCCGTACACCGTGCACACGTCGCAATCGGTCGTCGAGTTCAACGAGATGTTGCAGCGGCACGGCAAGACGCCGGTCGCCTGGCTCGAATCGCTCGGCGTGCTCGGCGAGAACACCGTGCTCGGCCACGCCATCATCGTCGGCGGCTCGTCGTGGACCAACTACCCGGCCGGCGACGTCGCGATCATGGCCGAGGCCGGCTGCTCGGTCGCGCACGCGCCGTGGGTCTTCATGCGCCGCGGAATCGTATTGGAGTCGTTCGCGCTCTATCGCAGCGCCGGCGTCAACGTCGCGCTCGGCACCGACACGAATCCGCAATCGGTCATCGAGGCCATGCGCTGGGCCGCCGTCGGAAGCAAGATCGTCGAGCGCAACACGGGCGCCACCAGCGCCGCCGACGTCTTCGATGCCGCCACGCTCGGCGGTGCCCAGGCACTCGGCCGCGACGATCTCGGCCGCATCGCGCCGGGCGCGGCGGCGGACCTCGTGTTGTGGAAGGCGAGGTCGTGGAACATGACGCCGCTGCGTGACCCCGTGAAGAACCTCGTCTACAACGCCACCGCCGAGGATGTCGACCGCGTGTGGGTCGCCGGCCGCCTCGTGGTGGACGGCGGCCGCGTGCTCGCCGCCGACGAGGCGAAGATCCTCGCCGATCTGCAGGGCGGCGGTGACCGCATGTGGCCGCGCATGAAGCAGTTCGACTGGGCCGGCCGCGGCGCCGACGAGCTGTCGCCGCTCAGCTATCGCGAGTGGGCGTAGCACGGGATCAGAACGGCCACAGATCACTCCGGCGCGCGGTAGTGCAGCGGGAAGTCCCGCCCGGTGAGCGCTTCGTAGAGCACTTCGACTCCGGCCAGGCAGAGGGCGAGGCTAAAACACGGCCGTCCCGCTGCGGTAATCACACATCGGCCTGAGGCGGATTGTCGCGACGGCGCGCGAGCTTCATCGGCCATGCTATCGGCTCACGTGTGTATCCACTAGAGCCGGTCCGGCTGCATGCCAGGCGCGCTCGAACGCCACGCGAAAGCCCGCCTCATCGGTCGCGCCGGAGATCGTTACGCCCGCGGCGCCCGGCGCGGTCGCGACGTCCGTCGCACCCGCGTGATTGAGCGCGATCGCCACGATCGGCACACCCAGCCGCGCCGCCGTCGCCCACTCGGCGGCCATCGCATCGAAGCCCGCGGCGGCGCCGATGGCGACGACGCGCGCGGCCTCGCGCGCCAGCGCGCCCGCGATCGCGGCGGGCAGAGCGAAGCCGAGCGTGGCGACGCCGTTGGGCACCAGGCACTCGCGCGGGTTGACCGACGCCCACGCGTCCGCGAGCGGCACGTCGAGCGCGAGGACCGTTCCCGCCGGCGTCATCTCGCGCGCGATCTCGACCACGCGGCGCCGGGCAAAGCCGGGCCCCCCCGAGGCCGGTCTCAGTGAGCGCTTGAGGCGATCGAGGGCGGCGACGTCCCAGTCGGCGCGGGTGTGGCCGCGCAGGCGCGGCGCCAGCTCCTCGATGATCAGCGCGATGGCGCCGCTCACCGCGTCGTCGTGGGGCGCGCGTGTGATTCGCGCCAGCGGCACGCCCGCCGGCCAGATCCCCGGCATCAGCTCCACGTCATCGACGCCGATCGCGACCACGAGGTCGGCCTGCGCGAACAGCGCATGACCGGGGGCGATCGATCCGAGCGCGAGCGGATGCGGATCGGGCAAGGCGCCCTTGCCCTTTGGCGTCGTCAGCACCGGCGCCGGCACCGACTCCGCGAGCGCTCGAATCCACTTGGCGTCTTCGGGTCCGGTCTCGAGTCCCGCGACCAGCACGGGGCGGCCCGCACGCGCGATCGTGCTGGCGAGCGCGTCGAGCGCGTCGCCGGTGGGCGGCGGCGGCGACGCGGGACGAACGGCGGTGGCGATGGGCGCCGCCGGCGCATCGGCGACGGCATCAGCAATCGCGAGGTGAACGGCTCCGCGCGGATCCGCCATCGCGGCCTGCGCCGCGTGCGCGATCCAGTGCGCCGCGGAGGCGGGATTCACGACGGCGCTCGCCTTCACCACGGGCTCGAGCAGCCGCGCGTCGCCCTCGCCATCGGACACGACGATCACCCCGGCGCGATCGCGAGTCGCATGTGCGGCGCCGTCGACGGTCGGCTCCAGGCCCTGACGAAGCGAAACGAGTGCGACCCCCGGCGCATCGATCAGCTCGGCGGTGACGGCCGCCATCACGCAGGCCGCGGTCGCGCCGGCCGTCTCGATTACGGCGAGGCCACGCGCACGCGCGGCGGCGGTCAGCGAGCGCGGCGCGCCGGCGGCGACGAAGACGCGCGGGACATGCGAGCGGGCCAAGCCCTCGGTGACGACCGCGGCGACGGTGCTCCGGCTCACGGCGCGGCGGGAATCCTGTGCGCGCGGCGATTCAGCGCGCGAACGACTCGAAGACGGGCCGCATCCGCTCGAGCGCGGTCCGCAGATTGGTTTCGGAGTTGGCGTACGAGAAGCGCAGGTAGCCCTCGCCGTGGGCGCCGAATGCCGCTCCCGAGAGCGCCGCAACCCCGGCCTCGTTCAGCAGGCGCTCGGCCACCTCGGCCGACGGGCGCCCGGTGCCCGTGATGTTCGGGAACACGTAGAAGGCGCCGCGCGGTCGCAGGCATTTCACGCCCGGCAGCGTGTTGAGCCCGTCCACGATGATGTCGCGGCGGCGCTTGAACTCCGCCACCATGCGCCCGGCCTGCTCGCCCTGCAGCGCGGCCACGCCCGCGAGCTGCACGAACGACGCCGTGCACGACGCCGAGTTCACCATCAGCCGCGTGATGTGCTCGACGAGCGGCGCCGGGAAGACGCCGTAACCCAGGCGCCACCCCGTCATCGCGTACGACTTCGAGAAGCCGTCGAGAATGATCGTGCGCTCGGCCATGCCCGGCCGGTTGTAGATCGAGACGAACTCGCCCTCGTAGAGGAACTGACGGTAGATCTCGTCGGAGAGCACCGGCACGTTGCGCGCGGCGGCGATGGCCGCGATGCGGTCGATCTGCCCCCGATCGAGCACGCCGCCCGTGGGGTTGGCCGGCGAGTTGATGATGATGAGCTTCGTGCGCGGCGTGATCGATTTCTCGAACAGCTCGAGGTCGAAGCCGAACTCGCTCGACTCGCGCAGCGGGATCGGCACGGGCGTGCCGCCCACGAAGTTGATCACCGACTCGTAGATCGGAAAGCTCGGATTGGGACAGATGACCTCGTCGCCGCGTCCCACCAGCGTCATGATCGTGAAGAACATGATCGGCTTGGCGCCGGGCGTGACCACCACCTGCTCGGCCGACACCGGCACGCCGCGTGTCTCACTGATGTGCTTGGCGATCGCCTCACGCAGCTCGGGCAATCCCGCCGACGGCCCGTAATGCGTGGCGCCCGCGTCGAGCGCGCGCTTGGCCGCGTCCCTGATGTGCTCGGGCGTGTCGAAGTCGGGCTCGCCGATCTCGAGGTGGATGACCTGCTTGCCCTGCCGTTCCAGCGCGCGGGCCCGCGCGAGCACCTCGAATGCCGATTCCGTCCCCAGCCGTCCCATCCGCTCCGCGACGTTCATGGGGCGCATTATAGCCTCGTGGCCTTCGTGGAGATCGCCGCGGGCGAGTTCCTGATGGGCGACGCGGACGGGGCGCCGTGCGAGCGGCCGGTGCACCGCGTGCACGTCGACGCCTTTGCAATTGCGGTGACACCCGTGACGAACGCTGCGTACGCGCGCTATCTGGCCGCCACCGGCGAACCCCCGCCGCCCTTCTGGCGCCGGGAAGGCTTCGACGATCCGGAGCAGCCGGTCGTCGCTCTGTCATGGGACGAGGCGCGCGCCTTCGCGGCGTGGGCGCAGGCGAGGCTGCCCACGGAGGCCGAATGGGAAAAGGCCGCACGCGGCGGCATCCCGCATCAGCGCCTGCCGTGGGCGGGCGACGCGGGCGCGCGGCGATTCACGCAGCCGCCGCGCGTGCGCACGACGCCGCCCAATCCGCTCGGGCTCTTCGACCTCTCGGGGGTCTGTCACGAGTGGTGCGTCGACTGGTACGCCGACGACTACTATGCCCGGTCGCCGGCCACCAACCCGCTGGGCCCGCCGGTCGGCACGCGGCGCGTGAGCCGCGGCGGCGCGTGGCGACACGCCGATCCGTGGAGCGCCGTCGGCCACCGCTCGTCGCTCCCGCCGGCCCTGCGCTATTCGGACTACGGCGTCCGGCTGGCGCGAGACCTGTCGTGAGGCGGCTGCCCGCCGCCCGCGTCCGGGTGCTACCATACGCGCGAGAACGGCCATGGCGAGCGAACAACGCTCGGTCCTGCGCGAAGGCATCGTTGCCGGCCTGATCGGCGCCGCCGTCGTCGCCGCGTGGTTCTTCGTGTACGACATCGCCCGCGGCCAGCCGTTCTCCACACCCGGTCTGCTCGGCGCGTTCGTCTTCTACGGTGTCAAGACTCCGATCGGCGTCGAGCCCGCCCTCGGGCCGATCCTCGGCTACACCGTGCTGCACGGCCTGGCGTTCATCGCCTTCGGCGTCATCGCGGCCAGCCTCATGGCCATGAGCGAGCGCGAGCCCGAGCTCTTCATCGGCTTCATCATTCTGTTCGCCTGCTTCGAAGCCTTCTTCTTCGCCATGGTGCAGGTGTTCGGCCTGTCGAAAGCGGGCGAGCTGACGTGGTGGTCGGTGCTCGTCGGCAATCTCCTGGCGTCGGTGGCCATGCTCTGGTACTTCTTCCGCGCGCACCGCGCGCTGCCGCGGAGCCTCGTCGGCTCCTGGGGCGCCGTCCTCGCCGAGGGCGTGCTGGCGGGCCTGATCGGCGCCGCCGTCGTCGCGCTCTGGTTCTTCGCCATCGACGCGATCCACGGCGAGATGCTGCGCACACCCAAGCTGCTGGGCAGCGCGCTGCTCCGGCAGCAGACGCCGATGGCGGCGGTGCTCTCCTATACCGTCGTCCACGGCATCGCGTTCGTGCTGTTCGGCATCATCGGCGCCTTCCTGATGGCGGGCGCCGAGCGGCAGCCGATGCTGATCTTCGCGCTGGTGATCCTCTTCACCGCCTTCGAGATCTTCTTCTTCGGCCTCATCCTCATCGCAGCGTCGTGGGTCATGGACGAGCTGGCCGGATGGACGGTCTTCGTCGGCAATCTCTTGGCGGCGGCGGCGATGCTCGCCTTCTATTTCCGCCGCCACCGCGGCCTGGCCCACCGCCTGGCCACCGCGTGGGAAGCCGACGACAACTAGTCCGACGTTTCGCGAGCGAGCCGTGCCGGTCAAAGCCGTGACGTTCGACGCCTACGGGACGCTTGTGCGGAACGAAGACCTGAGGCTCATTCCCCGGCAGATCGTCGCTGACCACCGGTTGTCCGCGCGCGTCGAGGACGTGTTCCGTGGCTGGATCGACCTGTACTCCGACGCGACGCAGCGGTCGCCGTTCCGAACGCTCCGAGAGATCGAGGGCGACATTCTCCGCCGCCTGTTGCGGCAGCTCGGCGTCGAGGGCGACGAGACGCCGTATGTCGATCTCTTCTTTCAGGTCACGACGACGGTCGAGTTGTATCCGGAAGTTCCCGACGTCTTGGGCACGCTCGGGGCCGTCCGTGCGGCCGTCGTGTCCAACGCCGATCACGAGCACGTCGCAGCCTGGGCCTTCACGCTGCCCGTGGAGTTCGTCCTGATCTCCGAGGCCGTGCGCGCGTACAAGCCGCATCCGCTCATGTTCCGGACGGCGCTCGAGCGATTCGGTCTGCATCCACACGAGGTCCTGCACGTCGGTGACAGCGAGGTGGACGACATCGAGGGAGCGAAGGCCGCAGGGCTGCGGGTGGCGTGGGTCAACCGCGACGGCCGATCACGGCGACCTGGTGCGCCAGCACCGGACTTCGAGATCCGCGACCTGAAAGAGCTGCCCGGCCTTCTCTAGCCGCGCGCTACCACAGCGCCTCGGGCAGCGGCAGGCCGGCCAGCGCGTCCACCGGCAGCGGCCCCGGTGGCCTCACCCCGAGCCGCTCGGCGAGCGCGTACAGCTGGCGCAGATGCTGGCCGGCGTGCCACGTGGTGCGCTCGAGCAGCTCGTCGGCCGCCTGCGGACCGTAGTACGTCTGCACCGTGCGCTGAAACTCGTCGGCGCCGGCGCCCTGGAACCAGCCGCTGAGTCGCGCCCGCACGAGGGCGCCGTAGCGCGCGACGTCGCCGCCCGTGACCAGCTCCTTGGGCGCGCGCTCTTCGTACACAGACTCGGGAAGCTCGGCGCGGTCAACGGCATCGACGAAGCCCAGCGACAGGCGGAAGACGTGGAATGCGAGGTCGCGCAGGGTGCGCTTGCGCTCGGGCGGCACGTGGTCCATCTGCTGCGCGTCGAAGCGCTCGGTCAGCTTCTGCGCGGACTCGAGCACACGGTCCAGCCGTGAGGCGAGCTCGGCGGGCGTGAAGCTCCGCGCCGTGCGGTAGTCGACACCGAGCAGCGCCGCGTATCCCTGCGGGTTCCAGCCGTGCACGACGCGGTCACCGAAGGCGACGCCGGGCGGCCGCGGAATGCCGAGCCGGACCATCTCTTCGCGTGCGATCGCATCCGCCTGGACGTCGATCGGGTCGAACTCGACCCCCCAAGACGACAGCAGCTCCTTCGTCTTGGCGCAGGACGATCAGCCGGGTCGCGTGTAGAGGCGCGCCTTCATCGCGTGTCACTATACCCGACGCGCGATGCCGCCGCACCGGCCTCTCTATCACCGCTTCGCCTGGGCGTTCGACTTCGTGGTGCCCGACGCGAGCGCCCCGCGCGTGCGTCGCCTGGCGGCGCTGCTGCGGGCCCACGGTGTCCGGCCGCCGGCGCGCATCCTCGACGCCGGCTGCGGCACCGGCAACTACGCCCGCGAGCTCGCCCGCCGCGGCTATCGCGTGGTCGGCGTCGATGCCTCGCGGGGGCTCCTGGCGGCGGCCCGCGCCACGCGGGCGCCCGCCCGGGCGCGTTTGAGATTCGTCCGCGCCGATCTCCGGACGTATCGGCCGCGCGCGCTGTTCGCCGCCGTGCTGTGCCGCGGCGTCCTGAACGACGTCCTCGGCGCGCGGGACCGCGACGCCGTGTGCGCCACGCTCGCCCGTGCGCTCACACCCGGTGGTGTGCTGCTGCTCGACGTGCGGGACTGGCGACGCACGGCCGTGCGCAAGCGGGCCGAGCCGATCACGGAGCGCACGGCGCGCACGGCGCGCGGACGCCTATCGTTTCACTCGGACACGCGGCTCGACCGGGCGCGACGGCGACTCATCCTCCGCGAACAGATTCGCGTCACCTCGGTGCGCCGCGACGTCGTGGTCACGAACACGTTCGTCATGGAGTGCTGGACGCGAGCCGAAGTCAGGCGTCGACTCCGGCGTGCCGGGTTCACGCGCGTTCGCTACGTGCCCGCGGCGCGCGCGTCGCTGCCCAGCGACCGGCTCTTCGCGATCGCTACGCGCTGATCGCGCGCTCAGCGACCCGCCGGCTGGCGTCGCACGCGAGACGCTGAGACGTTCCCGCGGGAACGTTGCGGCGCCTCCGGACGCCTCCGGCCTCAGCGCCCCTGAAACGGCGGCGGCGACTTCTTGTTGGCGAACGCGGTGACGCCGGCCTTGAAGTCCTCGGTGCGGCCCGAATTGGCGATGGCCTGGGCCTCCAGCTCCATCTGCGTCTCGAGGCTCTCCCAGGTCGACTGGTGGAACAGCCGCTTGGCGGCGCCGAACGCTTTCGATGGCCCCTGCGCCATCTCGCGGGCGAGCGTCTCGACGGCGCCCTTGAGCTCCGCATCGGGCACGACGCGCGTGACCAATCCCCAGTCGAGCGCCTCGCGCGCGGTCAGCACGCGGTTGGTGAAGTAGAGCTCCATCGCGCGCCGTAGACCGACGAGACGAGGCAGGAAGTACGACGACGACCCGTCGGGCGTGGCCGCGATCCTCGAGTAGGCCATGGTGAGCTTCGCCGACTCCGCCGCGAGCACGAGATCGCCCGACAGCGCGAGGCTCAGCCCGCCGCCGGCGGCGATGCCGTTGATGGCCATGATCACGGGCTTGTCGCTGCGGCAGAAGCGCGAGATGGCGCCGTGCAGGTACGTCGTCAGCTCCTTGATCAATGCGCCGACACGCGGCAGATTGTCTGCGAAGTCGCGCACGTCGCCGCCGGCGCAGAACGACTTGCCGGCGCCGGTGATCACGACGCAGCGCACGTCGGGATCCTCGTCGAGCTCGATGGACGCCGCGAACAGCTCGCGTCCGAGTCCGAGATTCAGCGCGTTGTAGGCGTCGGGACGGTTGAGCGTGACGGTGGCGACCTGCGCGGCGCGTTCGACGATCAGATGCTGAAAGGCCATCGGTTGTCCTCCGCTGGGGCCGGGGGCGCCTTGCGCGCCGCCTCCGCCAGGGCATCGAGGATCTCCTGGATCTGCAGCGGCTTCACGAGGATGACGTCCACACCGTGGGCGCGACGCTCTTCCGGCGAGAGCTCGATGCCGAACCCGGTGACGAGAAAGACCGGCACGCGGGGCGCGATCTGCTTCACCGCGCGCGCGACCTGCCAGCCGGAGACGCGCGGCATGGCGAGGTCGGTCAGCACGACGTCGAAGGGCTCGGCCCGGAAGCGGGCGATCGCCTCGGCGCCGCCCTCGACCACCGTCGCGCGGTGGCCGGCGGACTCGACGGCATCGGCGAGCATCGCACGTACCGGCTCCTCGTCGTCCACCACCAGGCACCGCAGCTGGCGCACCGGTCCGGTCGCGACGCGCGGCGCCGGCGCCGGCGGCGGCTCCACCATGGCCGCGGAGGGAAACGACAGTCGGAACGTCGAGCCTCGTCCGTCCTCGCTGTCGACGGTGACGAAGCCGCCGTGCCGCGAGACGATGCCGTACGTCATCGACAGGCCGAGGCCCGTTCCCTTCGGACCCTTGGTCGTGAAGAACGGATCGAAAATCCTGTCGCGCACGTCGGCCGGAATCCCCACGCCCGTGTCCGCGACGATCACGTCCACGTGATCCTCGGTGGCGCGCGTCTGGAGCGTCAGCGTGCCGCCCGAGGGCATGGCGTCCACCGCGTTCAGGATCAGGTTCGTCAAGGCTTCGCGCAGCTCGGAGGCATCGCCGAGGATCGGCGGCACCGGGTCCAGCTGCGTGCGCACCTCGACGAGGATGCCGCGGCTCACCGGCTCCTCGCGCCAGCGCGATTGCGTGATGTCCAGCGCGTCGCGCACGATCTGCGTCACGTCGAGCGGCACCATCGGCTGGTCGCGCCGGATGCGCGTGAATTCCTGCAATCGGCGCACCGTCTGCGAGCCGTCGAGGGCGGAGCGCTCGATGACGCGCAGCCACTGCAGCTGCTGCGGATCCTGCACGCGCCGCATCAGGAGCTGCGCGCGGCCGAGCACCGAGGCGAGCAGGTTGTTGAAGTCGTGAGCGACGCCCGAGGCCATCTCGCCCAGCGCCCGCAGCTTCTCCGTGCGCACGAGCTGATCCTGGGCCGCCGCCAGCTCGCCGTAGGCCCGCGAGCGCTCCTCGAAGAGCCGGACGCTGCGCAGCGCGAGGGCAGCCAGGTGAGCGATGTTGAGCAGCAGCCGCTCGTCGGCGACCCCGAACGGCCGCTGGCCCCCACGCAGCACGATGAGGCCGAGCACCCGCTCGCCCGCCGTCATCGGCACCCCGAGCCAGTGGCGCAGATGTGCCGAGCCGGCGATCGGCTCCACGCCGTTTCGCAGGCACTCGCCGGCGTAGTCATCGGTGCGCAACGGCCGGCTGGTGGCGAGCACGACGGACATCAGCCCGATGTCCCCGATGGGATAGCGCCGCGGCTCGTGCGGATCGTCGACGCCGTCGGTGACGCGGAGCACGATCTCCAGCTCCTCGCGCTCGGCGTCGCAGAGGATCACGACCATGTTGCGCGCGTCCAGGACGCGGGCAACGTGGCGGCGCACCGCCTCCACGACGGCGCCGCGGTCGAGCTGACCCGTCACCGCGCGCGAGAGGTCATGCAGCACCGACAGCTCCTCCAGACGCTGCCGGTTCTCCTCGAACAGGCGCCCGTTCTCCAGCGCCACGCCGGCCTGGTTGGCGATGGCCTCCATGAGCGCGATCTCGTCGTCCGAGAAGCTCCGAGCCGTCTCCCACCACACGGCGGCGAACGCCGCGATCATCCGGTCCTTGATGACGACGGGCACGAACAGCTGTGTGCGGTGCGGGCCGCGCTCGCGGACGAACGATGGCAGCCGTGAGTCGTTCGGCGCGTCGCTCGTGAAGACCGGCCGCTTCGTGCGCGCCGCCTGCGCGTAGAAGGCGTGCTTGAGGAGCGAGAGGCGCATCTCCCGAAAGGCGGCGAGTCGCTCGGACGGGATGCGATAGCCCGCGACGGGATCCATCCACTCGCCGTCCGCGTCCACGAGCCATGCGCCGACGCAATCGGCGCCGAGCGTCTTGGCGACGGCGCGCAGGAAGTGACGCAGCAGCGCCTGGAAGTCCAGGGTCGAGGACAGCGCGCGGCTCACCGACAAGAGCGTCTGGGTCTCCGCCAGCTTCAGCTGCGTCTGGCGCGCGAGCTCGCTGTTCTCCATCGCCAGGCCGACCTGCGCGGCGACGCCCTCGATCAGCCGTACCTCGGCCGGCTCGAACAGCCGTCCCGTCTGCCACCACACCAGGAACAGCCCGCCGACCGGCTCGCCGTGAGCGAGCGTCGGCACGAAGAGCACCGAGTGCGGTGGCAGCGCCGACTGCCACGACTGGTCGAAGCGCGGATCGTAGTGCGGATCGGCGCTGGCCGCGGCGCGCCCAGCCCGCCAGGCGTCCAGCAGCCACGGAAAGCGCTCGAGCACGATCGGGCGCTCGGTGAAGAAGCGCAGCAGGTCCTTGGGAACGTGGTAGCCGCCGACGGCGATGAGCCGATCCTTGCGCTCGTCGAGCAGGTAGGCGCCGACCATGTCGGCGCCAAACGCGCGCGCGACCTCCGCGGCCACGTGCCGCATGAGGTCCCGCCCGGCATCCGGCTGCGACAGCACGCGGCCCACCGCGAGCAGCGTGGTCGTCTCGCGCAGCCGCTCTTGCGCCTCGGCGAAGAGCCGCGTGTTCTCGAGCGCGAGCGCGATCTGGCCGGCGACGGCCGTCGCGAGGTCCACCTGCCACGGCGCGAACGGTCGCGCGCGCTCACAGTAATCGAGCGTCACCACGCCGATGACCTCGTCCTGGCGCACCATCGGCACCGTCATGTACGCCTTGAGGCCGAACGCCGCGACCCAGTCGGGCGGCGTCAGCGACGGATCGCTCGCGTCCTCGACGATCACGGGGCGGCGCGTGGCGATCGCGCGCGCGTTGACCGGCACCTCGCGCAGCGGCCGGTTGGCCACGGTGAGGAACTGGTCCCACATGGCGCGCATCTGCCGGCCGTCCGCGAACTGCGACATCAGGGGCACCACACGATCGCCTTCCCAGCGCTCGATCGAGCAGCGGTCGACACCGCACACCTGGGCCACCTTGACGGCCAGGCGCTTGAGCAGCTGCCGCGCATCCAGGGTGGAGTTCAGGATTTCGGCCACCTCGAGCAGCGCGCGCGTCTGCGCGAGCCGGCGCGTGGTCTCCGAGTACAGGCGCGCGTTGTCGAGAGCGACCGCGGCCTGGGCCGCCAGCGTACCCATGAGCGAGGCCGTCTCGGGAGTTTCCGGCAGCGGCGTCGCCCGGTGCACCGCGAAGGCGCCGAGCACGCGCTCGCCGATCACGATCGGATAGGCGGTGAACGACGCGAACCCGGCGCGCACCAGCGCCGTCGCATCGATGATGCGTGGATCCGTGGCGACGTCGGTCCACAGAATGGGCGTTCGGTGAGCAACGACCCAGCCGACGACGCCCTCGCCCGGCGCGAGCTCCTGGTGGAGCTCCGACGCGAGCCCGGCATCGCCGTGCGTCAGCGCTCGGCGCAGTCGCCCGGTGGCGTCGTCGAGACTCCAGACGCTCACGTACGGCGCGTCGAAGAACTGCGAGACCGCGCGGGCGAGGTTGGCGAGCACCTGGTCCGGCTCCAGCGACGACGACACGAGCCGGTTGACCTCTTCGAGCGCGCGGAGTCGCTCGGCGTAGCGCCGGGCTTCGGCATAGAGCCGCGCGTTCTCGAGGGCAGTCGCCGAGTGCGCCGCGAGGCTCTGGAGCAGCGCGAGGTCCTCGGCGTCGAAGGGCGCCGCGTCGGCGCCCACGCGGCTCATCGTGAGGACCCCCAGCGGGCGGTCGCGCAGAACGACGGGCTGCATGATTACGCAGCGGAGACCTCGGGCCACGAACCGGGGCATGACGTGGGGTGAACGCGCGTAGTCATTGGTGATGATGCCTCGGCGCTCGTTGATGGCGACACCCGCCAGGCCCTCGCCCCGCCCGAAACGCTCGCCGGCGAGCTCCTGGCCCGTCCACGCGCGCGGAATGAGCGTGCCGTCCTCCTCGAGCGTCCACAGGGCGCCGGCGGCCTTGAAGAAGTCGGTCGCGCGCTCGACAATCAGCGCGGGGAGCCGCTCGGCGTCGAGGACCGCGGCGAGCTCGCGCTCGATCTCCGCGAGCGCGGCGAGATGCTGTCGGCGCGAGCGCTCGCCCGAGAAGAGTCGCGCGTTCTCCAGCGCGAGCGAGGCCTGGTCGGCGAAGGCCTGCAGCAGCGCGGCCTCGGCATCCGTGAACACGCGGCCGCGCTCGTCCGCCACGCCGAGCGCGCCGATGATCACGCCCTTGGCGCGCATCGGCACCGCCAGCACGGCCACGACGCCTGCGGCGTTCAGCGCGTCGGCGAGCGCGCCGGACACGCGCGTCACGCCGTCGGCGAACGCGTCCGGCGTCGTCACCGCCCGGCCCTCGGCGACGGCGCGGCCGACGACCCCGACGCCGGGCGGCAGCACCGGGCCGAGCGCGAGCTGCTCACGCAGTCGGCCGCCGCGCGCGAGCGCGGTCAGCGAGCCATCCGGCTGCAGCAGTCGCAAGACCGAAGCCTGGCCGCGGAACAGCGGCACCACGCTGTCGACCGTGCGCTGCGCGACCTCGGAGACCTCGAGCGACTCGGTCAGCGTGCGCGCCAGACGCGCCAGCTCCTCGGCCTCTGCGCGCCGCTGCGTCGACTCGGCGTACAGGCGCGCGTTGGCCAGCGCGAGCGCCGCCTGGTCGGCAAACGTCTGGGCCAGCCGCGCGTCCGCCTCGTCGAAGACGCGCCCGCGCTCGCCGCTGACCGTGAGCACGCCGACCACGACGTCGTTGACGATGAGCGGCACCGCGATGGCCGAGTAGTGCCCGACGGCCGCGACCCACGCCCGCAGCGCGTCCGTCTTCGTGATGTGCGGATCCTCGAAGACGTCCGCGGAGAAGACGACGCGCCGCGACTCCGCGGCCAGTCCCGAGATACCGACGCCGCGCGGCAGAACCGGCGCGGGGGGCACGTTCCCCGTGCGGCCGGTGGACGTCGCCACCGGCACGAGGTCGCCGGTGGCCGCGTCCACACGGAAGAGCGAGGCGGACACCGATGCGAAGAGGCTTCGCACGCAGTCGGCGATGCGCTGGCTCACGACGTCGGGATCGAGCGTGCCCGCGAACACGCGCGAGAGATCGGCCAGCGCCCGCACGCGCTCGGTCTGCTCGAACGCCTCGCGCACGAGCCGCGCGTGCTCGAGCGCGATGGCCGCCTGGCCTGCGAACGCCTCCGCCAGCTCCTGGTCGCGCGCGCTGAAGCGCCGGCGCGCGCGGAAGGTCAGCACGCCGATCGTCCGACCGCCCACCGTGAGCGGCACGCCGAGAAACGTGGTGTAGCCGAGGGCGCGGTCGGCCGCCATGTGCTCGGCGATCATGTCGGGGAACGCGGCGATGTCGTCGAGGATCAGCGACCGCCCGGTCGCGAACACCTTGCCGCTGATGCTCTCGTTCAACATGATCCGCTCGCGCTTCATCGTCTCGCGGGCCGTTCCCGCGAGCCCGGCGAGCACCAGCTCGTCGCCGTGACGCAGCCGGAAGCCGGCGTTGTCGACGTCGAGCAGCCGCGCCGCCTCCTCGGCGACGGAGGCCAGCAGCGCCTCGGTGGAGATCATGGTGCCGATCTTGGTGTTGATGTCGAGCAAGGCGGCCACGTGCTCGCGGCGCATGCGCTCGCTCTCGAACAGGCGGCCGTTCTCGATCGCGACGGCCGCCTGGTTGCCGAGCGATGCGAAGACGTCGAGCTCCTCCGCCGAGTACTCGTAGCGCTCGGTCAGCCCGATGGCGAGCACGCCGAGGACGCGGTCGCCGACGAGCAAGGGGACGCCGGCAAAGGCCGCCGGCCCGGGCGTGCGCAGCGGCTCGCTGTCGAGCGCCCGCGCGTCGTTCGCCATATCGGCGATGGCCACCGGTGCGCGCGTGGCGACCACGCGCCCGACGAGCCCCTCGCCGATCGGCACGCGCTCGCCGCCGCCGGCGAGGTCGGCGCCCGCGCTGGCCCGCACCGAGAGCGTGAGACCGTCGTCGTCCACCAGCCAGAGTCGCGCCACCGCGGCGTCGAACATCTCGCGCGCGCCGTCCGTCACGCGCTGCAGCAGCTCGGCCTGCGGCACCGTGGCCGCCAGGCGCGCGGCGACGCGCGTGAGGATCTCGAGCCGTCGCGACTTCAGGCGTAGCTCGCCGATCAGCGCCGCGCGAGCGACGGCGAGCCCCAGCTGGTGCGCGGCCGCGCGCAGCAGCATCAGCTCGTCGGCGTCGAAGCGCCGGCGCTCGCGCGAGACGAGCGTCATCACCCCCCACGTGACGCCTTGCACGGGGATCGGCAGCGCCAGCTGGGTGCGATAGCCCTCGGTGGCGACCGCGTCTCTCAGCGTCGCGTCCCTGATGCGCGTGGGATCGAGGTCCACCAGCGTGTGCTCGCCGGTGCGCGCGACCTCGCCGATGCGCGTGCGCTCGATGGCGCGTGTCCGGGAGAATTCCATGTAGCGTGCGGGGATGCCGTGGTGCGCGACGAGCACCAGACGGCCGCTCGCGCGATCCACGCGATAGACCATGCCGAGGGAGACGCGCGCGACGGTGCACAGGACGTCCAGCGTCTGCGTCGCCGTCGACTCCAGCTCGGTGCCGCTGCCCACGGCCAGCGCGGTGGCATAGAGCGCCTGCAGCTCGCGACTGCTGCCCGCGGCCGCCGCCGATGGCCGAGGCGCCGTGAGCGCCGACGCGAAGGTCGCCGGCGTCCGCGCGCCGCCGCCGGCGGAGGCCGACCGGCCGCGCTGCGTGAGCAGCGCCACGACCAACGCCGCCGCGAGCACCATCAGCCCACCGCCCGCGACGAGCGCCCGCCCGGCGGCGCGCCGCTCGGCGGCGGCGTCCGTGAATCGTACGGCGGCAAACGCCACGTCGCCGCCGAGGCGACCCACGTTACCGAAGCGCCACGGCTCGCCCGAGAGAACGCGCGCGCCGGCGGCGGTGGCGGCGGCCCAGCCGTCCGCCGGCGTGGACGGCAGCGTCGAGTAGCGGAGCGCGTCGCCGTTGACGACGACGAGACCGGCGCCGCCGCCGAGGTGAGGATCGAGTCGCTCGACGTGACGCCCCACGATCACCACACCGCCGCCGGGCTCACCGCCGATCGCCGCGACCGCGAGCAGATACGTGCGGCCCTCGAGCGTGGCGAACGTTGCCCTCACCTTGGCGGGCGGGCCGAACGCGGGCAGCGACAGCGGCGGCGTCGGGGGCACCTGCAGCAGCGGCGTGCCTCCGATGTCCTGCACGACGACGACGTCGGCGACGTGCTCGAGCGTCAGCCCGCGCAGGCGTGCGGCGCCGCGCGCGAGCGTCGCCCAATCCCCCTTGTGCGCGCCGTCCACGACCGCCGGGTCCTGCGCGAGCAGCGTGGCCTCGCGCAGCAGCGCGGCCTGTTGCTCGTGCACGCCGCTGGCTACGCGCTCGACAATGACGTCGATGAGCGCGTCATGGCGGGCGTCGATCTGCCGCAGGAGCAACGCGGCGCCGCCGGTCCAGACCCCCGCCACGCCCGCGACGGCGACGACGAGGAGCAGGAGCCGGCGGCCCCCGCTCAGCGACGTTCCCCGACGCGGTGGATCTTGAGGAGGTTGGTGGTCCCCGTGACCCACATGGGCGAGCCGGAGATGATCACGAGCACGTCGTCGGCGCGAACCGTTCCGTCGCCCAGCAGCGTGGCCTCGATCTCTTCGACCATCTCGTCGGTCGTCTCCACCTTGCGGATGAGCCGCGAGGTCACGCCCCAGGTGAGCGCGAGACGGCGCTGCACCGAGGTGAACGGAGTGAACGCGATGATCGGCATGGCCGGCCGCTCCTGGGACATGAGCCGCGCGGAAAATCCCGACTGCGTGAAGGCCACGATGGCGCGCGCGTCGAGCGCGCGCGCGGCGCTGGCAGCGGCGTCCGACACCGCCTCCGGAAATCCGACGGGCGTGCGGTTCTCGCGCCGACGCCGGATCGGCTCCTGCGTGAGCGCGGCCTGCTCGGCGCGCTCCGCGATCCGCGCCATGACCTCCACCGCCTCCGCGGGGTAGCGGCCGGAGGCCGTCTCCGCGGACAGCATGATGGCGTCGGCGCCGTCGAAAATCGCCGCCGTCACGTCGGCGACCTCGGCGCGCGTGGGCCGCGTGTGCGTGACCATCGACTCGAGCATCTGCGTGGCGACGATGACGGGCACCTTGGCGGCGTGCGCCTGGCGGATGATTTCCTTCTGGATGTGCGGCACGTCCTCGAGCGGGACGTCCACGCCCAGATCGCCGCGCGCCACCATCACGGCGTCGACGGCGCGGACGACGGCGGGCAGGTTGTCGAGCACCTCGTGACGCTCGAGCTTGGCGACGAGCGGAATGTCGGCGCCCTGCGCCTCGAGGAACTTGCGCACCTCGCGGATGTCGTCGGCGGTGCGCACGAACGACACCGCGACGAAGTCGACGCCCTGCTCGATGCCGAACTTGAGGTCCTCGACGTCCTTGTCGGTGAGGCAGGACGCGGGCAGATCGACGTGCGGCAGCGAGATGCCCTTGTGGTCGCTGATCCGGCCGCCGGCGACGACGACGCAGCGCACCTCATCCGGCGTCGTCGCCTCCACGCGCAGCTGGATCATGCCGTCGTCCATCCAGATCTCGTCACCCACTTTCACCCGGCCGAGGTACTCCGGCGGAGAGACGAAGACCCGCTCGGAGGTGCCGACGCACGGGGTGCGTGAGAGGACGAACGGGCGGCCCGCCTCGAGATCCACGCGCCGGCCGCCGCCGACCCCGAACGTGCCGAGCCGGATCTTCGGGCCCTGCAGATCTTGAAGGATGGCGACCGGCCGGTTCCAGCGCGTCTCCGCCTCCCGGATGCGGCGGATGACCTCGGCGTGCTCGGCGTGCGTGCCGTGCGAGAAGTTGAGCCGCGCGACGTCCATGCCGCCGGCGGCGAGCCGGTCGAGCTGCTCGACGGTGCAGGACGCGGGGCCGATCGTGCAGACGATCTTCGTGCGGCGCATCGTCGCGCTACCCGGCGCGCCGCGCGGTGAGCGCGGCGCGGAGGAAATGGCCCGTGTAGGACTTGTCGGCCTGGCGCGCGAGCGCCTCCGGCGTGCCCGTCGCGACCACGCGGCCGCCGTCGTCGCCGCCCTCGGGGCCGAGGTCGATGACCCAGTCGGCCGTTTTGATGACGTCGAGGTTGTGTTCGATGATAACCACCGTATTGCCCTGATCGACGAGCCGGTTCAGCACCTCGAGCAGCTTCTCGATGTCCGCGAAGTGCAATCCCGTCGTCGGTTCGTCGAGGATGTAGAGCGTTCTTCCCGTCGCTCGTCGTGATAGCTCCGTCGCCAGTTTTACTCTCTGCGCCTCGCCGCCCGAGAGCGTCGTGGCCGATTGTCCGAGGCGGATGTAATCGAGGCCGACGTCGTGAAGCGTCTGCAGCTTCTGCTTGATCACGGGCACGGCGTCGAAGAACTCCAGCGCGTGATGGACGGTCATGTCGAGGACTTCGGCGATGTTCTTGCCCTTGTAGTGAACGTCCAGCGTCTCGCGGTTGTAGCGCTTGCCCCTGCACACGTCGCAGGTCACGTACACGTCGGGCAGGAAGTGCATCTCGATCTTGACGAGGCCGTCGCCCTGGCAGGCCTCGCAGCGGCCACCCTTGACGTTGAACGAGAAGCGTCCGGGCTGGTAGCCACGCATCCGCGCCTCCTGCGTACGCGCGAACAGCGCGCGGATGAACGCGAACACGCCCGTGTAAGTGGCGGGATTGCTGCGCGGCGTGCGACCGATCGGCGACTGGTCGATGTCGACGACCTTGTCGACGTGCTGGGCGCCCTCGATGCGCGTGTGCGCACCGGGCCGGTCCTGCGCGCGGTGCAGCATCTGCGCCAGCGCGCGATACAGGATGTCGTTCACGAGCGTCGACTTGCCCGAGCCGGACACCCCTGTCACACACGTGAACGTGCCGAGCGGAATCGTCACCGGCTGGCCCTTCAGGTTGTGCTCGCGCGGCTCGTGGATGATCAGCGCGTTGCCGGTGCCCTTGCGGCGCGTCGCGGGCACGTGGATGGCCCGCGCGCCCGAGAGGAACTGGCCGGTGAGCGAGTGCTCGTTGGCGATGATCTCGTCGGGCGTGCCGATGGCGACGACGTGGCCGCCGAGCTCGCCGGCCCCGGGGCCGAGGTCGACGACGTAGTCGGCGGAGCGGATCGTCTCTTCATCGTGCTCGACCACCAGCACGGTGTTGCCGAGGTCGCGCAGCCGCTTGAGCGTGTCGAGCAGGCGGCGGTTGTCGCGCTGGTGCAGGCCGATGGACGGCTCGTCCAATATATAAAGGACGCCGACGAGACTCGAGCCGATCTGCGTGGCCAGGCGGATCCGCTGCCCCTCGCCGCCGGAGAGCGTCCCGGCGGGACGGTCCAGCGTCAGGTACTCGAGGCCGACGTTGGCGAGAAAGCCGAGCCGCTCGCGGATCTCCTTCAGCACGCGCCGCGCGATGGTTGCGTCACGCTCGCCGAACCTGAGCGTGGTGAAGAACGTCGCGGCGTCCTTGATGGTGAGCCGCACGACGTCGGCGATCGACTTGTCGGCGATCTTCAGGCCGAGGGACTCGCGGCGCAGCCGGGAGCCCTGGCAGACCGGACACGGGCGCTCGGCCATGAACGCCTCGACCTCGCGGCGCACGTCTTCGGATTCGGTCTCGCGGTAGCGGCGCTCGAGCAGCTTCACGACGCCCTCGAAGCCTCCGTCCCGATCGCCGTGCAGGATCACGTCGCGGATGGGCTTCTTGAGCTTGGCCCACGGCTCGTCGAGCGAGAACTTGTAGCGCTTGGCCAGCGCGGCCAGCGTCTGCTTGAAGTAGGCGCTCTCGCGGCCCGCCCACGGCGCCAGCGCGCCGGCCTTGAGCGAGCGGTTGACGTTGGGCACGACCCGCTCGGGATCGATCTCGAAGCGCGTGCCGATGCCGCCGCACTCGGGACAGGCGCCGTACGGATTGTTGAACGAGAACATCCGCGGCGACACTTCCGGGAAGGAGATGCCGCAGTCGGCGCACGCGAGGCGCTCGGAGAAGAGCATGGGGTCAGCGGTTGGGAGGTTGTGCGATGCCCTTGATTGTTTTACTGGGGGGCGCGTACCGCTCTCTTGTGCTGGGGGGCGCGTACCGCTCCATTTTGCTGGGGGGACCGTACCGCTCCCCCCAGACCCCCCGGTCTGCGCCGCGGC
>Ga0207684_10001242_pt1 | contig 28336 bp, 30 predicted proteins | sample KBSK5501metaG_FD_184342 | JGI IMG/M metagenome (GOLD analysis project Ga0207684, IMG submission 184342) | Corn, switchgrass and miscanthus rhizosphere microbial communities from Kellogg Biological Station, Michigan, USA - KBS K5-50-1 metaG... | ecosystem: Host-associated > Plants > Roots >...
CGATCCCAACCTGGCTGCGGGAGTACTTGAGCAGCTCGGGATGTCGATTCCGGCGCGGGCTCCGCCGAGCTGAGGGCGGTCCCCTCTCGCGACCTTCTTGACTGTTGTCCTCCGGCCGTTGAGGCCCAGGAGAGGTGTGCGCGCAACCCGGTTTTCGGCCTGTCGTTGCCGACAACCCGCCACTTCGATGAACCGCTCGCACCCCAACCCTTCACTGGACTGCCTTTTCCCTTCTCCAAAAGCTGCGCTGATTTCTCCTTCGCGCCAGCGCTGGCGTGATCGAGGCGGCGAGTCCCTTGCCGATTTTCTCCGGCGTCAGGCTTGCGGGCGCGTACGCATCGAGGCCGAGATCCTTCTTGCGTTCGCGGGCGATGAGTTCGGGCCAGCGCTTCTTACCGAGTACTACCGCCAGCCCCTGAAAACGCATGCCTTCCTCTTGGGAGGCGAGCTCATTGAGTGCCCTTTCAATGTCGGTTCTCAGAACGGCCATTCGGGACCCTGTGCTGCGTGGCGAACGAATGCGAGGAAATATACCACGGGTGAAAAACGCATAGGCACGGATCCGTCGACTTATTCCGCCCTCCTCGGTTCATGCATCTCAGTGTCTGGAGACGCCCATTCGTGGGTTGTCGTTGGCCAAAACTCGATCGCGGCGGCTGAACCCATGAATGCTGATCGGCGGTGCCGATCATGGCTGCGATCGGGGCGGGCCACCGAGTTGGACATGGGACGCAGGTCGACGGCGCGGCTCCGGCAACCAGATCGTCGCGCGAGCCCGCTCCGATCTCTTCGCGGGCGAGGGAGAGTTCGTCGACTGCGGCTATGCCGCGCAACGGACGTATCGGTAATGGAGTCCACTGACGTGGGGCAAGGCAACGACGCGGCCGTGCTCGGGTGGCTCGACGGCGCGCGGCTCAGGCGCATCCTTCTGGAGCGCGAGGTGCGTGCGCGAGCCGTGGTAGTAGCGGAGGTAGCTGCACAGACGACGTCGAAGATGTGCCTCGTTTAGGACGATGACGTGGTCGAGAAGCTCGCGGCGGATGGTGCCTATCACTCGCTCGGCGAAAGGGTTCTGCCAGGGAGAGCGTGGTGCGATGAGCACCTCGGTGATGCCCATGCTCCCCACCCGTCGCCGAAACTCGCAGCCATAGATGTTGTCGCGACCGCGCAGGAGGTAACGCGGCGCCGAGTCATCGGGAAACGCTTCGACGATTTGCTGCGCCGTCCAGGCAGCGGTGGGGGAATCGGTTACGTTGAAGTGTAAGACTCGTCGGCGATGATGCAACAGGACCACAAACACGTATAGCACCCGGAAGGTCTCAGTCGGCACGACGAAGAAGTCGACGGAGACGAGGTCGGCGAGGTGGTTCTTAAGGAACGTGCGCCAGGTCTGAGAGGGTGGCTTCGGGCGACGCGGCATGAGCCGGGCAACGGAGCGCTGCGAAACGTCGAATCCCAGCTTGAGCAACTCGCCGTGAATAAGTGGCGAGCCCCAAAGCGGATTCGCGAGCGCCATGGTACGCACGAGATCCGCAAGCTCGGAGCTGACCCGTGGTCGACCCACCCGCCCGCGGCGTGACTTCCAGGTCCAGAAAGCGCGGAAGCCTTGCCGGTGCCAGCGAATCACAGTCGCGGGGCGAATGACATGGAGCGCCTCGCGCCACCCAGCCCACTGGTCGGAGAGCCACACCCAGAAGAGACGATCGAGGCGCCCGAATTGCGGTCGCTTCGATCGGCGGCGAAGTTTCTGGCTCGCGGCTGCCAGCACGGCTTTGACCAGGAGGACTGGCTTGTAGCGGAACAGGAGCTCATTGCCGAAGCTCGCAAGACCTAGCGCTACGAACGGAGACGAATATGCAGCGCGCCGCGGCCACGCCAAGAACGACAACGTCATCGCATTCCGGGATCTGGTCGCCCTCACCGAGCCACGCGACAGGCGGTCGGCGAGACTCCGTGGTGCTTTTTGAACGCGCGGGAGAAGTGGCTGCGGCTCGAGTAGCCGACGCGGTCGGCGACCTCGTCGATCGACAACGAGCCGTTCTGCGTCAGCAACTGGTAGGCGCGCTGCATCCGCACGTGATGAACCAGGCTCATGGGCGAGCGCTCGAAGGCGGCAGCGAAGCGCTCTGCGAAGGCGGACCGGCTCATCGCCGCGGCTTTAGCGAGCGAGTCCACAGTGTGATCCGCCCCAGGATCCTCGAGGATCCGGTCGATCGCTCGTGCCAGTCGCGGGTCTTCGAGCGCCGAGAGCCAGGGCAGGCGGCACTGGGGTGCGCTGCAAAGGCGCCGGAACAGATAGACCAGGCACTGGGTCATGAGAGCTGCCGCCATCGCTCTTCCGCCTGGATCGGTCCGCGACTGCTCCGCGAGGATGCCCTCGAACGCGAGTCGCGCCTCGGGAAAGACTGACAGATCGACGGCGAGCACCTCGTGAAGGCGGTCGAAGAGACCGAGCGAGGAGCCGTAGCGCACACGCACGGTACCGCAGGCCACGGTCAAATCCGGAGCGTCGGAGGAGCCGGCGACGAGGCGACCTGCCGGCTGCGGGTCCTCGATCCGACGTTCGTGCTGTACAGCGTCGCCCGACTCCAGCGCATGCCTCGTGCCGGGCGGAACGACGCCGAGCCAGAAAGGGGCGACCGGGTGCGCCTCGCCGTCAGGACCGCGCACGACACCTCTCCCCTGGAGCACGAAGTGGATCATCACATCCGCCGGCCCGGGCAGGCGCAGCCGCCAGCCGGCGCTCAAAAGGCAGAGCGCGAAAGGTTCGACGTCGACCGCCAGGTTCGCGAGCAGCTTGTCGAGCAGCACGCGTCGACCGTAGCTGGCGCGCCTGTCGAAAACAACGCCGTGCTGGACGATCGAGCACGCCTTCCGGACCACGCCGCACCGGGGTGGGCGCTATCTGAACCGACGAGGCATGGAGCCTCACCGTGATGCAAAGGAGAATCGCCATGAAGCAAAGGAGAATCGCCATGAACCCAACGACAATGTTCGCAATGCTCGCCGTCGCTCTCGCGACGCTGGCAGCGGGGCGCGTGCAGGCGCAGCTTCCGGACCCAGGTCTTACGGTCGACCGGCCTAACACGGCGCTGGTGCTCACTGATCCGCAGAACGACTTCCTCAGCCCCAAAGGAGTGACGTGGGGGCTGGTCGGGAAGAGCGTCACTGCCAATCACACCGTGGAAAACATCGAGAGACTGCTCAAGACTGCTAAGCAGGCAGGGATCCCGGTGTTCGTGTCCCCCCACTACTATTACCCCACTGATCAGGAGTGGAAGTTCGGCGGTGCGCTCGAGACGGTGATGCACAGCATCCACATGTTCGAACGCAAGGGGGCGCTGACCGTCGAGGGGTTCCGCGGCTCAGGCGCCGATTGGCTCGAGCGCTACAAGCCGTATCTGGAGGATGGCCACACCGTGGTGGCGAGCCCGCACAAGGTCTTCGGACCACAGACCAACGACCTCGCGTTGCAGCTTCGGAAGCGGGGGATCAGCAAGGTCATCCTGGCGGGCATGTCGGCCAATCTCTGCGTGGAGTCCCACCTTCGCGAGCTTCAGGAGCAGGGCTTCGAAGTGGCGGTGGTCAAGGACGCGACGGCCGCCGCACAGGCTCCGGACCTGGACGGCTATGCGGCAGCGCTGGTCAACTTCCGTATGCTGGCCAGCACCGTGTGGACGACCGCCCAGGCCACCGGCGCCATGGAGGCAGCAAAAGTCGCCGATCGGTCGCGGTAGCAGCTGGGTCGGCGCGATGGCGGACGCGCTCGCGAAGATCTCGCGGGCGCGTCATGCGCTTCCATGGAGTGTTCGGCTCCCACGCCAAGTTGCGTTCGACAACGACAAGCTCGACGAAAAGCTCTGGAAGGAGCGAGAGCTCCGTGTCGCGCGAATCGGCCACCTGGCTAGGATAGGCATCACCGGCGCGGACAACCATGTCGACGCCTCTCGGTTCGTTTGAGGTAGTGCTGAACCTTGAAGTGGCGCATCGGCTGATCCACGGACACTCGCCACTGCGTGCCGGCGAAAGAGCGAAAGTCGGCGTCGATGGTTGCGTCTTAACTTCGTCGCGCCCAGGCCTTTCATGCAGACCAGATCGCAGCTGGCGATTGTCGATCGCGCTGCCTACTTTTTTGCACTCTGCGAGTTGCTAGTTCAGTTCGGAGAACCGACGCTGAATCTCATCGATTTGAGCAATGACTGGCCCCAAAGCGAACGTGGGACTGGGAAAGTTGGCGTCCCAGCGCGCTCCTGGCGGGAAGACGGCCGCCACGTCCCAGACGATTGCCTTTTTCCCAGCAGCAGCGGCTTGCCTCCGACTTGTGCCGCCGAGAGAGTCGGCCTTCGCCGACAGAACGAGGTCCTTGTCCCGTACTGAGATGCCCTTGAGTCAGAAATAAGGGAGAGCACCTTTGATGTCGGCGGAGCGAAATCTGTCCATTAGAACCGGCTCCCAGACGACGAATACGCGCACGGGCCGGCCCCCGACTTTCTTCAGCACGTCTCCGAGTGCGGAGGCCCCCCGCACGCAGACAGGTCAGGTCGGGGAGACCATCGCTCCGAGGTTGGTCACCCAATTCTCCGTAGCAACACGTCTTTAAAGCTGCCATCACACAGTCGGGACATTTCGCTTGGCCATCAGGCCATACGCGCGCAGTTTCCGCCAGAGAGTATTCCCAGCCACTCCCAGGAGTTTCGCTGTCTCCTTGCGATTTCCATTGCAGCGTTCAAGCACCCGAAGAATGTGTCGTCGCTCGAGCTCCGCAAGAGGAAGGACTTCCTCATCCGTCGAGAGCATCTTCGTGTCGGCGCCGAGAAGCTCTGGGGGAAGATCAGACTCCTCGATTTTGGGCTTGCCCTCGGCCAACACGACGGCGCGCTCCATGGCGTTCTCAAGCTCGCGCACGTTGCCGGGCCACGAATAGGCGAGCAGCCGATCCAGAGCTGCGGCCGAGAGACTGCAAGGTCCGCAGTGATACATCGTGCATCCACGTCGCATGAAGCGATGAGCGAGCGGCAGAATATCTTCGCGGCGAGCCCGAAGAGGCGGTACTTCGATGCTGACCACCTTCAGCCGATAGTAGACGTCTTGACGAAAGCTCTTCTTGCGAACCATTTCTCCGAGATCTCGATTTGTCGCGGCAATAACTCGCACATCCATCGCCCGATCGTCTGTCCCGCCAACGCGGCGTACCTTGCGATCCTGAAGAACGCGGAGAAGCTTTACCTGTACTGAGCCCGGTATCTCGCCGACCTCGTCGAGCAAAAGCGTCCCTCCGGCCGCCGCCTCGAAAAGTCCCTTGTGTTCTCGGTCCGCGCCGGTGAACGCACCCTTCACATGGCCGAACAGCTCGCTCTCGAGGAGGTTCTCCGGAAGTGCGCCACAATTGACGGGGATGAACGGCCCGTCCGAGCGGTTGGAACGGCCATGGATGTACCGAGCGACTCGTTCCTTGCCAGAGCCACTTTCCCCCGTGAGAAGAACCGGGGTATCGACCTGCGACACCCGCTCGGCGAGGGTGAGCACTCTGCGCATCGCCTGGCTCTTGACTACGAGGTCGTCGCCCTCTTCCTTCGAGCGCTCCCGCTTCATTTGCAAGCACCTACTGTATTCCAAAAACGATTGCCCTGCATTCCATTTTGGAAGCTTTAGGTGCTCGGCCGAAGATCGGGCAAACAAGGCAGATCCATCCGCTAACCCACTAATTTTCTGAATCTCTGATCGGGCTAGGCCATTGAACGTCCGTTGGCCCGGACCTTGTATTTCGGGTGGCAGCGTCGTTTTCAAAGATGGGAGTCTATTCATGGAAGACACATCGATACTGCCCCTTGGCTCCTCGCGTAAGTGGACGATCGCCTCAGTCGCTGGAGCGGTTCTGGCTGCGTTGGGTGCTTCACTCTGCTGTATCGGTCCGTTGGCTTTCGCGATCCTCGGAATTGGCGGTGCGGGTCTACTGGTAAAGTTCGAGGCGTACCGGCCCTGCTTCACGTTGGCCACCGTGGGTTTGCTCGGGCTGGGATTTTATTTCAGTTACCGACCTCGACGGATCGCGAAGGATGCGCGGGGCGGCGGGGAATGCGGCTGTGAGCGGCCGAGGAGCAATCGCCTGGGCAAGGTCATGCTCTGGGTCGCGACCGCGCTCGTCATCGGCATCTGGAGTTTTCCATTTTTGGCGGCGCAGCTGTTTGGCTAGGCCGCGTCGAGGAGACTACATGAATAAAATTATGCGAACAGTCGCCGCGATTGGCCTTGGTGCGGTGACGGTGTTCAGCTCTTCCGGCTCGAGAGCATTCGCCGGGACACCGAACGCAAAGGCGAGTCCGAGCACCACCACAGTCACCCTCAGCGTCGAAGGGATGACCTGTGCGTCGTGCTCGATGGCTGTGAAGACCGTCCTGAAGAGGCTCGACGGCGTCAAAGAAGCCAAGGTGAACATTTCCGAGAAGAATGCGGTCGTCGAATACGAGCCGGCAAAGGTCAAGCCGCAGCAGATGGTCGATGCCGTGAACAAGCTCGGCTATCAGGCCAACCTCACTCTGGCCAGCAAGGATTAGGCGGAGACATGGACGAGTGCTGCAAGGTTTCGGCGCTGCAGGTGTCGAGCCAAACACCTTGCCCACGCTGCGGTGAGGTGGGCAGGGTGGTTGCCGACGAAACCATTCGGGCAATTCTCAAACGCGGTGCAGCGACGCCGCTGTTGGCGCTGGAACGCCGGTTTTGCAAGACGCGGACATGCAAAGTTCTCTACTACGGTGCGGATGGGCGCTTCGTCGAAAAGAATGCAGCCGTCGTGCGCATCGGGGTGAAGGAGACCGAGGACCCGATTCCGCTCTGCTACTGCTTCAACTTCAGCCGAGCGGATGTGCGGCGCGAGGTCGCGGAGACCGGAAGTTCCAGCATCCCGGCTCGCATCACTGCCGAGGTGAAAGCGGGCCGGTGCGCGTGCGAGGTCAAGAACCCCTCAGGCGCGTGCTGCTTGGGGGAGGTGAACAAGGCGGTGAAGGACGCCAGGGAGACAATTTTAGCAAGGAGACAGTCACCGTGGGTCAGCGATTCGATCTCGTAGCGATCGGTACCGGTTCGGCAGCTTCCACGCTCGCATGGAGGTTCCAGAAGGCAGGGCGTCGCGCCGCCGTCGTGGACTCGCGACCGTACGGAGGAACTTGCGCGCTCCGTGGCTGCGACCCGAAGAAGGTCCTCGTAGGCGCTGCAGAGGCACTGGATCGGGTCCAGCGGATGAAGAGCAAGGGGCTGGAGGCAGAGACAGCGCGCATCGACTGGCCCGCGCTAATGCGTTTCAAGCGCACGTTCACGCGCCCAGTCCCGGAAGCACGAGAAAGGGAATTCGTCGAGGGCGGCATCGCCGCGCTGCACGGTCGCGCCCGCTTCGTGGGGCCGCGCAAGCTGCGTGTGGGAGACGAAGACATCGAGGCGGATTACTTCGTCATCGCCACGGGGGCGCAGCCCGCGAGGCTGCATTTCCCCGGGTCCGAGCACCTGATCACGAGCGAACAATTCCTCGAGCTCGACGCGCTCCCGCGCCGCATCGCCTTTGTGGGCGGTGGTTACATCTCGTTCGAGTTTGCCCACGTCGCCGCGCGCGCTGGGGCCGAGGCCACCATCCTGCACGGGGGTCCGCGTCCGCTGGTGGGATTCGATCCCGACCTAGTCGAAGTGTTGGTGACCGGGTCGCGCGAGCGCGGCATCGACGTCAAGCTCGGTGCGCATGTTGAGCGGGTCGACCGAGTGCCGGACGGTTTTACGGTACACGCGGCGACGGGTGTCCAGGTCAAGGCCGACCTCGTCGTCCACGGCGCTGGGCGCGTTCCCGAGATCGCCGATCTGGGGCTGAAGGAGGCGAATGTCGAGCACGGCGCGCGCGGCGTTGCGGTCAACGACTTCTTGCAGAGCGTTTCCAATCCCGCCGTCTATGCCGCGGGCGACGCCGCCGCCACCGCGGGTCTGCGGCTGACGCCCGTGGCGGCCTACGAGGGAAGCATCGTCGCTGCCAACATTCTCGAGGGAAATCGCCGCAAGCCAGACTACGCTGGTGTCCCGAGTGTGGTTTTCACCATCCCGCCCCTGGCTTCTGTGGGACTCAGCGTCAAGACGGCGCGCGACCTCAACCTCAAGTTCCGGGTAAACCAACAGCTGACGGACAGCTGGTACTCCTCACGCAGAACGGCTGAGACCCACACCGGATTCAAGGCGCTCATCGAAGAAGGGACGGGAAAAATCCTAGGTGCGCATTTGCTCGGCGCGCAGGCGGAGGAGTTGGTCAATATCTTCGCGCTCGCCATCCGGGCGGGGCTTTGCGCATCCGATCTCGAGCAGGCGATCTTCGCCTACCCATCGCACGGTTCCGACCTGAGCTACATGCTTTGATGCTTCGGGGCCGGGTGACTGCAAGCGATTTCGGGGCGACCTCGGTGGGCCGAGATTTCCCGCACCCCAACCCTTCAGTGGACTGCCTTTTCCCTTCTCCAAAAGCTGCGCTGATTTCTCCTTCGCGCTGAGCGAGCTCGCGACGGCGTGGAGATCGCCGTTCCGGGCCGAGAGAGCCTGGTCCGCGAGGGCTTCGAGCACCTTCCTGCGCTCCGAGTTGAGAGCGCCGGAACGTTCGAGCCGGGTGAGGAGCGAGTCAGACCCAGCGTCGACGAGGCCTGCGGCCGCTGCGGTCAAGACCTCGGACGGAGTCAGGAATCCGGTCTGCGCCACGAGCACTCCGACAATGAGATCACGTTCACGATCCTGCACGGCTCCCTCCGTCGACGCCGTATCGCCCGTCTCCGCTCCCTCGATTTACCGCGCGTCACGAACCCGTCGCCAGCTGGAACCGGCTGATTTTTCGTGGGCGAGGCCCGCCCAGCCCTCGCGAACATCCCCGCACCGGAAGTGGTGCCGGAGCGGCACCCGCGTCGACCGGTCCAGCACCCCTGCTCGCTCCCCGGATCGCGAACCGCAAGGCAGAACTCCGCCTGCACTGGCGCGAGATAGCGGACAACGCAGGCCCGTGTGCCGGCAACGTCGCTGGTGGCAACGTCGCTAGGTGATGGAGCCGTCCTGGCTCCGGCGCTGCTCGTTCCCCCAGATCGGGAATCGCGACGCAGACCAACGACCGAAGCCGGAGCGGAGGAAAGCCCTGCAATCTCTTTGGGCGACCAAGCGGGCTTGAACTGCTAACCCCCGGAGCCACGGTCTCGCCTGACTCGGAGGACTGAGATCGGATGGTCCAGATTTCGTCTAATTAGTCCAGCCCGGTCCTATCGAATAGGCCGCTCATCCGACCCGCTACGGCACAAGGGAAGCGCAAGGCTTCGATGTGCTGGACCTCGGCGGTCTTGACTGCCAGTTCGGACCCTCCGCACCGGTGAGCACCGAGCACCTCCCGGCTTCCTCACCTATCCCACCCGGGCCCAAGCGACACGCCCCGGTACCGGCCCCAGGCTGAAAAACCTCGTCTGTTCTTCGTTGGATCCTGGATCCTGCGTCAGGGCGCCCCACGGACGGGGGATACCGACACCGAGCGTGGCTTGCTGATCGCCGCCAGGGTGCCCGCCACCTCCGCGGGCTGGACGCCCTCCGCGGTCCTCGCGGTCTGGAAATGGTGCGCGAGATCGTTGATGGTCACGATGCCCTTCAGGAAGCCCCTAGCATCGACCACCGGGATCCGATGCACCTGCTCCGATTGCATCCGGTCCTCGGCTACCCGCAACTCGTCGGCGGGCTGGACAGTGACCAGCCGGCGCGACATCGCCTCGGCGACGTTCAGTTCGCCGAGCTTCTTCCCGTTGATGTACGCGTCCATCGCAATGTCCCGGTCAGTGATGACCGAGGTCACTCGCCCATCGAGCCCGAGGACCGGGAGGGCGCCGATGTCGTGCTCCCACATCTTCGCCGCGGCCTGAGCGAGCGTGTCCTCGGAGCGACAGGTCTCGACCTGCTTGCACATGATGTCTTCGATCCGCATGGCTGCCCTCCTCATCTTGAGAACGCGCTGCATCTCCCGAGCCAGGGTGGTCCGACAATGCAGCAGTGGCTTCATCGCTGCAAGTCACGGCGCGCCCGTCCTTGCAATGCTCGCCGAGCGCGCGACACCGCCATCCACCTGGTGGACCGGGGTCCTCCCCTGAGGGCCGTGACGCCAATGGACTGTCTCGTTCGACGTGCCTCCGCGCTTCTGCCTGGCCAGAGACGCCCAGCCTGGCGAGTATGGAGGCAGTCTCGCGAGGGGTCTCTGCTCCGAGCACCTACGAAAGTTCGTCGACCCTGACGATCCTTCGTCGACCCTGACGATCCTTCGTCGACCCTGACGATCGCACCCGACGTCCATCGGCTGGCGCCGCCCATCGATCAGCCGCTCTGCGCGGCGAGGTCGGCTGGCGCGTCCCTTGCCTTGTGAGGCGGCCGGGAGCAAGCAATGAAGATTGTCGTCATTGGAGGGAGTGGACTCATCGGGACGAAGCTCGTGAACCGGCTTCGTTCCGGAAAAAACGAGGTCGTCGCCGCGTCACTGGACTCGGGCGTCAACATCATCACGGGCGAGGGACTGCCTAGAGCCTTGGCTGGCGCGCAGGTCGTCGTGGACGTGGCGAATTCGCCCACGTTCGAGGGCCGGGCCGCGCTCGAGTTCTTCGAGAACGCGGGCCGCAACCTCGTGGCGGCGGAGAGGTGGGCAGGCGTGCAGCACCATCTCGCCTTGTCGATCGTCGGTCTCGAACGCCTTCCCGAGGTCGGGTACTACCGCGCCAAGATCGCCCAGGAGAGCCGGATCAAGGCTTCCGGTATCCCCTACACAATCCTCCGCTCGACCCAGTTCTTCGAGTTCATCAGCACCATTGTCGAGTTGGCCGTTGCTGGAAACGCGATCCGGCTGTCACCCGCTCTGTTTCAGCCAATCGCGTCGGACGATGTCGCCGCCACGCTGGCGGAGCTCGCGCTCGCACCCGCTCTCAACTCGACTGTCGAGGTGTCAGGGCCTGAGGCGCATCCCCTCGACGAGATGGCTCGGTACTTCCTTGCTGCGAACCAGGACGAGCGCCCGGTGATCACAGACACCCACGCGACCTTCTTCGGAGCCGAGATAGACGACCGGTCGCTGACTCCGAGCGGCAAGCATCGCATCGGATCGATCCATTTCGCGGACTGGCTCAATCGCTCATTGCCGCGACGTACGCCGCCGGGCCCGTCTGCGGCGACACGCGCCGACCGACTCAACGACCAACAGAAGGAGGAGTCACGATGAGCATGATCAAGGCGAGTGATGGCACCACAATTTATTACAAGGACTGGGGCAAGGGTCCGGTCGTGGTGTTTTCGCACGGCTGGCCGCTCAATGCCGACGCGTGGGACGGGCAAATGCTCTTCCTCGCTCAGAACGGTTACCGAGCAATCGCCCATGACCGACGCGGCCACGGGCGTTCCGATCAAGCCTCGACCGGCAACGACATGAATGCGTACGCCGACGACCTGGCAGCCCTGATCACGGCGCTCGATCTCAAGGACGTGACACTGGTCGGGCACTCCACCGGAGGTGGAGAGGTCGCACGCTACATCGGACGTCATGGAACGGCGCGGGTCGCCAAGGCGGTCCTGATCTCCGCGGTACCGCCGCTCATGTTGAAGACGGCCACGAATCCCGAAGGCCTGCCGATGGAAGTGTTCGACGGCATCCGTAAAGGTCTCGCCAAGGACCGCTCGCAGTTCTACCGGGACTTCGCCGTCCAGTTCTACGGGGCGAACCGACCTGGCGCAGTGGTCTCGCAAGGCGTTCTCGATCAGTTCTGGTTCTGGAGCATGCAGGCGGGCCTCAAGAACGCCTACGAGTGCGTCAAGGCCTTCTCCGAGACCGACTTCACCGCTGATCTGGCAAAGTTCGACGTCCCGACGCTCGTGCTCCACGGCGAGGATGACCAGGTCGTTCCCGTGAAGGACTCGGCCCGGAAGTCGGCCCGGCTCATCAAGGGCGCCAAGGACGTCTACTACCCCGGTGCGCCGCACGGAATCACCACCACGCATCAGGGTCAGGTCAACGAAGAACTGCTGGCCTTCCTTCGGAGGTGAACCGGGTCATGACTTCTCCGAGACGCCAGATTTGCGGGTTGACCGTTCCAGATACGCCCCTGGTGGCTCGCGCGATGGAGGAGGCGCGCACCGTGTCCGAACCCTACCTCTTCAACCACGCCGTTCGCTCTTGGCTGTTCGCGGTGCGATACAAGCCGTCAATTTCGACAGTGGACCTGCTCGCGAACGCCCCGTTCGATGAATGAGAAACATTCGACACGTTTCACACGAAAACCCACCACTGAAGAGGAGCATCGCGATGAGCACTTCTGGACGATCTCTCCGACGACGGAGGCTTCGGGGCCTCCTCTTTCTCGGCGTGTCGCTGGCCGTATTGGGCCTCGGCGCCGTCTACCGGGGGACCGCCTCGCGCGTTACGCCGGCGGCGCCTCGAACGGATCCGCCTTCCGACGCGATGACGCCGATGACCCCGCAGTCTGTACAGTCGCAGGTTGCCGATGCGGACGCCGACCTCGGCCCTGGACAGTGTGAGCCATGTGTTGTTGGCTCGCAATGACGAGGGAGAGAGAGACGTGCAGGCGGAGCACGAGAGCAGCGCTGCGATCCGGACGCCCGACCAGCGTCTGCGCGTCTTCGTCAGCTCGACGCTGACCGAGCTCGCCGAGGAACGCACCGCCGTGACGCGCGCGATCTCCGCGCTCCGCCTCACGCCGGTGCTCTTTGAGCTCGGCGCTCAATCCCATCCGCCGAGGGAGCTCTACCGGGCCTACCTTGCCCAGTCCGACATCTTCATCGGGGTGTACTGGCAGCGGTACGGCTGGATCGGCCCGGGGATGGACATCTCGGGGCTGGAGGACGAGTTCCGCCTCTCTGGTTCGATGCCTCGCCTCCTCTACATCAAGACGCCGGCGGCTCAACGAGAAGCACGGCTCAGCACGATGATTCACGAACTCGAGAGCAAGGGGACCGCCTCCTACCGATCGTTCCGTACGCCGCGGGAGCTCGGGCGGCTCATCCGTACCGATCTCGCCGTGCTCCTCAGCGAGCGGTTCGCGACCGGAGACAGCCGCACTGCTCCTGCGTCCTCGCCCTCGAACGGCGTCCGGCAGCTCCCGCGATCGTTGCCGGTGCCATCGACGTCACTGATCGGGCGTGAGCAGGATGTCGGGGAGATCTCGAAGCTGCTGGAAACGGCCGAGGTCCGGCTCGTCACTCTCACAGGCCCTGGTGGCATCGGGAAGACCCGGCTGGCGATCGCGGTGGGCGCGCGCCAAGAGGGTCGCGACTCGCAACGCGTGATCTTCGTGCCGCTCGCTTCGATCGCACGGCCCGAGCTCGTCCTTCCACACGTCGCCGCCGCGATCGGCGCGTCCCTGGAGGGCGCACGCCCTCCCGTGGACGTCGTGGCCGAGAAGCTCGGTGACGCCCCGGCCCTGCTCCTACTGGACAACCTCGAGCAGGTCATCGCCGTGGGGCCGGAGCTCGACCAGCTCCTGACCCGCTGCCCTCGGCTCAAGATCCTGGCCACGAGCAGGACGGTGTTGCGGCTGCGCGCCGAGCACGAATACCGCGTCGGCGCCCTGACAGTCCCTCGCTTCGAACGTCGCCCGATGCTGGAGGAGCTGGCCTCGCTGCCCGCGGTCCGGCTGTTCGTGGATCGAGCGAGCGCAGTGCGCTACGGCTTTTCTCTGACTCCGGAGAACGCGTCCGCAGTGGTCGAGATCTGCCGGCGCCTCGACGGGCTGCCGCTCGCCATCGAGCTTGCCGCCGCTCGGGTCCGCCTCCTCGGGCCGGAGGCCCTGCTCGAACGGCTCGGCAAGAGCCTCGACGCGCTGGGTACAGGCCCGACGGACCTTCCCGAGCGACAGCGCACGTTGCGCGCTACGGTCGAGTGGAGCATCGAGCTCCTCGATGACGCGGAGCGGAAGATGCTCGCCACGCTGTCGGTCTTTGCCGAGGGCTGGACGATCGACGCGGCGGTGCACGTGTCCAATCTCCCCGAGGAACGAACGCTGGATCTGCTCGATGCTCTCGCTCGGCAGAGCCTGATCAGCGTCGACGCGACCAACGCTCAGCCGAGGTTCCGGATGCTCTCCTCCATCCTTGAAGTGGCCGCCGAGCGCCTAGCGGCCAGCGCAGATCGAGCGGATGTCGAGCGGCGCCACGCCGAGTACTTCGGCGCGCTCATGGAGAACGCCGACTGGCCCGCTGAAAGACAGGCCGAGTGGGCCGAGCGCCTACGAGCCGAGGAGGAGAATCTTGGAGTCGCTGTCCGCTGGTTCTTGAAACATGATCTCACGCCGCTCCCACACATGTTTCGGATCCTCTGGCTGTTCTGGCAATTGCGCGATCGCATGCCGGAGGGCCGGGCGTGGATCCAAGAGCTCTTGCGCAGACCCGACGCCCTGGACGACCGTGCGCGAGCCGAGTTATCGTTCATTTCGGTCGTGACGGCACTCGAGGTTGGTGATGACGAGGGTGCGCTGGCCGAAGTCACCGCGATCGAGCGACTCGAGGGCCGTGTCGACGATCCGGATCTGCAGAGCGCGGCGCAGCTAGCGCTCTCCTGGGTCCGGCCGCTGGTCGATGACCTCGAGGGCGCGCTGCAGGCCGCCCTGGCTGCGCTCGATGGCTTTCGCCGCCAGAATAAACCGTTCCTGGGGTGGGCTGCTTTCACTGCCGGGCTGCTGGAACTGACGCTCGGCCGGCATGACGCCGCGCGCGTGCACCTTACCGAGGCCAGCGCACTCGGTGGCCAGCTGGGCAACCAATGGCTCAGCTCGAGCGCACGAGCGCAACTGGCCTCGCTCGCCGTCGCGACCGGTCATCTCGACGAGGCTCGGGCGCTGCTGCGAGAATCGGTGGAGGTAAGAGAGGATGCGAACCTCAGCACCCAGGCCTTGACCTTCTCGCTCATCGCCTGTGCCCAGCTCTCTCTCGCGGAGGAAGACCCGCGGCAGGCGGCGCTGGCGCTAGGTGCCGCCAACGGCCTCCGGCAACGCGCGGGACTCCGGCCGTGGCCATCGATGCGACGGAGTGAGGCCGAACTTCTCGCGCGGGCGGCGGGGAAACTCGGTCCAGAAGTGATGGAGCAGATCGTTGCGGACGGTTCTCGGATCGATCGGGTTGATGCAATCGCCGTCGTGCGCAAAGGCCGGTCCGACTCGAGTCCCTGAGAGGCGCTCTGACGCGCCCGTTACGAAGGCCCGTTCAGGGCAGCGAGACACAGCTAAAGTGGCCGGTCGGGTTCGAGATCGGTCGTGGCAGTGGAACGCCGTGCCGACGACGATGCAGCGACGCCCGTCAGCTTGCTCGGGCGCATCACCCACATGATTTGATCGATGCCTTCCGGCGAGGCCTCGATGGTGAAGAGCATTACGACAACGCCGGCGCGTGACATGAGCGCGGACGCCAGTCCGTTGGCCTGAATCACGGCGACGGTTACACCGCTAAAGCCCCATCCGGCGATCGCCGCGATGTACTTCGCGACCCGCTCGCGGCCAACGACCGGGTTTCGCGCCGCACGAATAAATCCGCCGCCATCCGCCTTCGAGACGACGTCCGCGGCGAACAGGCGCTCGAGCTGAGCGAGATCGCCGGCCTGCGCCGCCGCAATGAACGCATCAAGGAGGCGTCTCTGATCGGCGTTGCTGACGCGTGCCCGCCGTCCATCCGCGACATGCTGGCGTGCGCGGGTGACGAGCTGACGCGCGTTGGCCTCTTCGACGCGGAGAACCTCCGCAATCTCTTTATACGGGTAGTTGAAAGCTTCGCGCAGCACGTACGCGGCGCGTTCCGTCGGCGCGAGCCGTTCGAGCAGCACGAGGACCGCGAGCTCCAACGCCTGGCCACGCTCGGCGCCCAGTGTTGGATCGGCGCTGGTATCGACCGGTTCGGGAAGCCACGGCCCGACGTACGTTTCGTGCCGCGTGTGCGCGGACTCAAGCACGTTGATCGCCAGGTGCGTCGTCGTCGTCGCGAGGAACGCCTGCGGATCCCGGACTACGCGGCGATCGGTCGACTGCCATCGCGTCCAGACGTCCTGGACGACATCCTCCGCCTCCGCCACACTGCCGAGCATACGGTAGGCGATGCCGAACAGGCCCGGGCGTGCCCTCTCAAACGGCGAGAGTCCATCGTCCGTGGCGGGGGCATCGCTGGTCACGGACGAATCGTATCGAAGCAGGGGAGCTTGGGGTACTCCTCGGGAGACATCCCACGATCTTGAAGTGGGCTTGGTTGGGGAGCTTGCGGACCCGGTACAGAACAACGGTTGATGCGGTCTTTTCTGGCGACGGTGCAACGCGGGGCTGTCGCGGGTACTCAACGCGGCTCGTCAGAGGTTCGACTGCGGACAAGGTAGGCGACGTGGCCCACGAGGGAGCCGGACATCGCGGGTAGCCACTATCAGCGAAGCTTCGGCGGTGTGGTCTCAAGGGCGCGCAGAGCCATAAATGCGACCATCGGTGCAAGGTCCGACGTCGCCCTCGACTGTTCGCCATTCTCCAATTCGTTCGCGACCCTCCTTTCTCCAGCTCACGCACTTTTCGTCGCGCTGACACGTCACAACGCACTTCGGTGTCCGGTCAATGGCTCGACCTGCTGTGTTTCAACGCGGCAATGCCAATCGAGGCGACGAATCCGAGCATTACGAGGATGCAGCCATGACGATCTCCGACATTCCAGCGACTCTTACGGGCGAACGAATGATAGTGGAGCGGCTTCGGAGGCAACTGGAACTCGAGAATGCCTACCTCCACGAGCAGGTGAAGGAAGGGCTGCCGTTCGGGAAGATCGTCGGCCGGAGCCCGGCGCTTCAGGAGGTGCTCCAGCAGGTCGAGATGGTGGCGCGTACCGACGCCGCCGTGTTGGTCAGTGGGGAGTCGGGGACCGGCAAGGAGCTAGTCGCCCGGGCGATCCATGACCGCAGTCCCCGGCGCAATCACGCACTTGTAACGGTCAACTGCGCCTCTATCCCGCGCGAGCTGTTCGAGAGCGAGTTCTTCGGGCACGTCAGAGGGGCCTTCACCGGGGCGCTCCGTGACCGGACCGGTCGGTTCCAGCTCGCTCACAAGGGGACCATCTTCCTCGACGAGGTGAGCGAGATTCCCCTGGAGCTCCAGGGGAAGCTGCTGCGGGTTCTGCAGGAGCGCCAGGTCGAACGGGTCGGCGAGGAGCAGCTGCGGGAGGTCGACGCGCGGGTGATCGCAGCGACGAACCGCGACCTCCAGGACGAGGTCGAGGGCGGCCGATTCCGACGCGATCTCTATTATCGCTTGTGCGTTTTCCCGATCGAGCTGCCCCCGCTGCGGGAGCGACGGGAGGACATCGCGTTGCTGACGGCCCACTTTCTGGAGGTGGCGGCGCGCCGGTTGAACTCCCCGGAGGTACGGCTGACCGACCATGCCCTCGAGCTGGTGACGGCCTATGACTGGCCAGGGAACGTCCGGGAGCTGCAGAACGTGATCGAACGCGCCGTCATCCTCTCCCAGCGGGGTCCGCTCCGCGTCGACCTGGTCCTCCGGGGTGGCCCGGCGACCTCTCGCGGACGAAGGACGCTCCATCTCCCCAACCTCGCCGAGACCAGGAGCGGCGTCTTGTCCGAAGCGGAGATGTCTCGCCGGGAGCGGGACAACATCCTCGCTGCGCTGGAGTGGACCGGCTGGAAGATCTCCGGTGCAGCGAGGATGCTCGGCGTCAAGCCGACGACGCTTGCCTCACGGCTCAAGCGGCTCGGTATCGAGCGACCAACGCAGGACTCTTCGCTCCGAGCACCCACGAAAGTTCGTCGAACCGACGATGCGTCGTCGCTCGCGTGCGCGGAGCGGACCTCCCTCGGGCTGGCGCCGCACGTCGGTCAGCCCGGGTGCGCGAGCAGGCCGGCTGGCCCGTCGCTTGCCTCTTGGCCCGGGCAATATGAGCCGACCGGGAGAAGGCCATGAAGATGGTCGTCATCGGAGGCAGTGGACTCATCGGGACGAAGTTCGTGAACCGGCTTCCTGGCGGAGTGGCAAGTTTGTCAAGGAAAGTCAGCAGGCTCTCAACTTGCATCACTGGGCGCGTTGGCTAGCTACAAATTCTAGGAGGATCGATGGCTGCACCAGACACGCTTTTGAAACCCGAAGAATGCGCGATGTTGCTCGTCGATTTTCAGGCGGGGCTGGGGTTCGGCGTCGAATCCATGCCAGTACAGGTCGTGCTCAACAATGCGGTTGCATTGGCGCGCACCGCCGCTGCTTTCAAGGTTCCGGTCATCGCATCGACTTCTGCGTCGCGTGTGTACAGCGGACCTTTGCTTCCTGGATTGCAGGAAGCCCTTCCCTCCGTAAAGGCGATCGAAAGAAAAAGTATGAACGCTTGGGAAGATGAGCCTGTCAGGAATGCGGTTGTTGCCGCCAAGCGACAACGGTTGATCGTCGCGAGATTCCTCACGGAGGCTTGCGTTTCCTTCCCCGTGCTTTCAGCTCTCAAAGATGGTTTCGAAGTTTTCGTTGTTGCCGATACGTGCGGCGGGCTCACCCCCGCCAGTCACGAGTACGCACTTCGCCGGATGGAGCAAGCCGGCGCTCGCCTCACGAGTTGGATCCAGGTGTGTTGGAGTTTCAGCGCGACTGGACACGCCACGAAACGTACGAAGCGGCGCGCGCCATCGTCGTCGCGAACGGCGGCGGTTATGGGATGGGCCTCGCCTATGCGCGAGAGATGATTCATCCGGGCTGAATCCACGAAGGACGTTTTCAGGAACGGGACTCGCGCGAAGTGAACGACTCGGCCAGCATAAGAATTTCAGATTCTCGCTCTTTACAGCTCGAAGAAAAGAGAGAGCAGTTTCGGTCTGCCTTCCTTCATGTCGCTCCGTCCATGTTTCTGGGAGCGATCGATCAAACCCAACGTCAAGATCCACTTCATCAGGCCAGGGAAGCCCGTCGAGAACGCGTACGTCGAGAGCTTCGCAACGGGAAGTTCCGCGACGAGTGCCTCAACGAGCACTGGTTCGTCGACCTCGACGACGTGCGCACGAAGATGAGGCCTGGCGGGTCGACTACAACGAGGTCCGGCCCCACAGCTCCCTTGCCAACGCTACGCCGAAGGAGTACCGATCAACCCGGGGACTCGCCGCTTCAGTGAACCAGTGTTGGGGGGCAGGTCCTGATCGGGCAGGGGACGAAGGTGGCCCTCGATTGGTCCGCCTGATCTCGCCACGCGCCGTCTGGATGAGGAGATTCAAGCATGACTGAAGGAAGCTTCAAAGGCGTCGACGGCATCAAGATCTTCACGCGCGAGTGGCAGCCGGCGGGCAAGCCGCACGCCGTGGTCGTCATCTCCCATGGATTCAACGCGCACAGCGGCCAATACGAATGGGTAGCCCAGCAGTTCGTTTCCAAGGGGCTCGCCGTCTACGCGCTGGATCATCGCGGCCGCGGCCGCTCCGAGGGCGAGCGCTTCTTCGTCAAGAGGTTCGCGGACTGGACGAGGGATCTCGCGACGTTCATCGACATAGTCAAGGCGCGCGAGCCGGGCCTGCAGGTGTTCCTCCTCGGTCACAGCGCCGGTGGCGTGATCGCCTGCGGCTACACGCTGGAACACCAGGACGAGATCGCGGGCCTCATCTGTGAGGACTTCGCGTACCAGGTGCCGGCGCCGGACATCGCGCTGGCGATCCTCAAGGGGGTCAGCTACGTGGCGCCGCACGCGCACGTGTTCAAGCTCAAGAACGAAGACTTTTCGCGCGACCCGGCGGTCGTGGCGGCGCTGAACGCCGACCCGCTGATCGCCAACGAGTCGCAGCCGAGCGAGACGATCGTCGAGATGGTGCGCGCGGACCAGTTGCTGAAGAAGAGCTTCGGGCAGTTCACCCTGCCGCTCCTCATCCTGCACGGCACCGCCGACAAGGTGACGAAGCCGAGCGGCAGCAAGGAGTTCTACGAGAAGGCCGGCTCTAGCGACAAGACGTTGAAGCTGTACGAGGGGCACTTTCATGATCTGCTGGCCGACGTCGGCAAGCAGCAGGTCATGGCGGACATCCAGGCCTGGATCGACGCGCACATCGGCACGGAGATCCCGCGCAGCCGGCGCGAGCTGCGCACCTGAAGCGCGACTCTTCCGCAGCGCAGCAGGTCGACAGCCGCGCATATGCCGAGATCGTCACCAGCAACAAGCAATTGAGCGTCGACCAAAAATTTCACTTGGCCAGCGACAGCACCGCGTGATCGACCTGCCGCGCCGCGTATTCCAGCGCGGCCTGGATGTCCTCACGCTCTAGGTATGGGTAGCTTTCGAGGATCTCCGCCTCGCTCGCACCGCTCGCGAGCATGTCGAGCACGTCCTTGAGCCGGATGCGCATGCCGCGGATGCATGGCCGCCCGCCGCACTGGTTCGGGTTGAACGTGATTCGGTGCATCTGACTCATACCCTGACTCTGCGAAGCCTCCCCTTTCTCAGCAAGCTCGCTTTCCGTCGGCGATTTCGGTTTCGAGCCCCCTCTTGGCCCCGTGCCAGAGCGTGCCTTGCAGCACCGATTGACCTCACGCCCGGAAATGGGGAGAGCTCACGCTTCCCTCACTTCCAATAGTCGGAGAAGATCCAAAAGCGCGCGCCTGAGAATCTTCTCGTCTCCGGTGTGAACCCAAATCAAGCGCACCGCCTCGAGCTGGTGAGCCACCACATCCAGCTCTGCGGCGACTGGCTTACTACAGTTGCTACAGTCATCTTGCGGCTGAGCGTATCGGGCGAGATCGGGCTCAGCGGAAGTGCCCGAAATTTCTGACGCGTCTCCACCAGACGGCACCTCCTGATGCTCGCTTTCGCGGCTTCGAATCCCGTCGGGGACGTTAACTAACTCCTTGCGGCAGCGGCGATTTTGAAATCGACGCTGCCGCGTCTCCAGTATGTCTCCAAGAAGAAGAAGCTCTTCGCCCTTCGTCGAGGAGACGAATCGGCCGGTCTTTCTCGGCCGGACTTAGGTGCATGTACCGAAGCGTGGTGCGCAGGCTGGTGTGTCCTGCGAGTTGCTGGATGGCGAGCGGTGGCGCGTTCCTCATTGCCAAATGCGAGCAGAACGTGTGGCGCAGGATGTGCAGCGCCCCCTGGACAGGAAGCCCTGCCCGCTTCGAGTTCCTGATCTCCTAGCGCTGCCAATCCTACGCATAGGACGTCGCACGGCAGAGTCCAGCTCAGGGTAGCTTGTCGAAAAAGAGATAAACGGCGGCAATCCGGCCGTCCTGGGCAATGATGAAATCAGTCCCGGCGTAAGCTGGCGCCTCACCAGGGCGGCCCGATACCCATTGGATCCGCCCGCCATTGCCCAATTCCTCGGCCTCGGCAATTGGCTGATATCGAAAGTCAGGGTGAGTAGCCTTGATCGCGCCCGCGACGCGATCGATCTCGTCGCGGCCACGGTAGACGCCCCTGGGCTCGTAGAACACGCAATCTTCGGTGAAGATCTCATCGATGGCCGCGCGCCGACGCGCGGGGTCGTTTTCACCGAAGACGTCGTGAAGATTGCGGGTCAGCAAGGTCGATATGCTCTAGGACATGGCTTGTCTCCTCTCGGCAACGAGTGCGGCTTGCTGCGTCTAGGACAGATTACCAACGTTCTGTAACCTCGTGGTGCCTCTGAGATCCCCGGCGGCCATTGAGCTCGCATTCCTCGACTTCAAGCTCCGAGCTACCCGCCGTCACCATCGCGGATGCCGCGACGCGCGCCGCGTCCTGCACCAGCGCCAACATCGCCTGCGTGAGCAGCGCGCACGAAGCCATGAAGTCGCCGCTGATGTTCCTCGCCGATCCAAACCCCCTCCGCGCATTGATACATCGGGCCAGACACGTCCACGGGCGGCCAATGCCTGAGCTCCCGCGTTGCGATCCACCTGGCTCACAGTCGGTCCGGTGACAACACTGTGTTGCACCAAATCAAAATGCGCTTGCGACGGGCGCGACGTTAGGAAGGTTTCCGCGCGCGGTGGAGAACCCTAATGTCAGTCTCTCAGCCTCCGACCCTCCAAAATCAAACGGCGCTTGCGACCCGTGCGGTGCGGCCGCGCTCGGGGTGGGTGAAAGAATTCTTCGCCCGCAGGATCTCCAACAGTGCCGTCCTTTTCGGCGTCATTCCCGTCGGTACGGCATTCGGCCACTGGATAAGCAAGCTGATCGCATTGCCGCAGCTCAGAAAGCTTGCAGTCGGAGAAGTTCCCTGGACGCCGCTGCGAAAACCCCTGTCCGAAAGCACCGTGGCGCTGATTTCGACCGGCGGCGTTCATCTGCGAAGCGATCGCCCGTTCAATCTTAATGGCGATCCAACCTTCCGCGTCATCCCGAAAGGCGCTCAGGCGGCCGAGCTCGCCATTTCACACCAGGCATACGACAAAACCGATGCGCTTCGGGACTTCAACCTGGTGTTTCCGATCGAGCGCCTGCGCGAGCTTGAGGCCGAGCACGTGATCGGGCGTTTGGCCGAGCAGCACTACGGTTTCGGCTTGATGGGCAGTGCCAAGCGGCTCATGCCAGCGATCAAGGAAGTTGCGCGACGCATCAGTGAGTCGGGTGTCGATCTCGCTCTTCTCGTGCCCGCCTGACCCATCTGCACGCGGTCCGTGGGACTGCTCGCCAGAGAAATCGAAGCCAGGGGCGTCACGACGGTAGGTTTGGCTCTCGTGAAAGAAGTGGCCGTCGCCGCTCATGCGCCGCGCTTTTTGTATCTGCACTGGCCGTTCGGCCACGCGCTCGGCGAACCGGGCAATGTCGCGCAGCAGAGAACGGTGCTTCACGACATGCTTTCGATGGCAGTCAGCGCGCCACGTCCCGGGTTGGTCGTCGACCTTCCCTATCGCTGGCGACGCGAGACGTACCCGCCGGTCGGTAACTGGAAGGTGCCAAGCCAAGCCCTTGTTTCAGCCTTATCGACTCATCAACCCGGTTCCAAGTAGAGCCACGAAACATCGTGCCTCCCTGCCACGGCACTCCACCTCGCTATGTAAACATGTCGGAAGATGTTCATCACCTCCGTCAATTCTACATAGCGCGCTGGAACCCCCTGCGAACCGTCGCCTTGCCACCATACAAGTCCAATTGGTTCTCTCCCCGCCGCGTCTAGGACAGATAACCAACGTTCTGTAACCTCGCGGTGCCTCTGTGATCCCCGCAGGATCTTGCCGTGGCTGAGCCCCAGTGCTCATCCACGTTGGCCTTTTCCTAGGACTACCGGCGAGTGTTGTTGATCAATACCAAGACATCGTTGGAGCTCGAATTTCTCGCGACCAGGTCCCACAACCCGTCTCCATTAAAGTCCCCCGCTGCAATGAAGCCGCCGCCAGGCGAGAAGGTGCGTGGCGGCCGGAAGTTGCCGTCCCCATTTCCCACGAGGACCGAGACGGAGTTGCTGCCGCTGACCATGGCCAGGTCCTGCACCGCGTCGGCATTGAAGTCCCCCACCACGATGGACCCAGCACCCCTGCCGATCTCGAAGCTCCGCACCGACTGGAAGCTGCCATCGCCATTGCCCAGGAGCACCGAGGCGTACCCAATTCCGCATCGTGGAGTCACACACAACCTGGCCACGGCCAGGTCCTCCCTTCCATCGCCATTGAAATCCCCGACGGCAACGAACAGAGGACCGCTTCCCACCTCGAAGCTGCGCGCCTCCTGAAAGCTTCCATCGCCGTTCCCCAAGAGCACCGAGACGTTGCCGTAATAGGTATTGTTCGCTACGGCCAGGTCCTGTGCGCCGTCGCCATTGAAGTCGCCCACCGCGACGGAGAGAGGACTTGATCCGGCGAAGAAGTTCCGAGGCGCCTGGAAAGTTCCATCGCCGTTTCCCAACAGCACTGAAACGTTGTTGGAAGGGTTGTTCGCCACGACCAGGTCCTTCACCCCGTCGCCGTTGAAATCCCCCACTGCAATGGACCGGGGACTGCTCGCCACCTCGAAGTTCAGAGCCTGCTGGAAGCTCCCATCCCCATTCCCCAGAAGCACCGAGACGCCCGCGTCGTCGTACCGCGGATATGTACCCGCGTTGGCGACCGCCACGTCCTGCACGCTGTCGCCATTGAAGTCCGCCACTGCGACGCTTGAAGGACCGATGCCGGCCTCGAAGTTGCGCGCCTCCTGGAAACTTCCATCGGCGTTCCCCAAGAGCACCGAGACGTCGTTGGAACGAGCGTTGGCGACGGCGAGATCCTGCACTCCGTCGCCATTAAAGTCTCCCACGGCAGCGGATGAGGGAGCATCCCCGACGCGGAAGCTCGGCGGCTCCGGGAAGGTCCCATCGCCGTTGCCCAACAGCACCGAGACGGTATCGGAAAAATTGTTGGCCACGGCCAGGTCCTGTGCCCCGTCGCCATTGAAGTCGCCCACTGCGACAGAATAAGAATTGTCGCCAGCCGCGAAACGCCGCGCCGTTTGGAAGCTCCCATCTCCGTTCCCGAGGAGCACCGTGACATAGACGGACGAGTTGGCCACAGCCAGGTCCTGTGCCCCGTCGCCATTGAAGTCGCCTACTGCCAGGGCAACAGGCTGGCCCCAAGCGTCGAAGGTCCGTGCGTCCTGGAAGCTCGCATCCCCGTTGCCCAAGAGCACCGAGACACTCGCGTCGTCGTAAAGCGGAGATGTACCCGCGTTTGCTACCGCGAGATCCGATAGACCATCGCCATTGAAGTCACCTACCGCGATGAACTGAGGAGCGTTGCCGGCGCGGAAATTTTGCGCCTCCTGGAAGGTCCCATCCCCGTTGCCCAAGAATACCGAGACGTCGTCCGAACCGGAACGAACCACCGCGAGGTCTTGCACCCCATCGCGATTGAAGTCACCAACGGCAACCCACTTTGAAGAGATCCCCGGAGCGAAGGTTCGCGGCTCCTGGAAGGTCCCGTCCCCATTGCCCAAGAACACGGCGACGAAGTTGTTACTGAAGTTTGCAAGGGCGAGGTCCTGCAGCCCATCGCCGTTGAAATCCCCCACCGCAACGGACGTGGCAGCGGTCCCGGAGGTCAGATCTCTCGACTCGAAGGTTCCATCGCCGTTGCCCAAGAGCAGAGACACTGCGTAATATCCACCGGAGTTGGCCACTGCCAGGTCTTGCACCCCGTCGCCATTGAAATCGCCGAGCGCAATGGAAGTAGGGCGGAACGCGACCTCGTACCTCCCCGCTCGACGGAAGCTCCCATCCCCGTTGCCCAAAAGTATCACGACGAATCCGTCAAAGATTGTTAAATAGCGAGTCCCCCGGCAAGCCACTGCCAGGTCCTGCACGCCGTCGCCATTGAAGTCTCCCACTGCGATGGAATAGGGAAGAACATCCACCTCGTAGTGCACGCTCATTCCGGCAAACGATACATCCTGCGCGTGGGCTGCCACGCCGACGAACAGGCTGAACAACGCCAGTCCCGCGCAAAGTAACTCCAATTTCTTGCTCTGAGCTCTCATTGCTTCTCCTCTTGCTCCATGTCTGGTTTGAAAGGAATTACCGAAGCGTGTTGTTGATCAGCACAGCGACCTCGCCGGAATTCGCCACTGCCAGATCCTGCAACCCGTCACCATTGAAATCCCAAACGACAACGGACCAGGAATTAAGCCCCGTCCCGAAATGACCCGCCGCCTGGAAGGTCCCATCCCCGTTGCCCAAAAGCACCGAGGCGTTGTTGGCGCCGTCGTTCGTCGTCGCGAGGTCCGGCACCCCATCGCCATTGAAGTCACCCACGGCGACGAAAAAAGGTCCGAAGACGGCCTCGAAATTCATGGCTGCCTGGAAGGTCCCGTCGCCGTTGCCCAAGAGCACCGAGACGTTTCGGGAGGCCGCGTTGGAAACGATCAGGTCCTGCAGGCCGTCACGATTCAGGTCGGCCATCGCAATCGACGAGGGACGATTTCCAGCCGTCAAGTTTCGCGCTGCCTGGAACGTGCCATCGCCATTGCCCAGAAGCACCGAGACGGACCCGTCTACGTAAAGCGGATCAGTGCCCGAGTTGGACAAGGCGAGGTCCTGCACTCCGTCCCCATTGAGGTCGCCCACCACAACGGAGCTGGGGTGGCTCCCGGCCCTGAAGCTTCGCGGCAGTTGGAAGCTCCCATCCCCATTGCCGAGGAGCACCGAGACGTCATTGAAGGAGTTCGCGACGGCCAGGTCTGGCACACCATCGCCATTGAAGTCGCCCACCGCAATGAACACAGGGCTGCCGCCGGTGCCGAAGGTTCGCGGCTGCTGGAAGCTCCCATCACCATTTCCCAAGAGCACCGAGACATTGCTGGAGTTGGCCGTAGCCAGGTCCAGCAGTCCATCGCCATTGAAGTCCCCCACCGCGACGGAACGAGGATATAGACTTCCAGTTTCGAAGCTCCGCGCCTCCTGGAGGCTCCCGTCCCCGTTGCCCAAGAGCACCGAGACGTCGCGGGAGAACTGGTTGGCCACGACCAGGTCCTGCATTCCGTCGTTATTGAAATCGCCCATCGCAAGGGAAGCGCCGCTTCCGGTCCGGAAGGTACGAACCCCCTGGAAGCTCCCATCGCCATTTCCCAGGAGCACCGAGACGCTGTCTGAGAAAATGTTGGCCACGGCCAGGTCCTGTACGCCGTCGCGATTGAAGTCGCCCACCGCAATGGAATGGGGGCGGTTCCCTGCCACGGTGTTCCGCGCTTCCTGGAAGCTCCCATCTCCATTGCCCAACAGGACCAAGACTTGGCTCGAGTCGGCCACGGCCAGGTCCTGCACGCCGTCGCCGTTGAAGTCGCCCACGATCACGGACGCTGGAAATCGCCCGGCCGCGAAGGTTCGAGCCGCCTGGAAGCTCCCGTCCCCGTTGCCCAAAAATATCGAGACGTGAAAGAAACCCCGGTTCGCCACGGCGAGGTCCTGCACACCGTCGCCATTGAAATCGCCCAGCGCAATGAAAGCCGGCTCGATCCCAGGACCGACGATCTGCGCGTCCTGGAAGCTCCCGTCCCCGTTGCCCAAAAGCACCAAGACGTTGTAGCGGCTCGAGTCGGCCACGGCGAGATCGCCCACGCCGTCGCGATTGAAATCGCCCACTGTCACGAAGACCAGAGAAGACCCGGCCGCGAAGCTCCGAGCCGCTTGGAAGCTGCCATCGCCATTGCCCAGGAACACGGAGACGGTGGCGAAAGAAGTCACCGCGAGGTCCTGCACCCCATCGCCATTGAAGTCGCCCACCGCAAAGGAAGTCGGGTGGGTCCCCGCGTCGAAGTTTCGGGCTACTTGAAAGCTCCCATCGCCGATGCCCAAAAGCACCGAGACACTCCCGTCGTAATACCCCGGTCCTGTACCAGCGTTGACGACCGCAAGGTCTTGGACGCCGTCGCCATTGAAGTCCCCCACCGCAATGGAGGCAGGACCGTTTCCCACGCCGAAGTCTTGCGGCTCCTGGAAGCGCCCATCCTCAATGCCCAAGAGCACCGAGACGTCGTTGGAAGCGGAGTTGGCCACGGCCAAGTCCTGCAGGCCGTCGCCGTTGAAGTCCGCTGTCACAATCGATACAGGAGTGCGGCCAACGTGGAAATCCCGGCGCGCGTCGAGGAATGATACATCCTGCGCCTGGGCTACCGCGCCGATCAACACATTGCACATCGCCAGCGCTGCGCAAACCAAGGCTGCCTTTCTGTTCGTGGTTGTCATGGCTCCCTCTTCTTTCTCGCGGCGCCCTGCACAACCCCGTAGGGGCAGCCATGTTGGCCGAACGCGTACGCTCAGCGAACCAACGTGCGGAGACTATCGACAACGTCAACTCACACGCATGGCCTGGACCGCGGGATTGTTCGAGAGCGTAAAGACTGTGGGTGATGGCAATCAGCAGAATCGTCTGGTCGTCTGCGACACGGGCATGTCGCTGAGCGGCCGCAACCCAGGCTTGCAAGAAGCATCGGCGCGGGAGCCATCCTTGGCGCGATCCTGGGCGGTACCAAACGGGCGCTCGCGGGAATTCTGATCGGCGGCGGTGGCAGCGTCTAGGACAGATAACCAGCGTTCTGTAACCTCGTGGTGCCTCTGAGATCCCCGCAGGATCTTGCCGTGGCTCCTGCGCAACGCCCACAGCGGCAACCCGTTAGAGCGAAAATCGCCCTCACGGCATGGCTCCGCCTGCGGCAGCAGTGACGAGCGCGGCGCTTACTGGGACTGGGGGGAGTCGTCTGGCACGTCTGGCCAGGGCACGAGCTCCATCTGCGGACTCCCCCGCGCTGGCGCCACCGGTGGACCGGTCGTCGGCAGCCGGAGGTGCTCGAGGATGGCCTTGACCGCGCTACGTTCGATCAGCAACGCGAGCACCACCCGGCGACCGCCACAGCGGTTGCACTCGAGCACCTCCTC
>Ga0207684_10001244_pt1 | contig 28307 bp, 18 predicted proteins | sample KBSK5501metaG_FD_184342 | JGI IMG/M metagenome (GOLD analysis project Ga0207684, IMG submission 184342) | Corn, switchgrass and miscanthus rhizosphere microbial communities from Kellogg Biological Station, Michigan, USA - KBS K5-50-1 metaG... | ecosystem: Host-associated > Plants > Roots >...
GGAACAAACCGGGCACTTCAAGATTCACAACATGGACGATATTCAGGTGACGCCGGGCGTGACCCTGGGTTCGCTGGGCGTGGTGATGCTGGACGAACGCGTTTTTGAAATTGCCAGTGTCGATCCGGAACATCCTTTGACAGAGCATAAAGCTAAAGGCGTCGCCGAAGCGCTGCGGCGTCAGGACATGTTCGACGAGGTCGATGTCGAGCGCCGCGAGGAAGGTTGAGAGTTCAACCTTCAGGTTGCTTCCGGAAGCAAGCTAAAGCTTGAACTCTGAACGCGAACAAACATTTCTCGACGGCCGGGTGCGCGTCGTGGTTGGCGATATTACCAAGCAAGACACGGAAGCAATCGTCAACGCGGCGAATTCTTCTCTGCTTGGTGGCGGCGGAGTCGACGGCGCAATTCATCGCGCGGGCGGACCGGAAATACTTGAAGAGTGTCGCGAGATTCGCCGCACGCGTTTTCCGGGAGGACTGCCAACCGGCGAAGCTGTCGTCACTACGGGTGGCAAGCTGCGCGCGCTTTACGTGATTCATACCGTAGGGCCCATCTATGGCGAGCAGGGAGGGAAGGAAGCTGAGCTGCTCGCCAATTGCTATCACAACTCGCTGACGCTGGCCGTCGAAAAGAATTTGACCTCGGTCGCGTTCCCGGCAATCTCAACCGGAGTGTTTGGTTATCCGCCGGCCGAGGCAGCCGAAGTGTCATCGAAAACCATCGAGAACTTTCTGGCGACCGACAGGCAATTGCAGGAAGTGCGGTTGGTCTTTTTTCAGCCGCGCGACGCCGAAGTGTTTTTAGAGAATCAAAAGTTTAGCGAGTGAAGTTTAGTGTCAGCAGCCCGACCGTCAGGGAGGGCATGCCTGAAGAGTAGCCCTCTCTGACGGTCGGGCTTCTGACACTCCGTAGTTGACGCAGACTCCGGACTTCTGCTAAATCACTCATTCTTTCTTAGGCGGCGCAGGCCGCCTTCCTTTTGTACTCTGAATTTCACATCGCATTCTCTCTGTTTATTAAAAGATGACCATTGAGACCGAAACAGAAATTCAACTGCCTACTGAAACGCGCCAGCGAGATCTGCCGCCGCCACTGCAACCCCTCGAGCCTTTGGCTTGGAATTACTGGTGGAGTTGGGCGCCCGATGGAGTCGAAGTCTTTCGCGATCTCGATCCCGGAACCTGGGAACGATGCGAGCGAAATCCGCGGGCTTTGCTGGCGCAAACGTCTGATCTGCAAGTGTCGCAGATGGCCGCCGATCCGGCTTTCGCCGATCGGGTACTGCGTTTGTCCGAACGCTTCAAGGCTTATCAGGCGGATACGAAGAGTTGGTCGCAACTTCAGATTGGGCCGCGTATCGGTCCGCAAAATCCCGTCGCATACTTCTGTGCTGAGTTCGGCATCCACAGTTCGCTGCCGCTCTATTCGGGCGGGCTGGGCATCCTGGCCGGAGATCATTTGAAGTCAGCGAGCGACTTGAATCTGCCGCTCCTAGCGGTTGGCCTGTTTTATCAATTCGGTTATTTCCGCCAGCGCCTGCGTCGCGATGGCTTGCAGGAAGAATCGTATCGCGAGACGCGCGCCGACGAACTACCGCTGCACTCGTTGAACGACGATCAGGGCCGGCCGCTATTGATTGAGGTCGCTATGCGCGGTCGAATAGTGCGCGCGCGGGTGTGGCGCGCCGACGTTGGTCGCGTTCAGCTTTATCTGCTGGACACGAATGTCGCTGAGAATGATGAGAACGACCGGTTGGTGACGGGATATCTTTACGGCGGCGATCGCGAAACTCGTCTGGTGCAGGAAATGATGCTCGGGATCGGGGGCGCTCGCTTGCTGCAAAGCCTCGGGATCGTGCCGGGGGTATTTCACCTCAACGAAGGACATTCGGCTTTTCTGACTCTTGAATTGGCGCACCAGTTAATTGAGCGCGAAGGGCTGCGCTTTGCCGAAGCTGCCAGACGAGTCCGCGAGCGCTGCGTCTTTACTACGCACACGCCGGTGGCCGCGGGCCATGATGAATTCACCGAAGCCCTGGTCGCAAAATGTTTCGGCAACTGGCCCGAAGCTGCTCTGGGATTGTCAGCCGCCGAGTTTTTAGCATTAGGACGAGTCAACGGTGGGGCGGACGAGGGTTTCGGGTTGACGCCGCTGGCGTTGCGCATGTGTCGCTCAACTAACGGCGTCAGTCGCAAACACGGGGAAGTTTCGCGCGAACTTTGGCATCGGATGTGGCCCGATCGCAGCTTGCCCGAGGTGCCCATCACCTGGGTGACCAATGGGGTGCATCCTTCGACCTGGGTGGCGCCGCTTTTGCGCCGTCTTTATGAACAACATATGGGAGAGGATTGGGTCGAGCGAGCGCGCGACGCCGGCGTCTGGGCCTACGGAATCGAGAAACTTTCTGATGAAGAGTTGTGGCAGGCGCATTCGTTATTAAAACAGCGTCTGGTTGCGTTTGTGCGCGACCATTCGTTCGAGGCGCGGCTGGCCCGCGGCGAAAACGAAGACTACATCGAGGCGGCGCGAACGATGTTCGACCCGCAGATTCTGACGATCGGTTTTGCCCGCCGGGTCGCCGGTTACAAGCGTTGGGATTTGCTGTTAAGCGATCCTGAACGGCTGACCAGACTAATCAACGATCCCGAGCGGCCCGTTCAGTTTGTCTTTGCCGGGAAGGCTCACCCGCAGGATCAAGGCGCCAAGCTCGTCCTGCAAAAGCTTATCGAGTGGCAACGGCACTCGTTGGTGCGCAATCGCGTCGCCTTTATCGAAAACTATGATCAGGAAGTTGCGCGCCATCTGGTACAGTCGGTCGACGTATGGATGAACGTGCCGCGCCGGCCGCAGGAAGCTTCGGGAACCAGCGGACAGAAGGTTGCGATTAATGGCGGCCTGAATCTCTCCGTGCTGGATGGATGGTGGCTCGAGGCTTATGACGGCGACAACGGCTTTGCCATTGGCGACCTGAGCGAACTTACCGATGATGAAGCCGATCGACGCGAAGCTGAATCGTTGTACCGGATCCTGGATGAAGAAGTTGTGCCTCGTTATTACGAGCGCGATAAGCACGGGATTCCGCTCCGCTGGATTGCAATGATGAAAAGATCGGTCCAAACTCTGGTGCCCATGTTTAGCAGTGACCGCATGGTGGCCGAATATGCCGATCGGATTTACAACCAATCCGGCTGAAGCGCCCGGGCAAAATTATCCCTGGCGTGTATTCTGGGTATTGCTACTCGCCTCTCTCGCCGGCGCCGCCGCCGGAATTCCGCTGATTCTGGAAACCTTTGAGCCTGTGCTACGAAGTGCGCCGCGGCCCTCGATCCCGCTGCCTTTGTTGGTCGCAATTGGCATCGCGCAAAATTTCATCTTGTTGGGCGTGATCGTCTGGCTCGGCCTCTTCCTGGGTCGGAAGCTGAGCTTGGGAGCGCCTTTACTCGAGAGTTGGCTCTATCATGAAAAGCCTACAGTCCGAGCGCGAGAGTCATTGAAGTCCGGAACTCTGGTGGGAATCCCAGTTGGGATAGTTTTACTGATCATTATTCTTCCTGCCGCGCCTCACCTGCCTGGTTTGCCCTTCGTAACCGCATCTCACGCCACGCTATGGAAGAGAGTCCTGGTCTGTTTCTATGGCGGGATTGACGAAGAAATTTTGACGCGCCTGTTTCTGCTGACCTTAATCGCGTGGGTAGGCGCAAAGGTTTTTCAAAAGCAGAAGATGCGGCTATCATTGGCGACTTTCTGGTCGGCCAACGTGATCGCCGCCATTCTATTTGGATTAGGCCACCTGCCAAACGCCTCGATGGTCATGCACATCACGCCCACGGTAGTCGTGCTGGCGCTGCTACTGAACGGGGTGGCAGGAATCTCGTTTGGATACCTTTACCGGAAGCGTGGGCTTGAGTCAGCAATCGTAGCGCACTTCTGGGCCGATTTTGTGGTGTATGTTATGGGACCGGTGTTTTTGAAAACTGGATAGCGTTTCAATCGTGTCAGAAGCCCGACCGTCAGGGAGGGCAGGTTCCGAAAGTGCGCCCTCTCTGACGGTCGGGCTTCTGACACTTCCTCTCTTCGTTGTAAACTAATTCGCCAATGAAATATTGCCTGACCTGCAACGAAAAATTCGACGACAGCATTAGCTTCTGTCCCAAAGACGGCGAAGTCCTGGAAGAGGATCCCACCTCGGTCGTGGGAACCGTGCTGGACGGCCAGTACCAGATCGAAGGCATCCTGGGCAAAGGCGGGATGGGCGCCGTCTATCGCGCGCGGCACATACTGTTGGGCGATCGCGTGGCGATCAAATTGCTGCCGCCGGAAATGCGCAGCAACACGGAATGGTTGCGCCGCTTTCAGCGTGAAGGCCAGGCCGCGCGCCGCTTTCGCCATCCGAATGCAGTCACCGTCTACGACCTGCGCACCTCGAGCGATGGCACCATCTATCTGGTGATGGAATACGTCGAGGGTCACACGATCGACGCTGAACTGAAAAAGCGCGGTCGATTTTCGCCGGCGGACGCGTTGGCGGTGCTCGATCCAATCATGAGCGTGCTCAACGCCGCGCATTCGATGGGCGTAGTGCATCGCGATCTGAAACCAGAAAACATCATGATTGGTAAACCAAGCACGGGCGGTCCGCCGGTCGTGAAGTTGCTCGATCTCGGGATTGCGAAATTGCGGGAAGTTGCCGGCGCAGAGAAGACCGGCACGACGGCGCTGACCATGGCCGGTCAGATGCTCGGCACGCCTTACTACATGTCGCCGGAACAGTGGGGCGAGTTGCCGGCTGACGGCAACTCAGAGATCGATGGGCGCGCGGATATCTACAGCCTCGGCATTGTGTTTTACGAACTAGTTGCCGGCAGGCGACCGTTTAGCGGCCTGACACTTCTGGAACTGCGGCGCGAACACGTCAGCGTGGTGCCAAAGTCACTGCATGAACTCGACGCCAGTGTGCCCGAAGGTTTTAGCAGCGCGCTCGCGCGCGCGATTGCCAAGGATCGAGGCCAACGACAGGCTAGCGCCGACGAGTTGGAGCAGGAGTTGCGCAGCGCGCTCGCAGCGGAGGGAATTGCGCCGGGTGCGTCCGCGCTTTCGACGCCAGGCGCTCAACCCGCGGCCGCGACTTCTGAAACCGGCCCGGCCGACCGCCGCCCAATTACCGCTGCCGAACGCACCGCGCCTACGATCGTCAGCGAGGGAGCCTTAACGGCGGATGAGAGTGGCGAAGGAATTCAAAGTCAGGCCGGGACTATGCCGACCATGATCGCCGGACAGAAACCAGAGGCTGATCCAGGTTTCTCCGGGTCACCGCAACCAACGATGGCAGTCCACAGTCAATCAGCCGCCGTCTTGCCGCAACCATCTGCGCCGGCGCGACGGCGTTCGCCGCTGCCTTTCGTCGCGATTGGAATCGTCGTCCTGCTGCTGGTGCTCGGCGCCGGCGGATATGCGGTAATTCACTTCATGTCGTCAAACGCTAATACCAACTCTGCGAAAACCGATCCGTCGAAGAGCACGACCACAACGGACCCGGCTTTGGGCGGGCACGAGGTGGGCCGCTACTGGCTCGAAGTAGATTCAAAGAACAAGGCCGACGCAGTCCGCGCCGGTGACTCGGTTGTTATGCAATCCGGCCAGTCGTTTCGGTTTCATTTCTCGCCCAGCGAGAACGGTTATCTGTACATCGTCGGCCCCGGTAACAAAAATGTACCGACAACATTTCTGACTACCACACCGCGCGCCGAATCGGGTGTGTTCACGAATGAAGTCAAGAGCGGACTCGACTTTACTTTTCCCGGCTCCAGCGACGGCAAGGACCATTGGATCACCCTTGACCAAAACGCCGGAATCGATGAGTTCATCATCATCTTTGTCGCGTCGCCGCTGACGTCACCCGATTTTTTCTACGGTCAGGCGGGCCACGAATTAACTGCCGGCGAACAGCAGCAGTTGAAGGACATGCGTGAAAGATTCAAGGCGAACGCCGCGAGTACCGAAGTCATCAAAACCGGCGCGGTGCCGTTTGTCTCAGTCAAGGTGCCGCAAAATGCAGATGGATCTCCCGTCATATTCATGGTTCGCGTCGAGCACAAGTAAGAAGTGTGCCGGCGTCTAGTGTCTTAACTCAGTTTCTCTCTGCGTGGAAGGCGCAAAGAATAAATGTCGGACACTTCGTGCCGGTCGGAGGAATTTCAAAAATGAGATCGAAACCTTTCATCATATTACTGAGTTTGATTTCTTTGGCATGCGGCGTGTTACTAGTGACGGCGCAGGAGCCCGGTGACGAAGTGCGCGGTGCGTTCCTCAGCACGCGTCCCAAGACGACTAATAGCAACGCGGCATCGCGCCGGCGCCGGGTTCGCAACACTAATTCATCGTCGGCAACCGCAAAGAATGCGAACTCGACGGCCGTCAATGCCAACCGCACAGCGAACAGGAACAGCTCTGTCACGCACAAGCTGGCGGAGGCCATGGGCCTCGGCTACACGCTTTTCATGCGCGGCGCGAACGGACGAAGTGTGCGAGTTGAACCTTCACGTGAATTCCACAACGGCGACAGTGTTCGCATCGCGCTCGAGCCGAATGTCGACGGCTACCTCTACGTCTTTCACACTGAGGGGAATGGCGAGCCGGAAATGATCTATCCTGACTGGCGGCTGGATGGAGGAGAGAACTGGATTGAAGCGCACGTGCCGGTCGAAATTCCCTCGAGCGAAGAAACAGACGAGCGGCTGCGCTGGTTTACCTTCTATGGCAACGCGGGAATTGAACGCTTGTATGTAGTCGTCAGCCGGGAACCGTTGCCTGGGGTTCCCACGGGCGATCGCCTGGTTACTTTTTGCGCCGCCAACAAAGATAAGTGTCCGTGGCGTCCTTTGTCCGAGGTGTGGGCGCAACTACAGAACGCGACCAAAGCCGAGGTAAAGGTGGTATCTGCCAAATCGTTTGGGCAGCCGCTAAGCGACAAAGAACAAGTTGCCACGACTCGCGGCCTGGGATTGGATCAGACAGCGCCTGAGCCTTCGGTGATTCGCATGAATGCCTCGACGAATGCCCCGGTGCTGGTGGCTGTGCTGGATTTGATTCATAAATAGATTGCTTGAAGTCTCTGTGTTCTCCGTGTCTCCGTGGTGAATATCGTTTCCAGGACTCACCACGGAGGACACAGAGGGCCCCGAGGAGGAAAACATGAAATACAAGATTTTGTGCGCCGTGATTGTGGGTCTGGGCGCTTTTCTTTCTTACCATCCAGTTTCCGTCGATGCCCGCAACGCGCTTGATGCGCCAGTAACCCAACAAACCGATCCTAACTCTGCGCTCAGCCGCGGCCGTTCTTTGCTCAAGCAAGGTCATGCCGACCAGGCCCTCGGCTATCTCGAAACTGCGCTCAGTCTTTACACGCAATCAAACAATCCGCGCGGCGTGGCGGCGGCTGAAGACGGGCTCGGCGATCTCTATCTGATTCAGGGTCAGTACAAAGTGGCGCTCGATCATTATCAGAAAGCTTACGAAGCGTTCGTCGTTGCCCGTGGGAAAGATCAAACCGACGCGGCCGCAGCCAACACCGTGGCGAGCCGCGCGGGCTCGACTGCTTCAGCCGCTACCCAAACCGCCGGGAGCATGGCCGATAACGGCTTTAACGCAAACCTGATGCTGGCGAAAATGGGCGACACGAATTACCGCCTGCATCGCCTGACTGAAGCTGCAACGTCTTACGCGATGATGAGCGTCAAAAAGCCGGAAAGCGCGGCGACCAAGGCCACGCGCCGCTTTGGGCTGCCCAGCATCACTAACATCATGTCAGGGGGGCACCCTTCAGTCGACGTATCAACCAACGCCGCGGTGGGTTTGCTCGAGGCAAAGAAAGAACTGGACGAGTATCGGGTCGCGATCGTTTTCATGACTTACGAGCTGGGCATGGGACGGCTGGCCTTTGCGAACAACGATCTGGAAAGCGCGCGCAAGCATTTTCAAAACGCGCTCGATGCCGGTGGCGGCTCGTTGCCGGTCGTAGCCAAACTGGGACAGACGCGGCGCTTTCGAGCGGCGGCGCGGACCAGCCTCGGCGACGTGGCGCTCCGCGAAGGACGTTACAAAGACGCGTCCAAGCTCTTTACCGACGCCGCGTCGGGCGCGCAGAAAGATGAGCGCCTGGATTTGATGTGGCCGGCAAAGCGTGGACTCGGCCGCAGTCTTTGGCTACAGGCGACACAGGAGAAAGATAACGGTAAAGCCACGAGGCTCCGCGAAGATGCGCTGGCTGCTTACCGCGACGCGCTGAAAACGATCGAAGCGATTCGCGCCGGCAGCTTGCGCGCCGATGAATCACGCACGACGTTTCTGGCGACGACCAAAGACGTCTATGACGAAACCTCGAGTGCGCTGGCTGAAATGGCTTTGATGAGTTCGTCCGCAGGTGCAGCGGGCCCTAGCCCGACCGTGAGGGAGGGCTCAGCATCTTTATCAGGCAAAGCGCTCGACTACGCGGCCGAGTCTTTCCGGGTGACCGAGGCGGGCCGCGCGCGTTCGCTTTTGGACATGCTGGGTGAGGTAAATGCGCAGATCACCGAAGGCGTGCCGGCGGATTTGTTAAAGCGCAAGCAGGACAACCTGGATCAGCAGCAGGCGATTGCCGAGGAACTGACGGGAATCAGCCTGGCCGCTGAGCAGAAGGAAAAGCCTTCAAAGCTTGAGGCCGACCTCGACAAACTTCAGACGGAGTTTGATGAGATTGAAAACCAGATTCGCGCCGCCAACCCGCGCTATGCTTCGCTGACTGCGCCGCAACCGCAGACGCTGGCCGATGTGCAGCAAAAGGTTTTGGATGAAGGCACAGTGCTGCTGGAATACAGTCTGGGCAGCGACGGCTCTTACTTGTTCGCGGTCACCCGGTCGGGCGTGACGCTTTACAAACTGCCGCGGCGTGCAGACGTTGATAAGCTGGCAACTGATTTTCGCGGGCAATTGATCCCACCAAGGCTACAGCGACGCATCGTCGGCATCGATGTCGCTGAAGAGCAGCGCGGCCTCGGCCTGGCGCAGGGCCCGTCAGAAAATCTTGCGGCGTTTGTGGCGGCCTCGAATGCTCTGTACAAAGCCGCGCTCGAACCAGCCGCAGGTTTGGTTGGCGACAAGCGTCTGTTTATAGTTGCCGATGGCGCGCTCAACTACATCCCGTTTGAAGCCCTGGTTAAGACGATGGACGGAGCTGACTATGCCTCGCTCAGCTACCTCATCAAGACGAATGAGGTTGTCTACGCGCCATCGGCATCGGTAGTCGCGGCTATCCGGCAGGGTAGTAGCCCGACGAACCGGGGCACTAGCCCGACCGTGAGGGAGGGCTCAGGCAAGGTCCTGGTCGTTGCCGATCCAATTTTCAGCGCCAACGATCCTCGTTTGAAGGGCGGCACGGCGAGTCAGGGAACCGGCGAATCGCGAGGCTTGGGTCTCGGACTTGAGAGCGCAGTGAGCGACGTGACGGGCGAGGCCGCGCCGGCAGGCGGCTTGCGGCTCGCCCGCCTGGCAGGCACGCGAATCGAAGCTGACGAAATTGCAAAAATCGCGCGAACGGGAGGCGGCCAGGCCGAAGTTTGGACGGATCTAAACGCCAGCGAAGACAACGTACGCAACCGGGAATTGACCAATTACAGGGTCGTACATGTCGCCACACATGGTTTGCTGGACGCCGAAAGGCCGCAGTTCACCGGCGTCGTGCTGTCACTGGTCGGCAACAAGACTGGTGATGGTTTTCTGCGCACGGACGAGATTTTCAATTTGAAGATGGGCGCGCCGCTGGTAATGCTTTCGGCGTGCGAAACCGGACTGGGTAAAGAGAAGCGCGGCGAAGGCGTGATTGGTTTGACACGCGCCTTCATGTACGCGGGCGCGCCGACCGTCGGCGTGACCTTGTGGTCAGTGGCGGACAAATCTACGGCTGAGCTGATGACTGATTTCTATCGCCGCTTGCTCGCGGCGAACAACCCCACCTCGGCGTCGACCGCGATGCGCCAGGCACAGGTGGCGATGATCTCAGGAAAAAAATACAGCGCCCCCTTTTACTGGGCGCCGTTTGTGATCGTAGGCGAGTGGAAGTGATGGAGCGCGGACATCCTGTCCGCCTGAGCGCGAAGCGCAACTGGTCTGTCCAAAGCTTAGAACCAAATTCAGCCAGCGAGCCGCTTCGACAGCAGGACCCAGCCTAAAACCTTCGGAAAAGCCGTCTGAAGACGACTGAGACCAGCGCGCTCCCTCCGCGCGTTACCGTCGCCGTTTGGCGCTCTCCCTCACGGTTGGGCTACTGCCCTTGCGTCCGCGTCACTGTTCTTGGTTTGTAAGTTTCTTTCCGGTAGGTAGTCCCAAAGACTCGATCCCAGAATCGGTTGGTTACGCCAAAATTCACGTCGCGCAGGCTGTGATGAATGTTGTGGTGTTTGGTGAGTTCCCGAAACCAGGTGTTGGCGATGCTATAGTGATGCTCGACATGATGAAACGTGCAGTAGATAAAGTAACCGATCATCAGGCCTGAGAACACACTCATCACCAGGTGAAGTTCCAAACGCACCGCCAGCCCGTACCACAAAAGCCAGAACACGCCCGAGGTGATAAACCAGGGCATCCCGAGCAGCAGCTTGGGCGATTCGTGATGCATCAGGTGGCCCTTATGAGCGAGAGTGTTGCCTTTGTGATAGACGAAGCGATGAAAGATGTATTCCAGCAGAGTCCAACTCAAAATACCCCCGACGAAGGCGCCCGTAATTGCCAGCGGATTAGTCCGCAGCACAAACACTTCCCAAACTAAAAGGAATAAGGCGGTGGCTGGATCGGTGAAAAAGCCGACCAGGTAATTTGATTTATGAGCGGCGAACTTATTCAAAAAGCCCTGTGTGTCCATAAACGACTCTTTGGATTTCAAGCGATACAGAGCTTTCAATCGCCGGATTTTCGCACGCGGGGCGCGATAGATGAAGAAGCGATCGAAGTTAGTCATAAAGTCCAAGCTGAATTATCCTCCGCTTTGAAAGCGACTATACCATCATCGCCTGACCCAATGTTGCGCAGCAGACTAAAGCCGCCAGCAGACCTTTGTCAACGAGGTTTTGTTTTTTAGCCGGATTTAGGCGCATTTTTGCAGAGTCTGCACGAAGAAATTTGTTTTCCGACAATCCTCCTCCGGCACTGCTAAAAAAACAAAACGCCAACTGATCCACGAACCCACACGAAAAGCCACTACGTTATGAATTCGTGTGATTTGGTGGATCGCCTCTTCAATCAGAACAGGAATTAACAAGGGACTGAAGGTTTCATTATCATCTCCTCGTGCAAATGTGAGAGGACCGGATTGCCAAACATCCGGGACTAAAACGCTTGGCACTCGACGGTGCCCATGGGCCAAGCCTATGGGCGTCCACTTGGCAACGGGATTGTACAACCCGAAGCGGAAGGTTAAGATGAGAACCTATCAGATGTAGTTCAAGGGGTTGCGCTCATGACTAACGGTTTCACCGAGATTACGGACATTGAGTCGCTCACGCGGTTTTTAGCGCTGTCGAACGGCTCGCCGGCGATCATTTTCAAGCACAGCAACTCATGCGGGCTTAGCAGCCAGGCTTACACCCAAATGAGCCGGCTCGGGCGGCCGCTGGGAATCGTGATCGTGCAGAACGCGCGCGCCGTTTCGGATGAGATTGAAAAGCGCACCGGGGTCGTGCATGAAACGCCGCAGCTGCTGATTTTTCGTAGTGGAGAGGTCGTCTGGACCGCGTCGCATGGGCAAATTAAAGCCGAAGCAGTCGCAGCAGCGCTGGAAGGAATAGTAGGTAAGCAGTAAGCCGTAGAGCCCTTGCTAATACGCGGGCTTCTGACACAACATGCGATGGTAGACACTGCACAACGCCGTCAGACAATCGAGCCCCGCGAGATTTCGCAGGAGAGCAACACCACCCTGCGAATCACTTGGGCGGATGGTCGCGTGTGCAGCTATCAGGCGGCGACGTTGCGCCGGGCGTGTCCATGCGCGCAGTGCGTGAACGAATGGACGGGCCAACGAACGCTGAAACCGGAAGCTGTCGCAGATGAAGTGGAAATCAACGACCTGTCCATAGTCGGCCGTTACGCTTTGAACTTTCGCTGGAGCGACGGACACGAAACCGGGATTTACAGTTTCCAGTATCTGCGCGATCTTTGTCAGGCGTAGCGCAAGTTGTTAACTTGCGTACCCGCTCGCGTACGTTCTATATCAAATGCTCTACTCGCAGCAAATCCTTGTCGTCAGCGACGATGCGCCTTCGATATCCCTGCGGATCGCGCTGGAGCAACGCGGATTTGCGGTTGTGTTTGCGCAGGATTTCGACGTCGCCTATCGTCAACTGCATGATTCGGCTTTTGACCTTGTGATAGTGGATGTCGCGCGGGCGACGACAAGCATTGAGTTCATCAAACACCTGCGGGCCACGCCGAAGATGAGCAAGATTCTGATTTTGACGATTGCTGATTGGGGCACCGGTCAGGGCACGCTGGGGCTGACGGAAGGCGCTGATGCATACGAGCCCAAACCGGTAAGCCCGGAGCGTGTGATTGCCGCGCTCGAGAGAATGCTGCGGCAAAGAGTAGCGAAGTCGGCCGCCGCTACAAATGTGGTTGGTGGAATGAAAACAAATGAGTGAACGAGAGTTGATGCAAAACCGGGAGCGGTAGCGACCGGGTCAGCCGGAAAATCTGAGTGTATTGAGAATCCTATGAATGAACGAGACTTTTTCAACGAGAAGCAGGAAGTGAAGACCGCTTCATTTTCGTGTCCGCATTGTCGCCAGCGCGCCGAGTATGAAGTGCGTTGGATCAAACGAACCAAGAAGCCACAGCCCCCACGGGGCGCCGGCGAACAGGATAAACGTCAATTTCAAAACTCACGCGACTATATGGTGCGCGTCGATGACATGCTTGCCTGCCGCAGTTGCCGCAAGCGTTTCGACATTCCCAGCTCACAGTCCGTGGTGTTCATCTGAAATTCATCTTTCATTACTTCACGGATCATTTCGACGGCAAGCTGGGCAACTTCCGCGACAGAGGCCTGCGCAAGTGGGGCTTTTACATGGATCATCTGGTCGACTATGGCTTTCTCTGCTCGATTCTGATCGGCTATTTCGTTCCTGATGCCACAGCGCGCCATCTTTATTATGATGCTGGTGCTCTGTGTGTTTAGCTCTTTCATGTTTCACACGTTCCTGATGCTGGCGGCGACCGAAGAATTCAAGGTCAGTTTTTCCCGCTTTGGTCCCACAGAACTGCGCATCGCGCTGATCATAATCAACGCCTTGCTGGTCAGATTTGGGACTCGGGGGTTGACGGGCGCCTTGCCGTGGGTGGCCGGATGTGGCACTGTAGCACTAGTCCTCCTGGCTTATCGGGCTCCAGAAAAGGCTCTGGCAAAGCGATATGCTGGCCAAGCAGGCTGACTGCAAGTAAACCGCCCCCCTGTATTTCCTACAACCAAACTCGGATTGGCAGCGTCTAATTGTTGCTTTCCCGGGAACAGGTCAAATCAGGAACGGAACTTTCAAGAACGTATTTCGTTAATTCTAATTCAGTGGAATCTGTTTTCCCATAAATGTATGTCTGAGAAAAAAGTAAAAGTTGTGAAGCGCGCTGAGCGCGGGAACCGAAAGCCAGGCAGCACAAAAGCTGCCCGCGAAGCTGCGAGCAAGACCGCTCGCGATATGGTGAACACCGTTACGAATTGGGTAAGTGAATTCGAACAGCGGCAGCGCGTCGAAACCGCGGTAGCCGTCGAAAACCTCATTCGCTCTCGCCAGCAGCCGAACGAAGCCTAAAACTCGCCCGCGAAACCACGCAATCGAGCGCAATCTCTTGGCACCTCGCTTCAGCAGGGTGTTGAGCTGACGGCGAGAAAATGAAAACCATTCTTCAATGATTCTGCGAGTCGTTGAAAAAGGCTCGCATGGTCACTTGTCCGCTCGCCACACCTCGCTAAAGCGAGGTGCTAATGAGAAGGGGCCTTTACCGGAAATTGTTTGACAGTCGCGCGCGGCAGCGCTAGCATCGGCCTGGAAAATCCCGAGACAAAGCGATGAAGTCTTCACGCTCCAAGAGCCGGAAGCGGAAATCGATCATAGATTCAATTCGCCGCCCGCTCGCGCCTCCGGGTCATCCGCTCACGCAGGCCAAGCCGGCCGGCAAGGCACGTCCTGCCGGACGCAAAGCGAAACACAAACAACGGCCAGAAAAGCTGGAACTGGAAGAGGAGTACTAATCATGAAACAAATCCTTACCTCAGGACAGAAAAGCAAAATCGTGCGCAGCCTGCTGTTCGTGGCTATGCTCTCAGCCCTGCTGCTGGTGTCGCTAGGTGGCGGGGCGCCGTCGGTGTCGCCGGCGAGCGTTTCTGCGGCTGCGAGTGAGGCCGTGCCTCAAGCAGCACCCAGACGCCCGTGGACTGCCGTCGGCTCGACCGGAGCGGTGGACGAGGACTCGCTCAATCTCTACGCTTTTGGCAGCGCTGACATAGGATTCAAACCGGGCGCCTCCGGCAGCGTCGTCACCGCCCGATACAACGTGACCAATACTTTTGATAACAACGCCAATCCGAACAGACCGGGCTGGCGAACGCTGGAGATGGGGTCGAAGGCGCCGAATAGCACGATCATCGAAGCCAAGCTGTTTCAGCTAAAAGCCTGTGACACAACTCCCGTGCTGCTGTGCACGGCGCGAAATCGAAGCAATGATCACCCCTGCGCTACGTGTGAATTCAAAGCCACAATCGATTTCACCGACCAACTCTATTACGTCGAGGTCACTCTGAATCGCTTTAACTCGAACACCGCGAATCCGCGCATGTTCACGCTGCGCATCTTCTGAGACGAGGTGCGCACAGTCTTCATCGATCATGAGTGAAATCGGCCAGGCCTTCATCGCGCGCTGTCGGCATCATTTCGCTGAAGACTTTCTGCCTAAGATCGAGCGCTGTCTGGAATTGCTCAGCGACGAGCAGATTTGGTGGCGCGCCAACCCACAGTCAAACAGTATCGGCAATCTGCTGCTTCATCTGAGCGGGAACGTGCGGCAATGGATTGTCAGCGGGATCGGAGGAATGATTGACGCGCGCGATCGCGATGCTGAGTTCGCTGAACGCTCAATCATTCCTCGCGATGAATTACTTGCGAGATTGAAACAGACCTTGAGCGAAGCCGATGACGCGCTGGCGAACTTCGACAGCGACCGCCTGCTCGAACGAATGCAGATTCAGGGGTGCGAGGTGACGGCCCTGGAAGCGATTCTGCATGTAGTCGAACACTTCTCCATGCATGCTGGACAGATGGTTTTGCTTACGAAGCAGCTAACCGCGGTGGATATGCATTTCCATGATTTGTAACGGTTTGTGCATCGTCGCATTTTGTCCCTCATCCGCCCATATCCGTCTTACGCGCCTCGGAAGTGGTCAAAAAGTGGTCAACTGTTTCATTACAATTTGGGACTAACCGGATCAACGGCTGAACTGAATTGATTATTCCCACGGTTGGATGTTTAATCTCAATCCCACTCCAATCAACACATCTGTTTTCTCGACTCTGCTTTAACGCGCTTCGTCGGAGAGATTGACGAGGTCCTTGTTAATTGCCAGGAGTTCCTTGGGACGATGGCCAAGGCCGCCTCCGGTCGTCTCAAGGCGCTAAACTCCTCGCAACTTTCAAGTAAAGCCTAAAAGCTTGGAATCATCGGTCAATTCAACATTTAAACTTTCGGAAAGGTAGTTCATGAAGGGCCATGTTGTCTGGCACGCGCATGACATTCTGCCCCGCCATTCGCTGAATACCGCGATTCGGATTTTTCGCGCTAGCCACTAATCGCAATCGTGTGCTCGCGGTCTCGCACGCTGTGGCCAACCGTTTTCGGGGAACCCTGCGTCGTCTGTTCATGCGTCGTATGCCAATCGCGGTCATTCACAACGCCGCTGACCTCGAACTGTTTCAACTGGATCGAAACAGCAGGCCGCGACGCGCGCTCGGAGGGTATGGCCGTCGAATATGGAACGTAGCGACGCTCAGCATGAAGGTATTGCAACAACGGGCCGCTTCGGCGATCTAGCCAGGGGCGCATCAGGACGCCCGGCCGCGAACACTCGCCAATTGAAACCCGATTCCTTGATGCCTTTGCTTTTCGAAGCGGCTTCGCGAACGACAAATCTGAACGCCTGGGCTCGAGCTAATCGCAAACTTGTAGAAAGCCGCTTGCTCAAGCACGGTGGGATTCTCTTTCGCGATTTTGAAGTTTCAGTAGCAGAATTCGAAGAGCTAATCAAAACGCTTTTCGGGGGGTTGCTCGATTACTCGTACCGATCGACTCCACGGACTCTGGTGAGCGGAAGGATCTATACCTCGACCGAATATCCGGCGCATCAATCAATTCCGCTGCATAACGAAAACGCTTACGCGCGAGACTGGCCGATGAAGATCGGTTTTCTCAGTTTGCAATGCGCTGACTCCGGGGGCGAGACACCGATTGCTGACAGTCGTCGAGTCTACGAGCGTATCCCGGCGGAGATTCGCGAACGCTTCACACGTCGCGGCCTTATGTACGTTCGGAACTATGGCAGCGGTTTTGACCTTTCGTGGCAAGACGTCTTTCAGACGATCAACAGATCCGACGTCGAGAATTACTGTGGCAACGCCGGCATCGAGTTCGAGTGGTTAGCGGAAAATCGCCTGCGCACGCGGCAGATATGCCAGGCGGTCGCCAAACATCCGCGCACCGGCGAAATGGTTTGGTTCAATCAAGCCCAGCTCTTTCACATATCGCGGCTGCCGGCGGAGGTTCGTGAAGCCCTGCTCTCAATCTTCGCTGAAGACGAATTGCCGCGAAACGTTTTTTATGGAGACGGTACATCAATCGAAGGCAGTGATTTAGACCGTATTTGCGAAGTCTACGAGCGGGAAAAGATCGTATTTCGCTGGAATGAAGGCGATGTGCTGTTGCTCGACAACATGCTTGCGGCGCATGGACGTAACCCATTTACAGGCGCACGCAAGGTGGTTGTGGGAATGGCTGAGCCGTACGGATGACGATTTCAGTAGGACATTTGTGGGGGTATGGAAGAATTGCTGGAAGAAAGTTTAGCGAGAACTAAGGCGATAGTGCGAGACGCATCGTCGCATGACCCATGTACGCAGGCGCCCACCGCGCGGCTCTTCGCGCATCGTCTGTTTGGAACCTGGTCTGACCGCGCGCCGCAACGTATGGCGGTGCGGTGTGGCCACGAACAATTAACTTATGCTGAGCTGAACACTCGGGCAAACCAACTCGCCCGGTACTTGCAGGCTCACGGGGCGGGAAGGGAAACGCTGGTCGGGATCTGTTTGCATCGCTCTGCGCAGATGGCAGTGGCGACTCTCGCAGTCCTGAAAGCTGGCGCCGCATACGTACCTCTGGATCCAACCTACCCGGCCGAGCGTCTATCTTTCATCCTTAATGACGCGCGGCCCATGCTGCTCATCACGCAAAAAGACTCATTTATCCTTCCTTCGAACGCCAGGAAACTTGACCTTGATCACGAATGGCCTTTGATCGCGAAACAGTCTGATGGCGAGCCCGAAGTCTTGATAACGAAGAATGATCTCGCGTACGTCATCTACACCTCCGGTTCAATGGGTCAACCAAAAGGCGTAATGATTACGCACGGCAATCTTGGACATTACGCGCAATCGTTAAGTCAGTCCGTCATCATCAATGAGAGCGACGCCTATCTGCACACTGCTTCGATTTCATTTTCGTCATCGGTGCGTCAGTTGATGTTGCCGCTGTGTGCGGGCGCTACGGTCGAAGTCGCAACCATGGAGCAAATCAAAGATCCGCTGACGTTGTTCCGACTAATTAAAGAGAGCGGCGTAACCGTCATCGACATCGTCCCGTCTTATTTTCGCGCTTGCCTTCAGGCTTTGAGCGAGTTAGCGACCTCCGAACGCGACTACTTACTGGCCAACCGATTGCGTTTGATCCTTACCGCCAGCGAACCGCTTCCATCAGACACGGTGCACAAGTGGCTGGCGCTCGGACATGCGGCGCAACTTATCAATATGTTCGGACAAACCGAGACGACTGGAATCGTCGCGACCTATCCAGTTCATAAAGCACCGGAGAGCGCATCAGCAGTCATGCCGCTGGGCCGGCCCATCGACAACACTTCTATTCATGTGCTCGATGAGGAGTTGCAGCCGCTGTCGGCGGGCGCAATTGGCGAAATTTGCGTTGGTGGCGACGGCGTCGGGCGCGGGTACCTGAATCATCCGGAACTGACCACCGAGAAGTTCGTCAACGACTCCTCTGTTGAAAGACTCGGTGCGCGGCTTTACAGGACCGGCGACCTCGGACGCGTCAGGTCGGATGGCAACCTGGAGTTTGTCGGTCGCGCTGACGATCAAATCAAGATTCGTGGCTATCGCGTTGAGCCTGGCGAGATTGAAGCATTACTGCGTCAACATGCGAGCGTGCGTGATGCCGTTGTGATCGCGCGAAAAGATTTGAACGACCAACCCCGTCTGGTCGCGTACGTTGTTGCGGAGCGATCGTCTGCACCGTCCATCGCAGGACGCGAGCGGTATCGCCTGCCAAACGGAATGGCAATCACGCAACAGAATCAGCACGAGACAGACTTTTTCTATCAGCAAATCTTCGTCGATCAGACGAACTTTAGGCACGGCATCACGCTTAGCGATGGCGATTGCGTTTTCGATGTTGGCGCGAACATCGGCATGTTTAGCCTGTTCGCGCAACAGATTGGCAAAAACATCAAAGTCTTTGCGTTCGAGCCAATTCCTCAGATTTTTGAAGCGCTGGCCATGAACGCGACGCTTTACGGTAATGGGGTCAGGACTTTTTCGTACGGGCTTGCCGAGCGCGAGCAGCGAACAGAATTCGTCTTTTATCCAAACTCGACTAGTCAGTCAGGACGATATGCCGACGCCGATGACGAGCGTCAGGTGTTGCGCTCGATCATCGACAACGTGAATGGCGACAAAAATCGCGCCAGCGCGATGGAAGAAATAATTCAGCAGCGGGTGGACGGCGTCCCCGTCATTTGCAACCTTAAGACAATCTCGCAGGTGATGCGCGAGGAAGGCATTAAGCGAATTGACCTGCTCAAGATTGATGTTGAAAAGAGCGAGCTTGACGTGCTGCGCGGCATTGCTCGCGACGACTGGTCGAAGATTCGCCAGGTTGTGATCGAAGCTCATGATGTCAACGGCCAACTGCAACAGGTCACGCAACTCCTACGCAGCCATGGTTTCAAAGTTCTCGCCGAACAGGACAACTATCTACTTGGGTCGAATCTTTACAATGTTTACGCCGGCCGCGTGCAGTTCAATACCGAGAATGGAAACGATTCTCCACTCTTTGTCATGCCCGTCGTAGCGGAAACGACGCTGACAACAGACAAGCTTCGACGCCATGTGCAGGAAAACTTACCAGAGTATTATTGGCCGGCGGCATTCGTCATCTTAGATGAACTGCCTCGCCTACCCAACGGAAAGATTGATCGACAAGCGCTACCGGAACCTGAGTCAGAGCGCAATGGAGACGAATTCGTTCCGGCCTCCTCGCCTGCTGAGAAGACTCTCGCGCGCATTTGGATGGAAGTGCTCAAGCTCGACCGCGTGAGCGTCCACGATAATTTCTTCGATCTCGGCGGCGACTCATTCGTCAGCGCTCAGATAATCGCTAAGGCCCATAAAGCCGGCTTGAAAATCAGTCCAAAGCAGATCGTCGAGCGGCCGACCGTCGCGGGACTTTCCGAGTTATTCCCGAGCGCAGAAACGCCCGGACAATAACGCAACCTGAGCTCGTGAAGCCGTGAATAAACGTAAATGACTTTGGTTACCGCAGAGGTTGGAAAAGCATTCGATCTCACGCCGATACAAGAGGGCATGCTGTTTCATGCCCTCTATGCAAAACAATCCGGCATGTATGTCGAGCAAATCAGGTCTCGCTTTTGCGGGGCGCTCGATGTGCGCGCATTTGCGCAAGCCTGGCAGTTAATCGTTGCCCGCCACCAAATTCTGCGTGCCAGTTTCGAATGGGAAGGCGTGGAGCGTCCGCGCCAAATCTTCCGGAGCGAAGCGACGGTTGAAATTGAAAACCATGACTGGTGTCAGCTTTCGCCGGACGAACAGCAAAGATCCTTGCTCGAACTTGTTACACACGATCGCGAGCGCGGGTTTGACCTCTCGAAAGCCCCGCTATTCCGATTGATACTGATGAAAATGGCGACGAATGAACACCATTTCATTTTGAGCAGCCATCACATTCTGTTGGACGGCTGGTCACAGGAACTGGTGCTGAACGAAGTTTTCGCCGCGTATCGCGCGCTCTTGTCAGGAGACGATGTAGCGATTCAGCCTAGTCGGGCGTTTTCAGATTACGTCGAATGGTTAAGAAGCCGCGACGGATCGAAGGACGAGACTTTCTGGCGGGAACAACTTCGAGATTTTGACGAACCAACAAGGCTGGGAATTGATCGCGTCGACGCTTTGGGCGACGAGCCGAGATACGAAGAATGCGCCCTTGTGCTTTCAAAGGAGGTAACGGCGACATTGCAATCGTTTGCTCGCAAGCACCGCCTGACGCCCTACACCCTGGTCGCCGGCGCATGGGCGCTGCTGCTCGGTCGTTATAGTGGAACCGATGACATTGTGTTCGGATCGACCGTCTCAACGCGACCGCTGGATCTTGAGGGGATTGAATCCACCGCCGGGCTTTTCATCAACACACTGCCGGCGCGTGTGCGCACGGATGGGGACGCTACGCTGATCGACTGGTTGAAGAAGCTACAACTATCTGCGGCGGAGGCGCGAGAGTTTGAGCATACAGCCCTGGTTGACATTCAGCGTTGGAGCGAACTTCCTCCCGGGCAGGCGCTTTTTGAAAGCCTGATTGTTTTCGAAAACTATCCCGCCGATCACTCGCCGTGGGATTTAGGACCAAAAGTCAGAGCCGTTCCGGAACGTTCGCAGCTTTCGCGCACGAACTATCCTGTAGTGCTGCTGGCGATGCCCGGCAGTGAACTTCGTCTTCAGATCGTCTTCCACGCGAACAGGTTTGAGCGCCAGGCAATCGAGCGCGTGCTCGCTCATCTGGAAATCCTGCTCCTGGGCTTTACTTCCGCTGATGTCGATCGAAGGTTGTCGGACATCTCACTACTCACGTCTATCGAACGCAATCAGATAGTCAACGAGTGGAACAACACAAGTACTGCATACGAGTTCGACGCCACTATTGTGCAACTCTTTGAGCGACAGGCGGCGCAGAACCCAGCGGCGATCGCGGTTCAGTTTGAGGACAATTCAATTAGCTATGGCGAGCTTAACAGGCGTGCAAACAAGTTGGCACATCATCTGCGGACTTGCGGTGCTCGCCCGGAGACGCTGATTGCCGTTTGCCTCAAGAGATCGATCGACATGGTTATCGCGTTGCTGGGAGTTTTGAAATCCGGAGCTGCGTATGTGCCGCTCGATTCAGCTTTTCCGAAAGAGCGTCTGGCTTTCATGCTCGAGGATTCCAATGCGAAGTTATTGCTGACTGAGCAGAATCTGCGAATCGAGCTGCCTGAGATCGAAGCCCGGATTGTTTGCCTTGACTCCGACTGGGCGACGATTGATGCGCAGAGCGATGAAAACGCTGCGGCTGCCGCCAAGAGCAGTGACCTGGCGTATGTGATTTACACGTCAGGCTCGACGGGCCAGCCAAAAGGTGTGCAGATCGAACATCGTGCGCTGGTCAATTTTCTCAACTCGATGCGACAAGAGCCGGGTCTAAACAGCTCGGACGTGCTGCTCTCTGTTACGACGCTTTCATTCGACATCGCCGGACTGGAGATTTATCTGCCGCTCATCACCGGCGGTCGGTTGGTTATTGCGAGTCGCGAAATCGCCTCTGACGGATTGCGTCTGAAAGACAAACTGGCCGAATCCGGCGTCACAGTAATGCAGGCAACACCGGCCACGTGGCGAATGCTGATTGACGCTGGTTGGAGCGGCGGCAAGCAGCTAAAGGGCTTGTGCGGCGGCGAAGCACTGTCGCGAGAACTCGCCAACGAACTGCTGCTGCGGTGCGGCGAGTTGTGGAATATGTACGGGCCAACTGAGACGACCATTTGGTCGACGGTAGAGAGGATCGCGTCGTCAAACGAGGCGGTCTCTATTGGACGGCCGATCGCCAACACACAAACGTATTTAATCGACAGAAATCGTCAGCCAGTACCCGTCGGACTTCCTGGAGAGTTATGCATAGGGGGTGACGGATTGGCGCGCGGGTATTTGAATCGCCCCGAGCTTACGATTGGGAAATTCATTCCGAATCCTTTTGTCTCGGGCGCCCGCGTTTACCGGACCGGTGACTTGGCGCGGTATCTGCCTGACGGACGCATTGAATGCCTCGGGCGCATTGACCATCAAGTCAAAGTCCGCGGGCATCGGGTGGAACTTGGCGAGATCGAATCGCGGTTATTGCAACACGTTGCCGTGCGCCAAACGGTCGTTGTTGCCGCGGATGATTCAGCAGGCGGAAAGCGCCTGGTGGCATACGTTGTTGGCAAAGATGCGCGACTCTCGACGACTGATTTGCGCGTCTTTCTCAAGGAGAGTCTGCCGGACTACATGGTTCCGTCGGCCCTCGTTGTGCTGGAAGAACTTCCGCTTACGCCGAACGGCAAAGTGAATCGACGGGCCTTACCCGGGACTGAAGTGGGCCTAAGCTCATCTGATGATTATGAAGCACCGCGAAATCAGACGGAACGAACGCTGGCAGATATCTGGAGCGAGTTGCTAGGTGCGTCGCACGTTAGCCGGAACGATAATTTTTTCGATCTCGGTGGCCATTCATTGCTCGCTACGCGTCTGGCTTCACGCCTGCTGCAGCGGTTTCAAATTCAGTTGCCTTTGCGAGTGCTCTTCGAATGCCCCACACTTGAAGCCCTTGCGCGGCGAATCGATGATGAGGGTAACGGCAGCTCGCCGTCATTGTCGACGCAAATTCAACCGATCGCGCGTAATGGATTTGCACCGTTGTCTTTCGGCCAGGAAGATTTTTGGTTTCTCAACCAACTAAATCCCAACACGTCTCTTTACAACATCTATCGCGCCATGCGCCTGCAAGGGGCACTCAATCCAGCGGCGCTCCAGAACTCACTCGCTGAGGTGGTGCATCGTCATGAAGCGCTGCGTACGACATTCGTGGCCAAGGATGATTCGGTTGGGCAGCTTATTAACGACGTGTGCGAACTTGAATGGCGGCTGATCGACCTGCGCGAACACTCGCAGTATGGGCGCGAAGCGACAGCCGGCGCGATGTTAACTGAACAGGCGCACATTCCATTCGACCTGGAGCGGGGACCGCTGATGCGCGCAGTCCTCGTTCGTTTGACTGACGACGAGAACATCTTGCTGGTCGTGCTGCATCACATCGTCGTTGATGACTGGTCAATGACGATCTTTTTCAACGAGCTTTGGACAGTCTATAACAGCTTTCTGGCGGAGTCGCGGCCGGCGCTCCCAAACCTGGCAATCCAGTATGCCGACTTTGCCGTTTGGCAGCGCGAGTGGCTGCAGCAGGGTTTGCTCGATCAGCAGTTGGCTTTTTGGAGGCGGCAACTTGCGGACATGCCGCCACCGCTCGAGTTGATCAGCGACAGACCTCGTTCGGTCGTACAAACTTGCAGAGGAAACCGTGAAGAGATTGTTTTGTCTCTCGAGTTGATGGAGAAACTAAATACTATCGGTCGAGCGGAGGGCGCTACGTTATTCATGACTCTGCTCGCGGCCTTCCAATTGCTGCTGGCGCGTTATACCGGCACGGACGACATCGCGGTCGGGTCGCCGATTGCCGGCCGCAATCGCGCCGAAACCGAGGGTCTGATTGGTTTCTTCATCAATACGCTGGTGCTGCGTACGGACCTTTCGGGCGATCCTACTTTCCCGGAATTATTGCGCCGGGTGCGCGACGTTTGCCTCGGCGCGTTTGCGAATCAAGACGTGCCGTTTGGAAAGCTGGTTGAGGACCTACAGCCCGCGCGCACTGCTAATCACCCTCCGCTTTTCCAGGTACTATTCGTATTTCAGAACGCGCCGGCGGTTACGGTTCGGCCGCGCGGAATCGAACTGACGCCCGAAGAAGTCCGCGAAGGATTAGCGCCGCTCGATCTGACCATCGAAGTGCGCGAGACGGACGATGGCGCACATTGTTGGTTCGAATACAAGACGGAATTGTTCGACGCGGCCACGATCGCGCGAATGGCTGAACGGTTCCGATTGCTGCTCGAGTCGATCTCGATCGATGGCGGTCAAAAAATCTCGACCCTACAGTTTCTCACCCCAGATGAAAGGCATCCGCTCGCCCCAGAGAGTTCAATAGCCATTGAGTATTCGAGCAGGCAATGCGTTCATGAATTATTCGAGGCCCAGGTCGAACGCACGCCCTCAGCTATCGCCGTCGTTCATGAAAAGGAGAAACTCACCTATCACGCGCTGAATGAGCGCGCGAACCAGTTGGCGCATCACCTGCGAAGCCTCGGCGTCGGGCCCGACACGCTCATAGGAATTTGCGTTGAGCGCTCAATCGAAATGATCGTCGGCGTATTGGGAATCTTGAAAGCGGGCGGAGCTTACGTGCCGCTCGATCCGGTCTATCCGCGCGAACGACTGCGCCTGATGATCGACGACGCGAAGATCTCGGTGTTATTGACGCAACGACGCCTGGTTGATGCGTTGCCGCAGATAGATGGAACGGTCCTTGGTCTCGACTCCGATTGGTCGCACATTGCAAAAAACGCGGCGGGAAATCCAAGTCGATTAACTGAGGCCGAGAACCTCGCTTACGTGATTTACACCTCAGGCTCGACTGGCCAGCCGAAGGGTGTCATGATCGAACATTCATCTCTCGTCAATTACGTAGAGAGTGCGATTGTTGAGTTCGTCCTCGATCGCGGAGACCGCATCTTGCAATTCGCTTCACTGAGTTTTGACACCAGCGCCGAAGAAATCTTTCCTTGTCTGGCACGTGGCGCAACGTTAATCTTGCGAACCGATGAAATGCTTGGCTCAGTCAGTACGTTCTTACAGAAGTGTCGTAATTGGGCGATTTCCATTCTTGATCTGCCGACGGCTTACTGGCACGAGTTGGTTACAGCCATTGACAACGACGAGCTTGAGCTTCCACCGTCGCTGCGTTTGGTAATCATCGGCGGCGAGCGAGCCCAGCCCGAACGTTTGCAGCATTGGCAGAAACACGTCGGCGGCGAAATCCGCCTGCTCAATACTTACGGGCCGACCGAAGCCACGATCGTGTCGACGATTTGGGAAGCCCCGGCAGACCAACATTTCGATTCGATCGAGGTGCCGATTGGGCGACCGGTACGAAACGCGCGCGCGTACGTCCTCGATCGATTCTTGCAGCCTACGCCTTTCGGCATCGTCGGCGAGTTATATATCGCGGGAGCCGGGTTGGCCCGTGGCTATCTAAACCAGCCTGATCTCACCGCTGAAAGATTTGTTGCCGATCCGTTCTGCCGGCCGGCGGGCGTCAGAATGTACAGGACGGGCGATCTTGCGCGTCTCTTGCCGAGCGGAAACATCGAATATGCAGGTCGCAACGACAGTCAGGTCAAGATTCGCGGTTTTCGCATCGAGCCAGAAGAAGTTGAAAAAATCATTCGACGACACGCCTCAGTGCGCGACTGCGCGGTAATCGCACGTGAAGATAGGCCTGGGGAACAACGCTTGGTCGCATACGTAGTCGGAGAAAATATTTCTGAAGATGATTTGCGCAAATTTCTCGGAGCGACGCTGCCACCGTACATGGTTCCTTCGGCATTTGTGCAGCTCGAAAAGCTGCCACTGTCTCCGAACGGCAAGATAGATCGGAAAATGCTGCCCGCGGTAAGAGACGTGAAAATGAAAACGTCGAGTGTGCTTGCCCCTTCGACAGAAGCCGAAAAATTGCTCGCGCGAATCTGGTCACAAGTGCTCAAGGTTGAGAACCTCGGAGTCGATGACAACTTTTTCGAGCTCGGTGGGCATTCGCTGCTCGCCGTCCGCTTGTTCTCAAAGATCAAGAAAGCTTTCGGCAAAGAATTGCCGCTGGCGACGCTCTTTCAAGCACCAACCTTGGGTGGACTGGCTGCGGCTCTCGCCAAAGATGGTTGGAAGCCGTCATGGTCACCGCTGGTTGCGATTCAATCCAGCGGATCAAAACGGCCTTTATTCGTAATTCACGCAGTCGGTGGCAACGTACTGGAATACGAGGCTCTCTCGCGGCATCTGGGAGTGGACCAGCCGTTTTATGGACTCCAGGCGCAAGGTCTCGACGGAAACCAAACCAGTCCCACTTCAGTCGAAGAGATGGCCGCGAGTTACGTGCGCGAGGTTCGGGCGGTTCAACCCAAAGGGCCGTATCAAATTTGCGGCAGATCGCTCGGTGGAATGATTGCGTTCGAGATTGCATGCCAACTCTCCGCGCAAGGTGAGCGGGTTAGTCTGCTCGCGATGTTAGATACTTATCCGGCCGGCCACACGAGACTTCTAAACGAGACCAAAGTCTCACGCGCCAACGCGATTGCTGACAAACTGGCCAGGCACGCAAAGAACCTCAGCCGCTTGAGTCTTGGACGCAAGCTTTGGTACGTGATCGATAAGTCTCGTTATGCGCCTAAGAAGATTCAGATTCACGCATGGCAGGTTCTTTACCACGTCTTTACCCGCATGGGCCGTCCGTTGCCCCGGGCCTTTCGCAGCGTCGAACAATTTAATTACGCCGCCGCGCGCAAATACATGCCGAAAGTCTATGACGGGCGCGTGACGCTCTTTTGGGCCAGCGAAGACTTGAACGCCGGCCAAGATATTGTCGAAGGGTGGGAATCGCTGGCGCGCGCGGGCGTTGAAGTGCGTAAGATGCCCGGCACGCACGTTGATATCATGAAGGAACCTTTTATTGGCAAAATAGCTGAGGAGTTAAAGCCATATCTCGACCGCGATTCTGGCCGCAAGTTGAGCCATCAGTCGCCTGAAGCAAGCGGCAACTCGTCTGACGTCGGCATTGCGGCGTAGAAATAATTCAGGAAAGTCGTCACAAGGGGTTTGACCTCATCGCCGCGGGTGTTTTATGGAGTCTCTTCCAGAGACAGTAGAGGTCTTATTGAAAATCGGGTGCTGGCGGCTGAGTGGAAGGCAATTAACAGTGCTTCGAGACATAGATATTTAGGCCTTAGCTAAGCCAGCCGCACAAGTTAGGCACTTGTCTGAGTCGTTCGCTCTCGCAGCGACTTCCCAAAAGTCCGTCACATCCGTATGCTTTTTTCCTGACAGGAATGTGAGAGTGCGGTCATAGAAGACAGGATCACGATCCAGGTCTATCTGACCAAGCCAGCCAGAAGACGCCACCAAAGCGATCAAAGCTGTTACCACTCATCGCTCCGCAGTATGACCGGCGTGCGCACTGCTACGGAGTAACGCTCGCGTGGGAGTTTTGAATACGATGCTTACGTGGCCGCGCGGAGGTCGCTCATCGCGGGCAACCTTGCACGCAGTTGCGATGCGCTTCATTTGCCGCCCGCTCACAAGCAGCGCGGTCTGCTCCTGTCCGGCCGCGACAGGCACGTATCGCATTCTTGTGGGCTCGGTTGCATTCCTTGACACAGCGCTTGTGGTCCCGGCGCCTGTCCTTTGCCACAGACTTCGCCTTCTCCTTTGCGTCCCGTGCTCGCTCTCTACCGGCGTCTGAGCGGCCTTTCGACTTATCCGAAGCGGTGCCACGGCCCCTGTCCGCACGGCCTGCCGATGCGTCGGGAGATCTTCCAATACCCCGGTCGACGCCCGTCCCCGCAGGTGGGCCGCCTTTCGAACCACCGCCGCCACGCCCGCGCCCTTGGGCCAAGCCGATCACTTGGAGTCCGAACACAAGTAACAATACCAAGCCTAATCTCGCGATCATTTTCAATGGATTGTGCATAACTTTCCCTCCACGAAATAACATTCTGCAAGAGTCGGGTGGGGAACAAGATTAGAGGAGAGCGCAACTATCCTAGCAGAAGCTTCGCCTCAATAGAAGTTTCCGGCGGTTCTTGCTTCGCAGGTGCGGCCATGGCTGCGAGAGTGGCTGTCGCTGCTTAGGACCTAATGGAATGGTTAGTCGGATTATTTTAGATCCTTGGGATCGTACGTTCGCCAGAAAACCCTGGAGCAAGGGACGGGTTTGTCGCTTCGGAGTCGAACCGTAGTAAACACTGTGTCTGCGGGTAACTTCCGCGA
>Ga0207684_10001248_pt1 | contig 28201 bp, 33 predicted proteins | sample KBSK5501metaG_FD_184342 | JGI IMG/M metagenome (GOLD analysis project Ga0207684, IMG submission 184342) | Corn, switchgrass and miscanthus rhizosphere microbial communities from Kellogg Biological Station, Michigan, USA - KBS K5-50-1 metaG... | ecosystem: Host-associated > Plants > Roots >...
AGCTCATCAGAGACGCGAAACCCGGAGGTAGTCCGATGATTGGGTGTGCGTACCCGCTCGCGCTTGGGTCGCTGGGGGTCTTTCTCTTTCATGCCCCAGAGTATACCAGGTTATTCGGATAGGCACTTAGTGGGCGTGGCGTCTCGCGTCTCGTACGCGCCCATGGTGATCGCCATGCCGATTCCTTTCGTTGCTCATGGCGGCGTACGATACAGCGCTAATTGTCGTCGTCGAGGCGGCCGGTGTAGGGGCCGTCGATGCCCTCGTGCAGCACACGCAGCGCGAGCAGCGCGCAACGTTGGCGCGCCGGGCCGATCTCGATCCCCAGCATCTCCAGCACGTCGTCGGGGGTGAGCGCGCGCAGTTCCTCCAGCGTCGCGCCCTCGATCTTCTCGGTGAGCATCGAGGCCGAGGCCTGGCTGATCGCGCAGCCGCGTCCGGTGAAGCCGACCTCGGTCACGCGGCCATCGCTCACCTTCAGGTCGATCTCGACGCGGTCGCCGCAGAGTGGATTGATGTCGGCGGCGGCGACGTCGGGCTGCTTCAGGTGGCCGTGGTTGCGCGGCTCGCGGTAGTGATCGAGGATGTACTGGCGGTACAGGTCGTCCATCGCCATTGATGCGCCTCCTATCCGCTACAGCGCGAAGACGGCGCGCGCGCGCTCCAGCGCCCCGGCCAGCGCGTCGATCTCGGCGGAGGTCGTGTAGACGTAGAAGCTGGCGCGTGTCGTCGCGGTCAGCCCCAGGCGCTCGTGCAGCGGCTGCGCGCAGTGCAGTCCGGCGCGCACGGCGATCCCGTCGCCATCTAGCAGCGTGGCGAGGTCATGCGGGTGGATCTCGCCGAGCGTGAAGCTGACCGCGCCGCCGCGTCGCTCCGCTGGCGGGCCGTAGATCGTCAGGTCGGGAATCGCGCTGAGGCGCTCCATCGCGTAGGCGACCAGCGCGCGCTCGTGCGCGTGGACACGCTCCATGCCAAGCGCGCTCAGGTACTCCACCGCCGCGCCCAGACCCACAGTCTCGATGATCGCCGGGGTGCCCGCCTCGAACTTGTGTGGCAGGTCGGCCCAGGTCGAGCCGGTCAGATGCACCTCGCGGATCATCTCGCCGCCGCCCAGAAACGGTGGCATCTCCTCCAGCAACTCGCGCCGCCCCCAGAGGACGCCGATCCCGCTCGGCCCCAGCATCTTGTGCCCGCTAAACGCCAGGAAGTCGCAGTCCAGCGCGCGCACATCCACCGGCAGGTGGGGCACGCTCTGCGCGCCATCCAGCAGGACCAGCGCGCCGATCTCGTGCGCCTGCGCGATGATCTGCTCGACCGGCGGCAGCGTCCCCAGCACGTTCGACATCTGCGCCAGCGCGACCAGCTTTGGCTTCGTCGTCTCCAGCAGCCGCGTGTAGGCGTCAAGGTCCAGCTCGCCACCGTCGGTGATCGGGATGTACTCGACGCGCGCGCCGACGCGCTGGGCCAGCAGTTGCCACGGCACGATGTTGCTATGGTGCTCCATCTCAGTGCTGAGGATGACATCGCCAGCGCGCAGGTTGGCGTTCCCCCAGGAGTAGGCGACGAGATTGATCGCCTCGCTGGTGTTGCGCGTGAAGATGATCTCGCGGGCGGAGCGGGCGTTGATGAAGCGCGCGACCTGCTTGCGCGCCTGCTCCATGCGCGCGGTGGCCTCCTCGCTGAGGGTGTAGACGCCGCGATGCACGTTGGCGTAGCTCGTGCGCGCGAAGGCGTCCATCGCGTCGAGGATCTGAACTGGCTTCTGCGCCGACGCCGCGCTATCGAGGAATACGAGCGGCTTGCCGTGGATCGCGCGCGTCAGGATCGGGAAGTCCTCGCGCGGGGCGAGCGACGCAATGAAGTCCACGCCGGTTCCGGTCGCCTCGATCATCACATCGCTCCTTGATTACGCAGCGGGCGCGGTCTACCGCGCCCCCACAGATAGCGCCCATCGGGACACGCGAGCTACGCCGTGACGCCCTCGCCGGTCAGCCACTCGTAGCCCTTCTTCTCCAGCTCGTGCGCCAAATCGGCGCCGCCGGTCTTGACGATCTGCCCCTGATACATCACATGGACGACATCCGGCGTGATGTAGTCGAGGATGCGCTGGTAGTGCGTGATGATGAGCACGCCCAGATCCGGGCCGCGCAGCGCGTTGACGCCCTCGGAGACGATCTTGAGCGCGTCGATGTCCAGGCCGGAGTCGGTCTCGTCGAGGACCGCCATCTGTGGCTCCAGCATCGCCATCTGCAGGATCTCGGCGCGCTTCTTCTCGCCGCCGGAGAAGCCCTCGTTGATGTAGCGATTGATGAAAGTGGTGTCCACCTTGAGCAGCTTCATCTTTTCGGTGATGAGCTTGCGGAACTCGGCGGGCGGGATGCCCTTCTTCTTCGGCGCCTCGCCGGTCGGCTCATTCGTCGCGGTGGGGTCGTAGCCGTCGCGCTTGGCTTCGAGCGCGCGGCGCAGGAAGTTGGCGACGGTGACGCCGGGAACGCTGGAGGGATACTGGAAGGCGAGGAAGAGGCCCATGCGCGCGCGCTTGTCCGCCGAGAGTTCGAGGATGTTGACGCCCTTGAAGAGAATCTCGCCCTGCGTCACCACATACTTGGGATGGCCCATGATGACGTTGGCCAGCGTGCTCTTGCCGGAGCCGTTCGGCCCCATCAGCGCGTGGGTCTCGCCCTGGCGCACGGTCAGATCCACGCCGCGCAGGATCTCCTTGTCCTCGATCTTCGCATGCAGGTCGCGGATCACCAGCTCGACTGGCGCGCCGCCGGTGTTGGTCGTGTTCGTCGTACTCATTTCAGGCGTGATGCCCTCCTCAGAAAGTAGCGGTATGGGGTTCATTCGGATGCGAGCGCAGCCTCAGTTGTCGGACTGTGCGCCGTAGATTTGCGTGCGTGGCGCGAGCGCGATTAGGCGCGGCGCCGTCGCGGAGCGATCCTCTTCGTGGACGAGATCGGCGAGCGTGATGGCGTCGAGCGTCGAGGTGATGGCGTCGCGCACACGCGCCCAAAGGTATTTGGTGGAACAGCCGTCGAGGCGGTCGCAGATGACCTCCATCTCGCCCTCGACCGCGCAGATCATCGGCGCGATCTGCCCTTCCAGCGCGCGCACGATCTCGCCCATGCGCAACTCCTCCGGGGCGCGACTCAGCCGGTAGCCGCCGTGCGCGCCACGAGTGGACTCCACCAGCCCGGCCTCGCGCAGGCTGCGCACAAGCTGCTCCAGGTACTGCACCTTGAGCTGGAGACCCTCGGCCTGGCCGATCTCGTTGAGCGAGCGTGGCTGCTGGCCGTAGTGCCGCGCCAGGTCTACCATCAGCCGCACACCGTACTCGCCGCGAGTGGATACACGCAACATGCTCGGCCTCCCTCGATTCGCCCTGCTCTTCGGCCAGCGCGGATGCGTCACGCGCGCAGATTATTCCGACTGTTCTAGTCGGATATGAGTATAGCATCGCGCCGGAAATCGCGTCAAGGCGAGCACGTTCAGGAAGCGTCTGCTTACATGAGGAAGGAAGATACAGGATCACATGGCTCGCCGCTGAAGTGAGCGCGCTGGCAGGATGGGTAGGATGATGGCGGCGTCATTCCCCACAGCAGGTAACAGACGGTGAAACGGCCAGGCGCGGTGGTACACTGGACACGGTTCCTGCGGCTTTCCCTTGTGACTCAGTAACGCTAGCGACATGGTGGGAACGATAAATGAGTGTGAGTGATCTGCGCCAGACGGAGTTTGGCGCACAAGTCGAGGTCTATCGCCGGGAGCTTGGCGCGCATTGCTATCGCATGATGGGATCGATCCAGGATGCGGAAGACATGGTGCAGGAGACGTTTCTCCGCGCATGGCGACGCCACGAGGCGCTCGAAGAGGTCTCTTCGCTGAAGGCCTGGCTCTACGCCATCGCAACCAACGCCTGCCTGGACGCGCTCAAGAGACGCCCCAAACGTCTGGCGCCCATCATGCTTGGGGCCGCATCGACCCTCACGGAGCCGATCCCACAGAAGATCCTGGAACCAATCTGGCTTGAGCCTTATCCAGACGCGCTGCTCCTGACAGGCGACGAGCGGAATCCCGAAGAGGTGGTCATCGAACGCGAACATATCACGCTGGCGTTCATCGTCGCCTTGCATCTTTTGCCGCCCCGCCAGCGCGCAGTGCTCCTCTTACGGGACGTGCTGGACTGGCCAGCGAGCGAGGTGGCGACCTTCCTCGACACGACGGTATCCGCAGTGAAGAGCGCGCTGCATCGCGCCCGCGCGATCCTGGCCGATCACTACCATGACCACCACGCGCCCGGGGCCGATCCTGACTTGAAGCTCGACAGCACGACGCAACAACAACTGAACGCGTATGTGGGCGCGTGGGAGGCCGCGGATAGCGTGGCGCTGGCGCGTCTGCTAAAGGAAGACGCGACGTTCAGCATGCCGCCCATTCCAGCCTGGTATCGCGGCAGAGAGTCCATTCGCGCCCTGGTGTCGCGCACTGTTTTCAGCGGAGAAGCTCACGGACGCTGGCGCTTGCTGCCAACGGCGGCCAATGCTCAGACAGCGTTTGGGCTGTATCGCCAGGCCGAGACCTCAGGCCTCTACCAGGCCTACGGGATTCAGGTAGTCACACGCTCAGGGCAGATGATTCGCGATATTACCACCTTCATCGATGCAGAGCTTTTCGCGCACTTCGATCTCCCTCCGACGCTCTCGACGGTTCCTGTGTAGGCGAGAGGGTATGGCGTTTCTCTCAGCAGTCCTACACGGGACCGCCATTCACCCGGATGAATCGGTATCACACCGCCCGCATGCGATTGCCCCTGGCCTGGCGCTCGACCTCGGCGAGGCCCAGGGTCTCCAGCAATGGCGGGATATACATCGCGAACCGCCCACGCAGCCCTTTCTTCAGCCCGTACCAACCGCCGATCGGGTTGGTGGGCGAGCGTCCCCACGCCTCCACCGTGCCCTCTTTGGCCGGCTTCTGTTCGTCGGCGCTGCCGAGTTCCATCCAATCGCCATGCTGCTTCAGCATCGCATGTAAGTCTTCGATGCAACGCGCGTCGTAGAGCAAGACGGTCTTGCCGACGGTACAGACGAGCGCGGGCGGATCGTGCGTGTCATCGCGATAGAGAGTGTAGGCGGAACTTCCTGATGGGGTATTCAGCCGCCACGGATCTTCCTTGGTCCCCTGACCCTGCGCATCGTTCTCTGTCATGCTTCCTGCGCCTCACTTTCAAACACATCCACCTCAATCAGTGATCGTCGCGAGCAGACGACTGCTCGTGTGTCCTGAAGCGTCGCCGGCGTCAGGAGTCGCGCTCGGCTTCCGCTTTCAGATCGGCGAGGAATCGCTCGAACGATGGGCCTTGATCGGGCAAAGAACGAGCGATCATCGGCAGCATGAGGCCGGAGAGCGTTTCCGCCATCGTGACATCCGTCGCGCCACTGCCCCTGGGCGTGAGCGCGTACTGCCGTACGCCTCGAAAGAGAGGCGTGCCATCCTGCCACACCATGTGTTCATTCGGCGCGAATGTGGTGACCCGCAGCTTGAATGTGCGCTCCGGCGTGATGGTCGCTCGCAGCAGTATCGTCTCTCCCGCAGCGATCTTCCCCTGGACGCTCTGGACGGTCGAGTTCCACCGTGGGAAATCTTGCGCGTTCGTGAGCAACGCCCAGATGGCGCTGGGCGCCGCTCGTACGGTGATCCCTACTAAGACTCTTATCCGAAACGCGCTGTGGGTCGTGATGGCTGTTCCATCGGTCTGAATGGCCAAAGATCCGTCTCCTGCGCTCCTCATGCATCGACTGCGTCAATCGCTACGGCATTCCCTACGAGCCGTGTTCGCCTATCCAGGGGCCATCAAGAGTCAAAGACCCGGTACGATCCCACCTCCTCGAGCGTGGTGAAGGTGGGCTGCTCAGCGAAGCGTTCGCTCAGCCCCGCTTGAAACGCCTGAAACGCGGGGGACTGATCCAACGGGTTCGCGCCGGTCTCTGTCTCGACAGAGACCAGGTGCATGAAGCTGACGCCATCATTGCTCTTGAAGGTGATGTAGCGAATGCCCTTGGGAGCCTTCGCGCGCAATTCTTCAAACACGCGCTCGATGAACTGCTGATTCTCGGCGGCCTTCTCCGGTTTGACCTTGTACTGAACGATCACTCTCTTCATGTCGTGTATCTCCTTCGGACTCGTGGATTCCATACGGCGGACTCCTTCATGTGAGACGACAATCGCGCGCGAGAGGATGCGGTCGGCGAGCGGCATTATCCTGAGAAACCCTGCACGCATGCGGGAACGCGCCTCCTCGACGCTCAAGCTCTTCAACTGCCTGGCGCGAATAGCTTGGATGAGGAGGAAGCGCTTTACCTGCCCTTAACTTCGGCGGCCTATGCTCTGGCGAGCGACCCACCGCAAGGATGTTCGTCTCTCTCGCCATACACGCTGGCGCAGGAGCATAGATCACATGCGCAGTCTCTTCTCCGGCCCTGGGCGCTTCTACAAGGGCAACCTGCACACGCATTCGACGCGCTCGGATGGCAAGCTTCCTCCAGAGGAGGTCGCCGCGGCGTATCGCAGCCGTGGCTACGACTTCCTCGCGCTGACCGACCACTTCCTGAAGCAGTACGGCTATCCCATTACCGACACGCGTCCATTCCGCGCGCCTGGCTTCACCACATTGCTGGGCGCCGAGTTGCATGCCCCGCGCATCGCGGCGGGGATGGACTGGCATCTGGTGGCGGCTGGCCTACCACTCGACTTCACGCCGCCAGCGCCAGACGAGACGGGGCCAGCGCTCGCCGCGCGCGCGGTCGAGGCGGGCGCGTTCGTCGGCATCGCGCATCCGGCCTGGTACCGGCTCACCCTGGAGGACGCGCTGAGCGTCGCGGCGGCGCACGCGGTCGAGGTCTATAACCACGGCAGCGCGCAGTGGAGTGATCGCGGCGAGTCCTGGTATCTCTGTGACCTGCTGCTGGCTCGTGGACGTCGGGTGAGCGCCTACGCCGCTGACGACGCCCATTTCATCGGCTCGCGCCCGGCGGCTTTTGCGGCGTGGGTCCAGGTCCGCGCGGAGGAGCTGGCGCCAAAGGCGCTGCTGGCTGCGCTCAAGGCTGGTGACTACTATGCCAGCCAGGGCCCCGAATTTTTTGACATTATCGTCGGCGAGGGCCAGGTTGCGATCACATGCTCGCCCTGCGCGACGATCATCCTCTCCGGGCCGAGCGCGCACGCCCGGCAGACCAGGGGCGACCCCTTGACCACGATAACTTTCTCGCTCGACGGCTTCGAGCGCGCCTACTGTCGGGTCACCCTGATCGACGCCGAGGGCAAGCGCGCCTGGTCGAACCCCATCTGGCTCGACTAATTCGCCACCAGCATACGCGCCGACCCTTTCACACGCTCCCTTGCCAGAATGCTGGGGTTTCGGCGGCCCATGCGGAGTCGCATGATATGCTGCTCTCCACGGCAGTGGTGATTCCAAAGGCAAGCAATGGTTATGCGACTCGTCTTTCTCTATGGCCCTCCCGCGGCGGGCAAGCTGACGATTGGCCGCGAGCTGGCAACACTCACGGGCTTCCGCCTCTTTCATAATCATCTGACGGTAGATCTCGCCAGAGAAGTTTTTCAGTTTGGTAGCGAACCATTTCAGCGACTGGTGGATGAGCTGCGGCTACATGTCTTCACCGCCGCGGCCCAAAACGGCGTGCCAGGCCTGATCTTTACCTATGTCTATGGCGGACAGAATGACGATTTTACGCGCCGAACCCTGAGCGCGATGGAGACGGCTGGCGCGAGCGTCTGCTTTGTCCAGGTGACGTGTCCGGTAGAAGAACTGCTGAACCGGGTGGAGAACGAGTCGCGCCGCGCCTACCACAAACTCGCCAGCCGGGAGGACCTGGCCGCGCTGTTGACCTCGCGTGACTGGCTCTCCGCGATCCCCTACGTCGAGAGCTTTCCCGTGGATACGACGCGACTCACGCCAGCCGAGGCGGCGCGTGAGATTGCCTGGCATTTTCACCTGGCCGGGTGAGATGACCTGAGAGGCAAGCGCATCCGCCACGACCGTATTGCCACCGCACAGTACATTTGATTCAACTCAGTAGCAATCTCCCTGTGGAGGCGCGAGACGACGGCCTGTGGCGATGGAGGCTGGCATGATCGGATGGTTTCAGGCGCGCGCATGGGGAATGGCGAAGCGCGGCTCACTGGTGTTGGTCATGGCGCTGTCGCTCGGTACCGCGGCGTGTAGCGCGCCCAGTGTAGGTGGCGATCCAACCGCCGCCGCACGCACGGCTATCGCAGAGGGCCAGAAACAGGCATACCACACGCGCTTGCCTGGCGATGGCTGCGACATTAATGGCGGACTCTGGTCCTCTGGCCGCAACACCTCCGTCGCCTGCGGACCGAACGCCACTCACGTGAGCGAAGGCAAGGGAGAGTTCGTCGGCGAGCTGTTCTTCGACTGGAAGGACGGCTATGCCTTCCCGGCGAATTATTCCGTCGCCGTCAGCATCGCCGGTCTGCCGAGTGACGGCTGCGCGGGAATCACTACGCGCCAGCAAAAGAACAGCCTTGGCGCGTATGGGCTCTACATTTGCGGCGATGGCGAGCAAAATATCGTACGTTACAACGTTACCTCTGGCAAGCCAACCACGATCGGCGGAGCCGACCAGCCGCACGCACCGGCGGGATCGTCGTTCCAGATCACTGTTTCCTCTATTGGGGACCAGCAGTGCATGCAGGTGACAGGCCAGCAGAAGTTCTGTGCGACCGACGCGGTCTTCAAGACCACGGAGTCGATCGGCCTGCCGGTCTTCGCCGACAGTGGGAGCGGCTCAGCCAACTTCAGCGACTTCACCTTCACGCCGCTGCCCTAGCGCCGCCTGCTCATTTATCTTGCCCCCGCGCGGTACACTGTACTCGACTCGACTTCGAGATAGGGACCGCGAGGAGACGCAGAGGCTATGCGGGAGACGCAGGACAGGCGGCCTGGCATGATCGCGCCACAGCGGATGTGGCTGGCGTTGCTTTGCGTCGCGGCGCTGGCGCTGTGCATCGCGGCGTGCGGCGATTCCAGCGGCTCCAACGCGAGGGCCACCCCCACCGAGACGGCGCCCAATACTGGCGTGACTCAGGTGGTGGGCCAGAACAGCGCGACCCCAACCACCTTCATCATCGGCGGAGGCGGCGGCACAGTTGGCGCGAACGAGATCTGCACGGCGGAGAAGAACGTGCAGACGTCCGTCCCCGCCAGTGTCCCGGCGTATCCTGGCGCGGAGCTGCGCCAGAGCTACACCATCGACAATAACGGCACCTACGGCTACTGCGCCACCGCCACTCCGGGCGCCGTCGCGGACTACTACCTCAAGCAACTGCCGGGCAAGGGCTGGGAGAATGTACTGTCCAACCCGATGGTGACCGGAAATCAGGTGGTTGGATCGAAGGGTAATACGACGCTCGTCGCCACGATGCTGCCCGACGCGAAGAACGCCGCGCAGTGCGACATCCTCATCCTCGTCGCCGGACTCTAGCGCTCAGAAAGTAATTGGGAGTCAGCGACCCCAGCCGTAAACGGCGGGCTTGAAAGGGCCCTAATGCTGACCAGTCCCCTGGCCGCGGCCAGGAGCCGTTGGCGAGGAGCGCCCACGTTCGCACCCTGGGATGGCATCTCAGTCCCAGGCGCTGCAATCGGTCGGTTAAACAGGCGCAGGGGGAAGCAAGCCAGTGCCGACCGAAGATGGCCGCTCGCCAACTGGGACGAGGGAACCCGTACCCGCGCAAGCGGAGGCGCGCAAGCGGAGGCGCGCAAGCGGAGGCGCGCAAGCGCACGAAGGAGCCAGAGATGTCGTTCGTGTTGGTCGTCGATCAGGAGCGCAACCCGCTCGATCCGGTGCATCCGGGACGAGCCCGCCATCTGCTCACGGCAGGACACGCCGCCGTGCTGCGGCGCTATCCCTTCACCATCATCCTCAAGACCATCGTGCCTGCTGCCCAGCCGGCCTCACTCCGCCTCAAGATCGATCCCGGCGCCAGGACGACGGGACTGGCCGTGATCCATGACGCCACCAGCCAGGTGGTGTGGGCGGGGGAGTTGGCGCAGCGGGGCGAGCAGGTCACGGAACGCCTCGATCAGCGCCGCGCCTGCCGGCGCTCGCGGCGCCAGCGCCACACGCGCTACCGCCCGGCGCGCTTCGCCAACCGCAGGCGCAACGCTGGGTGGCTGCCGCCCTCGCTGGAGAGTCGCCTCGCCACTGTGCGCACCTGGGTGGCGCGGTTGCGCCGCTCCGCGCCCATCGGCGCCATCAGCCTGGAACTCGTCACGTTCGATACCCAGCTCATGCAGCATGCCGAGATCAGCGGCATAGAGTATCAACAGGGGACGCTGGCGGGGTACGAGGTCAGGGAGTATCTGCTCGAGAAGTGGGGGCGGCGGTGCGCCTATTGCGGCGCGACCGACCGACCGCTGCAAGTCGAGCAGAGTGTGCCGCGTGTGCGCCACGGCTCGAATCGGGTGTCCAACCTCACCCTCGCTTGCCAGCCGTGTAATGACGCCAAGGGCACGCGCACGACGGAGGAGTTTGGGCAGCCCCAGATCCAGGCACAGGCAAAGTACCATTGAGAGACGCGGCGGCCGTGAATGTGACGCGCTGGGCGCTCTTCCACCGCCTCAGTGCGCTGGGACTGCCCCTCGAGACGGGAACAGGAGGGAGAACGAAGTGGAACCGCACGCGGCGTGATCTGCCCAAGACCCACTGGCTCGACGCCGCCTGTGTGGGCGCCAGCACGCCGGAGACGGTCACGATCGCGGGCGTGCACCCGCTGGCCATGCGGGCGACGGGGCGGCATAGTCGGCAGATGTGCCGCACGAACGCCGCCGGATTCCCCGACAAGGCGCCAAAGGCAACGAGTGTGGTGGGCGGGTTCAGGACTGGGGACATCGTGCGCGCGCGGGTCCCGTAGTCCAGTGCGAAAGCAGGAGTGTACGTCGGACGGATCGCCATCCGCGCCAGTGGGTCGTGCAACATCACGACCGCGAAAGGGACCGTGCAGGGCATTCACGTCCGCTACTGTCAGCCACTCCATCGTGGAGATGGGTATACTTATGCGACCGTAGCGGCGCTTCCTCCGCAGGCGTAAACGCCCGGGTCTCCGCGCCGCAAAGCTGATGACTGAGTGTCCATACTGGTGGTCGCTCTCACCGAACACACAATCTACAGAACGGCGACAGGCCGCGTCGCGTCGGCGGGCTGCGCTCGCCCCGAATCGCCTCACCCCAACAGACAACCAAATCGACTGCCTGTGTGACGCTGTCGGTGAGGGCCACGTCAAGCCAATAGGCGTTGCCGTGCATGTCGGGGACGATCGCGAGGCCTGTATCCATCTTCCTTTTGTTGTTCGCTCACTGCGCGATGAGGCCGAAGAAGTAGGTTCCAGGGATGATTGTCACCTGCGTGAAGCCGGCGTCCCTGCAGAGCGCTACGAGGCGCTGAGGCGAACGATAGATTTTGACGATGTGGAACTGACGACCATCGCGGAGCTCCCGCAGCTCCAGATGGGCGTCCTGGGCGGCGGTTGGGCGCGCTGGAGAGGTATCGGGCTCGTCGATGATACACAGTTGACCGCCAGGACGCACGGCGCGGCGCAGCGCCAAGAGCATGGGTGGGAGCCGTTCCGCGGGAACGTGCGAGAACCACAACGCAGCGAAGGCCAGATCGACCAGAGCGTCAGCTTCCCAGGCGAAGAGATCAGCGAGCTGGTAGCGCACACGCGCATCCGCGACCTTGGCGCGATTGAGGGCGAGCATCTCGGGCGAAGCGTCCACTGCGAGAATGCGGTGCGCCACCCTCAGTAAGGGGCGCGTCCAGAGGCCGGTGCCACACGCCAATTCCAGCGCCTGCTCACAGGGGACTAGGCGCGCCATGATGTTCGGCGGCCAGGCGCGCAACTCCTGCGCTTGCGGGTCGACGGTGGCGTCATCATCGCTCAGGACGGTGGCGTCATATTCGGCGGCGCGCTCCCGGTAGTAGCGCAACTGCTCCCGCAGGACTCGTTCATCCATGTATGGGCCCTTCTCGCAATCTGTCCACCTGCGGTCGACTGTGGCGCCGGCGCGCGCCTGAACAGTATGTACATGCGCGCGGAGCGCAGGATACTATAGTCAGAGACCCCCGGCGAAAGCACGGGGGCTTGTGTCTGGACTCCACCGCACCTCAGCATAGCGTCGCCGCTGTGCCGCTTTGGCTTCACCGTCCGACACATTAGGGCGTGCTGACAAGACACCCGTGCTCACCCAGTCTTGCCGGGCAAGCAGCGTTCGCAGCGCGACATTGCGCGCTCCTATCAGGTCCGCATGGAGGATGAGGTGGCACACCTGACAGCTAAACAACAGGCCCTTGTGTGGGCGGTTCTCCTCCGCGGTGTGCCCACAGCGCGGGCAGCATTGGCTCGTGTGGTAAGCATCCACTTTCACCGTGATGCTGCCCGAGAGCAGCGCCTTGTAGGCGACATACCCCTGCAGCTCGGCGAAGGCCCACTGGGAGGCATGCCGGTTGGCGCGGCGCTGCTTCACTGTGGCCTTCTTCCCATGTTTCCGCTTCCTCCGTTCACGGATGTGGGTGAGGTCTTCCAACCCGATGAGGCTGTGCGGATACGCGGTCACGATCTGCCGACTGATCCAATGGTTGCGCTCGTGCTTCAACCGTCTCTCTCGCCCCGCGATCACGACGAGTCATCGTGTCGCGGACCGAGTGCCTTTGCGCTGCAAGCGCTTCCGCAGTCGCGCATAGTGGTCCGCTCTGGCCCGGGCCTCTTTGCCGGGAAAGAAGGCTGTTGTATGCTGCATGTCCGTGGCGACCGCCAGATAGCGCTGGCCCACGTCCACACCGACGATGCGCTGATGCGTCGCGGGCGTGGGGTCAGCCACCTCCATCTCCAGGCTCACCAGGAGGTAGAACTGCTTGTGGGGCCGGTCATACCAGAGTTTGGCGCCCCCGATGCGGGCGCCGTGCTGAATCAGGGCCACGTGCCGATCATAGCCGGTGTAGGGCACAATCACGCGCCCGTCCAGGCTCAGGAGGCTCACCTGCTGGCCGGCCTTGAAGCCGTAATCGTGGCCCAGTTGATAGGTCAGCGTGGGCGAGACATAGTTGGGCGCCTGGTCGAGTCCCCGATAGCGCTTCTTCGTCTTGCCGCCCGCTCGTGCAGCGGCGTTGGCTTTGACCTTGGTCCACAGGGCTTTGTAGGTCGCTCCCACCTGGCGCGGCGCCGAGCACGCCAGCTGCGCGGGCAAGCCGAAGCGGGATCGGATATCCTGATACGTGCCGTCCTGCAAGGCCACCTGGTGGCTCATCTTGCCATGTGCGAAGGCATAGCGACTGACGTAGTTCAGCGCATCACGATACGCCAGTTGCGTCGCCCGCAACGCGCGGAACTGCTCTGGCGTCGTGTGCAGTTTGAGCTTGGCGGTCATGCGACAATTCATGCAAGCACTATATCACCACTGCATCAGGATCTCGCCTCGGGGGAGACAGATGCAGCGGAGCGCTGCCGGTCGGCAGCGGCGCCTTCCTCCCCAGCCTGAAGGCCTGATTCTTACCCACATGTTCCCAGTTGCTAGAATGGTGGCATGGAGACAGCCACCTTGTTGAGACCAGACCAGTGGGCCGAGCAGACATTTGGGCCGGCACAGGTGCGCGAGGCGCGTCGTACCCGGCGAGCGGTCACAGCCGCTGGGGAGATGGTCCGCGATCCAGCGGCCTCTGTGCCCAAGCAACAACACACCTGGAAAGCAGTGCAAGCAGTGCAAGCGGTGCAAGCGGTGGATCGGTTGCTGAATGCGCCAGACGTGACCTTTGAGGCCCTGATGCGCCCGCATTGGCGGCAGACGCGCGCCGCTGTGCAGGGACATGCGATCGTCCTCTTGGTCCAAGATACCCCCCTCCCCGCAGGCCGCCATGACCGGCCTGGGGCAGATCGGCCATGACCGGCCTGGGGCAGATCGGCCATGGGAGGGGGCGCGGCTTGCTGGCGCAACCGGTATTAGCAGTGCTCCCCGAAACACGCGCCGTCTTGGGCTGTCTGGCGCACCGTCCCTGTGTCCATGTCGCTGCTCCGCCCCAGGAGCAGCGCTAGCAACGACGCCAGCGCGCCCAGCGCGAAAGGGATAGCTGGATGCAGATGGTGCAACAGGTGGGGACGCCCGCCACGAACGGTCTTCTGGCGCCCGTGGGCGACCGTGGCGCCGAGATGCTGTCCTTGTTTCGGCGACGCCGCTTGACCCAGACGCACGTTGTCGTCAGAGCCGCCCAGAATCGCCGCGTGCGCGCCAACGAGGAAGCAATCGCCGACTTGCTGGAGCGGGTACGCGCGTGGCCGAGTCAAGCGCCGCGCCCCTTTGACGTGCCGGCGAGTCATGGACGCCATGCCCGGCAGACTCGTCTCCAGATCAGCTTTGGGCCGGTCGGGGTGGTAGGGGTGTGGGAAACCGAGCCGCCCGCCGGGGAAGCAGCCCTGGAATGGATCTTGCTGACCTCGCTGGAGACCTCGACGTGTGCGCCCGCCGGGCAGCGGGTAGACTGGTATCGCTGTCGCTGGATCGTGGAAGAGGATCATCAGTGCCTCAAAACCGGCTGCCGCATCGAGGCACGGCAGGTCCACACCACTGAGCGCTTGATCCGCTTGCTGGGGCTGTTGTCGCCGCTGGCGGTGCGCTTGTTGCACGTGCGTGATGTGGCCCGTCGCGCGCCAGAGTCGGCTGCTGTCGACAGCGTGGCGCCGGTAGCCGTCGCGCTCGTCGCCGCGCGCGCGGCACTGCCCCCTGAGCGCTTGACCGGTGCAGCGTTCTGGCAGGAAGTGGCGCGTCTGGGCGGCGATCTGGCCCGGACGCGCGATGGTCCTCCTGGGTGGAGACCCCTCTGGCAGGGCTGGCTCTATCTGCACACCCTGGTGGAAGGCGTTCCTCTCGCTTCCCACCTCCGCTGATAAGATATGGGTAAGGATCAGGCCTGAAGGCGCGGGGCTTCCTGCGCCGGTCTCTTGTGAACGAGGTCCGCGCTCATGTCCTCCACTTCATGAGGTAACGCCATGCGGGAGATCACTGTATTCAGCGGCAGCGCCCACCGCGCGCTGGCGGAAGAGGTGTGCGACAGCCTTGGCGCCCGCCTCAGCCCATCGACGATTCGGCGCTTCAGCAACGATTGCCTGTACGTACAACTCAACGCCAACTGCCGCGAGCGCGATGTCTTCATCCTGCAGCCGCTCGTCCCCCCGGTGCAGGAGCACCTGATGGAGTTGCTCCTGATGCTCGATGCGGCGCGTGACGCATCCGCGCGGCGCACGACGGCGGTGATCCCGTATTACGCCTATGCCCGCTCAGATAAGAAGGATGCCCCGCGCATCTCCATCGCCGGGCGCCTCGTCGCCGACCTGCTCACAGCGGCGGGGGCGAGCCGCGTCCTGACGATGGCGCTGCACGCGCCGCAGGTGCATGGCTTCTTCCGCATCCCGGTGGACCACCTCAACGCGCTCAACATCTTAGGCGCCCACTTTCGGGACCGCGATCTCGCCAATACGGTAGTGGTCTCGCCAGATCTGGGCAATGCCAAGTCGGCTTCCTACCTGGCGCGCCTGCTGAATCTGCCTGTGGCGGCGGGAAGCAAGCGCCGTATTGATGACGAGCGTGTGGTGATTGACCAGATCGTGGGAGACGTCACCAGCAGGAACGTGATCTTGCTCGACGACGAGATAGCCAACGGCGGGACGATCCTGGAGATGCTACGACTGCTGCGCGAGCGCCATGTCGGCAACGTCGTGGTGGCGTGCACGCACGGCCTCTTCACGGGTTCGGCTATCGAGCGGCTCGCTGCTCAGCCGGATGTGAATGAGGTGGTGACGACGAATACGACTCCACTCGCGCCGGCGAAAATCAAGGCGCTCCCACAACTGCGCGTACTCTCGGTCGCCCCGCTGCTGGCGGAGGCCATCCAGCGAATCCACGATGGCGAGTCGATCAGCAGCCTCTTCGACGTATAGGGGGCATCGATCCAGTCGTTGTCAGCGCCGGGCCCGCTGAGTGGCGCGCCAGGGCCAGTTGTCTGGCGTGCGGATGTCAGCGCTCCACTTCATGCGTCCGAGCGTACCGCCTCCGTCCCTTTCTGTGTGGATTGAGCACCGATTCCCTTTCGGCTGTTTCATGCTTGCGGCAGGGCGGGACCACGATACTTGACTACATGTAGCGACGCATCTTGAAAGTCCAATGCGATACTCTGACACTCCGCTAGGGCCGAGGCCCTACGGGTTCTCAGGCTACGCATGCGGCAACCCGCTACGTTGACGCCTGACGGCTCTATCCGAGCCGACGCTGCTCTTGCCCCAGCCGCAGGATGTTCAGGGCAGCGTTGTGATCGCGGTGCAGGCTCGTGCCGCAGTTGGGGCAGGCATGCCAACGGACGGACAGGCCTTTCGAGGCGATGACACCGCAGCCCGAACAGGCTTGACTGGTGAACGCGGGATGGACCGCTTGCACTCGCTTTCCGGCTCCTACCGCCTTGGAAGTGAGGATGGTGAGGAACGCACTCCACCCCGCATCGCTGATGCTTTTGGCGAGGGAGTGATTCCGCACCATGTTGCGGACCTGCAGGTCTTCATGAAAGATCACATCGTACTGCTGTACTAGCTTGCGAGCTTCTTTGTGGTGGAAGTCGCGCCGCTGGTTGGCAATGTGCTGGTGCGCTTTGGCGAGGAGTTGCACGGCCTTGGCGCGGCGATGGCTCCCCTTCGTGCGCCGCGCCACCCGCCGCTGGCAGCGGCGCAGATACGCTTCGGCCTTGCGGTAGCAGCGGGGATTCTGAATTATCGTCCCCTCGGCTAGGATGGCGAAGGACTCCAAGCCGAGATCTATCGCCGTCTCCTGTCCGGTGGGGGGCAGCGGGTGGACCGGCACATCCGCACACGAGATCGCCACGTACCACCCGTCCGCCTCTTTGGAGAGGGTGACCGTCTTGGGCGTGCCCTCCAATGGACGCGACCAATGCACGCTGATGCGCCCGATCTTGGCGAGGACCAAGACACCGTTGTCGAGGGTGGCTCCGTTGCCATACTCTTTGAAGGTAAAGGAATGGTAGCGATTCCTCCCCTTGAAACGCGGGAAGCCCGCTTTCTCGCCGCGCTGGACCCGGCGGAAGAACGCCTGATAGGTCTTGTCGAGCCGGGCCAACACATCTTGCAACACATGGCTGTGGATGGCGGCGTACTCTGGGAACTCGGCGCGGATGGCCGTGAGTTCGGCTTCCTGTTCATAGCGCGAGAGGGAGACGCGTCGCCGCTGATAGGCGGTGATGCGCTGCTGCAAGGCAGCGTTGTAGAGATCGCGGCAACGCCAGAGCACCGTGTCCAGCGCCCGCTCCTGGGTGGGCGTTGGCCTGAGTTTCTCCTTGAAGGTTTTGCGGCAGGTCGTCTCGTTCATACACCTGCTATTCTGACCAGGCAGCACGACGGCGGCAACGAAGAGGACGTCTGGCTCAAGCCGCCGCTGTGGCGTGCGGCGGGCTAATGCTTGATACTGTCACAGGGAGGAGCAAGCCATTTCCTCTCTGGAGAAGGTCATCCCAGTGAGCGATCCTATCATTGAGCGCATCCTGCGAGAAACAGGTATCTCTGATCTTGTCACCGTGCTCGCCGACCGTCTCAGTCCAACGGACCTGCAATCGCTGTTGCTGGCGGTCTACCAACGACGGGCGCAAAGCGTGACGCCCAGCCAACTGCTGGAGCGCTATGAGCAGGATAGGTTCGTTCGGCCATCCGATGTCACGCCTCTGGCGCTGGCAGAGTTTGATCGCCTGGTATGGTCATTGCTCCCTCAGTCGTATACAGCGGTCGAGCTATCGCCAGTTTGTCCGCTTGGCACGAACGCCGCCGTCGCGACGGTGCATCAGAACAAAGTCATCACGACGATACGCAACACCGAGGTCGTCGCCGACGTCACCAACGTTCTCGCGCTCGAATGCGCCTGGCGCCGACGCCATCACTTGAGCGCAAACCCAAAGAGCCGCGAGCGTGTACGTCTCTGCGCTTCGCATCGTGTGCTACGCGGGCAAGCCTATAGCGGACCAGGCGCATTCCCCCACTTCCGTCTGCTTGGGGTGTGCGCCGCCGGACGTGACGAGGGCTCGTTTCAATTCGAGATCACCAGCCTGGTCGAACAGATCGCCTTTTACTTGCGGCTGTTGCAGGAGGCCGCTCGCCTTGGCTACCACGCTCATCAGCTCCGTGTCGCCATCACCGATCTCGAAGACGGCCGGCGGACACAGGCGCTGGAGGAGCAGGTACTGGCGCCATTGATCGCCTGCTACCCCGACGCGCGCTGTGAATTGGACCCGCACCGCGCCAGCGGTCGGGGGTACTATGCTGGCGCCTGTTTTCACATCTACGCCACAAATGCGGCGGGGATCGAGATGGAACTGGTTGATGGCGGCTGTACCACCTGGACACAGCAACTGCTCGACAACCGCAAAGAGCGGCTACTGATCAGTGGCCTCGGCGCCGAGCGTTTCTGCGCCCAGTTCAGGTCTGATGTCTCCAAACCAACTGAATCACCGCTCCCCCAGACTTGAGATCAGGCGCGCTAGCACTTGGGCAGGTAGTCGTTGGTGAAGGCGGCGGCGTAGGTGGGCGCGCTGGCGATGGGATTGCCGTTGGCGTCGAGGATCGCCTTGTGCTCAAACATGAACTTCGGGTAGTTCGTCCACTTCTCCAGCGTCTGCTGTCCCCAGCACTTTGCGCCCTCGGCGTAGCGTGGACTGAGATACTGCTGGCTGGCGGTGACCAGCCCCTCGTCGTCGAACGTTCCCTTTGGCGCGCCGGCGATCAGCAGCTTCGCCGCGTCGGCGGGACTGCTCGCGGCGTAGGCGTAGCCTTTCGCCGTCGCCGCCAGGAAGTGGCGCACGAGGGCTGGCCGCTCCTTGATCGTCTTCTCGCTGGTGATGATAACTGGCGAGTAGTAATCGGGCACGCAGTTGTCTTTGATCAAGAAGGTGTTGAGGTCCACGCTCTGCCGCTGCGCCTCGACGCCCTCCCAGCCCATGTAGATCCAGGCGAAGTCGAACTGTTTGCTCTTGAGCGCGACGATGGGGTCCTGATCGGTCGTGACGTACTTGAAAGAGGTGTTCTGCGCGCCGCCGCAGCCGATCACCTGTGCGATCAGGGGCTGCTCGTAGGGCGCGCCGAAGCCGGCGTAGCGTTTGCCAGAGAGCTTGCCGACGTTATCCAGGCCGGAGCTTTTCAGCGTCACGAGCGCGCTGGTATTTTGCTGGATGACGGCGGCGATAGAGACGAGAGGCAGGCCCGCCGCGCGCGCCGAGGTCACGCCCTCGGTGAAGCTGATGCCGAAGTCGGCCTGGCCGGTGGCGACGAGCTGCTCCGGCGAGACGCTGCTCGAATATGGCGTGAGGTTCAGGGTGATGCCCTCGTCGCGGTACCAGTTTTTCTGCTGTGCGACATAGACGCCGGTGTGGTTGGTGTTCGGCGTCCAGTCCAGCGCGAGCGTGGCGCTGGTTATCTGTCCCGGCGCGGTCGAGCCGCACGCGGCAAGCAACAGGGGAAGGAGCGTCAGCCCAACCAGGAACGCTGCGCGCGGATGATACCTGCGATACGACATACACATCCTCCAGATAACTGCGTACACGACGAACCTATGATCGCGACGGGCGGCGTTGCAGGTAGTACCAGGGCAGCGCCAGCCGCTCGACCAGCGCGACAAGCCCGAAGAGCGCGAGGCTGAGCAGGGCGGTGACGACGATGGCGGCGAGCACGGCGGCGGTGGCGAAGCCGTGCTGCTTCTGCTGGATGTAGAAGCCCAGACCGGCCTCCGCGCCGACGTACTCGGCGAAGATCGCGCCGATCACGCTGTAGGCCACCGCGATGCGCACGCCGGAGAAGAGGGATGGCAACGCGCCCGGCAGCTTCACCGAACGGAAGATGCGCCAGCGGTCGGCGCCGAACGTGCGATAGAGCCTGATTAGCTCAGGATCGGCGCCACGCAGCCCGTCCGCCAGCGCGACGGTGATGGGGAAGAAGCAGACCAGCGTGATGACGATGGTCTTGGAGAGCACGCCGATGCCGAACCAGAGGACGAGCAGCGGCGCCAGCGTGATGATCGGGATCGTCTGTGAGACGACAAGCAGCGGGTAGATCGCGCGGCGCAGCCAGGGTGAGAAGTCGATCAGCGCGGCGAAGACGACGCCCGCGACGAGCGCCGCCGTAAAGCCCACCACTGTCTCATAGAGCGTGACCAGCGTGTGACCCCACAGCGGCTCGCGCTGGGCAATAAGCGCGTTCCAGACCGCGACTGGCGTCGGCAGGATCTGCTGGTCGGCGTCGGGGCGGCTGGCGTAGAGCTGCCAGGCAAGCAGCAGCGCGCCGACCGCCAGCGCCACCGGAATCACGTGTCTCGCCGCCTGGCGCACGCGTTCTCTCCACGCGACGTGACGCGCATGGTTGATAGCGCCTGACGCCGCCGTTTGCTCTGACCCTGACTCCAATGGAGCGTCAACCTGTCGTTGATCGAGCGTCATAGGACCGGCGCTCCTTCCTGGCTACCCAGCAGAGCTGCGCGCAGTTCAGCTTTCACCGCGGCGACCTCGGGCGTGGAGAGGGCTTCGGGCGCGCGCGGGCGTGGCGCTGAGATAGACCGCTCCAGCAGGATGCGTCCGGGGCGCGGCGTCAGGACGTACACGCGATCGGCCAGCAACAGCGCCTCGTCCAGATCGTGGGTGACGAGCAGGCAGGTCAGGCCGAGCGTCGTGGAGATCTCCGCCAGCCAGCGTTGCAGGCCCAGGCGTGTCAGGGCGTCCAGCGCGCCGAATGGCTCGTCGAGCAGCAGCAACTCGCCGCCCGCGAGAACAGCGCGCGCGAAAGCGACGCGCTGGCGCATCCCGCCGGAGAGGGTGGACGGCCAGGCGCGCTCGAAGCCTGTCAACCCGAACTGCTGAAAGAGCAGACGCGCACGCACGCGCGCCTCGGCTTTGGGGACGCCGCGAGCCTCCAGCCCAGCGATAGCGTTGTCGAGCGCCGAACGCCAGGGCAGCAGCAGGTCGCGCTGCGGCATGTAGCCGATGTAGCCGAGCCGCGGCATATGCGCGTCGCCGTGCAGCGCGATCTCGCCAGCGGTCGGCTCCTCCAGCCCGGCGATGAGCGAGAGCAGCGTCGTCTTCCCGCTGCCACTCGGCCCGATCAGCGCGACAAATTCGCCAGCGTTGACATGCAGCGAGACATCGCGCAGGACCTCGAGCGTTCCGTCGCCTGCGTCGCGGTAGCGCAGCGAGACAGAGCGCACGTCGAGCAGCGGCGCGCCTGCTGCTGATTCCTGCGTCGCCATACGCGCATCCTCCCCGCGCGGGCGACCTCCCCCACGAAAAAGGGGACGCCAGCGCGAATGCCAGCGTCCCCGAATGCGTGAAGCCTTGCGGCGTCTCCCTGCGCTGGCATTACCCAGATCAGGTTCCGTCGGTCGGTGGCGGAGTGGCCACCCTCTCAGCCTGGCTCGCCCAAGCTCCCGTTGCGGTCGGTCAATCTATGCGGTTGTGTAGGTATATGTGTAGCACGCGCCGCCACACACTGTCAAATCCGCGCGATTGCCGGCGTGGTCAGATAGGGATTGTGCTACCATAGCCGCATGAGTGACGTTAGCCACGATCCTCGCGTTGATCGCTATATTGACGCCCTCCCCAGTTGGCAGCAGGACATCTGCCGCCGCGTGCGTGATCTGGCGCACGCCGCTGACCCAGATGTGGCCGAGACCATCAAGCGCACGAACCGACCCTACTTTACGCTGCAGGGCAACATCTGCGCGCTGCTGGCGGCCAAAGACCATGTCACCGTCTTCATCTACGACCCTGTCGCGCCCGATCCGGAAGGCATTATCAATCAGGGGCAAGGCAACAAAACCGCGCGGGCGATTCAGGTTCGCCAGGGTGAGGCGATCAATGAGCGCGCGCTCGTGAATCTCTTTCGGGCCGTGATCGCTAACAACCGCGCCGGCGGCTGGCGCAAGCTCATCGACGGGCGGTAACCGCCAGATCTGGGGAGTGTGTCGCGCAACAGTCTCCCGCAATCATGCGCCCGCCTGTGGACGCCACTCATAGAGGCTGATCTGGCAGCAGGTGGTAAAGCCAAGCCGTCGATAGACTGGTTCGCCCAGGGAGGAGGCGTCGAGGACGCCGACCCGATAGCCCAGCTCGCGCGCCGCGCGCAACGGCGCCAGAGTCAGCGCCGCGCCAATGCCTCGTCTACGCGCGTCGGGATGTACCGAGACGAAGTAGATTCCGGCGGCGCCCGCGCCCAGGAAGAGCGTGCTCGTCGCTACTGGCGCGCCATGCAGCAGGCCGAGGTAGTGCCGCCAGGGTGTCTCGTCGCCGCAACCAAGCCGCGCATACATCGCGCCAACCCAGTCGCTCTCGATCGCGCCCTCGCCGAAGTCGTTAGCGTTGAGCGTCGCAGCCCATGTGGCGGTCTCCGCCACGTCGCGCACACGCTGGATTATCAGGCCCTCAGGCATGGGCGCGACCTCGTTCAGCGCATGCAGGTCCGCCGCCATGCCTGGCTCGTCGCCCGCGAGGGTGAAACCCATTGCGAGCAGCCGCTGCCCCAGATCGTTCGGGCGCATGGATGGGCCGACACGCCAGGAGCCGGGGACGCCATGCGCCACCAGGCGCTCGCGGCTGACCAGGATTGCCGCGTCGGCGGTATCCGGCGTCAGGTTGGCGCGTACGATGGCGTTGTGATAGCTCAAAGGCGAGCCGCCGATGGTCCAGGTGATCTCCGTGTCGTCGCGTTCCTCACCGCCACCCGCGCGGCCGAGGGACAGCAGAAACACGGCGGTGTTCTCCTCGATGGCGCGCATACATGTGTCGGGGTCCATGCCGGTCAGGATAGCGCGCTCATCATTCTCGTTCGGTTGTCGCATTAGTCACTCCGCATGCTGATCATTTCCAGCGCCACACACGCCACGCCGGATGGCGGGATGACAGCGTTTCGTTCAGACTGATCTAGAGGACGGCTGCAACGCGAACCGTAGTGAAATCCTCTCGCCCTGACGGGCAAAAATCCTCATGCAATTGCGCCTCAGACTATCACATTCGTCTCCCGACACATGCAACCATCTGCCCCCTCAGCGTGTTTCACTTTACAGAGAATGAGACGCCACGACAGCAGGAGGCATCAGAGATGAAGACGCAAACCATCCAGCCGGCGACCGACGTGCGCGCGATCCTGATCGAGGGCTACTCACGGCGTCTGATCGAGGCGCTTGAGATGGGTGGCGCGTGGAGCCGCGAGGCGCGCGCGATCCTGCGTCTGGCGGCGCAGGCGGGTGTCCGGCTGGACGAGGACACGCTGCTGTGGAGCGACGTGCATGACCTGCAGATGCTGCGCCTCTTCCTGCGCTCACGGGACGCCGCGTAGCGGTCATTCACTGTCAGAGCTGGCGTTCGACCCTTGACGCCGTGCGCCAGTTGATGTTTAATCATCTATGGAGGTCTCACGCCGCAGAAACGTCTGCCGAGAGGCCGTTCGCCAGAACGATATTCATCTATCGCGCGGCGCAGAGGAATTGGGACAGAGAGATGAAGACACACGATCTCGACACGGCGCTCGCGCCCCGCGCGGACGCGACACCCTACTCACAGCGTTTTCTCGCCGCGCTCGACGCCGGCGGGGCATGGAGTCGCGAGGCGCTCGCTTTGCTCGAACTCACCGCGCGGCTTTGCCTGCGCCTCGACGAGAATCTGCTCACCTGGAGCGATGTGCGCGATCTGCAGGCGATCCGCCTCTGCCTGGTCGTGCGCTACTATCAGCAGCTTCGCGCCACGAAAGCGTGCGCCTGACCTCCCGTCACTGCCATCCCGACCAACCGTCGTGCGACGTTACTTGCAGAGCGCTTTACCTCATGAACGACGACATCAGCCAGAAAATCCTCACGCTCCTCCAGCAAGACGCGCGCCTCTCCAACGCCGAGATCGCGCGCCAGGTGGGGCTTGCCCCTTCCGCCGTCTTCGAGCGCATTCGCAAGCTGGAGGAGCGCGGCGTCATCAGCGGCTACGAGGCGAAGCTGAATCCGCGCGCGCTTGGCCTGGGGCTGGTCGCCTATATCTACGTGCGCGCCGATGAGCCGGTCGGCTCGTTGCGCGCGGGCCAGGCGCTCTGCGCGATTCCTGAGGTGCAGGAGGTGCACCACATCGCAGGCGAGGACTGCTATCTCGTCAAGGCGCGCGTCGCCGACACCGAGGCGCTCGGCGATCTGCTGCGTGAACGCTTCGGCGCCATCCCGTCGGTGCGTACTACCCGCTCGACCATCGTGCTGCATACGCTCAAAGAGACCGGACAACTGCCATTCCCCGACGACGAGAGAGCCGAGGATCGGCGCGAACGAGGGGAATAGCATGGCAAAAACACGCGATTCACGCCTGGCGCTCCAGATCGGCGCCGCCTTCCTCGCGGTCTATCTCATCTGGGGCTCGACCTACTTCGCCATCCGTGTGGCGATCCAGACGATGCCGCCGCTGCTCATGGCGGGCGTGCGCTTCCTGATCGCCGGCGCGCTGGTCTATGGCTGGCTGCGCCTGCGCGGCGCGGAACGCCCGCGGCTCCTGCACTGGCGCTCGGCGCTGATCCTGGGCGCCCTGCTCCTGTTCGCCGGCAACGGCGGCGTGACCTGGTCCGAGCAGTTTATCCCCTCGGGACTGGCGGCGCTGATCGTCGCGATGGTGCCGATCTACGTCGCGCTGCTCGACTGGCTGCGGCCCGGCGGCGCGCGTCCGACGGCGCTGCGCATCGTCGGCCTGGTGATCGGCTTCGCCGGCGTGGCGCTGCTGATCGGACCACTGGCGACTGGTGGCCTCTCGATCGCGCTGCTCGCCGCATGCGTCCCCCTGCTCGGCTCGCTCTGCTGGGCGGCGGGATCGCTCTACGCGCGCTCAGCGAAACTGCCGGCGAACCCACTCGTTGGGACCGGGATGGAGATGCTGGTGGGCGGTGTGCTGCTCACCGGCGTAGGATTGCTGTTTGGCGAGGGCGGCCAGGTTCATCCCGAAAAGTTCTCGCTGGACTCAGTGCTCGCGTTCGGCTTCCTGGTGTTCTTCGGCTCGATTGTCGCCTTCACGTCGTACATCTGGCTGCTGGGGAAGGTCAGTCCAGGGCGCGTCTCGACTTACGCCTATGTCAACCCGGTGGTCGCGGTCTTCCTGGGCTGGGCGTTCTTTAGCGAGCCGGTGACGGCGCGGACGCTCATCGCGGCGGCGATCATCCTGCTGGCGGTGATGATCATCACGCTCGCGCCGAATCGCCAGCGCCTGGCCACGCCAGCCGAAGCGGAGCGGGACGCCACGCGTGGCGTCGAGGCGGTTGACACGCAGCCATTGCCGGAACTGGTTGACTAGGCAGTCACGCTAGAGGCAGCCATGCAGGGCGTCAGCCGCGCTCGCCGTCTCGAGAATCTTGGCCAGCAGGCGCAGCAACTCGGCGCGCTCGGTCGTATCGAGCGCCTCGAAGAACCAGTCGGCTAGCTCACGTTGCGTGGCGTGCACAGCGGCGATGTGCTCCTGCCCCCTGGGTGTCAGTTCCAGCAGGATCGCGCGCCGGTCGTCGGGATCGGGCGCGCGCGCAATCAGCCCCTCGCGCTCCAATCCATCAACGATGGTGGTGACGTTGCGCGCGGTCACCCCTAGCTTCGTCGAGAGTTCGCCCATGCGCACACGGTCATGTCCCGCATCGTCCATTACCATCATGACGCGCGCCTGTGGGAATGAGATAACGCCAGCCACCGTTTCCAGATCGCGCAGGCGCCGTTGGCCAGCGTATTTGAGGACGTGCGCCGTCAGGAACAGCGCCTCCGCCAGATCCGCGCTCGTCGGGGCTTCTGCGCCGCTCCGCGCTTTGCGGGCCACATACGCATGCGGCTCCAGGGCGTCCGGCCGGGCTGGTTCTGTCACGCGCCTCGTCGCGCGCGACGATTTTCGTGTGGGGGTTGACATTCGTCGGCAACTCCTGTATGCTTACATTATCCAGACATACACGATGTATGTGTCGGTAATGAGCATGTTCTGAGAAAAGGATACCACATGAGTCGCGAGTACGCCATCCTCGCTGAGGGCCTTCAGAAGTCCTATGGCCAGACGCATGCGTTGCGCGGCGTCGATCTCGCCGCCGAAACCGGGACCGTCCTCGGCGTGCTGGGTCCCAATGGCGCCGGCAAGACGACGGCGGTACGCATCCTCACCACCCTGCTCAAGCCCGACGCTGGCCACGCCACCGTCGCCGGACTCGACGTGGTGCGCCAGGCCGACGAGCTGCGCGCCAGGATTGGCCTGGCCGGGCAGTACGCCGCCGTCGACGAGTTGCTCACCGGGCGCGAAAACCTGGAGATGTTTGGGCGACTCTACCACCTCTCGACGCGCGACGCCCGCACGCGTGCGAATGAACTGCTCGAGCGTTTCGAACTCGCCGACGCCGCCAACCGCATCGCCAAGACCTATTCGGGTGGTATGCGCCGCCGCCTCGACCTCGCCGGCAGCCTCATCGTCTCGCCGCCTGTGCTCTTTCTGGACGAGCCGACGACCGGCCTCGATCCACGTGGGCGCACCGGCATGTGGGAGATCATCTCGGGCCTCGTCGCCGATGGCGCGACGGTCCTGCTGACGACACAGTACCTCGAGGAGGCCGACCTGCTCGCCAACCAGATCGCCGTCGTGGATCACGGCCAGATCATCGCGCGCGGCACGTCCGACGAGTTGAAGGCGCAGGTGGGCGGCGAGCGCCTGGAAGTCACCATCGCGCGTGGGGGCGACTTCGACGCCGCCGTACGCACGCTGAGCGCGCACGCCTCCGGCGATCTGCATGTGGACGCCGGACAGCGCCGTATCGTCGTCCCCGTCACCAATGGCGCGCGGCTCCTGCCTGACGTCGTGCGCGAGATGGACGCCGCCGGCCTCACGCTCGACGACCTCGCGCTGCGCCGCCCTACCCTCGACGACGTCTTCCTCACACTGACCGGCCACGAGGCCGAGGAGAAGCCAGACGACGCGGCTGCGCCGGCGGATCGCCGCGGCGCGCGCGCCACCGAAAGGGCATCCGCATGACCACCGCGACGCTTCCCGCAAAGACAACCTTTCAGCCACAACAGCGCGCCAGGCTGGTCTGGGCGCTCACCGACGCCTGGGTGATCGCCAAGCGCCGCCTGATCCAGACGCCGCGCATCCCCGACGAGATCGTCTTCGCCACGATCCAGCCGATCATGTTCGTGCTGCTCTTCCGCTTTGTCTTTGGCAGCTCGATCCATATTCCGGGCGTCAACTACGTCGATTACCTGCTGCCCGGCATCTTCGTGCAGACGGTCATCTTCGGCTCGGTGACCACCGGCATCGGGTTGGCGCAGGATCTCGAAAAAGGGCTGATCGACCGCTTCCGCTCGCTGCCGATGGCGAAATCCGCCGTGCTGACCGGGCGCACCATCGCCGACCTCGTGCGCAACGCCTTCGTGGTGTTCGTCATGTTCGCCGTTGGCTTACTGGTGGGCTACCGCCCGACGACCAACGTCCTGTACCTGATCGGCGGCATCGCGCTGTTGCTGCTCATCAGTTTCGCCTTCTCGTGGGTCTCGGCGACGATTGGCCTCGCGGTGCATAGCGTCGAGGCGGCGCAGTCGGCGGGCTTCATCTGGCTCTTCCCGCTGACCTTCGCCAGCAGCGCGTTCGTGTTGATCGCCACCCTGCCAGACTGGCTGCGCGCCTTCGCGCAGCGTCAGCCCGTCACACTGATGGTCGACGGCGTGCGCGGACTGCTCCTCGGCCATCCGAATAGTGGCGATGTCTGGAGCGCGGTGGCCTGGTGCGTGGGCATCCTGCTCGTCTTCATCCCGCTCTCGGTGTGGATGTATGGACGCCGCGTAGGTCGCTAGGCGACTGCTCTCTCACCTTCGAACTGAATTGCGCATGTGTAGCGCCTGCCCGGCGAGCTTCGCCGGCGGGCGCTCTTCTTTTGGCCAGAGGCCCGACGCCTACTGCGTGAACTTGAGGCTGTTGACGACGTGCGTCAGCGTCGCCGAGGGCTGGCCGCCAGTCGAGTACTCTTCCTTCACGATGAGCACATAGTCGCCTGACGCGACGTAATAGGCGACGCTGGCGAAGTCGAGCCTGCCGCCGGTCCACTCCACCGGCTGTTG
>Ga0207684_10001250_pt1 | contig 28183 bp, 31 predicted proteins | sample KBSK5501metaG_FD_184342 | JGI IMG/M metagenome (GOLD analysis project Ga0207684, IMG submission 184342) | Corn, switchgrass and miscanthus rhizosphere microbial communities from Kellogg Biological Station, Michigan, USA - KBS K5-50-1 metaG... | ecosystem: Host-associated > Plants > Roots >...
GGACGAGGGGGCCGGCGCCGGGGCCGAACCCCTCGGTGAGCTTCATCACCGCCTGGACGTCGAAGCTTTGTGCCGCGCGGATCTCCATGCGCGCTAGTAGGTCCCAGGACGGATCTGCTTGTAGAGATCCTTCAGCTTGTCGGCGGTGAAGTCGCGCGTCTGGCAGACACCGATGATCTTGCGCTCGTCGGCCTCGACCTTGGCCACCGCCTCCGCGACCTGCCCGGCGATCTCCTTCGGAATGTTCACCACGCCGTGCTGGTCGGCGTGGATCAGGTCGCCCGGCTTGACCCAGAGACCGCCGACTTTCACGGGCAGGCCGAAGTCCACCATGTGGACGTACGCGTGGGAGACCGAGACGTGCGCGGCGGCGAACTGGAAGCCGAGCGCGCGCACCTCGTCGAGGTCACGCACCGAGCCGTCGGTGACGACGCCGACGCAGCCGAGCGCCTTGTGGATGTTGGCCTGGACCTCGCCCCACTGCGCGCCCTGGCCACGAGGCTCGTCGATGTCGTGCACGACGACGACGCGCGGCGCCGGGATGGTCTGGACGTAATCCCACCACTCAAAAGTGCTGGCGCGGTGGCCCGCCAGCGGCTCGTGCTCGGCGCGGATCACGCAGGGCACGGCGTGGCCGACGAGCGGCCCCAGCTCGGTGAACAGGCACTTGATCTCCGACGTCATGTGTCCGACGTTGCGCGGGCGGACTTTGAACGTCTCGATCCCGTTGGCAATGCTTGGGCTGCTGATCTTTCTGAGTGCGTCGATCACGGGCTCCTCCTAGATGGCGTTCCGGCGTTGCTGGATCAGGAGCGTCCGAAGAGCGTCGATGGTCTCCCGGACGGACTCGAGGTTCGGGTTCACGGCCAGCGCCTGCTCGAAGCGCTCCAGCGCGCGGGCGGGCTCGTCCAGCCGCAACCAGATCATGCCGTACCCGCTGAGCGCGCCGAAATGCGAGGGATTGCGCTTGAGCACCTCGTCGCAGTCGGCGGCGGACTTGCGGTACTCGCCGACCAGGTAATAGACGGTGGCGCGCTTGTTCCAGCCTTCCGCGAAGTCGGGTTGGCGGCGGATCACCTCGCTGAACGTATCGATCGAGGCCTCGAGCTGGCCGTGCTGCAGCTCGACGACGCCGGCGCGGAGCAGGTGATCGATGTCGTCGTTGCCCGAGCGGCTCCAGATTTCCCAGAGTGCGCGCTCCGCCAATGCGCGCACGCGCACGTCGGGGTCGCGCAGCGCATCGAGCAAGCTGGGCGCGTCGGCCATCGTGCCCGCCTCGGCCAGCGCGCTGGCGGCGCCGCGCCGCGCGTCGATGTCGTCGCGGTTGGCGAGCGCCGCCACCGCGTCCTCGCGCGGCCCCGCGGCGGCGGGTGCGGCGGCGAGCACCAGGATCAGCGCCAGCGTCGCCCTCATGGCACGAACGCCTCGTTGACGGAGGTCACGGCCAAACCCGGCTCGCGTCCGCCGCCAGGCACGTAGACGCGCCCGCCGACCACGACCGCGCCGATGCCGTGGCGAGGCGTCGGCAGCGGCGCCAGAGCGATCCAGCGATCGCCCGCCGGCTCGTACATTTCCGTCGCCTCGAAGATGCGGAACGGCGCTTCGCCACCGAACACGAGGATGCGATCGGCGAGCGCGGCGGCAGCGAGACCGCCACGGCCGCGGGGCAACGGCTGGCCGGTGCGCCAGGCGTCCGCGGCCGGATCGTAGACCTCGACGTTCGCGTACTGCGTGCCCGTGAACGAGGAGCGGCCGCCGAGCGCCCACACGCGGCCGCGAAAGGCGACGGCGGCGAGATGGTCGCGCGCCGTCGGCATCGCGTTGGCGGCCTTCCAGGCGTTGGTGGCGGGATCAAAGACCTCGTGGGCGTTGAGCGGATCGCGCTGCGCGCCGCCCAGCGCGTGGATGCGGCCGTTCAGGACCGCCGCCGCGAGCGCGCCGCGCGGCGTCGGCATCGACGGCCGAGCTTCCCAGGCGCCGCGCGAGTCGTTCCATTCCCACATGCTGTCGGTCGGCTCCCAGCGCACACGACCACCCGTGTAGCCGCCGAGTACGAACAGACGGTCGTCGATGGTGACGGCGGCGGCATGATGGACGGGTTCGGGCAGCGGTGCGCGGGCGGTCCATGTGTTGCTCGCGGGATCGTAGCTCTCGGCGGTTGTCATCGGCTCGCCCGTCGAGCCGAAACCTCCGATCACCCAGACTTGGCCTCGCACCGCCGCCACGGCGACCTCCTGGCGCGCTGTCGGAAGCGGCGCCAGCGTCACCCAGCTGCCTGCGGCGTTCTGGAGCACGGGCGCTGAGGACTCCGTTCTCGCGCCCAGGCAGCCGGCGAGGATCAACGCCAGCACGACGGGCGTTGCTCGCATCGCCGCACGCATCAGGCGCGACCCACGAGGCGCAGGAAGGCGGCTTCGTCGAGCGTTTCCACGCCGAGTCGCCTGGCGTCGTCGGCCTTGCTACCCGGGGCCTCGCCGACGACGACGTACGAGGTTTTCTTGGACACGGACGAGGTGACGCGCCCGCCGAGGCGCTCGATCAGCTCGCGCGCCGCCTCGCGCGTGAGCGTGCCGAGGGCGCCGGTGACCACGAACGTCTTCCCGGCGAGGGGCTGCGGGCGCTCGGCCTCGACGCCGGGCTGGGTCATCTCGACGCCCGCGCCGCCGAGCCGCTGGATGACGTCGCGGTTCGTCTCGTCCTCGAAGAACCGCCTGATCGACTGCGCCAGCTCGTCGCCGATGCCGCGGATCTCGTTCAGCTCCGTCTCCGACGCGCGCTGCAGCCGCGCCATGCTCCCGAATTGGTTGGCCAGGAGCGTGGCCACGCGCTCGCCGACCATCAAGATGCCGAGGGCATTGAGCAGGCGCGCGAGCCCGCGGGACTTCGACGCCTGGACGGCGGCCACGAGGTTCTCGGCGGACTTTTCCGCGAACCGCTCGAGGTCCGCGACCTCCTCGACGGTGAGGGTGTAGAGGTCGGCGAAGTCCTTCACGCGCTTTCGGTCCACCAGCTGCTCGACGACCGCTTCGCCGAGGTGCTCGATATCCATCGCCCGCCGCGAGCCGAAGTGGCGCAGGCGCGCCTTCAGCTGGGCCGGGCACGCCGAGTTCAGACAGCGCCAGTACGCTTCGCCGGCCAGGCGCGCGGCTGCGTGGCCGCACACGGGGCAGCGGTCGGGGAAGGTGTAGGGGACGGCGTCGGCAGGGCGCTTGGACATCACCACCTGCACGACGTACGGAATGACGTCGCCGGCGCGCTCGATCAGGACGGTGTCCCCCACGCGCACGTCCTTGCGTCGGACCTCGTCCTCGTTGTGCAGGCTCACGTTGCTGATCGTGACCCCGGCCAGCGGCACCGGCGCCAGCTTGGCCACCGGCGTCAGCGCGCCGGTCTTGCCCACGTTCACCTCGATCGCCTGCACGACGGTCGTGGCCTGCCGGGCGGCAAACTTGAAGGCGATTGCCCAGCGCGGGTGATGCGTCGTCGAGCCGAGCCGCCACTGCTGCTCGAGCGCGTCGACCTTGACCACGGCGCCGTCGGCCTCATAGCCGAGCGTGTCGCGGTCAGTCTCCAAGCGTCCGCAGTAATCGATCACCGCGTCGATCGTCGCGCAGCGCTCCGTGCGCGGATTCGTCTTGAAGCCGGCCTCGCGCAGCGCCTCGAGCGTCTGCCCGTAGGTCCGAAAGCCGAGCTCGCGGCCCGCGCTCACGTGATAGAGCAAGATGTCGAGCGGACGGCGCGCGGTCATGGCGGGGTCCTTCTGACGGACGGCTCCGGCCGCCGCGTTCCGCGGGTTCGCGAACGTGGCTTCGCCCGTCTCCTGCAGGCTCCGGTTGAGCTGTTCGAAGTCGGCGCGCGGCATGAACACCTCGCCGCGCACTTCGAGCTCGGGCACGCTGGCGAGCGCGCCGCGCAGGATCACCGGCAGCGAGCGGATGGTCCGGAGGTTCGCGGTGATGTCTTCGCCGACGCGACCGTCACCGCGCGTGGCGCCGCGCACGAAGCGTCCGCGCTCGTAGAGCAGCGCGATGCCGAGACCGTCGATCTTCGGCTCGCACACGTACTCGAAGCGCCCGCCGGGCAGCGCGCGACCCAGGCGCGCCTCGAACTCGCGCAGATCCTCGGGCGACGTCGCGTTGTCGAGCGAGAGCATCGCCGTGCGGTGCTCGACCGGGCGGAACGCGTCGACGGGCTGTCCGGCCACCCGCTGGGTCGGGCTATCCGGCGTGACGAGATCGGGGAAGGCCGCCTCCATCTCGCGAAGCTCGCGCATGAGCGCGTCGTACTCGGCATCGGAGACTTCCGGCCGCGCTTGCCCGTAGTAGAGGTAATCGTGGTGGCGAATCTGCTCCCGCAGCTCGCTGATGCGCTGCAGAGCGTCAGCTCGCGTCATGGGGACTCAGCATAGCACTTCGGTTATCATGCCGATGATGCGCAAGCCGTCCTCGGCGCGTCGAATGCGAGTCGCGGCGACCACCGCCTCCACGCAGGACTATCTCGCTGCCATCTACGATCTTGGGGGCAGCGGCAAGCCCGTCATCGGGGCCCGCCTCGCCAAGCACATGTCGATCTCTGCGCCGGCGGTCACCGAGGCGATGCATCGCATGGCGCGCGGAGGCTACGTCAAGGTCGGTCACGGCAAGGAGCTGACGCTCACGCCGAAGGGTCGGGAGATCGCCGAGGTCATGGCGCGTCGTCACCGGCTGCTCGAGCGTTGGCTGACCGACACCCTCGGGCTGAACTGGACGGATGCGCACGAGGAGGCGCACCGTTTGGAACACGCGCTGTCGCCGCGCGTGGAGGATCGGCTGGCCGAGATGCTCGGGATGCCGAGCACCTGTCCGCACGGCAATCCGATTCCCGGCATGGCGCGCCCGCCGCGCGTCGAGCCGTTCCCGCTGGCGCAGGCCAAGGAGGGCAGCCTCGTCGTCGTCGAGCGCATCACCGAGGAAGCCGAAGCCGACAAGAAGCTTCTGGAGTATCTCTGGCGCAACGAGGTCCGGCCCGGCCGTCGCCTCAAGATCGTCGAGGTGGCGCCGTGGGCCGGCACGATCACGGCCGGCGGCGATGGTCCGACGATCGCCCTCGGGCTGCCCGCCGCCGCGAAGATCTGGGTCTACCGACCGACCGACGCGTGAGGAGGAGGTCCCGATGCGACTCTTCTTCTGGGGGTTGGTGGCGGTGGCGGCGGCATACGCCGCCTACGCCGTGATGATGTCGGCGTGGCAGTACTTTCAGGTCTCGGGCGTGGTGGACGACGTCATGCAGCCGCGCTCGATCGCCGAGCTGGGATCGGCGCGCGCGGTGAAGAGCAAGATCCTCAAGGACACCGCCGAGTCGGGCGTGCCGCTCGAGGAGCGCGACGTGAACGTGACCGTCGAGAGCCGCGCCTACACCGTGAACATCCTCTGGTCGTTCCCGGTCATCATCTACCACGGCGAGCCCGTGCTCTCGATCCCGCTCTCGCTCAAGCGGACCAAGCAGATGGCCGGCGCCTTCTACTTGCCCGCGGGCCGCGCCTTCGCCTCGGCGATCATGCGCTCCACGCGCGCGCGCTCATCGCCTGCCGGCACGACCTTGACGAACTGCTCCCAGGAGCGGATCGCGCCGGCCGTGTCCTTCCTCGCCTCGTAGAGCACCTGCCCGCGATAGAGAAGCGCGGGCGGGTAGTCCGGCGAGAGCTTCAGCGCGCGGTCGAAGAGTCCGAGCGCGCGATCGATCATTTCAGGGCCGTGCTCGCCGCGCGCGGCGACGGCGGCGATGAGCCCCATGTGGGTCAGCGCGTCGACGTTGTTGGGATCGCGCTTGAGCACGGCCTGATAGGCCGCGATCGCCTCGCCGTAGCGCCCGGCAAAGAGGCTCTCGCGCGCCGCTTCGAGCATGCCCTGGAGCATCTCCGGCGTGACGGGGCCGCGCGGCGCGTTCGCGGCCGAGGGCGGCGCGCCAGGCGTCGGCGCGTCGAGCGACGCGAGCGGCCGCGAGCCCGGCTGCGCGGCATCGGCCATCCGATCGGGCTCCGTGTAGCGCACGATGCCCACGCCCAGCGCCACGCCGAACACGAGCAACGCGGCGGCGGCGACTCCGAGCGCAGCGGGATGACGCCAGCCGCGGAAGGCGCCGGCCGCCGGCGCGACGGCGACGCGCCCCGAGGGCGCCGGTGCCGGGCCCAGAGCATCGAGCGCGCGCAACGTTTCCGCCGCCTCGGCCTCGTAGCGCGCGCGCAGCTCGGCGTAGTCGGCGTCCGAGATGTGTCCGGCCGAGTGCTCGAAGTCCAGCTCGCGGAGCGCCGAGAGGGCGACGCGCTTGGCTTCGAGCAGCTGATCGCGCTCGTCAGTCGGCAGCGGGAGCAACGCCGCCGGCCGGCCACGCGTTCGCAGGAACGGCCAGATCGCGAACGCGGCGGCCGGCAGGCTCAGCACGAGCGCGACGACGATCGCGCCGGTCATTTGTAGCGGGGACCGCGAGACCGGTTAAGGCCGTGGGTGGCCTGTTCTAGATGGAACGTGGCTCCGCTCAACGGCGCCATCCGAAACAGTTTGTGGCTCCGCTCAACGGCGTGATCCTGACGGGACGTGGCTCCGCTCAACGGCGCCGTCATTGGTAGCGGGGTCCGTGAGGCCGGCTCAGACCGTGGGTGGCCTGTCCTAGACGGTTTGTGGCTCCGCTCAACGGCGTGATCCTGACGGGACGTGGCTCCGCTCAACGGCGTGATCCTGATGGAACGTGGCTCCGCTCAACGGCGCCATCATTGGTAGCGGGGTCCGTGAGGCCGGCTCAGACCGTGGGTGGCCTGTTCTAGATGGAATGTGGCTCCGCTCAACGGCGCCATCATTCGATCTCCAGCTCGCGCCGGATTCGCTCGCGCATGGCTGGATCCACCGCCGATGGCGGCGCCGCCGTTTGACGCCTGCGAGTCCAGCGTCGCAGCAGCAGCGCGACCACGGTGAAGCCGACGGCGAGCGCGGCGAGCGGGAAGCCCCAGACCAGGAGGTTGAAGCCCGAACGGCGCGGGGCGAGCAGGATCCATTCGCCGTAGCGCGCGACGAAATACTCGTGCACCTGCTCGGGGGTCTCGCCCGCCTCGAGCCGTTCGCGCACGATCGCGCGCATCTGGGATGCCATCTCCGACGGGGAGTCGGCGACGGACAAGTTCTGACACACGACGCAGCGCAGCTGCGCCGACACGTCGTGAACGGTTTGCTCCGAGACTTGCGTCGCCGCCGCGCCGGCGACGAGCGACGCCATCAGCATGAGCGCGATGAACATCGCGCCCGCGAGCTTCGGTGGCACCCGCGTTGCACGCGTCTGCGAGCACTTCGCGCCGCGAAGGAGGCGTCGATGAACGCGGACACATTTCTGAGGAATCTCGTCACGGAGATCGAGCCGAACGCGACCGTCGTCGGCATCGAGCAGCGGGAGGGCGCCTATCACGTGAGCGTTGCCGGCACCACTGGTGTCCTCGCCAATTGCGACCTGCCGCGCGACGCGGTAGCCGCCGCGCAGCAAGGCACCGAAGCGCGTCGCCGCGTGGCCAGCGTGCTCAAGCGCTGCGCCGACGACGTCGTGGCCCCCGTAGGCGACGGCCGGGCGTGACCGAGGGCGTCCCGGGGAACCCGGGACGCTCCGAGCGCCGGGCCGGGGGAGCCCGAGGGGGGCGTAGCCCCCTTCGAGGCCCCCATCACAATAGCGGCTCGAGCTTTGCACGGATCACCGCGTCGGTGAGGGCGCCGACGTGTTTGGCGCGAATGGTGCCGTCGCGCGCCACGAAGAACGTCTCCGGTACGCCGTAGACGCCGTACTCCACCGCGAGCTTGCCCTGCGGATCCGGCGCGTTCGCGAAGGTGAGGCCGAACCGCTGGATGAAGGCCCGCGCAGCTTCCGCCGTGTCCTGCATGTCGACGCCGACGACGACCACGCCGCGCTCGCGATACGTTTGCCACATCCGCTCCAGCACCGGCGCCTCGTCGTAGCAGGCGGGATTGCACCACGAGGCCCAGAAGTTCAGCACGACGACCTTGCCGCGCAGCGCGTCCAGCGTCACCGGCCCGCCGTCGAACGTCGTGAGGACGAAGGGCGAGGCGGTGCGACCCACGAGCGGCGAGGGGATGTCGCGGGGATCGGTGCGGAAGCCGTAGGCAAGCAACGCCAGGACGGGCAGTACCGACAGCGGCACGAGCCAGCGCATGGTGCGTGTCACGCCGGTGCGCTCCGAACGGCGACGGCCCGTCGCCGCTCGGGCGCCAGCGCCAGCGCGGCTCCGAGCGTGAGCACGACGCCTCCGATCCAGATCCAGGAGACGAGGCGATTGACCTGGAGCCGCACGGTGGCCTGCGAGCCGTCGCGCGCGAAATCGCCGAGCACGAGATAGACGTCCTCGCGCAGGCCGAGCCGGTAGTCCACGTAGGCGATCGGCGATTGCTCCTGAGGGTAGAACTTCTTCGCGGGATGCAGCACGGTGCCGCCGGCGCGTCCGTTGGCCACGGTGAACGTGCCCGTCACCTTGAAGTGGTTCGATTCTTCACTGGCCGCGAGCCCATCGAAGCGCACACGGTAGCCGGCGAGGTCCGTGTGCTCGCCGCGCCGCAACGTCGTTTCCGTCTGCACCGACCACGCCTGCGAGCCGGTGACTCCGATGGCGACGATCAGAATGCCCAGGTGGACGACGAAGCCGCCATAGCGGCGATTGTGACGCAGCAGGAGTCCGCCGACGGCGCCCGGCAAACGCTCGCCGGTCCGCAGCCGCGCGCGCGTCGCCCGCACGAGGTCCACCGCGATCGTCACCGCGACGAACACGGTGAGCGCGAGCGTGAGCACCGCCAGCGTGGAGCGCACGCCGAGCAGCCGGAACACGGCCGCGGCCGCGATCCCGATGGCCACGGGCCACAGGAAGTTCCGTCGCAGATTCTCCAGCGAGGCGCGCCGCCACGCGATGAGCGGCCCCACGCCCATGAGGAAGATGAGGCCGAGGAAAAGCGGCACGTTGACCTGGTTGAAGAACGGCATGCCCACGCTGACCTTCACGCCGCGCATGGCTTCGGACAGCAGGGGGAACACGGTGCCGAAGAAGACCGTGAAGGCGGCGGCGACGAGCAGCACGTTGTTGAGCAGGAACGCCGACTCGCGCGAGACGACGGAGTCCAGCTCGCCCTGCGCGCCCAGCGTCTCCCACCGCCACGCGAGCAGCCCCAGAGCGAGCACGAGCACGACCGCGAGAAAGGAGAGAAAGAAGACGCCGATCGAGCCCTGCGTGAACGCGTGCACGGAGGCGATCACGCCGGAGCGCGTGAGGAATGTGCCGAAGAGCGTCAGCGCGAAGGTCATGATGACGAGGGCCAGGTTCCAGAGCCGTAGCATGCGGCGCCGCTCCTGGATCATCACCGAGTGCAGGAACGCGGTGCCGGTGAGCCACGGCATGAAGGCCGCGTTCTCGACGGGATCCCACGCCCAGTAGCCGCCCCAGCCGAGCACGTGATAGCTCCACCAGCCGCCGATGAGCAGACCGAGCGAGAGGAAGTACCACGCGGTGATCGTCCAGCGCCGCGTCGTCGTGATCCACGCGTCGCCCACGCGGCCGGTGACGAGCGCGGCGATCGCGAACGCGAATGGCACCGTGAATCCGGTGAAGCCGAGGTAGAGGGCCAGGGGGTGGGTGATCATCCCCGAGTCCTCGAGCAGCGGATTCAATCCACGCCCGTTCGGGGGGACCGGCGTGAGCCGCTCAAAGACCGGCGCCGGCACCGTCATGACGAGCAGGAAGAAGGCAAGGACGCCGAGCATGACCGACAGCACCCATGGGTAGAACTCGCGCGCATTCGTGCGATGGCGCACCACGACGATCAGCGTGTACACGGACAGCATCCACGCCCACAGCACGATCGAGCCCTCGAGCGCGCCCCAGACCGCGGTGAGGCGGTAGTAGAACGGCGTGCCGAGGTTCGTGTTGGTCGCGACGTAGCGCACCGAAAAATCGAACGAGAGAAACGCCCAGGCGAGGAGCAGCAGGCACCCGGTCACGAGCGTGAACACGGCCAGCGCGGCGTGCTGCGCCGATTCCACGAGCGCCGCGCGTCTGGTGCGGCCGCCAATGGCCGCCGCCGCGCTGCCGTACACGGCGAGCCCCAGGGCGACCATGAGTGCGCCGGCACCGAGCTCCGGGATCACCGTGAGTCCCCCGAGAGCGTGCGCATCATCTCCTTGACGCCCGCCTGGCTCGTGTCGTGCGGCGCCTTGTACTCCTCCGAGTGCTTCGCCATGATGTGTGACGCGCGGAAATACCCCTCCGGACTCCATGCGCCTTCGACGACGGCGCCGCGGCCCTCACCAAAGAGATCGGGCGGTGCGCCCTTGTGGTGCACCGGCACGCTCGCCTTGCCGTCGGAGAGGGCGAACGTCAGCGACAGGGTGGCCGGCTCCCACTTCACCGAGCCGCGCTCCACCATACCGCCGAGGCGATAGGCTTTGCCGGCGACCGGACGGCTGCCCAGCTCCGACGGCGTCACGAAGTACACGGCCGACTGGGTCACGCCGGCGTAGATCATGTAGGCGAGCGCTGCGGCGATGACGCCGCCGCCGACGAGAAATTTCGGTTTCATGGGAGCGGGCGCCGCGAGGCCGGCTCGGGCCGTGGGTGGCCTGAGCTAGATGGTTCCCGGCTGCGCTCCGCGGTCGACCGTTTGAGCACTTCCAGCGCGCGCTCCTTCCGGCGTAGACGCCGCCAATATATAAGGAGGACGACGGCGGTGAGGCCGTAGGCGGCGGCCACGAATCCCCAGTTGTCGGCGTTCACGCCGCGGCTTCCGCCTCCGCGCGCAGCAGCCGGACGCGCCGCGCGACGAAGTAAGCGTAGAGCAGGATGAACGCGAGCAGGTTGATGAGCAAGGGCCAGAGGATCGACGACGATCCCGTGAAGCCGCCGGGCTTCATGAGCGACGGCGGCTGGTGCAGCGTGCGCCACCAGTACACCGAGAAGTGCACCAGCGGAATGTCGAGGGCGGCCACGATTCCCAGCACCGCGCAGTAGCGTGCCGCGCGCTCGGGATCATCGATCGTTCCGCGCAGCAGCAGGTAGCCGAGATACATCACGAAGAGGATGGCGACGCTGGTGAGGCGCGCGTCCCACGTCCACCATGTGCCCCACGTCGGCTTGCCCCAGATGGAGCCGGTGGCGATGCCGAGCCCGACGAAGATCACACCCACCTCGCCCGAGGCGTGCGCCACGCGGTCCGCGGCGGGGTCACGCCGGATCAGATAGATGACCGAGGCGACCGCGAGCACGCCGAACGCCACGTACGAGGCAAGGATGAGCGGGACGTGAACGTACATGATGCGCTGCACGTTGCCCTGCGTGACCTCGCGCGGCGCCACGCCGAAGCCCATGACGAGCCCGACCAGCAATCCGATTGCGGTCAGCCACCCCAGCGTCTTGACCACGGCCATCAGCCCTCGAGTACCACGTCGAACGTGAGGAGACTCACGACGACGTAGATGGCGTCGGCGGCGACGAGGAGCTTCACCCAGTGCGCGACGGCGCCGAGCGGCTCGCCCAGGAGCAATCCCTCGGTCGCCTTCACGGTGGCGAGCAGCACCGGGACCTGGACGGGCAGGAGGAGGACGGGGAAGAGTAGCTCGCGCGCCCGAACGTTCGCCGTCATGGCTGCGAATAGCGTACCCACAGCGGCCAGCCCGAGCGTGCCGAATGGCACGACGACGAGCAGGCCGGGCATCGCGCGACCGAGGTCGACGTCGAAGAACACGACGAAGAGGCCGAGCACGAGCGCCTCCACCACGAGCATCAGCGCCAGGTTGCCGACGAGCTTGCCGAGATAGATGGCGGACTTGTCACCCGGCGCCAGCAGCAATCCTTCCCAGCAGTCGTGCTCCCGCTCGACCAGGAACGTGCGCCCGAGCGCCAGCAGCGCGCTCAGCACGAAGCCGAGCCACAGCACGCCGGGCAGCACGGCGGCCAGTCGCTCGCGGTCGCCGCCGAGGGTGAACTGGAAGACGAAGAGGAGGAGCAGCGAGAAGAAGACGAGCGCGTTGAGCGTCTCCTTCGAGCGGCGCTCGACGGCGAGGTCTTTCCACGCGACGGCCAGCGCACGCCGCGCGTAGCTCACGGGGTTTCCTCCGCGTGCACGACGTAGAGCCGCTGGATGTCGTCCGCCCCGAGCGACCCGCGGGGAGTGTCGAGGGCGATGCGCCCGCCGGCGAGGACGGCCAGGCGATCGGCCACCCCGAGCTCGCGACCGAACGAGTGGGTGACCATCAGCAGCGCGGCGCCGCCCGCCTTCAGCGCCTCCAGGCGCTCCTCCAGCCACTTCTTCGCGCGCTGGTCCAGCCCGGCGAACGGCTCGTCGAGCAGGAGCACGCGCGGCCGCGCGAGCATGACGCGCGCGAGGGAGAGGCGCCGCTTCATGCCCGCCGAGAACGTCCGCACGCGCGCGTCGGCGACGCGGTCGAGGCCGACACCGGTGAGCGCCGCCGTCAGGTCGTCGGCGTCGGCGTGGAGGCCGCCGAGCGTCGCCCAGAATTTCAGATTCTCGTGCGCGGTGAGATCGTCGTAGACCCACGCGCCGTGGGCGACGACGCCGAGCAGGGGCCGCACCTTCTCCGGCACGCGGGCGACGTCGTGGCCGGCGATCGTCGCCGTCCCGCGCGTCGGCCGCAGCAGCGTGGCGAGAATTTTCAGCAGCGTCGTCTTGCCGGCGCCATTGGCGCCCAGCAGCGCGACCGCCTCCCCTCCGCGCACGTCGAGGCTGACGCTGTCGAGGACGGGGACGAGACCGAAGACCTTGCGGACCCCGACAGCACGAACGATTGGCTCGAAGCTCATCCGTTCAACCGATCAATTCTCGCGTGCGCGGCGACGCGGGTCAAGGAAGCGAAGCCGGTCCGGCAATGTCTCAGTTTGACTCGTCTAGTCGATCGCCCGAAAGGTGAGGTCGTACGCCGCCACCAGCACCGCCGCGACGAGCACAATCAGGTCTGACTATCGACAAGCCGGCGGTGTCAGCGCATGTTGCCCGTATGCCCGAGCGAATATCGTCCGGGCTGCGGCCACACCGTGAGGCCGTGGGGCTCGTGGCCCACGGGAATCGTCTTGATCACCTCGCCGGTCGTCGTGTCGATGACGTACACCACGCGGTCGTAGCGGCCCGAGAGCCACAGGTGCTTGCCGTCGACGCTGAGATTTCCCATGTCGGGACTGCCGGCCCCCGGCAGCGTCCAGGTGGCGACGACTTTTCGCGCGGCGAAGTCGATCACCGAGATGCTGCCCTTGCCCACGCCCTGCTTGCCGCCGATCTGCGAGAAGCCGCGGTTCGTCACGTAGAGCTTGGTCCCGTCCCGGCTCGGATAGAGTCCGTGCGTGCCGACGCCCGTCTTGATGAAGCCGGTGAGCTTGAAGGCGGCGCCGTCGATGAGGTGCACGCCGCCGGCTCTGAGATCGGCGACGTAAAAGGTCGAGCCGTCGGGGCTCACGCGAACGTCCTGGGGAATGCCCCGATCGGGCAGCGTGAGGTATCCGAGCACCGTGCGCGCGCGCCAGTCGATCTTCACCATCCGGCTCGCGTATTCGCACGTCATGATCAGGTACTTGCCGTCGATCGAGAAGTCGCCGTGGTTGATGCCGCCGCATTTCGGCGCCGAAACGGAGCCCTGCAGCGCGAGGGTCTTCGGGTCGCGGAAGTCCAGGCGCTTCATGGCCTCCGCGACGACGACGGCGGACTTGCCGTCGGGCGTGAAGTACATGTTGTACGGGTCATCGACGGCGATCTCGTTGCCGGGCTTGCCCGTCATCGGGTCGATCGGCGTGAGCGTGCCGTCCGTCCGTCCCTCCGCGTTGTTGGTCACCCAGAGCGTCTTGAGGTCCCAGGACGGCACGACGTGCTGCGGATTCTTGCCGACCTTGTAGCGGTCGATCACCGTCATCGTCACGGGATCGATGACGTGGACCTCGTGCGACTTCACGTTGGGCACGTAGACCCGCACGGGCACGTTCGCGAGCGCGGGGCTGAGCTTGTCCGCCGTCGTCTCGCTGTAGAGATTGGCGGGATTGGTGACCGGCGGCATCCCGGGCACGGTCTCGACGCTTGCCGCCGTCTGCGCCGCCCCGCGCGCGCCGCCGGACAACGCCAGCACGATCACGAGCGCGGCCATCAAAGATCGTGGTCGGTTCACGGACACCAGTCCTCTCTAGCGATGGTTGGTCGCCGTCTTGATCGCTTCGACGGTGCGGGCCACCACGAGGTCCACGCCCAGCCGGCCCAGCTCGGCGCTCGCGCGGCTCGGATCGCCGTCGACGCCCGTGCCGACGCCCGGGATCTGGTCGCCGTCGCGCGGCGCGTGAGCTCGCACCAGGTTTGGGGCGACGGCGAGCGTGAGCGAGGTGTCGAGGAGCCCGCCGTGGTTGCCGAGATCTTCCACGCGATATCCGCGAGTCTTCAGCAGGTCGCGAAATCCCACGGTCGCGGCGCGGTAATACTCGGGAACGGCGTGGGCGCGCACGGGAGCGGCCTGCCATTCGCGATTGAGCCGCGCGGCGACCGTCTTCTGCGCCGCCTGCGTGGAGCCGTGGTCTCCGAGGAATGCGATGTCACGAAAGCCGTGCAGCCTGAAGCTCTGCGCCGACGATTCCAGCGTGCGCTGAAAGACCTCGTCCGAGACGGTGATCGTGCCCGGGAATCGCATGTGCCCGCTGGGCGGATGCAGGTCGCCCTCGGGCACGTACGCGATCACCGGCGCGACCACGGCGTTGCCGAGCGTGCGCGCGATCCGCTCGGCCAGGGCCCTGACGCGGGCATTGTGCTTTCCCAGGGCCAGGTGCGGCCCGCTCTGCTCCGTCGCGCCGATGGGGACGATGATGGTCGTCTTCCCCGCGCGGATGAGGGTGCGCAGCTCGGTCCACGTCAGCTCTTCGAGGAACACGGTGTCGAGCTGGGCGGCGGCCGGCGCGACGAGGATCGCGAGGAGCCACACGAGCGATACCCACAGCGTGCAGGGGCGCGTGTTGAAGCGCGGGGAGCTCACGGGGCGGCGTGCGCCGCCCGGTCCGGCATCAGCCTAGCCGCATCGCGCGGAGTCGTGCGATCCGCTCCTCGGTCGGTGGATGCGTGGAGAAGAGCCGCGCGAAGCTCTGTCCCGTCAACGGATTGACGATGAACAGGTGCGCCGTGGCGGGAGTGGCCGGGAGCGGCTCGACGCGCGAGGCTACCTCGATCTTCTCGAGTGCCTTGGCGAGGCCGTACGAGCGTCCGGCCAGCCGCGCGCCGCTGGCGTCCGCCTGAAACTCGCGCGAGCGCGAGACGGCGAGCTGGACGAGCATCGCGGCGATCGGTGCGAGCACGGCGAAGAGCACCATCACGAGCGGATTGCCGCCGCCTTCCTCGTCGTCTCGCGAGCGGCCTCCGAAGAAGGCGCCCCACTGCGCCATGTGCGCGAGGTAGGTGATGGCGCCGGCCAGCGTCGCCGCGATCGTCGAGATGAGCACGTCGCGGTTGGTGACGTGGGATAGCTCGTGCGCGAGCACGCCCTCCAGCTCGTCCTCGTCGAGGATCCGCATGATCCCTTCGGTGACGGCGACGGCGGCGTGCTGCGGGTTGCGGCCCGTCGCGAAGGCGTTCGGCGTGTCGGAGGCAATCACGTAGATGCGCGGCATCGGAATCTGCGCGCGCGTCGCCAGCCGTCGCACCATGGCGTGCAATCCTGGCGCCTGCGCCTCGTCGACCGGCTGCGCGCCGTACATCGTCAGCACGATTTTGTCCGAGAACCAGTAGGAGACGACGTTCATGACCGCGGCCAACACGAAGCCGACGATCATGCCTTGCTCGCCCGCGATGACTCGGCCACCCAGAACGAAGAGCGCCGTCAGGACCCCGAGGAGGAGACCCGTCTTCAGCACGTTGGACATCGCGACGAAGCGTAGCAAACCGCTCGGAGGTGGTCAAACTGGGCTCAAACGCCTTGACTGGCGCGAACCCGGCCGATATACTGGGCCGGTTAACGAGAAAAATCCTTCAATGACTGAGACTTACACGGGATCACAGCGATGATCATCAAGGTATCCGAGCTCGAGGAAGAGGGCCTCGCGATCTCCGATCCGACCGCACTCGAGCCCGCATTTTCGGATCCGGCCTGGCACCTCGAGGCACTGCAGCTTCAGATCGCTCCCGACGGTGCCGACGTCGTGGTGCAGGGGCGGCTCACGGCGACGGTGCCGCAGACGTGCGGGCGCTGCCTGGAGTCGTTTCCCGCTCGCGTCGACGCCCGGGTCGACGTTCGGCTCCTGCCTCGTCCGGCGACGGGCGACAGCATGGAGCTGGGCGCGGACGATCTCGACACCGATTTGTACACGGACGACCAGGTGGATCTCAATCGTGTGGTGGAGACCGAGACGACGCTGGCGCTCCCGATGAAGCCGCTCTGCCGCGAGGACTGCCGTGGGCTCTGCCTCGTCTGCGGTGGCAATCGCAATCTCGACCCGTGCGCATGCCCCGAGCGCGCGCCCGACCCGCGCCTGGCGCCCCTCCGCGACCTCGCGACGCGCCTGCGGCACTGACCCCGAACACCAAAGAGGAGACGCCGATGCCGCTGCCGAAGCGACGCCACTCCGTGACCCGCGGCCGCAAGCGCCGCACGCACTACAAGCTGGCGCCGCCCACACGGTCCGTGTGTCCGCAGTGCCGCGAGGCCAAGCTGCCACATCGCGTGTGTCCGCACTGCGGGTATTACAAGGGTCGCGAGATCGTCGCGACCGAAGGCTCGTAACTGAAGATCGCGGTCGACGCGATGGGGGGCGATCACGGCCCCACCGTCGTGGTCGAGGGCGCAGCGGCGGCGGTGCGCGAGTTCGGCGCCGCCGTCATTCTCGTCGGCGACCGTGACGCCATCGAGCGCGAGGTCGCGCGTCTGCAGGTGGCCAGCCTCGGGCTGGAGATCCGGCACGCGTCGCAGGTCGTGGAGATGGCGGAATCGCCCTCACAGGCGCTGCGACGCAAGCGCGATTCCTCGCTGCGGGTGGCCGCTGAGCTCGTGCGTGACGGGCACGCCTCCGCATTCATCTCCGCCGGCAACACCGGCGCCGCCATGGCCATCGCGATGTTCGTCATCGGCGTGCTGCGCGGTATCGACCGGCCGGCCATCGCCACCGTGCTCCCAAGCCTCAAGCGCGCGACGCTGCTGCTGGACGTCGGCGCGAACGTCGCGCCCAAGCCCTGGCATCTCTTCCAGTACGCGCTCATGGGCCACGTCTACTCGCGCGACATCCTCGGCGTCGAGCGGCCGCGCGTCGGCCTCCTCTCGGTCGGCGAGGAGGAAGGCAAAGGCAACGATCTCACGCGCGAGGCCTACGAGCAGCTCAAGGAGTCGGCGCTGAACTTCGTCGGCAACGTCGAGGGCCGCGACATCTACAACGGCGCCTGCGACGTGGTGGTCACCGACGGCTTCACCGGCAACGTGGCCCTCAAGATCTCCGAGAGCCTCGCCGAGATGCTCGGCGCCATGATCAAGGAGGAGCTGACGCGCGACTTCCGGTCGAAGATCGGCGCCGCCCTCTCGACGCCCGCCATCACGCGCTTCCGCAAGCGCGTGGACTACACGGAATTCGGCGGCGCGCCGCTGCTCGGCATCGACGGCGAAGCGATCATCTGCCACGGACGATCACCCGCGAAGGCGATCAAGAACGCGGTCCGCGTGGCCGGGGAGTGGGCGAAGAAAGGGCTCAACGAGCACATCCGGGCCGCGCTGGAGGCGGAGGTGGCGCGCGGCGGCCGGGAGGGAGGCCGCGAATGACGCGGGCCAAGATCGTCAGCGTCGGGTCGTACGCGCCCAAACGAATCCTGACCAATGCCGATCTCGAGAAGATGGTCGAAACGAACGATGCGTGGATCGTACAGCGCAGCGGCATCCGCGAACGGCGCATCGCCGACGAGACCGAGGCGACCTCCGACCTCGCGCTGAAGGCGGCTCAGCAGGCGCTCGAGCGCGCCAACCTGGTGCCCGAGGACATCGAGTTCATCGCAGTGGGCACGACGACGCCCGACATGATCTTTCCGACCGTCGGCAACATCCTGCAGCACCGCCTCGGCTGCAAGCGCGTGGGATCCGTCGACATGCTGGCCGCGTGCGCGGGCTCGGTCTACAGCCTCTCGATCGGCGCGCAGTTCATCCAGACCGGCAAGTATCGTCGCGTGCTCTGCGTGGGCGCGGAGACGCTGTCGAGGATCACCGACTTCACCGACCGCGGCACCTGCGTCCTGCTCGCCGACGCCGCGGGCGCGGCCGTGCTCGAGCCGTCGACCGACGACAGCGGGCTGATCGATTTCGACCTGTACTCGGATGGACAATACTGGGATCTGCTCTACATGCCGGGCGGTGGCTCGCGCCATCCGGCCACGCACGAGACCATCGACAAGCGCATGCACTACGCAAAGATGAAAGGCGCGGAGGTCTTCAAGGTCGCCGTGCGGATGTTCGCCGAGTGCACCGAGCGCATCCTCACGCGCAACGGCTTCGGCGCCGACGACGTGAGCCTCTTCATCCCGCACCAGGCGAATCTCAGGATCATCGAAGCGGCCGCCAGGCGCGTGAGCCTGCCGATGGAGCGCGTGTTCGTCAATGTCGACCGCTATGGCAACACCGGCGCGGCGTCGGTGTACGTGGCCATGGACGAGGCGCTGGCGGCCGGGCGGATCAAGAAGGGCGATCTGATCCTCATCGCGGCGTTCGGCGGCGGCTTCGCCTGGGGCACCGCTCTCATGAGGTGGTGACGATCGTGACAGGAGTGGAACGCAGCCACCTTCATGCGATGGTGACAGGAGTGGAATGCAGCCACCGTCATGCGATGGTGACAGGAGTGGAACGCAGCCACCGTCCATCTAGAACAGGCCACCCACGGTCCAAGCCGGCCTCGCGGCACCCGCTCCAATGATCGCCTTCCTCTTCCCCGGTCAGGGCTCTCAAGCCGTCGGCATGGGCAAGGCGTTCCACGACGCCTCCGCCGCCGCGCGTGCCGTGTTCGACGAGGCCAACGCGGCGCTCGGCTTCGATCTGCGTCGTGTGATGTTCGAGGGGCCCGACAGCGAGCTCGCGCTCACCGCCAACACCCAGCCCGCGGTGCTCACCGCCAGCGTGGCCGCCGCCGCCGCGTGCGCCGAGCGCGGCCTCAAGCCCGCGCTGGCCGCCGGGCACAGCCTCGGCGAGTACTCCGCGCTCGTGGTGGCCGGCGCCTTGAGCCTGCGTGATGCCGTGGTGATCGTGCGCAAGCGCGGCGAGTTCATGCAGGAGGCGGTGCCCGTCGGCACCGGCGCCATGGCCGCCATCATGGGCCTGACGCTCGATGTCGTCGAGGCGGTCGTACGCGACGCGGCGCAGGGGCAGGTGGTCGAGGTCGCCAACGTGAACTCCGCGCAACAAATCGTCATCGCCGGCGATAAGCCAGCCGTCGAGCGCGCGGTGGCGCTGGCCTCCGAGCGCGGCGGCCGCAAGAGCGTGCTGCTGCCCGTGAGCGCGCCGTTTCACTGCTCGCTGATGAAGCCCGCCGCCGAGCGTCTGGCCGGCGCGCTGGCCGGCGTCGTCCTGAGCGATCCGACGATTCCCGTCGTCCGCAACGTCGATGGCGCCGTCACGCGCGCGGCGAGCGACGTGGTGGCGTGTTTGCTGCGCCAGGTCGCGAGCCCCGTGCGCTGGACGGCGTGCGTGCAACGCCTCGCGACGGAAGGCGCGACGGCCTTCATCGAAGTGGGACCCGGCCGCGTCCTGACCGCGCTCACCAAGCGGATCGTCGACGACGTCCAGGGCTTCGCCGTCGAGGACCCGACCGGCCTCGACAAGGCGCTGGCGGCGCTGTCGTGAACGACCTCGCGGGCAAGGTCGCCGTGGTCACCGGCGGCACGCGCGGCATCGGCCTCGCCGTCGCGGCCTGGATGCTCCAGCACGGCGCGAGCGTGGTGATCTCGGGCCGCGACGCCGATCGGCTGAACATCGCGCTGAAGGACCTCGTGCGCGACGGCGCGCCCGCGGCCGGACTCGTCGCCGACGCCGGCCGGCGCGAGGACGCCGAGCGTCTCGTGGAGACGGCGCGCGAGCGCTTCGGGCGTCTCGACGTCCTCGTCAACAATGCCGGCATCACGCGCGACGGTCTCGTCATCAGGATGAAAGACGACGATTGGGATCGCGTGATCGAGACGAATCTCAAGGGCGCGTTCTTGATGACGCGTGCCGCGAGCAAGGCGATGGTGCGCGCGAAGACCGGCGGGCGCATCATCAACATCGCCTCCACGGCCGGCGCTATGGGCAACGCCGGACAAGCGAACTACTCGGCGGCGAAGGCGGGCCTCATCGGACTGACGAAGGCCACCGCGCGCGAGCTCGCGCACTGGGGCATTCTGGTCAACGCCGTCGCTCCCGGGCTGATCGAGACCGACATGGCGGCCGCGCTTCCTGTCGATGCGCGCGATGCGCTGCTGTCGCAAGTGCCACTCAAGCGCATCGGAACCGCGCGCGAGGTGGCGGAAATGGTAGGATTCCTGGCCGGAGACGGGGCTGCCTACGTGACGGGGCAGGTCTTCCACGTCAACGGCGGCCTCTACATGTGAGTCACACGTCAATTTCCCCATGCCGGAGGGGGTTCATGGCGAAGTCAGTCGAGGACAAGGTGAAGGAGATCATCATCGAGCAGCTCGGGGTGGAGGAGGACGACGTCACTCCGGCTGCGAAGTTCATCGAGGACCTGGGCGCCGATTCCCTCGACACCGTCGAGCTCGTCATGGCCCTGGAGGAGCACTTCGACATCCAGATCCCCGACGAGGATGCCGAAAAAATCGTGACCGTCGGCGACGCCATCCAGTACATCAAGGACAATTCCTAACGCCGTGGAGCCCCGCCGCGTCGTCGTCACGGGCCTGGGCGCGCTCACGCCCCTCGGCAACGATGTCCCCGAATTCTGGTCTGCGCTCACGCAGGGGAAGTCCGGCATCGGCCCCATCACCAAGTTCGACGCGAGCGAGAAGCACGACAACGGCGAGTACAAGTTCGTCACCCGCATCGCCGGCGAGGTCCGTAACTTCGACGAGCTGAAGTACGTCGACAAGAAAGACGCGCGCCGCCTCGATCCGTATCTCAAGTACGCGATGGCGTGCGCGGTCATGGCCGTCGAAGACTCCGGCCTCGACACGAGTCGCGTCGACGCCGCGCGCTTCGGCGTGCTGATCGGCTCCGGCATCGGAGGAATCTCGTCGCTGCTCGAAGCGCACAAGATGCTCCTCGATCGCGGACCCGATCGGGTCTCGCCATTCTTCATCCCGATGCTCATCATCAACATGGCGTCGGGGCTCGTCTCGATGCGCTTTGGCGCCAAGGGGCCCAACTCGGCCGTGGTCACCGCCTGCGCCACCGGCAACCATGCCCTCGGCGACGCCTTCCGGCTGATCCAGCGCGGCGACGCCGACGTGATGATCGCGGGCGGGGCGGAGGCGATCGTGGTGCCGCTGACCATCGCCGGCTTCTGCTCGATGAAAGCGATGTCGACGCGCAACGACGAGCCGCAGAAGGCCTCGCGGCCGTTCGACGCCGAACGCGACGGCTTCGTGTGCGGTGAAGGCGGCGGCATCCTCGTGCTCGAGGCGCTCGAGCACGCGAGCCGGCGCGACGCGCGCATCTACGGCGAGATCCTCGGCTACGGCATGACCGGTGACGCGCACCACATGACCGCGCCCGATCCCGAGGGCGACGGCGCGGCGCGCGCGATGACCGGCGCGCTGACGGACGCCCGCCTGGCGCCCTCGGACGTGGATTACATCAACGCGCACGGGACGTCGACGCCGTACAACGACAAGTTCGAGACGCTCGCGATCAAGCGCGTCTTCGGCGATCATGCACGCAAGCTCGCGGTGTCCTCCACCAAGTCGATGACGGGCCACCTCCTCGGCGCCGCCGGCGGTATCGAGGCCATCGCGACGCTGCTGGCCCTGCACCACGGGGTGCTGCCGCCCACGATCAACTACGAGACGCCGGATCCCGAGTGCGACCTCGACTACGTCCCGAACCAGGCGCGCAAGCAGGACGTGGAGACGGCGCTGTCGAACGCCTTCGGCTTCGGCGGCACCAACGCGACGCTGGCCTTTCGCAAGTACCGCGGCTGATGACATGGGGGGCCCAGACATGGCCCCCCGCTCTTCGGACGAGGGGGGCGACGCCGGGACGCCCCTCGATGTCGCGACGCTCGAAGCGGCGCTCGGTCATCGCTTCGTTGATCCCGATCTGCTCGCGCGTGCGCTCACGCACGCCTCCTACATCAACGAGCATCCGCCGCTCGTCGCGCAGGACGGGCTCGCGTTCATCGGCGACGCCGCGCTGGGCCTCGTCGTCGCCGAGCGACTGCTCGCGCGCGAGCCCGACGCCGCCGTCGGCGTCCTCACGCCTGCGCGCGCCGCCCTCGTCTCCGGCGCGAACCTCGCACGCTGGGCGGCGGCGCTGGGGCTGGGCGCGCTCGTGAGGCTGGGACGCGGCGAGGAGCAGACGGGAGGCCGGCGACGGGAGTCGATTCTTGCGACGACGCTCGAAGCGGTGCTGGGCGCCCTCTATCTGGAGGCCGGCCTGGACGCCGTTCGAGGCGCCGTCGACCGGCTCGCGAGCGACGCGTGATACGCTGACGCCATGGCCGAGCGTCCGTTGGCCGCCGATCCGTTCACGACGACGAACGGCCACACGCATCCGCGTCCCCCCGCTCCGGCGCGCCGTCGCGAGCGCGGCCCGATCTGGAACGTCGTCCTGTTCTTGCTGACGTGCCTGACGACGCTGCTGGCGGGCACGGGGTTTTCGGGGTCACCGACCTTCGACGCGTACCGCGTCTCGCGCGAGCCGTTTGCCTGGATGTTGAGCGGCGTGCCCTTCGCGGCGACGCTGCTGTGTATCCTGGTCGTCCACGAGTTCGGCCACTATTTCACCGCTCGCGCGCGCGGCGCCGCCGTGAGCCTGCCGTATTTCATCCCGGCGCCGCCGATCTTCATGGCGGGCACGCTCGGCGCCATCATCCGCATGCGTTCGGCCGCGCGCGACCGCAACGCGCTCTTCGACATCGCGGCGGCCGGTCCCCTGGCCGGGCTCGCCATCGCGGTGCCGGCGGCGCTGCTCGGTCTCGCGTGGTCCACCCTCGTGCCGGTGCCGCCGGGGCCGCACCTCGTTTTCGGCGAGTCGCTGCTCACGCGCGCGCTCGTGTGGCTGCGCTTCGGCGCTTTGCCCGACGGGATGGTCGTGTCGACGCACCCGATCGCGGACGCCGCATGGTTCGGGTTTCTGGTGACAGCGTTGAATCTCATGCCCGCCGGCCAGCTCGACGGCGGCCGCATCGCCTTTGCGCTCTCACCGCGTCGCCATCGCACGCTCGGGCGGCTCACGGTCGCCGCGCTCGCCACGCTCGGCGTCGTCGTAGCCGGCGTCCTCTACGTCATGCGTCCCGACTGGACGTCGCTGATGCCCGGCGTGAACTGGATCGTGCTCGCGGCGCTCATCCGCTTCGTGCTCGGCTACACCCACGGTCCGCTGCTCGACCCGATGGAGCCGCTCACGCGCGGCCGGCGCATCGTCGGCATCGCCTGCTTCGTCCTGCTCGTGCTGATGCTGCCAACCGCCCTCATTTACGCCGACTGATCCACACGCCGACGCACGTGCGCGGCAGCGGCGGGCAGGATGACGGCCGTCAGCGCATGCGCTACTATCCGCGACATGCCCGGCCGGCTCGACGCCCGCACTCTCGAAGCGCTCGTCCGCAAAGGCGAGATCGACACGGTGCTCACCGTCGTCCCCGATCACTACGGCCGGCTCATGGGCAAGCGGATGGTCGGTCGTCACTTCGTCGACCACGTGCTCGCCGACGGCGTCCACGCGTGCATCTATCTGCTGACCGTCGACATGGAGATGGAGCCGCAGGCCGGTTTCAAGCTCACGTCGTGGGAGCGCGGCTACGGCGACATGAAGATGGTTCCCGACCTCGCCACGCTGCGCGTGATCCCGTGGCTGCCGAAGACCGCGCTCGTGTTCTGCGATGTCTATGACGACGACGGCGAGCCGATCGAGGAGGCGCCGCGCTGGGTGCTCAAGCGTCAGGTCGCGCGCGCGGCGGCGCAGGGCTATGTCGTCAAGACGGCGGCCGAGCTCGAGCTCTACTGCTTTCGGGAAACCTTCGCGCAGGCGCGGGCGAAACGTTACCAGAACTTAACGCCGGTCTCGGATTACCTCGAGGACTATCACATTCTGCAGACGACGAAGGAGGAGCCGCTCGTCCGCGCCATCCGCAACGGAATGGAGGCGGCCGACGTGCCGGTGGAGACGTCCAAGGGCGAGTGGGGCCGCGGTCAGGAGGAGATCAACCTCGTCTACGCCGAGGCGCTCGAGATGGCCGACCGCGCCACGCTCTACAAGCACGGCGCCAAGGAGATTGCGCACCTGCACGGCTGCTCGCTGACGTTCATGGCGAAGTACGACATGGGCGCCGCCGGCTCGTCGTTTCACCTGCACAGCTCGCTCTGGGATCGCGGCGGACGCCGGGCGCTCTTCGCGCCGGCGGGACGCGGGCGCGCCAACGGCCGCACGACGTGGACGCCGCTGTTCGGGCAGTGGCTCGCCGGGCAGATGGCGATGGCGCGCGAGCTCGCGTACTTCTATGCGCCCGGCGTGAATTCCTACAAGCGCTATCAATCGGGCTCGTTCGCACCGACGCGGATCGTCGCCGGCTGGGACAATCGGACGTGCGGGTTCCGGCTCTGCGGCGCGGGCGCGTCGTTCCGCGTCGAGAACCGCATTCCGGGCGCCGACGCCAACGCCTACCTGGCGTTCGCGGCCACGATCGCCGCCGGTCTTCACGGGATGGCGAGCAAGCTCAAGGCGCCGAAGCCGTACGACGGCAACGCCTACCAGGACGCCACGCTGCCCCAGGTGCCCAAGACGCTGCGCGAGGCCATCGGCGAGCTCGAGCGCAGCCGCGTCGCGCGCGCGGCGTTCGGCGATCGCGTGGTCGACCACTATTTGCACGCGGCGCGGCTCGAGCAGCACGCGTTCGATCAGGCCGTGACGGATTGGGAGCTCGTCCGCAACTTCGAAAGGATCTGAATGGCCGGTCGATTGCGAAACAAGGTCGCGTTCATCACCGGGGCCGGCGCCGGCATGGGTCGCGAGGCGGCCGTGCTCTTCGCCGAGGAGGGCGCGCGCGTCGTCGTCGCCGACATCGACGGCGCGGCGGCGGCGGAGACCGTGAAGAAGGCGGAAGCGGCGGGCGGGCAGGCGCTGGCGGTGACGGGCGACGTCGCGGTGGAGGCGGACGTGCAGCGGATGATCGCCGACGGCGTCAAGAAATTCGGCGCGCTGCACGTCCTCTACAACAACGCGGGCGTGCTGTGGAAGGATCGCGACCGCTCGGTGTTGGAGACGGACGAGAAGTGGTGGGATCGCGTCATGGCGATCAACCTCAAATCCGTCTTCTGGGTGACCAAGCACGGCATTCCGCACGTCAAGACGGCAGGCGGCGGCTCCATCATCATGATGGGCTCGGTGTCGGCGCTGGCAGGCTTCACGCGCGCTCAGGACGCGTACACCGCGGCGAAGGGGGCGCTGATCTCGCTGACGAAGTCGCTCGCGATCCAGTTCGCGAAGGACAACATCCGCTGCAACGTCATCCATCCGGGCATCGTGGATACGCCGCTGCAGGCGCCTTACCTCACCGACGCGATCCGCAAGGAGTTCGAGACGGGCATTCCGCTCGGCCGCATCGCGCAGCCGCGGGAGATCGCCTACGTCGCGCTGTTCCTGGCCAGTGACGAGTCCTCGTTCATGACCGGCGCCGAGCTGGTCGTCGACGGCGGCTTCACGGCCGGCTGAGCCGATGGCGACCGTCGCCCGCGCGCCGGCTCCGCCGCTGCCGCGGCTGGCGCGGGTGGACCCCGTCCTCGGCGTGACCGCGGCCGGCGTTCTGGCGCTGCTGCTCGTCTTCGTCGTGTGGCCCGTCGTGCGCGTGCTCGCGATGAGCGTCACCGGCCCGCTCGGCCTCGGCCAGTACGCGGTCTTCTTCGACTCGTGGCGGCTCGCGCGGATCCTCGTGAACAGTCTGCTCGTGTCCGCCGTCTCCACCGTCGTCACGGTGGCGGTCGCCCTGGTCCTCGCCTACGCGGTGACGCGCACGACAGTGCCCGGCAAGCGGTTCGTGTCGCTGATGAGCCTGCTGCCGCTGATCTCGCCCCCGTTTCTCGTCTCGCTCAGCTTCATCCTGCTGTTCGGCCGCAACGGCGTGATCACGCGCGCGCTGGGGCTCGAGTGGTCGATCTACGGCTTTCACGGCATCGTCGCCGCGCAGGTCTTCACGTTCCTGCCGCAGGCGTACATCCTGCTGGCCAACGTGCTCGCGAACATCGACACGAGCCTGGAGGAGGCCGCGGAGAATCTCGGCGCCGGCCTCATGACCACGCTCAACCGCGTCACGCTGGCGCTCGCGCGACCGGGCCTGGCGTCCGCCGCGCTCATCGTCTTCATCCTGTGCATGACGGATTTCGGCAATCCGATCCTCATCGGCGGCCGCTACAACGTGCTGGCCACCGAGATTTACGCGCAGGTGATCGGCATGAACGACTTTCCCGCCGCCGCCGTGATGAGTGTGGTGCTGCTGGTGCCGTGCCTGGCCGCCTACGTCGCGAATACCTACGTGGTCGGCCGCCGCTCGTACGTCACGCTCTCGGCCGGCGCGCGCACGACGCTCCGCCCCACGCCCCCGAGCGTGCGCTGGCCGCTCTTCGCGGTCTCGCTGGCCATCGCGCTGGGCATCGCCGCCATCTACGCGCTGATCCCGCTCGGCTCGCTCGTCCGCCTCTGGGGCACCGACTGGTCGCTCTCGCTGGCGCACTACGCCTTCCGCTCGACTGCAGAGGGCGCGTGGCCGATCGTCAACAGCGTCAAGCTCGCGGTGCTGTCGGGCATCATCGGCACGGCGCTGGCGCTGCTGACGGCCTACGTGGTCGAGCGCCGGCGACCGCCCGGCGCGCGCGCGATCGAGGCCCTGAGTCTGCTGCCGGCCGCGCTGCCGGGCACCGTCATCGGCGTCGGCTACATCCTGGCCTTCAACGTGCCGCCGCTCGTGCTCACTGGCACGGTGTGGATCCTCGTCACGTCGGTGGTGTTCTGGAAGTTCCCGGTGGCCGTGCTGGCCGCGATCAATACGCTGAAGCAGATCGATCCGGGCATCGAAGAGGCCGCGGTGAGTCTCGGAGCCGGCACGGTCCGCACGTTCACGCGGGTCGTCCTGCCGCTCTTGACCGGAACCGCGTTTTCGATCTTCATCTATTTCTTCGTGAACGGCATGGTCACGGTGAGCGCGGTGATCTTCCTGATTTATCCCGGCTTCAACCTCGGCTCGGTGGCCATCCTCGCCCAGGTCGAGAACGGCTATCCGGGCGTGGCCTGCGCGCTGGGCACCATCATCCTCGCCATCGTCATCGGCGCCGTGCTGCTGCTGCGCGCGGTGGTCGGTGGCGACCGCGTCGCGATTCTCAAATCGTGAGCGCGACGTCGTGAGGCTCTGAGTCCCTGAGAAAGGAGACGTTCATGCGCCGACTGCTGCTGCTCGTCCTCGTCGCCGCCCTCGTCCTGCCGCTGGGCGCGCCGCCCGCCGACACGGCCGAGGACCGCCTCGTCATCTATACGGCGTACGAGGAAAACGAACTGAAGACGTTCTGGGAGCAGTTCAAGAAGGACCTGCCCGATCTCGCGGCGAAGGCGTCGTACATCCGCGGCTCGACGGGCCCCACCATCGCGCGGCTGGAGGCCGAGAAGGCCAATCCGCAGGCCGACGTCGTCTGGGGCGTCTTCAACGATTACATGACGGGCGCGGCGACCAAGGGTCTGCTCGAGGCGTACGCGACCAAGGAATCGAGCGCCATTCCGGCGAAGTTCAAGCACCCGGACAACATGTGGCAAGGCGTGACGCTCCTGACGGTCGCGTTCGCCGTGAATCAGAAGAAGGTGGCGGAGCTGAAGCTGCCGCCACCGAAGTCGTGGGCCGACCTCGTCGACCCGAAGTACAAGGGCCACGTCGTGATGTCCAACCCGTCGACGTCCGGGACGGCGTACCTGCTGCTCGCCAGCCATGCGGCGCGGCTCGGCGAGGATCGGATGTGGCAGTTCTACGACGCGCTCGACAAGAATCTGTCGC
>Ga0207684_10001251_pt1 | contig 28180 bp, 24 predicted proteins | sample KBSK5501metaG_FD_184342 | JGI IMG/M metagenome (GOLD analysis project Ga0207684, IMG submission 184342) | Corn, switchgrass and miscanthus rhizosphere microbial communities from Kellogg Biological Station, Michigan, USA - KBS K5-50-1 metaG... | ecosystem: Host-associated > Plants > Roots >...
CCGAACCGAGCGTCTCTTATAGCTCGGGGGCTGGACGTCGCGGAGAATATCCGCGCCTCCGGCGTAGGGAGAAAAATGTTCTTGACTTCCCCTCTTATAGAACAGGCGATTTCACTCAGTGACCCGGATGGACCTTGCAGCCGTATCAGACGGTCCTGCCTCCCACCCTTGCGCAAACCGCCAAATGCGCGATAGGCTGGCCCACCCGCCCAAGCGTTCAATTCGAAATGAGGAGATCTCAGTGATGGGCTATCTCGATCGCAAGTGTCGCTCGGTACACATGCGGCTTCAACTCTGCCATGCTATGGCCATCGCGGCCCTGTTCTTAGGAGCAATGAGCGGTGGTTCGGTACAGGCCGCAAGCGAGCCCGATGGCTATCCCGCGTTGGTCAAGCTTTTTCAGCAATGGCGGGAATTCGAACATCCGGTGATGAAGAATAATGTCCCCGACTACAGCGCGAGCGCGATGGCGGCCAAGGCTGCGGCGCTGCCGCGGTGGCGCAAGCGGCTCGACGCAATCGATCCGAAATCATGGCCCATTGAACAGCAGAACGACTACAAGCTGGTGAAGGCCGAGATGAATGGGCTCGACTTCAACCTGAGGGTGCTCCGTCCCTGGGCGCGCGATCCCGCTTTCTATGTGAACATCTTCCCATCCCGTAGTGATATTCCCTGGCGCGAAGGTCCCGTCCCTTACCCCGAGATCGAGCTCTACAACTATCACTTTCCACTCGACGCCGACGCGCAAAAAGAATTGACCACGAAGCTCGCCATGATCCCCGCTTTTCTTGCCGAGGCGAAAGAGAATCTAATGGCCAGCAACGCGCGCGATCTCTGGGTCTATGGCGAGGAGGAGCTTCGCAATCAGTCCCAGACCCTAGCTTCGCTTGAAGCCGGGACACTCACCGCCCGCACGTTAGCCGAACACCAGCAAGCCGATCTGAGCGGAACCAGCCAGGAGTTACGCGCCGCCGTGGCGGGCGCCCGCAGGGCGACCGACGAATTCGTCGCATGGCTGGAAAAGCTGGCGCCCACCAAAACCGGCCTCTCTGGCGTGGGCAAGGAGAGCTACACCTGGTATCAGCAGAATGTGCACTTCATTCCCTACACCTGGGACGAGGAAGTCGTGCTGCTGCGCCGCGAGCTGGGGCGCGCGCAATCAGCCTTGCGCCTCGAGGAACACCACAACCGTAACCTGCCCCCTCTTGAGCCGGCCACCGATGCCGCCGCGTTCGACAAGATGGCGCATGACCGGCTGGATAAGTTCGTCGATTTCCTTGTCAAGCAGGAGATCATTCCGGATAAGCCTTACATCAAGCCGGCGCTGGCGGAAGAGCTCGGTCACTTCATCGCAGAGGACCAAAGGGTGTTCTTCAGCCGTGTCACACACCGCGAGCCTATGCTGCTTCTGTCCCACGACTATCACTGGATTGACCTGGGGCGGATGCGGGACGAGCCGAATCCGAGCCCGATTCGCCGCCAGGCCCTGCTCTACAACATCTGGGACAATCGCGCCGAGGGTTTTGCTACCGCCTTCGAAGAGCTGATGATGCACGTAGGCCTTTACGACGACAATCCGCGCGCCAGGGAGCTGGTCTGGATCATGCTGGCGAATCGTGCCGCGCGTGGCCTTGCCTCGCTTTATGTGCAGACCAATCAATTTAGGCTGGAGCAGGCAGGACAGTTCCAGGCGGAATGGACGCCGCGCGGCTGGGCCAAGGCCAAGGACTCGCTCACCTTATCTGAGCAGTTGCTGTATCTCCGCCAGCCCGGCTATGGTACCTGCTACATTACTGGCAAGATGCTCATTGACGAACTGATCGCGGAGTACGCCCACCAACAGGACCTGGCCGGCAAGCCATTTGTGCTACGCGATTTCATGGACCGCTTCAACAACGAGGGCATGATTCCGGTTCCCCTGATGGAGTTGGAGATGGTCCCCGGTAGCACACGGGCCTTCGGCCCGCAGCAGCCCTAACCGGCGGCCGGCGCCGAAAGCGACGCATTTGGTTGACATGTACGGCGGACATTACACGACAATGAGCATGTTGGTATCGAGCTGTCACCCGCGCGGAGGAGTGCATGTGAGACAGGCTTCCCAAAAAGGAGGCCTTCTGACGCCCCACGCTATTGGAAATCCCAATTGTGACCTACCGGGTTCCGCCTGGATCCGCGCGAGAAAGAAAAAACTCGGCAGCAGCGATACTCGCAGCCAAAAAGACATTCCGATCACGGAGTTTTTCAACACCCACAGGCGATTACACCAACAATCGGGGTCAATGAGTTCTATAAAAAGCATTTGACCGGGCCTTCGGCGCGGTCACTAGTGCCAGAAACTTGTCGCTGCACCGAAGTATTTGCGAGTCTTGTTGAGGATTCGGTTCGGCGAGCTAAGGCCGACTTCCCACTGGTGCCTTTGTGCCCGGTAAAAAGCATGGCTCCGGTACTGGCGATCGCAGGCATGGTGGATTCATTCACCGAACAAGCGCGTGCTTCAGACCACCGATCAAGCTGATCCCGCACATCCGTCGGCAAAACGATCTTGGTTGGCCGAGCGGTTACCTGGCGGCGTTGCCCCTGGATGGTGATGAGCCGGACGGAGCCTAAATCCACTTCCCGAAGCGCCTGGTAAATCAGGGCGGACATATCCCCACGGCCCCGCTGCTTCCTGCGGAGGTAGTTGTCCACCACGTGCAGCAAGCTGGCTCCAACCACCACCCGCGACGATTTTGTTTTGGCCACGATGGGTATCGATCCTGGTTCCTCAGGGTGGGATACTTATACACCCTGCCTCCCACAGCGCTCAAGCCGGTGACGCCGCGAATTGTCACCGTCTGCGGGGGATCACGGACGGCAGCGACCAACTTGTCACGGTTCGCCCGTCGGCCAGGCCGACCTCCTCCGCTGACCCGAGCGTGCTAGACGAGAAACTGAAGCCAGCAAGCCCTTTCCGCTCCCGCCGCCTTTTCCTGCAGCGACAGACGAAAGAAGGTTTCAGCCATAGTCCTTCTTACTTCCCGCGAATCTTTCTCGTCCCGTGAACCAACCAGTCTAAATCCTCAGTTCCCCGGTAATGGAACCCGGGGCGATCCGCCTCAGCGCGCCGTAGGTTTGCCAAGGGATCGAACTCCGGTGGGCTCGTGTGGCTTACCTGGGTGGGGATAGCCGTCGGTGCTTTTTCCGCGCTCCTGAGTGCGGTTGGCTGGAGTGCGCGTTTGCGTAGTCGCCCTAGGTATACGCAGAATTCGGCGGCAGGTGGCTATCTCAAGTGACAGTCTGTTTTTGTTCCCCAGCGATCGAAATCGGAGTGGGCATCAAACCACGTTCAAGACGGTTTGGAGCAAGACTCTTCGGCGCGCAAGTCTTCAAGAAGTATTCCCAGATGAAATTGCAGATGAAGCGCGAAGCCTTGGAGAAGCTCAGCCGCCGAGCCAGCGAGATGGCTCCGGCGACTGGTGAACGAATGCGCACGGTCATGGTGCAATGAGCGAATAAGTGCACGGTTTGTGCACGGTCGAGGCCAGAAATCAAGAGCGGGGAGTGGAAATAAAGTTGGAAAGTACTTTAGAATCAATCCAGCTGATCATGTCGGGGCGTAGCGCAGCCTGGTAGCGCACCTGCCTTGGGCGCAGGGGGTCGTAGGTTCAAATCCTATCGCCCCGACCATTCTTCATTTTCGCCCTTTGGAAAATCATAACGAATGGCTTTCTGTAAGTGGGATAGACACTTATGCATCGATGGAGCAGTTCAAAAGAACCATCCGCAGCAATTTGGCCTGTTCTGCTGAATTCTGCGTAAGATACAGAGAATAGGCCTTGTTCGCGAGTTCTAAAGTCTTTTTTGCCGATAGAACACGGTCGGCAGTGGATTCACGAAAGCCATCAATCGCCATCTGAATCTGCTGTTCTTCTCCTCTCCATTCGGACATCTTGCGCTCCCAAAAGTCTTCCGGGATCTTCCCATCCAGTTTGTCTTGATATCCCTGGTCCATTCGTCTACGAACGGCTGCGAGTCGTTTCTCTAATCCCGCCCGGTGCGATGCAGTTTCAGTTCTTGTGCGCTGGTCATCACGGTCCAGAGATTCCTGCAACGCTATGAGCACTTCGTCGGGAATATTTATATTTTTCAGGATTTCGCCCAATTTCCGCGAGATTTCCTGTTCGCGGAAACGCGGAGTGTCGCACTTGCCGCGGTATCCCGTGCACCGGTAATACACATATTTTCCTTTCTTCCGCTCTGCTGTTATTGTGCACCTGTCGTGTGCGCAAGTTAGCAATCCTCGAAATGCAATTTCCTGTTTCCCGTATTTGGGCTTATTGTGGCTGCGAAGGACAGTTTGCACGCGTTCGTAAAGACCTGCGCTAATAAACGCAGCGTGTGTGCCGCGATATATCTTGTTCCCCCATATGAAGTTCCCTATGTAGAAGGGATTCGTAAGCACCGTGTGTACGTGGGATTTCGATAAAACCTTGCCACCTTCGGTGCGACTTCTAAGCACGGCCTGGGTACATGCCCTGCTCGGCCTTTTCTCGCATGCCTTTTTTGACCTCTTCCCTCGGGTTCTCTATGTAATGTCGGGCGAGAACGAGGTGCATTCCATGAATTAACTTGGTTTGGGATTTAGCGTCTTTGGAAATAATCTGGCCTTCTTTGACCAGGTGAATTCCTATATCCAGATCCTCCAACGTAACTGCGTCCCGGAGGTTGCGATACAAGCGATCGGTTTTTTCCACCAGCACGTTGCGGCATTCACGGTTGTTTTTCAGGAATCGCACCATTTCCTCGAAATTCTGCCTGCCCGACGCCTTTGCCGTTTCGATATCAATAAATTCCTTTATGGCCGAGAACGCGTTGCGGGACGCATATTCGTGCAACAACTTTAATTGTGCAGGAATCGAAAATCCCTCCCGCTCCTGCTCCTTGCTGGACACGCGTGCGTAAATAACGGCCTTTTTCATGTGTGCTTCTCCCCGGATTCAGTTGCATCCTTTAGGTCGTTTCTAACCCGCTGCATTTCCACGTCCAAAGCTTCAATGACTTGCTCAACGTCGGAATTGCGAAAAATACGGCCACGTTTCTTTTCAAGCGCTTCTTTTTGCCGCTTGAGATGTTGTAATCGGTTAAATAAGGAGATCGCTCGCAGGCCCGGAAAACTCAAGAACAACAGCCTCTTCCGCCTGAATCATCTCGTGCAACCGTGCAATCCCGGCCTGTCCGCGAAAGAATATCTGAATTCCGCACTCCAGGCACGTGCAATACGGCTTTTGCTTGCACGATATTTTAAGTCGCAACTCCATATTGCATAGTGGACAGGGAAATGGTTTTCCAAGAAAATCTTGGACGCTGAACGTAACGTTATGTAGTGGACGGCCTTTCAAAGCTGGCCCTCCTTGTGATCCCATTCATCAAGTAACTCGAAGAATTTGCGCAGAACAGTTGCGGATTCGAAATCTAGTACCGAATTTGACCCTGCATCACTTACTTGTGCACCGTTTGTTGGATTATTGCTATCGCGTGCCGACGTTTGTAGGGTGGATGAATGTGCGAATTCGTCCGGTGCAATCTTGCTTTCCGGTGTCGCTTCGAAATGGGGCTTGTCAATCAAGACATCCCCATTACAAAATGGGCCGGTCGTTATGGTAAGGAAACCAAATTCAACTTTGATTTCCGCTTACAGGGCCGCGCGCAGGACGATTAAAGGATGAGACGAGAACCACTGATGCCCGTGGCCCCCCAGGCAATAGGTGAATGGCGCAAGAAAGTTCACCCTGTTTTCGTCGAAATGATGGAGCAATTCAAGCAGAATGAGCCGCTTAGCAGGAGTCCTTGGAAGGAAGATCGAGAAAAAGCACAAAAATGGGCAAAAGACGCTGAAAAAGAATTCCGTGTAAAAGGACGCGAAATAGGTGACCAATTCCGCCGGGGCGGTGTAATCCTGCATGATTTCGCGGGGAAGATCCTAGATTTGGATTTGGAAGGTCCGGCGGTTAAAGAAGTCTCCGAGGAACAATTCATGCTTTCCTGGCTCAGTTGGTACAAATACGGGAAAACCTGGAAAGAACTGCAACATGAAAGAACTGCGGGAAAGTGGTGGGCGAGTCAGCGGATATTGGCGGTTTTCAAAGATTTTGAGAGGTGGAAATTTGGCAGGCTCGACCCCAACGACATGCGTTTTAAAATGGATAGGCCACATTTTGATTTGATGGCATTCGGCTTGGACTTTGGGCTGGATAAGCTTACGGCGGACGAGCTAGTGAATTGTTTCGACGCGCTATGTACATGCGGAATGGAGCAGCATGATCCGGAAAACCTCAGAAAACTAAGAAAGAGGATTTTAAAGACTCTAGATACGCTCGACGCGAAAACCGCCGCATTAAAACCCGAAAAGACATAATTAAGAAATCCTCACGAGTATTTTCGGCACAGGCCGAAGGCAAGATTTATAGCAGGTTTCGCTTCAACGACGGATTTGGGCCGAAAAGAAACCTTTTCGGCTCACTTCTTCCGAGAAGCCGAGTCCTGACCTATTTCGCGCCAAACCTAGAACACATATTTCAAAGCAAACTGGAAGGCCCGGGGCCCGCCCGAACCGAAAAACCCGCCAGCGGTGCGGATCGGCTGGTTGAAACTGGGGTCCGCTTTTGTCGGATCGCCTTGGCTCGGAATGATCGCATTCTTGAATCCCGAGTAATTGTTGTTATTAAAGCCGCGAATGTTGGTGATATTGAAGAGATTGAAAACTTCGGCGATAAACTGCAGGCTGTTGCGCTCGTTGAAGAGCCTCCAAGTCTTCGTAACGCGCATGTCGAATGAATTGAAGTCATCGCCAAACCTCGAGTTCGGATCTACATGCGGCACAATACCCCCCGAGTGGCAAGGAACCTGGTTAAGTCCCGTGCACGGCGGCAGCGAGTTCCAAAGGTCAATCGCAGCGTTCAGTTGAGCGCCCGTGGAAATCTCACGTCCTAAAGCGTTTCGCCGAATGATCGGGAGCCGCGCGCCGAGAGCCGGGACCTGGGAATCCATCGGCACATGTGAGCTGTATGTCCAGATGGGTGAGATCGTCAGATTCCACGGCGCGTCAAACACTCCGTAGAAAACAAACCGGTGTCGTTCGTCGGTTGGCGCGTAACCCTTCTCGAGTTCCAAGTTGTTGCTGTGGAATATCAGATTGACAGCGTCCTCGGCGCCGTTAAATGGAATCTGATCGTCATTCGAGTAATTGAAGGTCTTCGAGAGCGTGTAGTTGACGTTGAAGCCCCAGCGGAAATTGGGCCCGCCTGTGGGGCGCTTCTGAAGGCTGACAAGCAAGGCGTCGTACCAACTTCTTGCTACAGATTCGATATCAGTGATCTGCTGGCAAGTCGAGGCGGGGCTTGACGTGAAACACGAAGCAACAGATTGCCCGCTGGCGGGGTCGACTACGGCACATGGAGTGAAGCCGTCGGGACAACTAATGAACGGCGAGGCGCTGGTCGTGCTACGCAGCAAGCGGCCGAGGATGGATCTCTGGCCGAAATCATGCAGTCCGTCTGCCGAAATGACCCAATTCTGTGCGAACTGCTGTTGTAGGCCGAGAGTGAACTGCTGGGTATACGGGTGCTTTGCGTTATTGTTGATGTGGTTCACTCCGATCCCGAACGGGCTGCCGCCGCCGACAAATGGATTGGCGAGCGTCGGCGTGCCCGGGTCGAAGGTCGCACCTGGAAGTGAACAACCGGCTGATGTTCCGCCGCAGGTCGAGCCGCCAAAAGCGGCCAGCGGCAGGATACGGCCATTCAGCAGAGCTTCCAGCAAAGGCACTTCCGTCACCACGCGGTCATAGTAGATTCCGTAACCACCGCGAATCACCGTCTGACCACGCTTCGACGGGTCCCAGGCAAAACCCACGCGAGGTCCGAACTGCTTGAAGTCTCGCCCTTGGTGCTTCCCCAAAATATTTTCGATGTAGTTGCAGGTATTGTCCACAGTGCTAAGCGAGGGACAGGGATGGAGATTGCTTGCATCTCCGAGTACATCGTCGAATTCCCAACGTAGACCGAGGTTTAAGGTCAGATTCGATCGCGCCTTCCAATCGTCCTGGACAAATGTGCCGAAATAAGCATTGGGGTAGAAGGGCACCACGGGGGGTCGCACAGGAGCAGCGCTCTTCAGCGACAACGCTATAGGAATATCGCGGTCATCGGGAGGACCTGCGTGGTTTGATAGGACTTGAGTAGCGAAATCCTGGGTCAGGAAAATGCTGCCGCTGCCGTAGAGGTCAAACAGCGCGTAGGTATTCAGGTGCTGCCACTCGCCTCCGACCCTCACTGTGTGATTTCCGGCAGTCCAGCTCAAGGTGTCGCGCAACTGATAGCGATTGAACTTGGTGCTCTGCGGAATACGAAAGTTGGCCCCGTCCTGCAAATCGGGAAGCCGAAGTTCATTGCCTGCAGCTAGGCCGGCAGGATTAGTCACCGGATTATCCGGACTGAACGCTGGAATGGTGTTCAGGAACCAGTCTCCGTGGAAGATGAGGCTGTTGACCAGGCGCGGCGAAATGATTCGTGTCCAGTCCACTAACGGCGAGTGGAACCGGTTCAGAGACGATTGCCGGTTAGCAGCTGTACCTTGCGGTTTTCGCAGGCTGCCATTGTCAATGTCCTTCGAACGGTTGAAGGAATAACGCACGGCAATGTTGTCTTTGCTGCTCGCTTTGAAATCTACGCGACCGGTGAGCAAGTAGTCGTGCACGAATGCAGGCGCCGAGCTGCTGACAATCGTATTGCTGTTGAAGTCGCGCAGGCCGACCGAGACGGCGTGGCCCTGGTCGCGGTACTCCGAAGAAACGAACCACCAAGCCCGGTCTCGCTTGATTGGCCCCCCAATGGACCCCCCGAACTGTTCGCGCGCGAAATGCGGGGCTGGCTGGTTCCGGTTGAGAGCTGGCAGAGCCTGCAGCACTTTGTGCCGGAAGAAGATGAAACCTGAACCGTGATATGCGTTGGTGCCGGACTTGGTCACAATGTTGATGATGCTCGAGCCCGACCGGCCCACTTCCGCCGTAAATTTGTTTGTGGCAATCTGGAATTCCCGGACACTGTCTTCCGGGAAGTTCGACAGTGTACCCCCTACTACCTCGTCATTGTTGTCCCCGCCGTCGACTGTAATGTTGCCCCCGCGCCCGAATGCCCCGGCGGATGATACTTCCAGAGTATTGGTTTTCGTGGGGTCAAAGTTCGTTGCCGGCCGGTTGCCCGGAATCAGAAAGGCGAGTTCCAGAAAGTTGCGCCCGTTCAGAGGAATGCTCTCTATAGTGCCGGACTCTACCGTGCCTTGCACCTCGGATTGGGTTGTATCGATTGCTAGTCCCCCTCCAGTCACCGTCACCACTTCGCCCACTTTCGCCACTCTCAGCGGCACATCCAGCGTGACGGCGCGACCGACGTCCAGGTGAAGATCAGTGGCTTCGCTGGTGGCGAATCCGGGTGCGCTCACCCGTTCAACGTAATCGCCCGGAACGAGACCGGGCAACGCATACCGTCCGTCAGCCCCGCTTGTGGTTTCGCGACTTACGCCGGTTGCCTTGTTTGTGACCACTATGTGCGCGCCGACTACGGCTGCGCCCTGCGGATCAGTAACGGTTCCGTTCACGGTTGACGTAGGAAGTTGTGCCCAGAAGGTTGCGGAGAAAACCAGTAACAGAATTGCGCAGGCGAGTGATCGCATATCCCCTCCTTGACCGACCAGTCCCTACGGGCCTGGTCGGAGCTAAACACGATTCTTTTTTGACTTCTAAACGGGAAGTTATTGTACGCCCATCTCGCCGCTTCGCAACGTTGTGAAGCGGCTTCCATCTGCAATCTCCGAACGGCCTGCCAGGGGTAGCGTCACAACAACGGCTGCCCTTTCTTAATCTCCCGGTGGAGGACTTTCTTCCCCTGAATCTTCGGTGGTCCCATTTCGGAAACCTGTTCTTTCCTGGCATTCCTCCCGGGGTCTACAAGCACAGTGACTTTGGACACATCATTGAACCCAGTTTACGAAGACAATTCCCGGGTGAGGAACACCCGCGGCTCGCGGCATTAGGCATTGGAAATAGTCAAACGGTCATGAGCTAGACCTCGTCGTTCGTCCAAACACGGGTTCTTACTGGTTTGATCATGGTGACGCCAGATCGGATCAGTTGCCTTACGCACTGGGAAATCACCGAGATCTGAGGGGGATCACCAATCTCCAAGCCTGAGTGACCGATCTGCAAGGCGCCCAGCGCCCTGAGGGCAAAGCGCCGGGCAGCGAAGTGACCGACCTCCCAGTCCAGCCGACTACGATACGTCCGAATACCCCTGATTTTCTCCGGAATAAGAAACGCATAGAGCGCTTGCACATATGCCCGGGAAAGAACAGGCTCGAGGCTGCGTCCAAAGCTCGAGCCGAAGACGTACTCGCGCTGGTTGGTACCCGCAGCGGAATGCGCAAAGTATATGTAGTCGTTGCTCGGTATACCGAGTGCCAGAAAGGGAGTAATGGCGATGGGCGCGCAAGTTGTATCTCAAATTCAAACGGACATCTTGAAAGTTGCCATGGTACTTCCCGTCGTCAACAGGAAGTTGATGCGGCTTCGGACCGTAGTATTTGGAAAGCACGAACGGAACACTCACATCCAAGGCCAGCTTGTCAGTAATTCCGTAGTCGATATCCTGGAACGCAATAAATGTACGGATGTGACCGACGTCGAATCTTTGGCCACCGGAACCGAGGTGGTCCTTCACAAAATTATCTTGCAAGGTTAGGGTCGCTGTCCCTTCACCCTTTTCAGGAACCCAAGCTTGGGCAGCGGCAATAGTAGAGAACAGAAATAGTACTGAAAGGAACAAGACGGCGCGACAGTCAGGAAGACCCACGGGGTAACTCCCTATTACTTGCTAGCTCGGCGTAGCAGTTCGTCGCGCTTCAGTTTATACTCAATCGCCCTGTCCAAAGTTGAAAAAGCAACTACTATTCTTGCCTGATGCCTTGCGAACGCAGCGAAACTGGGCCGCTTCCGCTGTTTTCAGCTCGGCTCCGTCGTACACGACGGGCATTACGACCGTGTTCACCGCAGCGGTCTTGACTTGCTTGTCCACCATTGCCTCGTCTTGCAGATCGACCAGGATGATGTCGTACTTACCTGATTTCGAAGCCTCGGCCAGCACATCCGCGTGGTGCACGAGCAACAGTTTGTGCCCAGCTTTTTGCAATGCAACTTGAAAATGGGGATCGTTCACCGCCGCAGATTGCGGCACGGAGTCAGGCACATAGGCGATGATCGAAGCGTGATAGGAGGAGTTGATATTGCCAAACTTGACGCCGCGCCCCAGGACGAGGTTCCTACCCATGTTCATTGACGGACCACCTTTAAGTAGTCTCCACAGTGGTGCGGAAAACCATGCGGTTATTGCACACTTCTGGAGCCGCGCTGAAAACGGGCGGCCTCAATGAGTTCTGGCAAGCCCGATGTCGGGGTTTTCCGCACTGCGGAGGAAAGCGGGCTTTTACTCAATGATGCGTACTCCAACCCCATCCTTGAACATCCGCGCCTCATCGGGAAACCACGTCCCCTTCAGATTGAGCTCGATGGTGCGGCGGATGAGTTTCGCGTTTGCAGCTGCCACGACAACTACGAACCTGTAAACGCCCGGTGGAATCACTGAGGCTGGAAGCACCGCCTGGTACCGCAAGTCTGCTCACATGGTCGAAGGACCACTTCGCTGCCCGTCTCGCCGAGCGGAGTTGCATTATCGTGTACGCGGACGGTCGTTATCGGATGGAGAAGAGTAGCCAGCGCTTTCTAGAGTCTATGACAACCCACGCTTTTGAGGGCACGCTCAGCAGCGCACAAATTACTGACTTGCATAAGATTCTTGACTCACCGGAGCTTGCGAACCTGCAACATAATCTCGATCAGACCCGGCCAGCATCTGAGGTGGAGGTCACGCGACTCGTGATCCACGAGCGACGACAATTCAGCGGTTAAGTTTCGGAAGTTACTTCAACGTCCTCGGAAATTCTCGGAAGGTTGGAGCATTTCCAACCTCCAATATGGCGTCGATCAGGACCGGAATTTGATTAGACCACTGCAGCAATGGCTGGAAAAGACTATTGAAAGCAACAAACTTCCCGGACTTACAGATACTCGAGCCACCAACTGCGTGCCTTCACATTGAGCATTGTTGCGCGACGGGACTTACTGACGGGTTCCGAGGGGGTTATCGCCTGTTAGCGTCAACCTTTACCAGCCGGAACGTAACTACTTCAGGTGTTCCACAAGAAACAGATCAGACAAGTTGCGGACATAGCCAAAAACGTAGTGTTCCTCGTCTGCAGCGATTCGAGGACACGAAACGCCCGTCACCCCGGCCGCATCTGGCGGGACGACTGTTTTCCATGCCTTTCTGGCGCCGGTTTGGAGGTCCAATAGCGAGACCGGACAAGATGTTTCGCCGCGCCGCCCCACGAACAATGCGTTTCCGCCTTTGGCCCAGCGGAGGGGATTGTCCCCGGGTTGTGAGCCGCGGACCAGCTGCGGTTCACCGCCGTCGACTGAGACCAAGGCAATCCCGTCACTGCTAACTGTGGCGATTCGCTTCCCATCCGGCGACACAGAGTGGGGGTACGATCCCAAACCAAAACCCTCGGGAGTAATAGGACGAGGTTGACCACCATCCACACTCACAACATAGACCCGCGAGGCATGTCCAGGTTCGTTACCCCCGAACACCAGCCGTTTGGAGTCGGCGAAGAATTGACCGGTAGCGGGAATCACGCTGCCTGTAGGAACGGCTCGCTGTTGTCCCACCCCGGTGGGGAGAAGTACGTAGTCCGGAGGGGAGATGTTCTGCCGCAGAACCAGGGCCCACTTACCATCGGGAGAAAATGCATTGGCAGAGCCCTGCCCCAGACGGACTGCCGAGCTACCATTCGTATCGCGACTAAACACCGCATACTCGCCTCCTCCAGCCTCGCCTGCCTCGATGAAGAGGATGAGCTTGCCGTCTTCTGAGATGTCGATGGGGACAGTCCAGTCTTGCCAGCTCAGATCGCGTTCTTTGCTTTCCCCTGGCGCCATACCGATGGCCCCGGCGCGCAGGGCATCGCGCGAAATCAAGGCACGGCCGCCAGCGCCGACGTCATGCAGAGTGAGGGTCCCAGGAGCGCTGAGCAGATCGCGCACCCTGCGCGAGAGGGTGACGCCTCGCAGCGAACGGCTGAAACCGGAAGCCGTGGCGGTGAACCAGATTTCATCTCCTGAAGGCGACCAGGCAGCGCCGAGGACACTCGCCCAGCGCTCGGTCAGATCAGACTTCTTGCCATTCAGGTCAACAACGCTGATGGTTCCACCGTCGTCTCCCAGAAGATTATGGTCAATGAATGCGAGGCGATCACCGTTGGGAGAGAACCGCAAATCGCTGATCCAGCCGGCGGTTTGATAAAGCACTTTGCCGATGGGATACTCAATTCGGCTTTGGCCATTTACGACGTGGACCACCGCCAGCGCTTCTCCACTGGGTGCCCAACTCGCCGCTTCCACGCTGTCCAGCAGGTCGCGCGGTGCATCCGCGCCGATGGAAACCTGAGCCAGAGTCCCGCGATGGGTGAAGTGATTGGGACTGACGCCGAAGTGCCGCAGCACTGCCAGCTGTCCCCCTGTTGAAACCGACAAGACCTCCGTTGCGGGGAGGCCAAGATCGCGGGATTCGGTTGAATTCGGAGAACTGATAAAGACGGCTTCCGGATTGCTCTCCCAGGAGGCGCTGTAAACAGCCGAACGCGGGTCCGGAGCGAACCTGGCCGTCTGCAGCGCACCCCGGCTGAAACTCAGTTCGCGAAAGGTGGGCACAGGCGGTTTGGCGGTTCGCTGACCAACCAGCAGCCCGACAACTGCACCCGCAAACAACAATAGTAGAGCTACTCCGGCAAGGAGGGGAATGCGCGTGCGCTGCGCACCTGCTAATGCCTGCGTCCTGAAGCCCGGCAATGATGCCGCGGGTACCACGGACGCGCCGGAGTCTGTCGTCGCAAGTTGTTTCCGCGAGGACGCTAGCCAGTCGCGCTGCAGGCGCTTGAGATCAGCCCGCACTTCGGCTGCGCTCTGATACCGCAAGTCGCGGTCTTTTTCCAGTGCTTTGTTTACGATGTGCTCCAGCCCCGAAGGGAGTTCGGGATTCAATTGAACTGGCGCGGTTGGAACTTTGTTAAGAATGGCATTGAAAATTGCTGCTGACGTGTTGCCTTCAAACGGCAGTCGGCCGGTACCCATTTCATACAGGACCACGCCGAATGAGAACACATCTGTGCGTGCATCCAGCTCTTCGCCGAGCGCCTGCTCCGGGCTCATGTACGCCACTGTTCCCAGGGTCGAGCCGGGTGAGGTCAGTTGCTCGAGGCTCACTCCGGCGGTGGGCTCGAGTGTAGATCCCTCAGCTTCCAAGACCTTGCCGCGTTCCGCCATGACTTTCGCCAATCCAAAATCAAGGATCTTGGCGTGATTACGCTCGGTCACGAATATATTTGCCGGTTTAATGTCGCGGTGAACGATGCCTTTGGAGTGAGCGGCGTCAAGCGCATCGGCAATCTCGATGGCAAGGGTGAGGAGCAGGCCGACGTCGAGCGGCCGCTGGGTAATGCGGTGCTTCAGCGTTGTCCCGTCCAGAAACTCCATGGCAATGAAGGACTGGGAATCGTGCTTGCTGATTTCGTAAATGGTGCAGATGTTGGGGTGGTTCAGGGCGGAAGCCGCGCGCGCCTCACGACGGAAACGCTCCAGGGATTGTGCATCTTGGGCAACACCTTCAGGCAAGAACTTCATGGCGACAAAGCGGCCCAGTTCCGTATCTTCGGCCTTGTACACCACTCCCATGCCGCCGCCTCCGAGCTTGCTGGTAATTTTGTAGTGGGAAAGGCTCTGGCCGATCATTGGAAGTGCAATCTTAGGTTGGGTCAGAGGTGCAGTCAATCCTCAATCTTGATTTCGCCTCTTATTCAAGCCGGATTCCCAGAGCGCGCACCTACGCTCCGGCTGCGGACGCCAGCTCTCCCGACGGCTTTGCCGGAGCCAGCACGATCAGGGCTACACCGATGATGCAAAGCACAGCCACTGCAATCAGCAGATCTCTCCGTTCGTTCGCAATCTGGAATGCCAAGACCGCCATGACCGCGCCATGAGCAAAGCTCGACCATGCTGCGAAGGCGATCAGACTGCGATTCGCCGACGGATTACGTACGGCCATCAGCAGGAAAATCCCAAGCGCGAAATAGAGGCTGAGCATCATGTCATCGCCGTAGTCCGACTGCTTCATTTTCCATAACGACAGGGTTAAGGGATAAATGCCCGCCGAAAATAGCAGTCCCACCAGCACTAACAAAATCTTCAGCGCCCGTTCCCGATTCATGGTGAGCCCCCCGATTCATTGCAGTGAAATCTTAGGTGTCGAAGTACAGCAAGTCAATCACGCGAGGAGTTGGGGAATAGAAATTGTCGGAGTGCAACGGGGAAATTCGACAATCCAAGTTAGGCGTAATATGTCTATTTCAAGGAGGAGGGTAGTGAACACGAACGCTGGGGTCGGAAGGAAAGCGATCTTGCAAGAAACGCAACCTTCCTGGCGCTGGCTACGCATCGGGTTTTGGGCGTGCATTGTGATTTCCGTTGCCGTGGTGCTTCGGCGCACAATTGCACTCGCACATCCACAACAATCTGCGCCACCGCAGTTGGCCGAACTCGATGCCGCATTCGCGTCGCATGCAGCTCTCACCTTGGCGCACATTCTTCCGGCGTTGGCTTTTGTCCTACTGACTCCGTTTGTCTACATTCGCCGGTTCGCCGGTGCGGTGTGGCCCAAACGCTTCCTGTTCCCTCTCGGGTTGGTCGTAGGTGTTACGGCCTATGCGATGAGCAGGTATTCCGTCGGCGGTTGGGTCGAACGTTCCGCCGTTCTGCTGTTCAACAGTCTGTTTCTATTCTCGCTCTTTCGGGCATGGCAGTTGCGTCGCGAGCCGGCGCTGAACTTGCGATGGATGACACGGGCCATTGCAATCCTCCTCGGCATCGCAACTACCCGCCCGGTGATGGGAATATTTTTCGCCACCAGTCGTGTCACTCATCTTTCCCCTAAGCAGTTCTTTGGCATCGCGTTCTGGATTGGTTTCTCGATCAATACACTGATCGTCGAGCTTTGGCTTCGATCACTGCAAGGAAAATCTCAGATCGGTCGGAGTCGTACCGTTGACGGTGTTTGATAAACTGAGCTGCGCCGGTCTGACGCTTCGATTTTCGTCGCAATCGTTCAAAAGTAGAGACCCTTCGCACTCGAGATGCCAAATCTAATGCAACGATCGAAACTTTGCGCCGCTGCGGCCACCGTCCTGTTGCTGCACGCCTGGATCGTCGCCACTTCCGAGACACTCCAATTCAGTTTGGTTTCGCAGGAGGGAGTCGAAGACCGCCTGAGGAAATACACCGGCGACAACAAGCAACGTGAGACAACGCTAAAGCAAATGTTCACTGACGCTGGTTGCGACGGGCAGCATATTTCCGAACAGTCCGTGAAGGGATCGAAGCTTCCCAACGTCATTTGCGTGCTGCCAGGCAGTTCTGACAAGGTCATTATTGTCGGAGCACACTTCGATCGCGTGTCCGAAGGTGACGGCGTCGTCGACAACTGGAGCGGCGCTTCCCTGCTGCCGTCCCTCTACGAAGCAGTGAAGATTAAGCCGCGCAAGCATACTTATATCTTCATCGGGTTTACGGACGAGGAGAAAGGCCTGGTCGGGTCACATTACTATGTGCGACAAATGACTAACGCACAGGTCGCCGCGACCGACGCAATGGTGAACCTGGACACGCTGGGGTTGGCGCCCAGCGAAGTCTGGGCTACCCATTCGGACGAGTGGCTGATTGACTCCCTTGCTTCTATCGCGAACCAACTGAACGTACCGATCACTGGGGTCAATGTAGATCAACTCGGCAGCAGCGACGCTGAGTCGTTTACCGAACGCAAGATTCCTCGCATTACGATTCACTCACTGACTCAAGAGACTTGGAATGCCCGCATCCTGCACACGTCAAAGGACAAGCTTTCTGCCGTGCGGCTCGACGATTATTATGAGACATACCGTCTGCTCGCGGCTTATATAGCTTATTTAGACCAGGTTGTGGGGCTTCCCGTGAAGACAACAACGCATTAGATTTGGCTGGTTCGATAGCACTTAGCACTTAGCAATTAGCATTTAGCCAGTTGAAGTTTTTGCGGATCCAACACAAACCCCAAGTGGCCAAATGCCAAGTGCCACATGCTAAGTGCTGAATCTCCTATGAGAACTCACCGTCCGTCCATCTTATGCATCGACGACGACGAAAGCTCGCTCAAAATAGGGAAGCTGCTTTTGGAAGTGATGCGGATACAACGTGTTCACCGCGCCGTCAGGAGCGGACAGCATCAAGGCTCTGGCAGAAGGAGCCGTGGTAGACCTGGTCTTGCTGGATTACTTGATGCCTGGTCCGAATGGAGATGAAGTGGCCAAGCTGGTAAAACGAAGTTATCCTCCTGTTTCGGAAAGAACGTACTGAACGTGGTACCGCTGTGACCCTCGACTTGGCTGCTCCGTACCCGGATGCGGCCTCCATAGTTCTCAATTAACTTTTTAGTAATCCACAGTCCCAGGCCGGTGCCAACATCCTGCTTGGTAGTGAAGAAAGGCTCGAATACTTTGTTGCGCTCCTCCGCCGGAATGCCGTGGCCGGTGTCGGCAACGACGATTCTTACACCGGGCCATTCCCGGTTTGCCAATCTGTAGCCGTGCGAACATGCAGTATGATTTTTTCCCCGCGCTCGCAGGCATCGACTGCATTTGTAACTAAATTCAAGATGATCTGACGTATGTGACCGGTTGACGCGAGCACCTGAGGTTCGCGCTCATATCGTCGTTCGATGCGAAGCCCTTACCTATCCAGTGTCGGACCCAGCATGGCGACTACTTCGTCCAATACTTCCGAGACTTTGATTTGAAGCGGATCTGCCTTCTCGCGATAGAAACCCAAAAATCTCTTTGTGATCTGAGCCACGCGAGAAAGTTCGTAGTCCGCAAGCTTAGGATAGTGGGCGCTGTATTTCGATTCTTCTTCGGCCGTGCGGGCCAGGTGAATAAGGTTTCTGAGCGCTTCTAAAGGGTTATTAATCTCGTGCGCAACCGTGGCGGCGAATCGGCCAGCCAGGGCCAGCTTCTCGCTTTTTCTGAGCGCCTCTTCCATCCTGATTTGCTCGGTCACGTCCCGCACGAAGCAACGGGTGTGGACAAATTGCCCTTCTTCCCAAAGCCCATTGGAATGGATTCGAACATGTTTGACAGATCCATCTTTGCACTTCAGTTCCGCCGGATAATCGTAGATGTCTTCACCACACATCAGCTTTTGCCAGAACTGGTCGAAGACCTGCTTATCAAAGTGAAAATCAGAAAGCTGATGGTTCACATATTCTTCAGGTGAATATCCCAGAAGCTTTAATAAAGCTTTGTTGGCCCACAGGATTCTTTGGTCCGGACCTACCTGCTGTACGCCTTCGACAGCATTCTCAAGAATCTCAGCCAGTTCGGACTCACGCCGTTGCAGCGACTTCTCAATCTGCCTGCGCTCCACAACTTCTGTGTCGAGCGCTTGCGCTTTTTGCTGTAAAAGAGCGACGCTGCGAAAGCGATCTGGTTCCGTCACCAGTTCGGTGTAGCTTTCGGCAGGGATCACGTGCGAGTGCTCAGCGCAGTTTTCTGAATAGGATCGCCGTCTTGTGATCGGGAAAAACCGCTCATCGGGTAGGCGCTATGTAGATAAAACGAGTGCTTCTGGGCTAAGTCATTCCAGAGTTGTTCCAGTCGGATCGCGGCCTCGCCCTTTCCATCTGTCCATAACAGCGCAACCATTTCTCCAAATGCTGCCACCCGCGGCTGTGCTCCCTTGGCTGCCGCCGTGACTCGCTGAATCACTCCGCCTATCACTTCGGAGAACCTCGCCTCATCAGGCCAGCCATCCACCATGAATTTTGCGAGGGTTTCCTGAGCATCCAGAGAGACAAAGCGTCCTTGGGCAGCGCTCCGCGCGGTGTCCAAACCCAATGCTTCAAGGCGCCGGTTGAGTTCATCCGGTGAGCCTTGGTTGCAATCACAATGCCGGCATCGCCCGCCCCGAGCGCCGAACCTATAAACCGGCTCAAACCCTCCAACAAGAAGCTGTCATCGGCATAAAACTGAACCACGTGCCGTGCCCGCACTGGTCTAAATCGTTCCAAGCCGGAAGAGGCGCCCCGAGGCAGGATCGTAGCCTAACCTCAGAGTCGCACTCATCTGAAATCCTCACTTTGCCAAAAACAGCGATTCAGACACACTTCTTTGTTTTTGCAGACCAACGGCATCTATCCCATGCAGAGAATCCTGTAGGGAATTTGTTCTCTCTTTCCCGTCAACTTATTGCAAGGATTAGCGTATTTGCTGCGTAAGCGCGGCCAGAATAATGAACAGCCAGGCAATGAAGATCGAGGCGCCGCTGCTTAGCAGCACAATCTCGCTGAGTAGATCGGGCTTCATTAGGTCTCCGCGCCGCATTTTAATTACCTCCCTGGCTCAATCGGCTTTCCTGCGCCCAGCAAGGATTGCCAGCCTTTTGATCCGAATAGTCGGAGTTTAGGTTGCACGGGACGAGCCATATTCCTACCTTTGCTCGGAGGAAATGGCTGCAGTTACGGTCGGATCCAACACCCCACCGCTATCCCCCATGTTGCCGTAAGGCTCAGTTCCTCCGCCCAGTTCCGCGTCCATCGCGCAAGCACTCGGGTCGAGTAATCTTGGCCGGATTCGTGACAAGCAGCCGGAATAGTGTAAGAATGTCCCCATCACCCCTATGAGTGCCCGCGTCCTACCGCCCAACAAAAGGCGTCATTTCGATCCCAACGTCTTCCTTGCCACCTTGGGGCAGGGACGGAAACTCATATCCATAGCCAAGAAACAAGCAGTCTTCGTGCAAGGCGACCTCACGGATGCCGTCTTTTTCATCAAAAAAGGAAAGTTAAAACTGACAGTCGTTTCTAAAACTGGCAAGGAAGCCACCATCGCGATATTAGGGCCAGGCGATTTTTTTGGAGAGGGTTCGTTGGCCGGCCAACCCTTGCGAATGGGATCCGCGACTGCGATGACCGACTGCGATGTGCTGCGAATCGATAAGCTGGCCATGATGCAGGCGCTGCACCGCGAACACGCGTTTTCCGACATGTTCGTTGCTTATTTATTGGCGCGCAACATCCGCTATGAAGAAGATCTGGTGGATCAACTTTTTAATTCCAGCGAAAAGCGCCTGGCTCGAATACTTCTGCTGCTGGCGCACTTCGGCAAAGAAGGTACTCCGGAGACGGTGGTCCCCAAAATCAGTCAGGAAACGCTGGCAGAAATGGTAGGCACCACTCGTTCGAGAGTGAGTTTCTTCATGAACAGATTTCGGAAATTAGGTTTCGTTGATTACAACGGCGGGGGCTTGCAAGTCCACACTTCCCTTCTCAACGTAGTGCTGCACGATTAGCTCCCATCCAGATTCTTAGCGTATGCCGACTAGTGCCGGACGGCAATCGTGCGGCTGGACTTGATTAACGGCGTGGCCGCCGTAATCTGATAGTCCTTGTATTCAATGCTGAAGCTGGCGCGTCCACCCAGACGAATCGTGCTCGCACTGCGATTCAACGCAGGAAGCCAAAAATCGCCTACCTTGGCATATATCTGTTCTATTTTTGTGTCCTTGGTCCAGAAGGAAGGATTCTTCGCGGGCTCACCTTCAATTCGGGTCACCGCAAAGTCATTGGCATCCACCCAAATTCGACCGCGATAAAGAAACTTGTTTTTGGCTCGCGGTTCGACCAGAAGAATGTAGACGGGCCCAGCCGGGGTAGTTTCATATCCAGCCATCGTGAACAGATAGTTATCGTGATTCAGAGCAGTGCGCCTTTGATTCTCTTCCGCCAGTGCTTCTTTTTCGCTTTGCAAAAGTTTATTAAATACCCTTTCAATCAGAAGCTTCGAGCCGGTTTCGCTCCGTATGGAGAATTCCTTGGATGCGGGGGACTGGTACTTCACATCCACCACCATCTCCGCGCTTCGAGCCCCGGGAAAGCCGTGGTAGTCCAGCCGATAGATTCGTGTCCCCTCATAGGACATAAGCGCCTGGGCGCGTTCGAGATTTTTCTGCACCAGGTTGTTGACGACTTGTTCGGGGTTCAGTGGAGCATTCGGCCTTTCCGCCCCCGCTGACTGGCGAAGACAAGGAATCGCCACAACCAGCAATAAAACGCCCGGATGGATGAGCCAATTCATCGCATTTCCAACATAACCCCGTCCCTTCTCTAAAAGTGGTCAATTTTGACCAGATTTTCTTAATGTCGAAACGCGACAATTCGGCTAGTTCTGTCGTGCGAGAGAAACCTGCTGGGCAGTTCGCAATTCGTAAGAAATTAATAGCATTTAGCAGTCAGATCTGCTCGCCTTCCCCGGCGAGACTTTAAAGGAGGGCGGAATAGCGTGCGCGTTCACCTCATCAATCCCAGTGAAGTTTCCTTTGGTACCGCAGTCATAACCCCTCGCTGGTTGTATGTGTTGGCAGCGGCCACTCCTGAGACTTATGGGGATGCATCTCTGGTGGACGAAACCCTCGACGCCGTAGATCCCGCCAGTATTCAACCCGGAGATGTGGTTGGTATTGGCATCCACACCGCCAATGCGCTCCGGGGATACGAAATCGGCAGACTGGCCCGCGAACGCGGCGCCCGTGTGGTATTCGGCGGCATTCACGCAACTCTCTATCCAAACGAAGCTCATGAACTTGGCGGTGCGCATGCCGTAGTCAAAGGTGATGGTGATGTCGTTTGGGCGAAGGTACTCTCCGATTGCTGCCATGGCGCCCCGCAGAAGGTTTATGAAGGAGGCCGGATCGAAGCCTCCGACTTTTTACCGGCGCGCTGGGATCTGGTGCCTCGAAAAAGTTATATGTGGGCCTCGGTACAAACCGTCCGTGGTTGTCCCAAGCATTGTTCTTTCTGTTCCGTGTGGCGAACTGACGGACAACGTCCGCGGCAGCGCACTTCAGATGTGGTCATCGAGGAAATCGTGCAATTGCGCCGGCTCGGATTTCGCTTCATCGCGCTGGCTGACGACAACTTTTATCCCGTCACACTTACCGACTTGCGGCTGGCAGAAGAGCAACACAACACCGCCCGTCTTAACGAGCTCAAATCGATTCGTGCGGAACGATTTGAACTGATGGCTCGCCTGGCAAAGCTTCCCCCAGACACAATCTTCTTTACTCAGATCACCATGGAGGCTGCGGAAGACGTCGACTTTCTGGATGCCATGAATGCGGCTCACATCAAAGGAGCGCTGGTTGGCGTCGAGTCGGTCACTCCCGAAGGTTTGAAAGATGTGTACAAGGAATTCAATTCCGCCGGGATGGATCTGGTCGAGCGGCTAAGAACTTTCCGACAGCACGGAGTTTACGTGCTCGGCTCCTTCATCTTCGGACTGCCAAGCGACCGCCCGGAAACATTCGATGCCACCGCCCTGGCAGCCTCCCAAGCAGAGGTTGCTTTCGCACAATTTGTAACCTTAACGCCGTATCCGGGAACGGTAGATTTCATGAAATGGGAGAAGACGATGGAGGCTTCACCGGTCCACATCGGCGGCGTTCCTATCACCCGGCGCTGGCTGATTCCCCGAAATCTCCGCCCCAAATTGTATTGGTCGCACCCCACCATGTCGGCGGAGGAAATTCGCCTTCATACCCAATCCGTCTGGGACACGTTTTACAGCCTGAAGTCAATTTGGGTGCGCTCGCGGTTTATAAAATCTATGCGAGCCCGCCTGGCGTTTCTTCTGATCTCAAAAATTTACCGCCAGATGTATGCCGATACCGGAATCGCCACCGACAGCGCCCGCGTTTCCCGATCTGCCCGATGGGCCCGTTGGCTCGCGAAGCCCTGTCAGCGTCTATTTGCCGCCCCTCCCATGCCCAACCTGAAAGTGCCGGAAGCATCGAGCTCGGCCGTTATGGCGTAGACGATAGGAGTCGTTCGTCTGCCCTCGCTGACAATCAGGGATCAACGCTCAAAGAAAGGAAGATCGGGAGCAGAATCCGGTCTAGGCTCAAGATGAGGAAACCGCTCAGTCGCCGCTAGCGTGGGTTTGGCTGGGCACGAGCATAGGCGTCCCACGGGAGCGCCGGCGAGATTGGTAAGCAAAGGCATACAGGATGAAGTTAACGGTGCCATAGGCAGCGACAATACCCAGGACCACGACCGTAACCGCTGTGAGTGTAAGGACGAAAACCGCTAGTAAACTACCCAAGTTCGGCCTGCCTTCTGGTTAAAGCCCTGAATCTATTGCTTCATAGCGCCCCCCTCACTTTACCCGCGTTGACGCTTGCGGATGTTAGCAACTAAGATACGTGAGTAGAGGTGCGCCACTCCACTCTCCAACATTTCTGAGCACCCGTCCACATTACGGAAGGACAGCATTACTTTCGGTATTCATGCCTATTACTAAGATCACGGTGCGGGGGGCGCGCCAGCATAATCTCAAGAACATAGACGTCGAAATTCCCCGTAACACGCTGACCGTAATTACCGGCCTGAGCGGCTCGGGCAAGTCTTCCCTGGCGTTTGACACCATCTATGCGGAAGGCCAAAGGCGGTATGTGGAGACGCTTTCAGCCTACGCCCGTCAATTCCTGGACCAGATGGAACGCCCTGACGTGGACGGCATCGACGGCCTAAGCCCATCCATTTCCATTGAGCAGAAGACTACCAGCCGCAGTCCGCGTTCCACTGTGGGAACAATCACTGAAATTTATGATTATCTTCGTCTTCTATTCGCCTCAATTGGCGCTCCCCATTGCCCCAAGTGCGGCCGCGCCATCGCGCGTCAATCTGCGGAACAAATCGTACAGCGGGTAATGGCGCTGACTCCGGAAGACCGTGTCATGGTGCTGGCCCCGATAGTGCGCGGTCGCAAGGGCGAATTCAGGAAAGAGATGGACAAACTGGTCCAGCATGGCTTCACTCGGGCCAGAGTCGATGGAGAATTAGTAAATCTGGAAGACGACCTCCGCCTCGATAAACGAAAGAACCACACCATCGAGGTAGTGATTGATCGTCTGCTGGTTAAGCCCGGGATTGAGCATCGGTTGGAATTATCCGTAGGCTTGGCGATGAAACTCGCCGGCGGACTCGTGCAGGTGGCAGTAGTTGGCGGCGAGGAACAGCTCTACTCCGCAAAGCTGGCATGTCCGGATTGTGGCATCAACGTTCCGCAACTCGAGCCTCGTTCCTTCTCCTTCAACAGTGCCTACGGCGCTTGCCCCGAATGCCATGGACTGGGAAGCCGTTACGATTTCGATCCGGCGAAAGTGATTGTGGATTGGTCCAAGCCTTTGCTTGAAGGTGGTCTGGGGCCGGGCTCAGCATCGCAAAATCTGATTCATCAGTTACAGATCGTCGCTGCCGCACACGGCTTTGACTTGGGCATACCTTTCGAAAGGTTTCCTGACAAGACCCAGAACCTCTTGCTCTACGGTGAAGCGGGAAAGGGAAAGACGGGCTTTCGCGGCATCCTGGGATATCTCAAACAAAATTTGGACGAATCGAGTTCCGATAACTACCGCGAATATCTGCTCGACTATATGTCTGCCACTGAGTGTCCAGCCTGCAACGGCAAGCGTTTGCGCCCCGAGAGCCTGGCCGTGACGGTGAATGGCGTGTCAATCGCCGATTTCACCGCGCTGCCGGTGTCACGCTCGCTTGAGGCTGCACGAAAGATCAAACTTGCCGGACGCGAGCAGATCATTGCTGGGCGCATCGTGCACGAGATTGTGGAGCGCTTGCAATTTCTGGATGCAGTAGGTCTGGGCTACATTTCTCTCAATCGATCCGCGGCCACGCTTTCCGGCGGCGAAGGACAGCGCATCCGGCTCGCCACTCAGATTGGTTCCAAGTTACGCGGTGTGTTGTACGTGCTCGATGAACCTTCCATCGGCTTGCATCATCGCGATAATGGCCGTCTGCTGATAGCGCTGGAAGAGTTGCGCGACCTGGGCAACACGGTTCTGGTGGTGGAGCACGACGAGGAAACCATTCGCCGCGCGGACTACGTGATCGACCTTGGTCCCGGCGCCGGCCGGCACGGCGGAAATCTGGTCGCCTCCGGCACGCCGGAAGACATTGTCCGTGTGCCCGAATCCCTTACCGGCGCGTACATTTCCGGCCGGGCGCAAATTGACATGCGCGCCCAGCGCCGCCATCCCAACGGTACTGGCATTGCGATCTTGGGCGCGCGCGAAAATAATCTGAAGAATCTGGATGTCACTTTTCCCCTGGGAGTCATGACGGTCGTCACCGGAGTTTCCGGCTCCGGCAAATCCACCCTGGTCAACGACATTCTCTACCGCGCCCTAGCCAAAAAACTTTATCGCTCGCGAGAAGAACCTGGCGCACACAAAGCCATCGTTGGCGCGGAAAATATCGACAAAGTCATTCGCATCGATCAATCCCCGATCGGGCGAACTCCGCGTTCCAACCCCGCGACCTACACCGGCGTCTTCGCCCAGATACGCGACCTGTACGCCATGCTGCCGGAATCACGTGAGCGGGGATACAAGCCCGGCCGATTTTCATTCAATGTCGCCGGTGGCCGTTGTGAGGCGTGCCAGGGTGAGGGCCAGCGCCGCATCGAAATGAATTTTCTGCCCGACGTTTACGTCCTATGCGAAGTCTGTGGTGGCCGACGTTATAACCGCGAGACCCTGGCGGTGAAATATAAAGACTGTTCCATCGCCGATTTGCTGGAAACCCCGGTGTCCGAGGCTTTGCAGATATTGGAAAATATCCCGCAAGTGAAACAGAAGCTGCAAACTCTAGTCGACGTTGGCTTGGGCTACATTCATCTTGGACAATCGGCAGTCACACTTTCCGGCGGCGAAGCCCAGCGCATCAAGTTGGCCCGCGAGTTGAGCAAGCGTCAAACCGGCAAGACCCTCTTCCTGCTAGACGAACCCACCACGGGCCTGCATTTCGACGATGTCAAGAAGTTGCTTGACGTTCTGCACCGGCTCACGGACCTGGGCAATACCATTGTCATCATCGAGCACAACCTTGACGTTATTCGGAACGCCGATTGGATTATCGACCTTGGCCCCGAAGGCGGAGAAGGCGGTGGCCGAATCGTGGCCCAGGGCACCCCAGAACAGGTAGCACGCAATAAAAAGTCGTATACGGGAGAGGCACTCCTTCACTTTTTTAGTGGGAACGGAAGAGTCCCGGCATCGGACATGGTTTCTAGCGCCTAACGCCGAACCCCCTCCAAGTGATCCGCATCGAGCATCTTTTTCGTGTAAATTCAAAGCTGTTTAGCTGCGCTGAATCGCTTGTCATCGCCTCTCAATCCGATTCCCCCGCCAGGATCCCTTCCCGGCGACGGATCATCGCCGCCCTCGAGTGTCATTTCAGAAAATCCGTCATGGAACGAGTGGGACGTGCTGCAGATCGCGATTCTGACCATTGTCTCGATCGTCGCTTTTCTGCTCTTGATTGCCTTCGCAGCCCAACGGCTTCTCTATCCGAATTCGACAATTTTTGAAGTTGCGGGTTATCCATGGGTGACAGTGCTGGCGCAATTAATCGCCTATATCGTAGTACTGCTCTTCATGGTGGCGTTGGTAAAGCGCGTGCCCGGGGAATCTTTCCGGCGAGCGATTCGATGGAATTGGCCTCAAAGTTGGTCCGCATACTTCTTCGGAGGCGTCCTCTTGGCTCTCGCGCTCCAAGGCCTGGCGCATTTTCTGCCCATGCCCAAGGAACTCCCCATTGATCGTTTTTTCCGAACTCCGCGCGAGGCATGGGCTCTGTCCCTTTTCGGCGTCACTCTGGCTCCCTTGCTCGAAGAATTCTTTTTTCGCGGATTCCTCTATCCCGTGGTGGTTCGCCGTCTGGGTGTCGTTGCGGCAATCCTTCTAACTTCGGCCAGTTTCGGCATCATTCACGCGCCTCAATTAGGGCGCGCCTGGGCGCCGGTGCTGGTTGTATTTCTCGTTGGACTGGCGTTGACCATCACGCGCAAAGTTACGAAGTCTGTAGCAGCCAGCCTCCTCATGCATATCGCATACAACGCCACCATCTCCGCTTTGATTTTCGTAGTCACTGATGGCTTCCGCCACTTAGATAAATTGTCCAAGTGAACTCCGACCTCTGACCTTCGCTTTCTGAAAAACGGGCGACTGAGAGCGGAGAACTGATCTCCCCCATCGTGTTATCGTAGGTTTTCCATGTCCGCAGCCTCCCAGGAGCTATTACGCCTGCTGGCCACCAAGTCATTCCGCTTGGGAGATTTCAAGTTGTCTTCTGGCGCCAGCAGCGATTACTACGTGGACTGTCGCACGACCACTCTGGATGCCAAAGGCGCGCGACTCACGGGACAGGTTTTTCTGGACGAAATTCGCGCCCGCGGTTGGAAGCCCCGGGCTATCGGTGGTCTGACCATGGGCGCCGATCCGATCGTCGTGGCCGTTGCGGTTATCAGCGGCGAATTACACGGATTTCTCGTGCGCAAAGCTGAAAAGCAACATGGTACCGGGCAGCGCATCGAGGGCTTTCGCCAGAAAGGTGCGCCAGTGGTGATTGTGGATGATGTGTGCACCACGGGAGCTTCCACAATTCAAGCGATTGAAGCAGCGCGCGAATTCGGATTCACCATCGAGGGAGTCATGTGCCTGGTCGAGCGTCAGGAAGCTGGTGGGCGTGCGAGCGTGGAGAAGGCTGCTGCGCCAGCTCTCTTTGTCTCCATCTTCACGGCCAGCGATGTGCGGCGGGAACACATGTTGCAAAACAACGGGACAGCGAATGCAGCGCCCCTCGGGGGTGTAGCGTGCGAACTGTGTGGCCATCCAGCGGTGACCAACACACCGCGTAACCGCTGCGCAGAACACAGAGTGTAGTAACAAGTGGCTAGTGGCTAGTGACTAGTGGCCAGCGGCCAGCGAAGACCGATCAAACTATGATTCAAACTCTTGAGTGGACTTCATCCGGCGTACGCTTCATCGATCAGACGAAGCTGCCCAATGAAGAAGTTTACGTCACCTGCAAGACTCACGAGC